>Ga0209476_10000118_pt1 | contig 52723 bp, 25 predicted proteins | sample KloWWTrecipitate_FD_187179 | JGI IMG/M metagenome (GOLD analysis project Ga0209476, IMG submission 187179) | Active sludge microbial communities from Klosterneuburg, Austria, studying microevolution and ecology of nitrifiers - Klosterneuburg... | ecosystem: Engineered > WWTP > Aerobic digester... | reverse complement strand
TAGATGCCCCAGTCGCAGAAGTCGTCATAAGCTTTCTGCTCGAAGATGATGCGCTTCATGCCTTGAGGCGCTCGATCACCATAGCATCCAGATCGGCCTCTGAAAGTGTGACCACATTCCCCTTTTCGAGGTTTTTGATCGCCTTGTCCAGACGCTGGAGGTAGACCTTCTTGCTTTCCGAGCGCGTCAGCTCAAAATCGGTGCTGGATCGGATGGTCAGCGTGAGTTCACGGTCCTTGTCGAACAAGCGTTTGATCTTGTTCAACAGGTCCATATCCAACTCAGATACCTTGATGCGCAGGCTTGTTTCCATTGGGTTTAGCTCTTGCGAAGATAAGGGTATCCCGCACTAACGCGCCGTTCCACCCGGCGTTCAGCCCAACGATAACGTGAGTTCTTGACCAATCCGGCCGGGGCGACTTGTGAGTTTGGATCTACCGGTCAGTCAAGGTGCAGAAGCTTTCGGCGGATTTCGGACCGCTGCCCGAAAACGCATCCACTTAACTTTACGTTCCCAATATCCATCAGACCAACCAACAAGCCATGACTACTTTGGAGCTGAGGGCCGAGATCAAGCAGTTGCTGAGCCGTGAGAAAAACACGTCCGTGCTCGAGGCGATCCGGATGCTCTTGCGCCGGGAAGATGCGGAGACCGATGACGACTTCACGGATGAGGAATTGGCCGAGCTTGAGCAAAGACGCGCCCGCTATGTGAGCGGAGAAAGCAAGCCGCACACTGTTGAGGAATCCATGCGCCTCGCACGTGAGGGGTTCAAACGATGAGCTTCACGGTCCAGATCCTACCTGAAGCTACTGAAGAGGTAGGGGTGATCTTCGGCTACTATGAAAAACAAGAAACCCGGTTTGGGGCACCGCTTTCTAAAAGCGTTGAACGCATGTTACGAGAACTTGGCGCTCAATCCGTCGACTCAGAAACGCAAGGGCGTTTTCCGACATGCAATGATCCACAAGTTCCCCTATCGCGTGGTGTATGAACTTCATGGCGAACTTGTGATCGTCTACCAAGTGCGCCACACCAGCCGTAAACCCAGCAAGAAGTTCGGCCCGTAAATAAAGGCTGACAAGGCTCTTTGGACCCTGAATGAGACTCCGAGGCTAAATGCCGGACAATGGACTTAACGCCCAATCCGCATCTGGCCAATATTGGCGCTGGCCTCAGCAGCCAGTGCATCGGCTTGGGCCTGAGTGGCCTTGCTGCCCGCCGTAAGCTCCAAATAGTGCAGGTAGTCCAACACGCGTTGCGCCTCAAGCGGATCTACCTTGCTGGAAAGCGTCACCACCACTTCGTTCTTCTTGTTGCGTCTAACGGTCATCGGTTATCAAAGATAGCCATCTGTTACTCAAGGCTCAGAAGCTTCCGGCGACACTTAGAACGCACTGCTGGTCATCCTTCTGGAGCGACCGGAGAGCGTTCCGTAGTAGACGATCGAGAATTCGAACGCCCCGTTGTTGTTCGTGTAGGTATGCAGTGGTGAGGTGTTGATGTCGTAGCTGAAGCGGTACATGTTGTTCCCGTGCTTGATGCCCACCTGGGCGATGATGGCATCCTCCAAGCGATAGGAGCAGCCTGCCACAACACCATACACGCCGCCCATCAGCGCCACTTGGCCCAGGAGGCCGGCCTGGATCGTTTGGTCCGGACCTTGGCGCATGTACAGCCCTTGCGGGATGATGTCCACACCTTCGGCCACCGTGATGTACGCACCTGCGTTCACCGAATACCGGATCGGCAGGTCGCTCTTCTCCTCGCGGAAAATGGATTCGTCCGGCGTAGTGACATGGAAGAGCGCGAAGTTCCCGAAGGGGTTGATCGTTTTGTTCCGGTTGGTGGAACGATAGGCGACTCCGGCACCGAGGTCCAGCATCATCCTTCCCTTCTTCTGGAACGCCTCCCCTGTCGGCAGGTCGCTGTCGAAATGGTCCCGGTCGTACTGGGCATCCCACACCAGCTTGCTGTCGTTCACCTTTTTGTAGATCAAGCCCAGGTTCACCCCTGCGGAAAGCGTGTAGTTCTTCGACGACGAGACGTTATACGCTCCGGCGACCCCCGCCTGAAAGTTGTTCATCACGTTGGCCATGTTGTAGTTGTTCAGGTACGCCCCGAAGCCGTACTGCCGGTCCATGGACACGTCCACCCCGAAGGCCGTAGTGAGGAAGTTGCTGGCCAGGCTGTTCCACTGGCTCCGCAGGTTGCTGCTCACCCGGAAATCACTGTTCTCGAACATGCCCGTGAGCGCGGGGTTCAGCAGGACCGATGCAGCGTCGTACTGGCTGAGTTGCGCGTCCTGGGCACGGGTGGCACCGGCTCCGAGGAGCGTGATCGCCAAGAGGAGGGTTGCTTTCGTTTTCATCGTTCTGTTCTCTTTAGCGGATCAATGTCACTTTGCCCGAGCGGTCGAAGTCCTGGCCTTCCACGGAGGTGGCGACGACCGTGTAGACGTACACCCCGTTGATCTCCGGTTTCCCGTTATGCGTACCATCCCATCCGAACTCCGGGTCGGTGGTCTCGAAGACCATTTCACCCCAGCCGTTGAAGATCTTCAGTTCCATGGTCTCGAAGGGCCCGCCACGCACATAGAAGATGTCGTTCATGCCGTCCCCGTTCGGGCTGAAGGCGTCCGGCAGTTTCGGTGGCACGATCTTGTTCTCCGTGATCGCGATGAGCATGGAGTCTGAAGCGGTGCAGCCTGCGGCGTTGGAGACCGTCTGCACGATGATGAACTGGCCCGCATCGGTGTAGGTGTGCGTGGGCTCTTGGGAAAGCGATCCCTGTCCATCACCGAAGTCGTAGTGCCAACCGTTGCCGCCGAAGGAACTGTCCGTGAAAGCGATCGGCTCGCCCGTGAAGGCATCGCCGGTGTAGGAGAAGCCGGCCGTCGGTGCGAACATCACCTCCACGACCTGACTGGTGGTGGCGCTGCAGCCGTTCTGGGCGAACACCGTAAGCGACACCGGATACTGCCCGGCCCCGGGGAAGGTATTGCCAGCCTGCTGACCGGCAGCGCTGTTGCCGTTGCCGAAGTCCCAGCTCCAGCCGATGATGGGCGAGCCCGTGGTGGTGCTGGCATCGGTGAAGGCGGTGGTGGAACCTGCACAAGCGTTCCCGAAGGTGAAGGCCGCGTGCAGCGGGTTCACGAAGGACAGCTTGACGGTATCGACCGCTGCGGCGCAGAACAGGTCTCCCGTGGTGGTGAGGAACAGGTTCACGTGTTGCAGCAGGGAGTCCGTGGCACCCGGTTGATAGATCGCGTTAGCCGTGGTGTTGTTCGGCAGGAAGACGCCGGAACCGTTGGTGGTCCATTGTATACCGGTTGCACCCGTGTAGGTACCGGCCATCTGTACATCCGCCGAGACGTCGCAGGTGGTGATGTCCGTGCCGGCGTTCACCGTAGAAGGCTGGTGCATGTGTACGGCCAGCGTATCGCTGTGCGCTGGGCAGCCCATGTTGCCCGTGGTGGTGAGCACGAAGCTCAATTGCTGGAACACCAGGTCCGGTGCGCTGGGCACGTAAGTCGCGTTCAGTTCGTTGGCATCCGGCAGGAAGGTGCCCGTGCCGTTCGTTGTCCACGCGCCGCCGCTCACTCCGGTGATGTTCCCGGCCAAGGGGATCGGATCGCCATTGGCGCACATGTCCAGGTCGGTACCCGCGTTCGCAATGCGCGTGGGGCCGATCCCGATGAAGAGCGTATCCACAACACTGCCGCAGTTGCCCGTGCCGTAGGCGGTCAGGCTCAGGTGTACACCGCCTGCGATGCTGTCGCTGGCCGAGGGCATGTAGATCGCGTTCAGCGCGTTGGCATCGGGGCTGAAGCTCCCCGTACCGGCAGTGATCCATTGCACCAGCGAATCGTTCTGCGCGGTGCCGTTCAACTGGACCGGCACAATCCCATCGCAGAGCATCAGGTCCGCACCGGCACTCACCGTGGGTGGCTGGTGGATGTATACCGCCACCGTGTCGTTGTGCGCGGGGCAGCCCATGTTACCGGTGGTGGTGAGCACGAAGCTCAGTTGCTGGAACACCAGGTCGGGGGCACTGGGCACGTAGCTAGTGTTCAAGGCGTTGGCGTCAGGAACGAAGGTGCCTGTGCCGTTGGTGGACCACGTGCCGCCGCTCACTCCGGTGATGTTCCCGGCCAATTGCACGGGGCTGCCATCAGCGCACACGTTCAGGTCGGTGCCAGCGTTAGCGATGCGCGTGGGACCCACACCGATGAAGAGCGCATCCGAAGCGTTGCCGCAAGTGCCTGTGCCATACGCGGTGAGGACCAGGTTCACTCCGCCTGCGATGCTGTCAGTAGCCGTTGGAATGTAGGTGGCATTGAGCGTGTTGGCGTTCGGGCTGAAGCTGCCCGTACCATCGGTGACCCATTGCACCAGCGAATCGTTCTGCGCGGTGCCGTTCAACTGGATCGGCGACAAACCATCGCAGAGCAGCAGGTCAGCACCCGCGTTCACCGTGGGAGGAACGTGGTAGCTCACCACCAGCGTGTCCTTACCGGCGGGGCAGCCAGCGTTGTTGGTGGTGCTCAGCACCAAGGAGATGTTACCGATCACATAATCCGCCGCACCCGGGATGTAGGTGGCGTTGAGCGCCGTGGCCGAGGGGCTGAAGGAACCCGTGCCCGTGGTGCTCCACTGGCCCGTGGTGGTGCCGGCGACCGCTCCGTTCAGCGGGATGTTCGGGTCCGTACTGCAAGTGATCACATCCTGGCCGGCCTGTGCAGCGAGCCCACCGCCGAAGGTGATGATGAGCGCATCCGACACGGCGCTGCAAGGCAGGGTGCCCGTGGTGGCCACGGTGAGCGTCACCGTTCCGATGGTGCTATCGGCTGCGCTGGGGTAGTAGAGCGTGGCCAAGGCATTGGCATCGAAGAAGGTGCCCGTGCCCGAAGTGGTCCAGGTGCCGCCGGGTGCATTGGCGGCGTTGGCGGCCAATTGTACCGGTGCGGCCGTGCAGGCGATGATATCGCTCCCCGCAGTGATGTTCGGAAGGGCGCGGACGTTCAGTGTCACTGCATCGGAAGATGCCGCGCAGGAACCATTGGTGATCGTGGTGATCGTCAACTGCACTGCACCCGCTGCGATGTCCGCGTTGCTGAGCGTGTAGGTGGCATTGGGATCGGTGTTGTTGCTGAAGGAACCCGAGCCGGAAGTGCTCCACAGGATGCCCTGGGCACCGCCGCTGAAGTTCCCCGCAAGCTGGGCGATCGGTGAGTTGGCACAGAGGTTTTGGTCCGCACCGGCGAATGCATAGCTGGTGCTGCCGAAGGTCAGTGTCATCTGGTCGCTGCCGCTGGGGCAAGTGCCCGTGTTGGTAGCGGTGAACGTGAGCACTACCGAGCCGTTGGCCACATCGGCCGCAGAGAAGAAGTACTGCGCGTTGAGCACATCTGCACTGGGCTGGAAGGTGCCCGTGCCGGTGGCGGTCCAGATGCCTGAGGGCGATCCGTTCTGGATACTGCCCTGCAGGTTGGCATGGTCGGAGAGCACGCACACGCTCTGGTCCGGACCGGCGCTCACGATGATGCCGGCGGTGAGGTAGATCGTCATCGCATCGCTCACCGGGCCGCAGTTGCCGTTGTTCAAGGAAGTGAGCGTGAAGTGGATCTGACCCGCAGCGATGTCCGCAGCGCTTGCCGTGTACGTGGTGTTCAGTGCACCCGCGTTGGCGATGGTGCCGGTTCCCGTGGTGGTCCACTGGCCCACGGTGGTAATGCCGGAGATCATTCCGCTCAGGTTGAACTGGCTCACCTGGTCGCAGAAGGTCTGGTCCGGTCCGGCGTTCACATAAGGTGCCGGTGTGAGCTCCAGCGTCATGGCGTCGCTGGCGTTGTTGCAGCTGTTCACTGCGTTCAGCGTCAAGGTCAGCGAGCCGATGGCCGTGTCGATGTTGCTGGGGATGTAGGTCGGCGTCAGCACGCTGTTGCTCGGGTAGAAGGAACCCGAGCCGGAGGTGGTCCACTGCACTTGGGTGGCATCACCGCTGATGGTTCCAGCGAGCTGCACCGTGGCGTTGTTCGCGCAGAAACTCAGGTCCTGGCCGGCGTTCACCGTACCGGAAGGTTGGATGGCGATGTACACCGTATCCACATCCGCAGTGCAAGCACCCGTGTTGGTGGCGGTGAGCACCAAGCTCACACCGTGGGCCAAGGAATCCTGGGCGCTGGCGTGGTAGATGTTGGCGAGCGCATCAGCCGGATTGGCGAAGCTGCCCGATCCCAACGTGCTCCACACGCCGGAGGAAGAAGCACCGCTCACTTGGCCATTGATCAACACGTTCAGGTTGCCGAAGCATACCACTTGATCGGCACCCGCATTCGCGCTGGAGACCGGAACGATGGTCACGTTCATCTGGTCCATGGCATTGTCGCAACTGTTCACGCTCCACGTGAAGGTGAGCGTGCCTTGGTCGCCCGGAGCTACTTGGTACACCGCACTTGCAGCGTTGGCGTTCGGGGTGAAGGAGCCCGCACCGTTCGTGGTCCAGTGGCCTTCCGTGGCGTTGCCGCTGATGCTGCCGGCGAGTTGCACGGTGGCTTGGCTGGCGCAGATGCTCTGGTCAACCCCAGCGTTGGCGATGGCGTTCGGCAGGATGGTCAAGGTCATCATGTCCGACACCACATTGCACAGGCCGTTGTTCGTGGAAGTCAGCGTGAGGTCCACAGTGCCGTTCAGCGAATCCAGTGCGCTGGCCATGTAGGTGGCGTTCAGTGCGGTGGCGCTCGGGAAGAAGCTGCCCGTGCCGCTGGTGCTCCACGTACCGGTGGTGGAACCGCCTTGCACGCTGCCGGTCATCGGCACTTGCAGATCGCTGGAGCACGTGGTGATGTCAGCGCCAGCGCTCACAACAGGGGCGGGCGTTACGGTGAGCGTCACTTGGTCGACCACGGCGAGGCAGTTGCCATTGCCCGTGGTGGTGAGCGTGAGCTCCACGCTTCCGGTCTGAAGTTCGAAGTTCGAAGGCACGTACTGTGCGTTCAGCGTCTGTGCGTTCGGCGAGTAGGTGCCGAGGCCACCGCTCCATTGTGCGCCGCCTGCCACGGTGATCGCGCCGTTCAGCGTGACCAATGGATTGTTGGCGCATACGTCCAGGTCCACACCGGCATTCACCGTGGGTGCTGGCGTGAAGGTGATGGCGATGGTGTCGCGCACCGCGAAGCAATTGCCGTTGCCGGTGGAGGTGAGGTAGAGGTTCAAGCTGCCCGAAGCGATCTCCGACGCCGTGGGCGTGTAGATCGGGCTGAACACGTTGTTGGAAGGGCTGAAGGCGCCGCTTCCACCGGACCATGCACCGCCGTTCGCGTTGTTCACGTTGCCGTTGAGCTGCACCGCCGAGTTGTTGGCACACACGGCCAGGTCGGTACCGGCATTCACCACAGGCGCACCGGTGAAGTAGACCGTCATCTGGTCGGTGACGGCCACGCAGATGCTAGTGCCTGTGGAAGTGAGCGTGAAGGTGATGGAACCTGCCGTTACCTCCGCCTCGGTGGGCGTGTATTGCAGTGCCAGCGAGGTGTTATTCGGGAAGTAGTTGCCCATGCCACCGGTCCATTGGCCGCCCGGGGCGTTGCCGACGAATCCGTTCAGCTGGAAGTTCGGATTGTTGGCGCAGATCTGCTGGTCCGGTCCGGCGTTCACCACGGGGACAGGGTCCACGATGATCACCAAGCTGTCCCGCACGGCCGTGCAATTACCGTTGCCCGTGGACGTGAGCACCAAGGACATCTGTCCTGCGGCGATCTCAAGCGCGGTCGGCGCATAGCTGGCGTTCAGCATCTGTGCGTTAGGCGTGAAGGCGCCCGCACCGCCACTCCACGTGCCTCCATTGGCCACGGTGACCGCACCGGCCAGTTGCACCTCGGAAGCGTTGGCGCACACATGGGCATCCAGGCCCGCGTTCACCGTCGGTGCCGGGGTGTAGTCCAAGCGCACGGAATCGCGGGAGGACAAGCAGCCGCCGTTGCCCGTGGAAGTGAGGTAGAGCCACAGTCCGCCCGCGTTCACTTCAGCAGCGCTGGCCGTGTAGACCGCGTTCACCGTAGCAGCGTTCGGGCTGAAAGACCCCGCGCCGCCGGTCCAATTTCCGCCGGTGGCATTGGTCACTTGGCCGTTCAGTTGCGCGGCAATGTTGTTGGCGCAAAGCGTTTGTGCGGCACCGGCCTCCACCACGGGAGCGTCGGTGATAGTGATGGTCACTTGGTCGCTCACCGCGTTGCACAGACCGTTGCCGGTGCTGGTCAAAGTGACCGTGGCCGTGCCTGCGATCACTTCCGCGGCGGAAGGCGTGTAGATCGCGCTCAGGCTGTTCGCGTCAGGCGAGAAGCTGCCTGCGCCGGTCCATGTTCCGCCTGTGGCGTTCTGCACCGAACCGGCCAGTTGCACGCTCGGGTTGTTGGCGCAGGATTGCAAAGGCTGGCCCGCGTCCACCACAGGTGCTGGCGTGATCGTCACCACCATCTGGTCGCTCACCGCATTGCACAGCGCATTGCCCACCGTGGTCAAGGTCAACGTGACGGTACCGGCGGAGACCTCCGCTGCGGTCGGTGTGTACACCGCGTTCAGGATGCCGCTGTTCGGCGAGAAGCTGCCCGCTCCTCCGCTCCAGAGGCCGCCCGTGGCCACGGTCACAGATCCGTTCAACTGCAAGGTGGCATTGTTCGCACAGATGCTGGCGTCCGATCCGGCGTTGGCCGTGGGCGCAGGTGTGAAAGTGTACGTCACCTCGTCCGTTACCGCCGTGCAACCGTTGTTGCCGGTGGTGGTGAGCGTCAGTGTCGCGCTGCCTGCGGCGATCTCACCCAGTGAGGGCGTGTACACCGCGTTCAGTGCATTGGCGTTCGGGCTGAAGGTTCCTCCGCCGCCGCTCCACGTTCCACCGTTGGCGACAGTGACGCTGCCGCCCAGTTGGATGGCCGCATTGTTCGCGCAGCGCACACCGTCCGCACCCGCATTGGCCGTGGGCGAAGCGGTGAAGGTGATCAGGACCTGGTCCGATACCGGCACACAGTTGCCATTGCCGATGGTGATCAAGGTGAGCGTCATGGTGCCTCCGGCGATCTCGGCCGCGGTCGGCGTATAGACCGCGTTGAGCGAAGCGATGGAAGGCGTGAAGCTGCCCGCACCTCCGCTCCATTGGCCGCCACCAGCGCCGCTGACGGAGCCACCGAGCTGCACCTGCGCATTGTTCGAGCAAGCGAACAGGTCGTTGCCCGCATTGGCGGCAGGCGAGGCGATGATCGTGATCGTCATCTGGTCGTTCACCCCGTTGCACAGCCCGTTCTGGATGGTCGTGAGCGTGAGCGTCGCGGTGCCTAAGGCCACCTCAGCAGGGCTGGGATGATAGGTCGCGTTCAGTGTGTTCGCATCCGGCGACCAGGTGCCACCGCCGCCGCTCCATACAGCACCACCAGCTATCGTCACCGTGCCGTCCAGGATCACGGAGGGATCGTTGGCGCAGACGGTGCGGTCCACACCGGCGTTCACCGTGGGGCCTTGTGAGATGTAGATGGTCATGGCATCGCTCACCGCGGTGCAGGTACCGTTGCCTGTACTGGTCAGCGTAAGCGTGATCGAGCCGTTCGCCAGTTCAAGGGCGCTGGGGGTGTACACCGCGTTCAGCGCGTTGATGCTCGGTGAGAAGCCGCCCGTACCACCGCTCCAGATGCCGCCCGTGGCGTTGCTGATGGAACCGGCCAATTGCACGCTGGCGTTGTTCGAGCAGACCGTGCGGTCGATCCCTGCATCCACAACGGGTGCAGGTGCGATGGTGATCACCACTTGATCGGACACGACGTTGCAAGTACCGTTGTTCGTGGAGGTCAACGTCAATGTGACGGTGCCCGCAGCGATCTCACCCAGGGTCGGGGTGTAGGTGGCGTTCAGGTTGTTGTTACCGGGGTTGAAGGTGCCCGAGCCGCCGCTCCACACACCGCCGCCCGCATGGTTGACCACACCGCCCAATTGCGCGGTGGGATTGTTGGCGCACACGGTGAAGTTGTTGCCGGCGTTCACCACCGGTGCCGGGGAGATCGTGATCACGATCTGGTCCGTCACCGGATTGCTGTTGCCATTGCCCACGGAGGTCAGCGTGAGGGTCACGCTACCTGCGGCGATCTCGGCCGCTGATGGATAGTAGGTGGTGTTGAGCGAGGTGTTGTTCGGCGTGTAGCTACCGGTACCGCCGCTCCAGATGCCGCCAGTGGCGATGGTCACGCTGCCGTTGAGGGCAACGACCGCATTGTTGCCGCAGATCACTTGGTCCGGTCCGGCGTTCGTCGTTGGCGCATCGCTGAAGGTGATGGTCATGGCATCGATGGCTGCAGCGCAGGAACCATTGCCGGTGGTGGTCAAGGTCAAGGTGACACTGCCGGAAGCGATCTCCGCCGGTGTGGGCGTGTACACCGCATTGGTGGTGGTATTGTTCGGGTTGTAAGTGCCCGCACCGCCGGACCATACCATGCCGGTGGCGATGGAATAGGAACCGGCCAAGGTGGTGGCCGCATTGTTGGCACTGACGGACTGGTCAACCCCTGCATTGGCCATCGGGGCCGTGGTGAAGGTGATCTGCACCTGGTCAGCGACCGCTGCGCAGTTGCCATTGCCCGTGGTGGTAGCGGTAAGCGTTACCAAGCCATTGGACACCTCGATGGCTGAAGGCGTGTAAGTGATGTTCTGCGCTGTGCTGCCTGGCGAGTAGAGGCCGCTTCCGCCGCTCCACTGCACGCCGTTGGCCACGGTGATGGCCGCGTTCAGCGTAGCGGTGCCATTGTTCCCGCAGAGGGTCTGGTCCACACCGGCATTCACCGTCGGTGCGGGCGTGATGGTGAAGTGTACCTGGTCCGTTACCGCGTTGCAGGTACCGTTGCCGGCCGAGGTGAGGGTGAGCGTGAACCCACCTGATGAGATCTCGGCCGCGCTCGGCGTGTAGGTAGCGTTGAGGGTGATGCTGTTCGGGCTGTAGGTGCCGTTGCCGCCGCTCCATACACCGCCTACGGCTCCGTTCACACTACCGTTGAGCGTGACGGCCGGTGAGTTCGCGCAGACGGTAGCGTCCGCACCTGCATTCAGGATCGGCGCCGGGGTGTAGGTGATGATGCGGGTATCGCTGGCCGGTGTGCAATTGCCGTTGCCCGTGGTGGTCAAGGTGAGCGTCACCATGCCAGCGGCGATATCGCCCGGGCCGGGGTTGTAGGTCGCGTTCAGCGTGTTGGCGTTCGGCGTGTAGGTGCCGGTGCCGCCGCTCCAGGTGCCGCCCGTGGCGGTCACCACGCTGCCGTTCAGGGCCACGGCGCCGTTGTTCGCGCAGCGGGTCACATCAGGTCCCGCGTTGGCGGAAGGTGCATCGGTGAAATTGAGCACCACTTGGTCGATGGCCGCATTGCACAGCCCGTTGCCGGTGGTGGTAAGCGTGAGCGTCAAGCTGCCGTTGGTGATCTCCGTAGCCGTGGGTGTGTAGATCGCACTCATGTTCGTGGTGCTCGGGTCGAAGGTGCCGTTGCCGCCGCTCCAGATGCCACCTGTGGCCACGGTGAAGGCGCCGGACAGGGAAGTCACGGGATTATTGGCGCAAAGCACCCTGTCGGATCCGGCGTTCGCAGTCGGTCCAGGTGTGATCGAGTAAGACACTTGGTCGCTCACCGCAGTGCAATTGCCGTTGCCCACCGTGGTCAACGTGAGGGTGACGCTGCCAGCAGTGCGCTCAGCAGCGCTAGGTGTGTAGGTGGCGTTGAGCGTGCTGCTGTTCGGGCTGTAGGTACCCGTTCCACCGCTCCAGATGGCACCGGAAGCACCGTTGACCACACCGGCCAAGATAATCGCCGAGTTGTTCGCGCAGACCGTACCGTTGAGGCCGGCATCCACCATGGGCGCAGGCGTGAAGTTGATCAGCTTGCTGTCCGAGACCAGACCGCAATTGCCATTGCCACTACTGGTCAACGTGAGGGTCAGCGAACCTGCGGCGAGTTCTGAAGGCGTTGGAGTGTAGACCGCATTGAGCGTGGTATTGCTCGGGGTGAAGGATCCCAGACCACCGCTCCAGATGCCGCCCGTGGCAATCGTTACGGTTCCGTTCAAGGACACGTTGGCATTGTTCACGCAGACCGTCGCGTCCGTTCCGGCATTCACCGTGGGAGCTGGCGTGAATGCCAAGGTGATCGCATCGGAGACCGCCACGCAATTGTTGTTGCCCGTGGTGGTCAGTGTGAGCGTCACCGAGCCGTTGGAGATCTCATCGGCCGTTGGCGTATAGGTCGCGTTCATGTTCGCCGCGCTCGGGCTGAAGGTGCCCAAGCCACCGCTCCATGCGGCACCGGTAGCTACCGTGAACCCGCCAGCCAAGGTGGCCGTCGCGTTGTTGGCGCATAGGCTCTGGTCAGGGCCGGCGCTCACTGTGGGCGCGGGCGTGATCGTCCAGGTCACCTGGTCGCTCACCGCATTGCACAGGCCGTTGCCTGCGGAGGTCAAGGTCAAGGTCACCGTGCCCGCGGTGCGTTCCGCAAGGGTCGGTGTATAGATCGCGTTCAGCGTAGAGTTGTTCGGGCTGTACGTGCCGTTGCCGCCGCTCCAGATCGCCCCGCTGGCACCGCCCACGGTACCGACCAGTTGCATCGCAGGAGCGTTCGCACAGACCGAGGTATTCAACCCGGCATCCACAATGGGTGCAGACGAGAAGGTGATCAGCTTGCTGTCCGACACCCCGCCGCAGTTGCCGTTCCCGGTGCTGGTGAGCGTAAGGGTCAACGTGCCGCCTGCGAGTTCCGCAGGGGTCGGTGTGTACGTGGCGTTCAAGGTCGTGTTGTTCGGCGTGAAGGATCCGGCGCCGCCGCTCCACACACCGCCCGTGGCGATGCTCACGCTGCCGCTCAAGGCCACGCTCGCATTGTTCACGCACACCGTGACATCCACACCCGCATTCACTGTCGGCGCAGGCGTGAAATTCAACATCACCGCATCGGACACCGGCACGCAATTGTTGTTGCCGGTAGTCGTCAAGGTCAATGTCACGGATCCGTTCGAGATCTCGGTAGCCGTCGGTGTGTAGGTCGCGTTCACATAGGAAGCACTCGGGCTGAACGTGCCCAGGCCGCCGCTCCACACAGCGCCGGTGGCCACACTGAAACTACCGTTCAAGGTCGCCGCGGCATTGTTCGCGCAAAGGCTTTGGTCCGCTCCCGCGTTCACGGTCGGGGCCGGCGTGATCAGGTAGGTCACATGGTCGTTCACTGCGTTGCAAAGGCCGTTGCCCGTAGTGGTCAACGTCAGTGTCACCGTGCCTGCAGTGCGTTCGGCCGCACTTGGCGTGTACACGGCATTCAGGGTCGTGCTGTTGGGGTTGTAGGTGCCCGTGCCGCCGCTCCAGGTCGCTCCAGTAGCACCCGTGACCACACCGGCCAAGGTGATCGCGCTCGCATTGGAGCAGACCGTTCCGTTGGGTCCGGCGTCCACCGTGGGCGCTGGCGTGAAGTTCACCCTCACCGTATCCTTCACTGCGGTGCAATTGTTGTTGCCCGTGGTCGTCAACACCAAGTTCAAGATCCCGTTGGCGATCTCCGTCACGGTCGGGGTGTAGGTCGCATTGAGCGCCGTGTTGTTCGGGTTGAAGGAACCGGCACCGCCGCTCCATGCACCACTGGTCGCCACGGTCACGCTTCCGTTCAGCGCCACGGTGGCATTGTTCGCGCAGCGGGTAATATCCGTACCGGCATTCGCAGTAGGCATAGGCGTGAAGCTCAATACGAGCGCATCGGACACTGCCACGCAGTTGTTGTTGCCCGTGGTGGTCAAGGTCAAGGCGACGGAACCGTTCGCGATCTCAGCGGCCGTCGGCGTGTAGGTCGCGTTCATGTTCGAGGCGCTCGGGCTGAAGGTGCCCAGGCCACCGCCCCAAGTGGCGCCCGTGGCCACGGTGAAGCTTCCGCCCAAGGTCGCCACGGCGTTGTTCGAACACAGACTTTGGTCAGCTCCCGCATTCACCGTGGGTGCTGGCGTGATCAAGTAGGTCACCTGGTCGATCACGGCATTGCAAAGGCCGTTGCCCGTGCTGGTCAAGGTCAGCGTCACAGTGCCGGCCGTGCGCTCAGCGGCGCTCGGTGTATACACCGCTGTCAGGGTCGTGTTGTTGGGGTTGTAGGCGCCCGTGCCGCCGCTCCAAGTTGCTCCAGTAGCGCCAATGACCGCACCGGCCAAGCTGATGGCCGAGGCATTGGCGCAGACGGTGCCGTTAGCTCCGGCATCCACCGTGGGCGCCGGGCTGAAGGTGATCTCCTTGGTGTCCGTCACCGCAGAGCAATTGTTGTTGCCCGTGGTGGTCAGCGTCAAGGTCAGGATCCCGCCGGAGATCTCCGTCGCGGTCGGGGTGTAGGTGGCGCTAAGTGTCGTGTTGTTCGGCGTGTAGGACCCGGCGCCGCCGCTCCATACCCCGCCCGTGGCGATGGTCACGCTGCCGTTCAGCGTCACGCTCGCATTGTTCGCGCAACGCGTCACATCCGCACCGGCGTTGGCAGTAGGTGCGGCAGTGAAGCTCAACACCATCGCATCGGACACCGCTACGCAGTTGTTGTTGCCCGTGGTGCTCAAGGTCAGGGTCACGGAACCGTTCGCGATCTCCGCAGCGGTCGGAGCATAGGTCGCGTTCATGTTGGTGGCGCTCGGGCTGAAGGTGCCCAGACCGCCGCCCCAAGTGGCGCCGGTGGCCACGGTGAAGCTTCCGTTCAAGTTCGCCACGGAGTTGTTGGCACACAGGCTTTGATCAGGACCGGCGTTCACCGTCGGAGCGGGCGTGATCAGGTACGTCACGTGGTCGATCACCGCATTGCACAAGCCATTGCCGGTAGTGGTCAAGGTCAGCGTCACGGTACCGGCCGTGCGCTCCGCGGCGCTCGGCGTGTACACCGCGTTCAAGGTCGTGTTGTTCGGGTTGTACGTGCCGGTGCCGCCGCTCCAAGTTGCCCCAGTAGCGCCAGTGACCACACCGGCCAAACTGATCGCGCTGGCATTGGCGCAGACCGTTCCATTAGGCCCGGCGTTAACCGTGGGTGCTGGCGTGAAGGTGATCTGTTTGCTGTCCGTCACCGCCGAGCAATTGCTGTTGCCCGTGGTGGTCAGGGTCAAGGTCAAGATCCCGGCGGAGATCTCCGTTGCGGTCGGGGTATAGGTGGCGTTCAGGGCCGTGTTGTTCGGCGTGAAAGAACCGGCACCGCCGCTCCATACACCACCGGTCGCGATCGTCACGCTGCCGTTCAGCACCACGTTGGCATTGTTCGCGCAGCGCGTCACATCCGCTCCGGCGTTCGCGGTGGGAGCAGGCGTGAAATTCAGGACCACTTGATCGAAGACCGCCACGCAATTGTTGTTGCCCGTGGTGGTCAGGGTAAGCGTAACAGCACCGCTTGAGATCTCCGTTGATGTCGGGGTGTACGTCGCATTCACGTTGGAAGCGCTCGGGCTGAACGTGCCGTTACCGCCGCTCCAAACCGCGCCCGTGGCCACGGTGTACGACCCTGCCAAGGTGGCTGCGGGGTTGTTCGAGCAGAGGCTTTGGTCAGGGCCGGCGTTCACCGTAGGTGCCGGTGTGATGGTCCAGGTCACTTGGTCGCCCACCGCATTGCACAGGCCGTTACCTGCGGAGGTCAAAGTCAAGGTCACCGTGCCGGCGGTACGCTCTGCGGCGGTCGGCGTGTAGGTCGCGTTCAGTGTGGAACTGTTCGGGCTGTATGTGCCGTTGCCACCGCTCCAGATGGCCCCGGTGGCGCCGCTCACACTACCGACCAATTGCATCGCAGAAGCGTTGGCGCAGACGGAGGCGTTCGGGCCCGCATTCACGATCGGGGCCTGTGAGAAGGTGATCAGCTTGCTGTCCGATGCCACGCCGCAGTTCCCGTTCCCGGTGCTGGTGAGCGTAAGGGTCAAGGTGCCGCCCGCGAGTTCCCCCGGGGTCGGTGCGTAAGTGGCATTGAGGGTGGTGTTGTTCGGCGTGAAGGAACCTGCACCGCCGCTCCACACACCGCCGGTGGCAATGCTCACACTTCCGTTCAAGGACACGTTCGCATTGTTCACGCACACCGTTACATCGGCACCCGCGTTCACCGTCGGTGCAGGTGTGAAGCTCAGCATCACTGCATCCGAGACCGCCATGCAATTGTTGTTGCCCGTGGTGGTCAAGGTCAAGGTGACGGAACCGTTCGAGATCTCTCCCGCAGTGGGCGTGTAGGTCGCGCCCACATAAGAAGCGCTCGGGCTGAAGGTGCCCAGACCGCCACTCCAAACAGCACCCGTGGCCACACTGAAGCTTCCGTTCAAAGTCGCCACGGCATTGTTCGCGCAAAGGCTCTGGTCCGGTCCGGCGTTCACCGTGGGTGCAGGCGTGATCAAGTAGGTCACCTGGTCGTTCACCGCGTTGCAAAGGCCGTTGCCCGTGGTGGTGAGGGTCAGGGTTACCGTGCCCGCCGTGCGCTCCGCAGCGCTCGGTGTGTACACCGCGTTCAGCGTCGTGTTGTTGGGGTTGTACGTGCCTGTCCCACCGCTCCAAGTTGCCCCAGTAGCGCCAGTGACCACACCGGCCATGGTGATCGCGCTTGCATTGGCGCAGACCGTTCCGTTAGGGCCGGCATCCACCGCGGGCGCAGGTGTGAATGTGATCTGCTTGCTGTCCGTTACAGCCGAGCAGTTGTTGTTACCCGTGGTGGTCAACGTCAAGGTCAATATCCCGCCGGAGATCTCGGTGGCGGTCGGGATGTAGGTGGCGCTAAGTGTCATGTTGTTCGGCGTGTAGGATCCGGCACCGCCGCTCCATACCCCGCCCGTGGCGATGGTCACGCTGCCGTTCAGCGTCACGCTCGCATTGTTCGCGCAACGCGTCACATCCGCACCGGCGTTGGCAGTAGGTGCGGCAGTGAAGCTCAACACCATCGCATCGGACACCGCTACGCAGTTGTTGTTGCCCGTGGTGCTCAAGGTCAGGGTCACGGAACCGTTCGCGATCTCCGCAGCGGTCGGAGCATAGGTCGCGTTCATGTTGGTGGCGCTCGGGCTGAAGGTGCCCAGACCGCCGCCCCAAGTGGCGCCGGTGGCCACGGTGAAGCTTCCGTTCAAGTTCGCCACGGAGTTGTTGGCACACAGGCTTTGATCAGGACCGGCGTTCACCGTCGGAGCGGGCGTGATCAGGTACGTCACGTGGTCGATCACCGCATTGCACAAGCCATTGCCGGTAGTGGTCAAGGTCAGCGTCACGGTACCGGCCGTGCGCTCCGCGGCGCTCGGCGTGTACACCGCGTTCAAGGTCGTGTTGTTCGGGTTGTACGTGCCGGTGCCGCCGCTCCAAGTTGCCCCAGTAGCGCCAGTGACCACACCGGCCAAACTGATCGCGCTGGCATTGGCGCAGACCGTTCCATTAGGCCCGGCGTTAACCGTGGGTGCTGGCGTGAAGGTGATCTGTTTGCTGTCCGTCACCGCCGAGCAATTGCTGTTGCCCGTGGTGGTCAGGGTCAAGGTCAAGATCCCGGCGGAGATCTCCGTTGCGGTCGGGGTATAAGTGGCGTTCAGGGCCGTGTTGTTCGGCGTGAAAGAACCGGCACCGCCGCTCCATACACCACCGGTCGAGATCGTCACGCTGCCGTTCAGCACCACGTTCGCGTTGTTCGCACAACGGGTCACATCGGCACCGGCGTTCGCGGTGGGAGCAGGCGTGAAATTCAGGACCACCTGATCGGAAACCGCCACGCAGTTGTTGTTGCCCGTGGTGGTCAAGGTCAGCGTAACGGAACCGCTCGATACTTCGGCTGCCGTAGGTGTATAGGTCGCATTCACATTGGAAGCACTTGGGCTGAAGGTGCCGTTACCGCCGCTCCAAGCAGCACCTGTGGCAACGGTGTATGATCCCGCCAAGGTGGCCATCGGGTTGTTCGAGCAAAGGCTTTGATCAGGCCCGGCATTCACCGTGGGTGCAGGCGTGATCGTCCAGGTCACTTGGTCGCTCACCGCATTGCAGAGGCCGTTGCCGGCGGAGGTCAACGTAAGGTTGACGGTACCGGCCGTGCGCTCCGCAGCGCTCGGTGTGTACACCGCGTTCAACGTCGTGTTGTTCGGGTTGTAAGTGCCGGTTCCGCCGCTCCAGATACCGCCCGTGGCACCGGTGACGCTACCGGCCAATTGCATCGCAGAAGCGTTGGCACAGACGGAAGCGCTAGGTCCCGCATTCACGATCGGGGCCGGTGAGAAGGTGATCGTCCGGCTGTTGCTGGCCGGGTTGCAAGTACCGTTTCCGGTAGTGGTCAGGATCAGTGTGACCTGCCCCGCCGCGATCTCCGCCGCGGTAGGTGCATAGCTCGCGTTCAAGGTGGTGTTGTTCGGGGTGAAGACACCGGTGCCGCCGCTCCATGTTCCGCCGGTGGCCACGGTAATACTGCCGTTCAATACCACCGCCGCGTTGTTCGCACATAGCGTGCTGTTGGCCCCGGCATTGGCCGTTGGTGCAGTCGTGTAGGTGAGAAGGACTTGGTCGCTCACTGCACTGCAAAGCCCGTTGCCCGTGGTGGTGAGGGTAAGTGTGGCCGAACCCGTGGACACCTCCGCAGCGGAGGGCGTGTAGGTGGCGTTCGTATTGGTGGTGCTCGGGTCGAAGCTGCCCGCACCGCTCCACACGGCGCCGGTGGCGATGTTGAAGCTTCCGTTCAGGGTCACCGCTGCATTGTTGCCGCAGACCACCCGGTCCAGGCCCGCATTCACCGTGGGCGCCGCGGTGATGGTCCAGGTCACTTGGTCGCTTACCGCATTGCAGGTGCCGTTACCCACCGAGCTCAAGGTCAAGGTCACCGTGCCTGCCGTGCGCTCCGCAGCGGTCGGCGTGTAGACCGCGTTCAGTGTGGTATTGTTGGGATTGTAAGTTCCGCTTCCACCGCTCCAGATAGCGCCGGTGGCACCCGTTACGCTGCCCGCCAGTTGCATCGCAGGAGCGTTCGCGCAGACCGAAGCATTCGGCCCGGCATCCACTACCGGGGCCGGGGTGAAGGTTATCGTGCGGCTGTTCGAGACGGCCAAACAATTACCGTTGCCCGTGGTGGTCAATGTGAGCGTGACCGTGTTGGCCGCGATCTCCGATGCAGTGGGTGTGTAACTACCGGAAAGGGACGTGTTGTTGGGCGTGAAGCTGCCGTTGCCGCCGCTCCACACACCGCCGGAAGCACCCGCCACGCTGCCGTTCAAAGCGATCGTGGAATTGTTCACACAAGCGGAGCTGTTGGCACCCGCATTCACCGAAGGGGCGGCCGTGAAGGCCAGCACCACTTGATCGGTGGTCGCAAGGCAATTGTTGTTCCCTGTGGTGGTCAACGTGAGGGTCACCGAGCCGTTGGCGATCTCAGCGGCCGTGGGCGTATAGGTGGCCACCATGTTGGTGGTGCTCGGATCGAAGCTGCCGTTGCCTCCGCTCCAAACGCCACCGGTCGCGAGGGTGAAGCTGCCATTCAATGAGGCAACAGGGTTGTTGGCGCAGAGTGTTTGGTCCGCTCCAGCGTTGGCCGTGGGTGCGGGGGTGATCAGGTACGTGACCTGATCGGACACCGCGTTGCAGGTGCCGTTCCCGGTGGAGGTCAACAGAAGCGTCACCGTTCCTGCGGTGATCTCCGCCGCGCTCGGGGTGTAGGTAATGTTCAAGGTGGAAGCATTGGGGCTGTAGGTGCCCGTGCCACCGCTCCAAGTACCGCCCGTGGCGCCCGTCACCGAACCGTTCAGGGTGATGGCCGGGGCATTGGCGCATACGGTGCCGTTCGCACCGGCATCCACGATCGGGGCCGGTGTGAAGGTGATGGTGCGGCTACTGGTGGCCGGCGTGCAATTGCCGTTGCCGGTGGTGGTGAGGATCAAGGTGACCGAGCCGTTGTTGATCTCGGCTGCCGTGGGCGTATACACCGCGTTCAAGCTGGCGTTGTTCGGGCTGAAGGAACCCGTTCCACCGCTCCATGCACCGCCGGTGGCCACGGTCACGCTGCCGTTCAGCGCGATGTTCGCGTTGTTGGAACAGACCGAGGAGTTCGCACCCGCATTGGCCGCAGGTGCCGTGGTGAAGCTCAACAGTACCTGGTCCGTCACTACGATGCAGCTCCCGTTGCCGGTGGAGGTCAGGGTCAGCGTAACACTGCCGCTGGCGATCTCGGCCGCCGTGGGCGTGTAGATCGCGTTCATGTTGGTGGTGCTGGGGTCGAAGGTCCCAAGCCCTCCGCTCCACACGCCGCCCGTGGCTACGGTGAAGCTGCCGTTAAGGGTCGTGGCCGCATTGTTCGCGCAGAGCACCTTGTCCGCGCCAGCGTTCACGGTAGGCGTGGGCGTGAAATGCACCAGCATGCTGTCCTTCACCGCATCACACACGCCATTACCGGTGGTGGTGAGATAGATCCACACGGAATCCGCAGCTATTTCGGCTGCGGTGGGCGTGTAGGTGGGGTTCATGTTCGAGTTCGAGGGCAGGAAGCTTCCCGCGCCGCCGGTCCATACCCCGCCCACTGCGTTCAGGACGCTGCCCGACAAGGACACCACAGGAGCGTTCTTACATACCTGCTGGTCCGGTCCCGCGTTGGGGATCGGTTTCGGGTGGAAGGTGAGCGTCAGGTCATCCTGCTGCGGGGTACATGGCCCTGTGGAGGTGAGCGTGAGGGTCACATTGCCCAAGGCAATGTCACCGATGCTGGGTTCGTAGGTCGCGCTCAGGCTGGTATTGCTGGGCTGGAATGTGCCGCTGCCCGTAGTGGTCCATTTGCCCGTGGTACTTCCGCCGGAGACCGTTCCCGTAAGTTCCGCGCTTTCCCCTGCACAGAGGTCCTGGTCCGCACCGGCGCTCACGTCGATCCTTCCGGAAAACTCCGAAAAGAACCCGTAGCGGCAGCCCGAACCGGCACCGCCGTTGATCACCCCCAGAGAGAACACGTCCGAGGTGTTGCTCACAACGATCGCCTGGTTCACCGGCACCTGCGTGGTGTTGTACTGGATCCGTGCGGCCATCCATTCGCCGCCGGTACCGGGTACGGTCACAAAGGCGGAACCCGGGATCGTTGCCGTACCAGGGCCGGTAACCACGAAGTCGTTCTGTGAACCGGTGCGCACAAGCAGGTTCAGGAAGAAGCCCTCATTGGTGGAGCGGGTAACGCCCACCTGCTGGCTGCCCGCGCAGTTCAAAGGCGGGAGGATGGCCATGCCCATCTCGCAACCGAAGCCCGTGACGTGGATCGCGTACACCGGCTTCGAGGCCGACATGTAGGTGGCATTGTCCGGACCGGCGCTCAGGTAATCCATGTCGTGGCGGTAGTACTGCCCGGCAAAGAGCGTGGCCACGGGCGTGCCGCTCCCGTCGATGTAGATCTTGGTGTTGTTCTCCACCGCCATCAGAAACACGGATTCGTCGCCCGTAGCATACAAGGCGCCCTTTACCGCCACGTAATCCGTCCCGAGGATCCCGACCGGAACGATCTGGTCCATCATCAGGTCGTAGCAACCGCCGGAAGGGTTGTGGTTGGAATCGTCCTTGATGGACACGGCAATGGGCTTGTCCGAAAGTACGGCCGCGCCCGAAGGGTGCTTGGTGGGGTCCGTGTAGGTGCTGTACAGGGTGTTCGCACAGGAGTACGTCTGCCCTTGGTTCAGGATGATCATGAAGGGCGTTTGCGCAGGATGCCCGTCCACGTCCACCGGGGAGTTGATCAATACGGTGGTGTTGTCCTCCGTGGCCACGATCTCGAACGAGGCGAAGGCCTTGTTCGCGTTGTTGCCGAAATCATTGTTGTAAAAAGGGGCGTGCTTATGCAGGGGGATATAGAACTCGGTGCCAAGGCCGTTGGCGCCCTTCAAGGCGAGGATGTCCGGGTTGTTCGTGTTGCTGCACTCGTAGTAGCAGGTAATGTCCTCCGTGGCCGTGATGTGCAGGCCGGTATTGCAAATGGTGTTGGTGGGCCGCGTTTCCAATTGCGCCTTCAGGGAGGTCATGTTGTAGCGCACCGAACTGTTCGCCGGTACGTTCAGTACGATCGGTGTACCACCGTTGAAACCCGCGTTCGCCGGCTGGGCGATCGTTACGGTGGCCGCAGTATTCCCAGCGGTCACGTTGAAGTAGATCGGTTCGTCTCCGGGCTGGTTGTGCAAGAAGGTCACATCCGGAGGGGCCACCCAGAACTCGGTACCGGTCTGTGCCACGATCAGCCCTGGGGCGATGACCAAGAGGATCAAGAGGAGAAGCTGCTTCATGTGCGGTTCGGGCTGATCGTCCCTTGCGGAACGGCCGTGTTTACGCCCGATCATGCAGAAGGGTTCCATTCGTCGGCAAAAACAAAGTATTCGTCGAGATATTGGTCTGGGTTGTATCCCCTTTTTCTCTTCTCGGCAGGAAGGATCAGCAACCCACGACAACGGCAAATTCATCGACCAATAAGCTATTATTACCGATCACGTCCCTTCAAAAACCTCATTGCGCGGTCGTGTCCGTTACCTTTGGTTCATTGCTTTCGAATTAAGGATGTCCGCCCTTTGCTATTTGAACCGTCCGACGCTGGCCATCCTCGCCATGTCCCTGGCCCTCCTTCCTCTGCGTTCGACCGGTGCGGAGAGGAGTTGCGACCCCGCCTTGATCGACACGGTGATCACCAACAGCCCCCTCTGCCCGGGCGACCATATCAACCTGTCCGTGGTCGCCTCAGGCGACATTCTTGGATATTCCTGGCAAGGACCCGGCACCGGTGAGTACTTCACCTTCACACCGGAATTCTCGTTCAGCTTTCAGATCCTCGGCGCGTACGTGGTGGTGGTGTACGGCGAATGTGGGAACGACACTGCGACGGTAATGATCAATGCCGCAGGTGCCGGGGCGGGCCACGACGATACCCTGCATCTCTGCGATGATGGGCCTCCCAGGGACCTCGCCGTGGAATTGGGAACCCATGCCGTAGGCGGCACGTGGACCTTCGATGAGCTTCCGCACAGCGGGATCTATGACCCGGCCGTGGATGTTCCCGGAGACTATGTGTACACCTCGCCCTTCGCCGCCACCTGCCCCGGAACATCCCAAACCGCTACTATCACCGTTGATGTGACCCATGTCGGGCCGGATACGGCCACCTCCACATGCGCCTTGGACAGCGCGTTCGGCCTCACGTCGTTCCTTTCCCCGGATGTGACCCCGGGCGGAACATGGAGCCGTTATGTGTTCCTTTCCATAGAGCCGCATAGTGGCATCTATGATCCCGCGATCGACTCCTCCGGGGTGTTCCAATATGCCGTCCAAGGTTGCTCGGTGTCCGTGCTGGTCATCGAAGATCCGGCACTTCCCTGGTTCCAGGACGCTGATGGCGATGGCTTAGGGGACCCGCTGGTGGTGGCGTGGAGTTGCACCCAGCCTATGGGTTCCGTGGCCGACAGCACCGACAACTGCGCGGCCATGCCCGGCAAGATCGGGGACGCCTGCGATGACGGCCGCCCTGAGACCGTGGAGGATGTCATCACTGATTCATGTACCTGCGCAGGCGTGACCATCACCGCCATCCTTTCCCCGCAGACTCAGGAACCGTTCTTCTCGATCTGGCCCAATCCGAATGCCGGTGATCGCTTGTATCTGCAATTACCCGGCGCTGGAACTGCCGAGGTGCAGCTTTTCGACGCTCTTGGCAAACTTCAACGGTCGGTCCGTGTGCGGTCAGTCCCCGATCACACGCCCATGGGAATGGATCTCGGTGGTGGACTGGCCAAGGGCCTCTACCTCGTCCGAGTTACCATGGATGGCCGTTCCAGCACGGCACCGCTCGTGATCCGATAGGTTCCGCCGGAAACCCCAAGGCTGTTTATTTCGTTGAGTGGTCCGTTCTGATCGACGGACCATGAAAAACAACCTCTCAATAATTGCCGCAATCCTCATCATCCCCGCTTTTGCACAATCCGGGGATGTTGCCCTGATGGATGCGCATCGCCCCTCCACCCCGATCAGCTCCAGTGCTCCAGCACCGACCTATGAGCTGATCTCCTTTGTGGCCGAACCGGTGAGCGGTGAAGGCGTCTCGCTCCAATGGGGCACGGCCGCGGAAGTACCGAACAGCCTCTTCACGATCCAACGCTCCCAGGACCGGATGAACTGGCGTACCGCCTTCACGGTGGACAGCGAGGGTGGCGTCAATGGCCATACCGCGTATGAATTCATGGACATGGCACCGATCAACGGTATTTCCTACTACCGCTTGATCGCCTCCAACGCGGGCAAAGAGCTGGATGTCTCCGATGACTTCGCCGTTTCGTACACGGCTATCCCCGCACTGCAGTTCCAGAATGAACGGGAACCGGGCCGATTTACCGTAAGCGGTGCAGGCGCCATCAGCGACCTGCAAGTGCTGAACAACCGCGGCCAGTTCATCCCCATGGACCTGAACTACACCGGCGACCAAGTGCTGGTGAACGCCGAGGGCCTTGAGCCGGGTACCTATTTCGTGCAAGCCGTGGTGGACGGCAAACCGGTGCTCCGCACCGTGATCGTGACGTCCACGGGTGTGATCGGAGGATAATACCAATTCGAATTTCAAGCACATCCGAAGAAGCCGACATTTCCGCAGGCACTTAGGGTCCGCAAATTCCTGATTCCTAATTCCGATAAGCCTCGTCGGCAGTCGGAATTAGGAATCAGCGGATCAGGAATTTGTATAGCTGCCGATCCTGCCGGGAGATCCGTTGCTTCTGAAAGACGAATTGGTATAAGCAGGCCCCCCCGACGCACAAGACCTACCTCATAATGCTCAACCGTTGCACCGTCTTCTTCCCGTTAACTGTGATGTTCACCATATACACCCCGCTGGCAATATCGCTCGGCATGTCAAGTACCGTGGTGAAGCGCTCGCCGCTGTTCCCGAACGCCTTGGCGAAGACCTGCTTGCCATAGACGTCCTGGATGTCCACGGTAATGTTCTGGTCCGCGTCCCGGATGCCGTCGATGCTCAGGTTCACTTGGCCCTCACGCACCGGGTTCGGCCACATCGTTACTGTTCCATTGGCCTGCTCCATGCTGGCATCCGGGCGGGCGCCGTTGTCGATGGTGATCGTGCAGGTATTGCCGCAGAAGCCGCTGTAGGTGGCCCCTACTTTCACGTTCACCGTCACGTTGTAAACAGTGCCGTTGACCAACGGAGGGGCCACGCCTATGTTCCACTTCAACTGAAGGATGTAGGTGTTGCGGATGAATGTCTCATCGTAGCCCGCCGCGACGTTGACAATGCGGAACTGATACTCCGTCGCACCCACCACCGGTGTCGCATAGATGAAGCTGTTGTTGGTGTTGAAGGCGCGCGACTCGTTGCAGGAGTGCCCATAGGTGGGCGCACCGATCAGCTCCGTGCAAGGCACCGTCGACGATATGGCCACTTCGCAACCCGCGCCGAAGTGCGCGCTGGCCAAGGGGCCGGCGTCGTTGGTGCGGACACGGACGAAGTACTTCACGCCGGGCGTCAGCGGGCTGGTGTTCATCTGGTTGAAGCGCACCTTGTTGGTGTTCACCGCGATGCGGCGGATGTAGCCCGCATCGGGATCGGAGAACTCGAACTGGTAGCTGCCCGCTCCTGCCACGTTGCTGCAATACACGTAGCTGTTCATGCTGTAGTTGAAGATCCCGCAGGACTTGTTCGCGACCTTAGCGGGGCCGGGAGGCAGGCAGAAGCTGTGCTCCGTATAGCCCGCATAGGCCGGGGTGGTGGTGGGTGAATCATACCCGTCTGAGAAGTCATCGCCCAGCAGCACCTTGCCGTCCGTGGTCCGCAACTGCCAATTCCCGTTGATGAGGCCGTCGCCATAGCTGTCCATCAGGCGGAAGCCGAAGCAGGTGGTGGTGGGGATCCCGCCAAGACAGACCGTGTCCACGACCAATTGGCTGGCCTCGCTCACGTCGGGCCCGCCGCTGGCGATCACCACATTGCCCGCATCGGTGAGCTCCCATGTGATCTGGCCCGGGTTGGCGTCCGTGTTCAGGGCCACCACCACCTCATTACCGCCCGGGCACGAGCTGCTGCTCGTGAATTTGGCCAAGAAGCCGTCGTAGACCCCACCGAAAGTGTTCTGATGTCCGCTTGCAGCGATGGCTCCGGAGGAGTTGGTGTAGCCCGCGAAATGGATGTTCCCATTGGTATCCACCGCGCCCGATAGTCCGGATTCCGCCCCGCTGCCGCCGTAGTATGTGCTCCATTCACGGCTTCCCCCGGCGGTCAATTTTACCAAGAAGGCGTCGGTCCCGCCTCCGAGCATGTTCTGGTACCCGCCATTGGCAATGCCTCCCGTGGAAGCGGTCTGCCCGACCAAAAAGACACTGCCAAGCCCGTCAACCGCACAGGACCGGCCCATGTCGCTGGCGGTCCCTCCGTAGTACGTGCCCCATTGTCTGGTGCCGGAAGTGTTGAACTTCACCAAAAAGGCGTCGATCCCGCCCCCCTTGGTGTTCTGTAGCCCACCAGAGGCAATGGCCGTTGTGGACGTCGCCTCACCGGCGAGATAGACGTTGCCGCTACCGTCCGCCGCGCAAGCGTGTCCAAAATCATTTCCAGCCCCGCCATAGTAGGTGCCCCATTGCTGGGTACCGGAGGAATTGAACTTCACCAGGAAGCCATCACCGGTGCCGCCACCGAAAGACCCCTGATGCCCGGAGGCCGCGATGGAACCTGTCGAATTAGTCTGCCCGGCCAAGTACACGTTGCCGCTACCGTCCACCGCGCAGGCATTGCCATTCTCCCCGTTCGTGCCACCGTAGTAGGTGCCCCATTGCCGAACACCGGCCGGGTCGAACTTCACTAAGAAGGCGTCGTAGTTCCCGTTGTAAGTGTTCTGGTGGCCGCCCGAGGCGATGGCCGTACTGGAAGATGTGCTGCCCGCGAGATAGACGTTTCCGCTGCCGTCAACCGTGCAACAGGCCCCGAATTCATAGGCAGTGCCGCCGTAATATGTTCCCCACTGGCGCACGCCCGAAGCGTTGAATTTCACCAGAAAAGCATCTTGGTCGCCGCCAAGCGTCCCTTGATGGCCGCCTGAAGCGATGGCCGTGGTGGATTTCGTATAGCCTGCCAGATACACGTTCCCGCTGCCGTCAACAGCGCAGGAGTATCCTCCATCCTCCAAGCCGCCTCCGTAATAGGTTGCCCAGAGCCGGACCCCTGAGGCATCGAATTTTACCAAGAACGCATCGTAGTTTCCCCCTATGGTATTCTGGTGGCCACCGGACGCTATGCTGCCCGAGGACTTGGTCTGGCCCGCCAGATACACGTTGCCGCTGCCGTCGACTGCGGTGGAATATGCGGCATCATCGTTGCCGGAACCGTAGTAAGTGGCCCAGATGCGGGCCGGGTCGATCGTAAGCGGCTGGGTACGGTCGTAGGTGCCCAGTTCAAATTGCAACAGGTCTTCTTCAAGAATGAAACGCGTTGCCACGGACCGGCCCGCCTGAAAACTCACCGGGGCATCCTCCACGAAACGGCCCATCCGGTTGCCATGTACCAATCGGCCCGTTTTGTCCACGGCCAGCTCCTCCTGGTCCTTGAAGCGCAGGCGGATCTGTCCGGGATCGGCACCCGGGTGTACCATGAAATCATACTTGATGCCCTTTTCCGTGGTGTAAACGATCCAATCGATGCCGGGATAGACGTCATGGTACGTCACTTGGCCGTAGCTGTGTACGTTCAATGCTCCTTGGCCGTAGTAGTTCGTATAGCTGCCTTGGCGGTCATCCGTGGTGACGCGCGCCTTCATGTTCGCACCCTCCAGCAACATGTCCATCCTGAAAGTCTCTGTTCGCACCTTGGACCGCAGTTCGTCCGATCGCTTTTGCTTGGCCGGGTTCTGCCCGGCCTCCGCCATCATTTCCTCATAGCCTTCCGGGAGGTATGTGCGGTGGAATTGGTAGGCGATCCCGTTGCCCATCAGGAAAATGTGCGTGTTGCCCGCGGAATATCGGAAGCGCACGAATGGTGCGGGATCACCGGCCATGGTGGTTACTTGGCCCTTGTTCTCCTCAAGGCTCCGCTCCTCCTTAATTGTCTCTGGTTGACCGTACCGATCAGCGGCGACTGTACGTTCCGTCCCGGAAATGGGTAATGGCCGGGCCGTAGCGGAAATAGCTTGGCCGGGCCGCAGGAGTGATGTGACCATAAAAGCCAAGGGGACCAGATTGAATTGCGCGTTCATTGGTGATGGAGTTTGATGGACTGTGGCCGGGAGGAAGAATTTCGCTACCAAGTTATATCGCTGTTCACCATACTTAATTTACCTGTTTACAAGTATTTTTTTACTCTGGACCGTGCAGTGGTGGGCGTAGGAGGAGATGAGGTAGCGGACCAAAAGCAAAGTGACGCGGATAACGAATAGATGCCCGGCAAAAAGGGCCGTTCCCTTCCGATGGTCGGAGGGAAAGGCCCTTCGGCTTGAGTTCCGCTCAAGATCATCCGCCGTAAGGTGGAGACCCTGAGTACTGGACTTACTTGATGATGCCCAACCGCTGGACGGTCTTCTGTCCGTTGACGGTGATGTTCACCATGTACGCTCCGCTAGCGATGTCGCCCGGCAGGTCGAGGATGGTGCTGAAGCGCGCACCGCTGTTCCCGAATTCCTTGGCGAAGACCTGCTTGCCGTAGATGTCCCGGATGTCAACCGTGATCTGTTGGTCCATGTCCTGGATGCCGTCGATGCTCACGTTGACCTTGCTTTCACGCACCGGGTTCGGCCACATTGTCGCCGTTCCATTGGCTTGTGCCATGCTGGCCTCGGGGCGCTCTGCGTTGCCTGGGTTGTTGTCGATGGTGATCGTGCAGGTATTGCCACAGAAGCCGCTGTAGGTGGCGCCGACTTTTACGTTCACTTGCACGTTGTAGGTGGAGCCGTTGACCATCGGAGGATGGTTGTTCCACTTCAACTGTAGGATATAGGTGCTGCGGATGAAGGTCTCATCGTAGCCCTCGCTGGGAATGAAGATGCGGAACTGGTATTCCGTCGCGCCCACCACCGGCGTGGCATAGATGAAGCTGTTGTTGGTGTTGAAGGTGCGGTTCTCGTTGCAGGAGTGCCCGTAGTTCGGCGCGCTGATCAGCTCCGTGCAGGTCACCGTCTGCGGTACGCTCATACCCACTTCGCAACCCGTGCCGAAGTGTGCGCTGGCCATGGGGCCGGCGTCGTTGGTACGTGCCCGGACGAAGTACTTCACGCCGGGCGTCAGCGGGCTGGTGTTCATCTGGTTGAAGCGCACCTTGTTGGTGTTCACCGCGATGCGGCGGATGAAGCCAGCATCGGGATCGGAGAACTCGAACTGGTAGCTGCCCGCTCCGGCCACGTTGCGGCAATACACGTAGCTGTTCATGCTGAAGTTGAAGATCCCGCAGGACTTGCTCGCGATATTGGCCGGGCCCGGAGGCAGGCAGAAGCTGTGCCCCGTGTAGCCCGCATAGGCCGGGGTGAGGGAAGGTGAATTGCTCCCGTTGGCGAAATCATCGCCAAGCAGCACCTTGCCGTCCGTGGTCTGTAGCTGCCAGTTACCGCCGATGATGCCATCGCCGTAGCTGTCCGTCAGTTTGAAGCCATAGCAGGCACTTTCCACCGTCGTGCCTAAGCAGACCGTGTCGATCACCAATGCGTTGGCTTGGCCCGAAGTGGGTCCGCCAGTTGCGAGCTGTGCATTGCTTGCATCCAAGATCTCCCACGTGAGCTGGTCGGGGCTTCCATCGGTATTGATGGCCACCACCACCTGATCACCGGAGCAGGGCGTGCCCAAGCACACGCAATCCAGGCCGATCATGTCACCGTATGTGGAGGAACTGCCATCGTCACAGCTGTCGCCCGACCGGCCAGACAGGATAGGGCAATCATCCGTATTGTCCGCTACGTACCCGTCGGGTCGCGTGCAGGCGTCCATCGAGTCGCCCGGATCGCCATAGCCGTCACCGTCGGTATCCGCGTACCACGTGGGCGGTGCGGTCCGGGTGAAGGACCAAGTACTACATCCTGTGGCGGGGCCGGTGCTGTTGCGCGGGATGATGCGCCAGCTATAACTCCCTGAACTGGGAGTACTCGCGTTATATGATGTTCCCGCTTGGTTGCCGCTCACCAAGGTGGTTGCGCTGGCTCCGGAATTGAAATAGACATCATAGCCGGTGGCTCCACTGACCGATGCCCATGAAAGCATGGTCGTGCCGGAAGTGAAGCATTGACCGCTCCCGCTACCCGGGGAAGGGGCCGTGGCACATCCGGGAGCGGGTATCGCCGCCGCGCAGCTCACATACCGTGTTCCTGCCGATCCGCCGGATCCGCAGGTAGAATTGGCGTGGATGTAATAACGGAAGGTGCCCGTGGAAGTCGCGGTCCATGTGAATGGTGAATCACCGTCCCCGACCGCGGTCGTGCCGGCACTGTTGCTGATCGTCACATAGCCCCCGTTGGTGCAGGTGAACGTATAGTCAACTCCGTTGGTGAGGGCTACTAAGGAGAATTCACCGTAGTTGGCCGCCCCGGTGATGTATTCGTTCGAACCTGTGCAGCTCGGCGTTTTCGTGGTGGAAGGGTATTGGGTGCCGGAGAGGCAGGCCCCGCCTCCGCTGGAAACCGGGCAGCTGATCGAGCGGGTGCGCGATCCGGTGGTTCCGCAGGTAGAGCTACTGTGCGTATAGAACCGGTAGGTGCCACTTGTGGCAGACACGTAGGTAAGGGGGGAGGTACCCCACACATATTTCGTCGCTCCCGTTGAATTGGTGATCGTCAGTTGGTCCGTGCCTAATGAACTAGTGAAGGTATAGGGCACCCCATTGGTGAGGCTCACTGAGGAATAGCCCGTGCCCACGCTGGAAGCGATGGTTTGAGCGGCGCCGGTGCAGGTGGGCGTGAAGGTGCTGACCGGACTCTGTAAACCCGTGTTGCAGCCCGTGCCGCCGGTCCTGCTCAGGGTGATGGTCCGTGAACTGCCGCTTGTGCTGCAGGTGGAGTTGCTACTGATCGTGATATAGTGTATCCCGGAGGTGTTCGCCGTCCAATTCAACGGCGTTTGCCCGAAGGCGACCAAGGTGCCACCGGACGTGCCTGAGCGGACCGTGAAATAGTCACCGCTGTTGGTGCTGGTGATGGTGTATTGCGGACCAACAACAATGCTGTACCACGTGGAGTAGGTCCCCGGATAAACAGAGTATCCGGGTGAATTTGCACCCGCACCCGGTGTGCTCGTGGTGGATGGCGATTGGCTGAAGCCGGTGCATTGCGCCGAGGCAACAAAGCTGGATATGGCAAGTGCGCCGGCGAGGCCGAGTGTTACAATGCGGTTCATGCGGTCAAATGTTTGGGCTTGGGATCGTATTCGAGGTGTTTTCGAGATATTCGGGCAAGGTATGGAGCACTGGGTCCATCGGCAAAGTGAGTTTGGTCAGTGTGAACATGGTGTTGGGGTCCCACGCCGGTTCCAAAAGCCTTTGGGGGCCTTGGAGCAAAGGGCTACGCCAGAACATGCGCCGGCGGATGCCCGGCCATCGGCCCACAATAAAAGGGTCACAGCTACTCCCGCTACCTTGGCCCGTGCCTTGCTGAGCCACCGCCCCATGCGCCGCCCCCTCCTCTTCTTGCTCCTTGCCTTGTTCCTGGGGCTGTGCGCGGCGTTCGTCCAAGAACGTCCACCGCAAGAACGACTTGCCGATGTGGCCGCGGAACTGCAAGTGCGGCTCGATGTGGCCGCCACGGAATTGGCGGCCCAAGCAAAGGATGCGCTCGAAAAAGACGCCGTAAACATGGACGAAGGGCACGCCTTGGGCGAAGGCGGTTTAAGGCTCTTCAAAGACACCGTGGTAACGGCCTGGACCGACCATGCGCCCATCACCGATGCCGCCTTGGACAGTGCCCGCGCTGCGCATCTCACCCTCCCCGACGGCACCTACCTGCATGCCTTCGCCATGCAGGGCGACCGGAGCGTTCACGCCGTTCAGCGCGTCTGGTTCAATCCGCCGTTCCAGAACCAGTACCTGCGTGACCAATTCGATCCCGGCTTCACGTTGGCGAAGGGGATCGTGGCCGAGCAAGGTCCGGGGCTGGGGCCGGTGGTGCGCGATGCGGACGGAAAGGTGATGCTGCGCCTCCAATGGGCCGATGAGACCGCGCTGCCCGGGACCCGCTCTTTGGTTTTGTTGCTGTTGGCTTTGGCGGCGGTCGTGTTCGCGGTCGCCGCGCTGTGGCTTTTGGCCTTGATGGTGCCCGGAACCTGGGGGCCGGTGCTGCTCTTCCTGCCGGTATTACTGGGCGCTCGCTGGGCCACGTTGGCGCACGGCGCCTTCGATGCGCTCAAGTCCTACCCCTTGTTCGACCCATCGCTCTTCGCCTCCTCGTTCTTCATGCCCTCGCTGGGCGACCTGCTGATCAATGCCGCCGTGCTGCTGTGCGCGGCCTTGTTCATCCGCAGCGCCTTGCGCGATGCGGCCGCGCCAACGCGTCCATGGTCCATCGCAGTGGTGGCCGTAGTGATCCTGTTCCTCTGTGCGGAGGGCATCGGATCGGTGATGATCTCACTCGTTCATGACAGCAGCGTGAGCCTCGACCTCTTCCGCGTACAGGGCTTCGATGGCTACAGCCTCGCCGCCTTGGTCGCCATCGGCGTGCTGCTCTTCGCTTGGTGCGTGCAGGCGGATGCCCTTATCCGCCTGCTTTCTCCCGCCCTTTCCTACGGGCCCAAACTGCTGCTGATCGTGCTGATCAGTGCCGCGCTTGTTCTCTTCAACCATTTCGTGGGCAACTTCGACCTGGTGCTAGCGCTTTGGCCCTTACCCGCGTTGATGCTGATAGACCGCATGCGGTATCGTCCCGGTGCAATTCCCGCCCTGCTGCTCATCGCTACGTTAGCCCTTTTCACCGCCCACGTGCTGAACCGGCAGACCTTCAAACGGGTGGACCTGGACCGGCAGACCTTGGCCGAGACCGCCACCACGCGCGAGGACCCGGTGATCGAACTGCTTTTCGATGAGGCTGAACGCGAGGTGGCCAAGGACCCGGCCGTGATGGCTTGGCTTAACGCGGGCGGCCCCTGTTCCGCCACCGACCTCGACCGCTTGGTGCGCCAGCCCTTCTTCACCGGCTACTGGGACCGCTACAATCTACGCCTGCACTTCATCTCGGCCCGCAAACGAACCTATTTCACCACATCGCCGGACGCGCCCACTTCGGCACAGCCGATCCTGGACCGCTTGCAAGGCGTACCCGTGGAGAACGACGACGATCTGCGCATCACGGACCGGCCCGGCGAAGATGCGCTCTATATCGGCAGGATCGAGCTCGGAAGCACCCTGCTGTTCGTGGAAATACGCCCTCGCCTTGTGGCCGATGGGCTGGGCTTCCCCGAACTGCTGCTGGCGGGCGACCGGCCTTCGCCCTTCAGGCCGGAACGATTTGTGCAAGCGCGCTATGAACGCGGCGTGCTCACCTCGTCCTCCGGCTCGTACATCTTCCCGGTGAATTGGGACAGGCCGGTGCCGCCCGATGGATCTCACTGGTACGCGAACGGCTATGACCTGCTGGCGCAAGGCGACCCGCACGGTGCGCTCTTGGTATTGGGCACGCGCACACCGACTTGGTGGGACCACGTCACCACGTTCTCTTATCTATTCCTTTTCTTCTGCTTGCTGGCCGCCGTGATCGGGGGCATCGGCGCGCTGTTGGGCAGGCGTTGGTCCGGCACCATGGGCATCAGCGGGAAGGTCCGTTCGGGCGTAGCGGGCTTCGCTGTTGTGAGCCTGTTACTGTTCACCTTCGGCTTGCGCCACATGATCGATGTCCGCAGGGAACAGCGCAGCACGCGGACACTGGACGAACGTTCGCGTGGCGTGCTCGCCGAATTGCGCCAGACCTTGCGCGGGGAAGGGGCGCTGTTACCGGCGATGGCGCCTTACTTGGACCATTTGTTGGGCAACCTCAGCAACGTGTTCTTCACCGACCTCACGCTGTATGCGCCCGACGGAACGCTGTTAGCCACCTCCCGCGAACAGGTGTTCAATACCGGCCTGCTGGGCCGCCGCATGGACCCGCGTGCCTACCAACGTATAGCGGTGGAAGATGCATCTTCCTTCATCCATGGCGAGCACATCGGAAGCGCCGATTTCAGCACGGCCTACATGCCCTTCCGCAACGACGGCGGGGAGGTACTGGCCTACTTGGCCCTCCCCTACTTCGCGCGCCAAGGCGAAGTGGAGCAGGAGCGCGCGGCCGGTTATGTGGCGCTGGTGAACCTCTTCACCCTGCTCTTCCTGTTGAGCGTGGTCGCAGCCGCACTGATCACCCATTGGACCACGCGCCCGCTGGAACTGCTGCGGCGCGGCTTGGAGCGCATCGGCTTAGGTGCCCACAACGAACCCCTCACTTATCGCGGGGATGATGAACTGGGGCAATTGGTGAGCGTGTACAACCGCAAGGTGGACGAGCTCCGCGAAAGCGCGATGAAGCTCGCACGTAGCGAGCGCGAAAGTGCCTGGCGTGAAATGGCGAAGCAGGTGGCGCACGAGATCAAGAACCCGCTGACACCGATGAAGCTGAACATCCAGCAGTTCCAGCGCACCTGGTCACCGGACCTGGCCGATGCCAAGGAACGGCTGGACCGCTTCAGCAACGGGATGGTGCAACAGATCGATGTGTTGAGCCGGATCGCCGGGGAATTCTCCGACTTCGCGCAGATGCCGCGCGCACAGGCCGAGCAGGTGGACCTCCTCGAGGTGGCGAACGCCGCCACCGCCCTCTTCGCAGCGGAACCAAATGCACAAGTGACGCTACAAGCCGGACCTTCCCCCACGGTGCATGTGGACCGCGAGCACCTGCTGCGCACCTTCACCAACCTGATCAAGAACGCGGTGCAGGCCATGCCGGAGGGACGCTCAGGGCATGTGGAAGTGATACTTCGCGCGGAAGGGAACAGGGCGGTGATCGAGGTGCGCGACAACGGAACGGGCATCGCCGAGGCGGACCGCGACCACATCTTCGAACCGCGCTTCACCACCAAGAGCAGCGGCATGGGGCTGGGGCTGTCCATCGTTCAGCGTATGATAGAGAATGCCGGCGGACGGGTGTGGTTCGAGACCTCCACGGAGCCAGGGAAAGCGGGGACTTCGTTCTTTGTGGAATTACCGCTGGTGGGTTAAAGTTCTACCACGAAGGACACTAAGAACACGAAGGCAGGGTCGCCCTGAGGTTTAACCGCAACGGACGCTACGAGCGCAACGAAAGTTCTGCTGGTGCCCTAGCCGATACATTTGCCGAACGTGATCGATCGGCTCATTGATCGACAACCTAAAAGCATTGAACCTCATGTCCTTTTCCAATCTCCTGATCGCTGATGCGGAAGGCATCCGCACCATCACCATCAACCGGCCGGAGCAGCTCAACGCACTGAACCGCGCGACCATCTCCGAGCTGGACCAAGCGCTGGACCAGGCCCAAGCCGACAAGGCCGTGCGCGTGCTCATCATCACCGGCAGCGGCCCCAAGGCTTTTGTGGCCGGTGCCGACATCAAGGAGTTCGCGCATTTTTCCGTGGAAGAAGGCAAGATGCTCAGCGCCGAAGGACACAAGCTGCTCTTCGACCATGTGGAGCATTTCGAAAAACCGGTGATCGCGGCGGTGAACGGTTTCGCGCTGGGCGGTGGGCTGGAATTGGCCATGAGCTGCCACTTCCGCGTGGCCAGCGACAACGCACGCATGGGCCTGCCGGAAACGAGCTTGGGCGTGATCCCCGGCTACGGCGGCACGCAACGCCTCGCGCGCCTCATGGGCAAGGGCAAGGCCATGGAGATGATCTTTACCGCCGGCATGATCAAAGCCGACGAGGCCCTGCAATGGGGCTTGGTGAACCACGTTGTACCACAGGCCGAACTACTGGCCAAGTGCAACGAACTGGCCGCCGCGATCATGAAGAACTCCCCTACCGCATTAGCCTCCGCCATCCGCGCGGTGAACGCCGGTTACGAGCCGGGCGCCAACGGCATGCAACGCGAGATCGAGGAGTTCGGAAAATGCTTTGGCACACCGGACTTCATTGAGGGGACGAGCGCATTCATGGAGAAGCGGAAGCCAGAGTTCGGTAAGTGAACCACGGATGGACACGGATGAACACGGATCAAAGAGTCATATCAACGGCTCATCTTTTGCCACTTACCAGCATAAGATAACTTCGGATGAAAGCCTCTTCGAGGCGCTGTTGAAAGGAGAGTTTTCTGGATTCTTTGAGGACTTTGACCGGAGTCGGTTCTTGAATGGCCTACACCGAAAAATGGAAAATCTCGGCACAGCAGGAACGACTGCAGATAGAGAGAAGAGAAAGGCGAATTTCAGGGGGTAGGGGAACCATGAATGGACACGGATAATGCGCAAGATCAGAATCTGTAGCTTAAGCTGTATGCTTTTCAGTGTCATCTTCACCGCTTGCTCTTCGTCGCATGGACGTGAAAAAGAGCCGGTTCTTATAGCGGGCCGCGAAGCACCACTTGGCTGGGTGACGTTGAAACTATATGCGGATAATTCCTTCGACCTGATCAATGGAGGTATGCGCGCTTCAGACTCAGAAAGCTATCCGGGATCATATCGCACAGTCGGTGACACACTGATTTTTGCCTATCGGGATAGTGTGCCGGACCAAGGCTGCGACAGAGCGTTGCGGACTGACCGATTCATTGTCTTTGACGGCTGTTTGGGTTCCTTGGAGATCCAGAATAAGAATCCGAATAGTCACTGAATAACCGAACGTGAGCGTCCTCAGAAAACTCGCAGGCCAGACGGCCATCTATGGGGTGAGCAGCATCGTTGCGCGCTTCCTCAACTACCTGCTTACGCCGCTGTACACCAGCCGTGGGGTGTTCGCGCCGGCGGCCTTCGGGGTGATCACCTCACTCTATGCATGGACGGCCTTCCTCAACGTGGTGCTCACCTACGGGATGGAGACCACCTTCTTCCGCTTTGCGAGCAAGCACGAAGGCAATAAGCGGATCTACACCACCGCTGTTTATCTGCTTGCAGGCTCCACGGTGGTTTTCCTGTCGCTTGGGATGCTCTTCGCGCATTCCATCGCCGCCATGATGGGCTATCCGGACCATGTCGTTTCAGTGCGCCTGCTCGTGCTGATCATCGGCATCGAGGCCATGGCCACCGTGCCCATGGCGAACCTGCGCCTGAAGAACCGGCCGTGGAAGTTCGCCGCCATCAACGTGGCCAGCGTGCTGCTGAACGTGGTGATGAGCCTCTTCATCTTCATGTACTGCATGCCCAAGTACAACGCCGGGGAAAGCAATGCACTGATCAATGCCGTGTACGACCCGAGCTTCGGCGTGGGCTATGTCTTCCTCCTCAACCTCATCAGCAGCAGCCTGAAATTCCTGCTGTTGCTACCGGAGTGGCCACCGTTGCGGTTCGGCAATTCCGAGAAGGCGTTCGATACCAAGCTGCTGCGCCCTATGCTGGCGTTCGGCCTTCCGCTATTGGTGGCGGGCCTCGCGGGCATGACCAACGAAACAGCGGACCGCGTGCTGATGAAACACCTGCTTCCGGCGAATATCGCGGATGCCCAGATCGGGATCTACGGCGCCTGCTACAAGCTGGCGATGCTGATCACGCTCTTCATTCAGGCCTTCCGCTTCGCCGCGGAACCGTTCTTCTTCAGCCATGCCAAGGAGAAGGACAGCCGCCAGACGTTCGCGCGCATCATGAACATCTTCGTGGCGGTGTGTATGAGCGCTTTCTTGCTCGTGATGCTGTTCTTGGACGCCTTCAAATGGTTCATCCCCAACCCAGCTTATTGGCCAGGTCTCGTTGTGGTGCCCGTCCTGATGCTGGCCAACGTCTTCCTCGGCATCTACTACAACCAGAGCGTTTGGTACAAGCTGAGCGACCGCACGCGCGCCGGCAGCACCATCTCCATCATCGGGGCCATCATCACACTGACACTGCTGTTCTGGTGGATCCCGATCTTCGGATATTTAGGCGCCGCTTGGGCCACCTTCCTCTGCTACGCCTCCATGGCCGTGATCAGCTACGTGTGGGGCCAGAAGCACTACCCTGTGCCCTACAACGTGGCCCGTGTGCTGGGCTATATGGCAGGTGGCGTGTTCCTCTGGTGGGGCTGCGAGCAATTGCCGCTGGAGGGTCCCGCGAAGTACGCCGTGCGGGCAGTGGTCTTCCTCGGCGCGGTAGGATATGCGTGGAAGCTGGAACGGTCTTCCGTTCAGAGGACCACGGACGGGCAAGCAGCAGATCTCTGAGGCTTGTGGTGGGTCTCCCCTCCTTCCTAAAAGGAGGGGTTGGGGGTGGTCAAGCCATAGGCTCTAACGGGTTCAGACTACGGTTGAAAGCAACTACGGATCAGGTCGAGAACCCCGGGAAGATCATCAACGATACTCTTGTTCTCAATACGCAGCACATGGATGTTCTTGGTATTCATGTATTCATCCCGCAGTCCATCATTGGCGGATGAAGTGGGGTTCTCATGTGATGCCCCGTCCACTTCGATCACCAAGCGTTCCGAAGGGCAGTAGAAGTCCGCGATGAATGGGCCAATACCATGCTGCCTTCTGAATTTCCGACCATCAAGCTGCTTGTCGCTCAGCGCTTTCCATAACGTTGCCTCGGAGGAGGTCATCCTTCCTCTCAGAGCTTGTCGTTCGCTTTTCTGTTCAGAGCGGTTATGGTACTTCTCGTGCATGGGTCTTCGGTAGCTATGCTCATCAAGCTACCTGTTCAAAAAAGCAACCGCATGTTCATCCAAAGAGAATGCACCACCCCTGCCCCTCCTTGAAAAAAGGAGGGGAAAACCGGCACTATCGTAAGATCGGCACGGTCACTTCAGCCGCGCCAAGTACTTGTCCTCCACCACCCGCATGGCCTCACGCTTGGCCACGCTCTTGTCGCTGTGGCCCATCAAGTGCAGCAGGCCGTGCACCATCACGCGACGCAGCTCCTGCTGGGCGCTGACGCCATAGGTCTTCGCGTTCTCCCGCACCCGGTCGTAGCTGATGAGGATATCCCCCGAGATGCCCGTACCTGTTTGCAAGTCGAAGGTGATCACGTCGGTGAACTCGTCGTGGCCCAAGTACCGCTTGTTGTAGGGCAGCAGACCCTTGTCATCCAGCAGAACGAAGGTGACCTCGCCGATGGAGTGCCCATGGTCCGAGGCTACGGCGCGGATCCATTTCCGAAGGCGTTCACGATCACGGAAGGCATTGGTGACACCAAGGGCCTTGAACGCGATGATGCCGCCCTGGGCCATTATTCGGCGACCGGTGTGAGGCTGAAGGTCAGCGCCACGGAGGCGCCGTTGTCCGAGAAATCCACGTTGTCCGCAAGGGCGCGCATCAGGAACACGCCACGGCCGTGCGGCTTTTCGATGTTCTGCGGGTCCGTGGGGTCGGGCAGGTGCTCAAAATCAAAACCAGGTCCTTCGTCGCTGACCATGAAGGTGATCTTCTCCCCTTCCGCCACATAGCCCAGTGTCACCTGCTTGGCAGGATCCAAGGCGTTGCCATGGTGGATCGCATTGTTCACCGCCTCGGTGAGCGCGATAAGGATGTTCCCGTACAGGGATTCATGCACGTTATACCGGCCACAGGCCTCATCGATCATCTTTTCCGCCAAGTGGATGTTCTCGGCCTTGGCGGCAAATTCGATGCGCTCGGTGAACTGGATATCCTCTGTTGGTGCTCCCATGGTCATTCTTCAGGGTCGGTCAAAAGTATCGAAATACTGATCCACACGGGCCTTGTAATAGGGCTTGAGCCCCGGAGGCACCGTGCGGAGCAGTTCTGCCTCACGCATTTTACTGCGTTGGTAGTTGAAAAAGCGGGCTGGATCCGGGTGATCGCGGTCCTGTCCGGAAATGCTTTCGCGCTTCTGGTCCAGCTCACGTTCACGCTCCGCCTTCTCCGCCTCCAGCATGCGCGTCATGATGTCCTGTTGGCGCTTCATCGATTCGTTCGTGAGGTTCTTGTTCACGATGTCCTTCTCGTTCTGCTCCATCTGCTCCGCGAGCTTCTGCAGGCCGTTACCACTGCCTGAGCCGTCCTTGTTCAACTCTTGGGCCATGCGCTGCATCTCCTGCCGCAGCGCCGCCTGCTGGGCCGCCAATTGCGCGAGCTGTTGGCTCATGCCCGGACCCATGCCTCCGGGGTTCTTTTCGCCGGGCTTTTCTCCGGGTTTCTTTCCTTTTTCCAGCGCCTTTTTCATCGCCTCCAACTGCTTGGACAAGGCCTCCTGCTGGCTCTTGATCTTCTGCATCTTCTTGCTGTCGCCACTGCTGCTGCCCGCGCCGCCCGGCTTTTTGCAACTACCCTTGCCCGGCATGCCGCTGGCCTGCTGCTGCATCTGCTGAAGGGCTTCGTCGAGCATCAGCGCGAGGTTGTTCAAGGACGTCATGGCACGCTGCTGACGGTCCGCTGCCAAGGGGCGTTCGCGGTCGTTGGCACGGGCTTCCGCAAGGTGTGAAAGGGCTTGGTCCATATTGTCGTTCACGAGGTTCATCTCGCGGTTCACCATGGCCTGCAACTGCGGCACGCGCTTGCTCAGGGCGAAGAGCGAATCCTCTACCAGCTTGGCGTCGTCGCGCAGTTTCTTCTGCTGCCGCCCGATGTCCACGAGGTGCGGGTCGCGCACGGCCGTGGCTTGCAGGTCGTTCATGTTCGCCTCTTGGTCGAAGCTGAGCTGGACGATGTTTTCCAGCAATTGCCGCAACGCGTCCATGTCCTCCTCGGCCTGCTCCTGTTGGTCGTCCTTCATGGCGCTCTTCATGTCAGCGGCCAATTGCTCCATCTGTTCCCCGGCTTTCTTCTGGCTCTCGCTGGCCTTTTTGTCTTGCTTCTTCTCAAGCTGATCGCTGCTGTTCTCCTGTTCTTTCTGGATGCTCTGCTCCTGCTCGTCCGTCTTCGGAAGGTCCAGTGGCCGCTCCAGTTCCTGGTTCTTCTTGTCCAGTGAATCCAGCTGGTCGCGCACGTCCTTGAATTCCTTGTTCAACGAATCCTGCTTCTGCTTCAGGTCCTCCTTGTCACTCTTGGGGTCCTGGGTCTCCTCGCTCAGCTTCTGTTGTTCCTCGGCGAGCTTCTCCAGTTGGTCGGCGATGTCCTCCGCCTTCTGCTCCACCTCCATCTGCTTGAACTGCTCCAGGGCGCGGTCCAGCTCCTTCTCCACGTCCTCCTGGCTCAGCTTCATGTCCTGCATCTTCTCCTGCAGCTGGTCCTTGTCGATCTTCTCCAACATCTCCTGCACCTGCTTGTAGAGCTCCTTCATCTGCTCGCTCAACACGTTCTCAAAAAGCTGCTGCACCTGTTGCTGTTTCTGAAGGATCCGCTCATCGCCCTCCTTGAAGCTCTGCTGCTCTTGCTGCGTCTGCTTCAACTGCTCCGTGGCGTTCTCGATGCGCTGCTCCAGCTTCTTCTGCCGGTCCAGCACGTTCTGCATCTTCTGCTTGTCCTGCCAGTTCAGGTCCTTCTTGTCCTGCATCTCCCGGCGCATCTTGTCCAGGTCACGTTGCAGTTCCTGCGCCTGCTTGATGCTCTCGCGGAGCTCGTCCTTGATCGCCTCGCCCTGCTTGTCCTGCTTCTCCGCCAGCTCCTTCAGCGTGGGCGCTTCGAAGATCCGCGCGGTGCTGCGTGCGCTTTTGCTGCCGTTGACGCCGTCGTTGTCCCACACCTCGAACCAGTATTCCAGCTTGTCCCCGGGCATCAGGTGCAGCTCGCCCAAGTCCTCGAAGTCGAAGAAGCTCTGGCGGGTGGTGTTCGGCTGGATGGCTATGTTCTTGCTGAGCTCGCGCTTGTCCGCCGGGATGCTGTCGCCGCCCTCAGTTACGCGGTAGTGGAAGGCCAGGCGTTTGAAGCCGTGGTCATCGCCGATGTCGCCCTTGAAGTACAGGCGGTGCGGTGAGAGGCTGTCGGCCTTCTGCTCCACGGCGATGGTGGGGTACAGATCGGGCACCACGTCCACGCGATACTTCGCCGTTGTCTGGGCCTTCAGGTCTCCGTTGCCGGGGATCAGCGAATAGGCGCTGCCCTTGAGAAAGCGCCGGTTGGCAGTGAAGCTCTGGTCGCCGGGGTGTGCCGGAAGCAGGCTGAAGGTGGTGTCATCGAAGGCGATGGCGAGCTTGTCCGCGCTGCGGGTCTCGGCTGTCCAGGTGACGCGGGTGCCGGCGGGCACGCTGATGTCGCCGGTGTTGTTCGTCACGGTGTTCTTCAGGCCCAAGTACAGCGGGTAATCGAGTGCCACGGTAAGGCCGAGCAGCATGGGGTTGGCCTCGGTGCTCAGGCGCATGGCCGCGCTGTGGAAACCGTCCGCGCCAAGGCGGAAATCCACCGGCTCCTGCACGTTGCGGAAGCGGTGTGTGAAGTGTGAAGCATCTTGGCGTACCAAGGGGATGCGCTTGTCGTCCTGCTCAAGAAAAACCTGCTGAGGCAAGGCGTCGCCCTGCATTTCCACCTGCAATTCGAAGTCCTCGTTCTCCGGCACGGTCAGGTCTTTGTTGCCTACCACAAAACGGAACGGCGCCTCCGGCAGAAACTCGGTGCTGTGGGCCAAGATCCGTTTCGTGGGACCGGTAATGAGGCTGGGCGCCGCGAAGAGCAGGATCACCAGTACGCCTACCGGTGGCAAGGCGTAACGCAAGTAGCGACGGTTGCGGCCCAGGTCGATGGCGGTGCTGAAGGGCACTGGCGAAAGCTCCCGGCTGCGCTGCGCGATGCTGGCCTCGATGAGCATCCGCCGCTGTGGATTTTCCTCGTTCTGCCCCCGCAATTGCAAGGTGTTCAGGAGCTTATCCTTCACCTGCGGAAAGTGGTTGCCCACTATGCTCGCCGCCTCCTCATGCGTGATCACCGGACCAAGGCGGAACAGCTTCACAAGTGGAATGGCTATGAAACGCACCAGCACCACGGTGGTCACGGCCGTGAGCAGCCAGAACAAACCGGTGCGCACCCCTGTGCCGAATTTCCCGAAGTACTCGCCCAGCGAGGCCATCAGGAAGAAAAGCACGAGCAGCCCCACGCTGTACAAGGCCCCGCGGATCAGGCGGTCCTTGTAGTACTTGCGGATGAAGCCATCCAGCTTGGCGATGAGCAGATCGTAGTCCGAGGCCATGGAACAGGGAAGCAGGGCCCGTAGAACGGTTCGGCCCCGCTGGAATTGTCCCGAAAGTTAGGCAGTATCTGGGCAGGAAGCTTCTGTACTACCCCCGCCGCACCCCGGCGATATCCCCCAGCTTGCAGGCCGTGCCCGCCAACGCTGCGTAGCCCGAATGCGCCAGTGCCTTTAGCTTGTTGTTGCGCCGGAACCACCAGACGTCCTTCAGAAAGAGCGGGAAGTTGTGCCCGTTCAGCAGGTCGAACGCGATGGACATCGTGGGCTCCAGCGACTTGGCCGTGTGCCAGATGCCGAAGGGGATGAAGAGCGTTTCGCCCGCGCCCACGGTGAAGGTGATGGGCGTGGCGTTCCGGTAGAGCGGGAACTTCTCGTAGTCCGGGTTGTCATGATCGGTCACCATGGATTTCCACGGGTCGTTCGGATCCGGGTAGAGGTATTTCTCCTGCCCGCGCGGCCACACGGTGAACTGCTTCTTGCCATAAAGCTGGTTGATCCACGCGCTGAGGTGGTAGTAGTCCAAGTGGATGTACGGGAACTGCCCGCCCGGCCCGCCGATGAAGAGTTCGATGGCACCGCCCCATTGCCCTTTGGAGAACCAGGAACTTTCCATCCAGTTCGGGGTGGCATAGTTCAGCCCGAGCGGCTTCAACATGGGCCGCACTTCCGGCAACTGGGTCTCAATATGGTATTTGCAGGGATATGGCACCGGGCGCGAGGTGTCCTTTCCCTCCACCAGGTCGAGGATCTCGTTCATGGTGTATTCCGTATCTTCCACCACGGTGCGCCGGCCGCCGTAGTTCTTGCGGAACCAGTCCGGAGTGAAGGTGCCGTTGGCCTCCCATACTTGGCTGGCATCCGTGAATACGAGCGGGATGCCGGGTTTCCAATGCTCCTCAGTGAACTGCTTGGGGCTCATCTCTTGGATCGAAGCGCGTTTGATCTCCATTGGTGGTTTTTCTGATCGATGGCGTTCTTACGTGGCTTATGTAAGGAAGTTGACGGCACCGGAGCACGTCGCACGTGTGAAGTCCGCAACGGTTTATCGGACCGCCGGACCTGCGGGTACCGAGATCACTCCGGAAAAGTAAGTGTAAAGGTGGTGCCTTCGCCCAGCGTGCTTTCCACGTCCATGTGTACACCATGCGCATTGAGGATGGTGCGTGCGCTGGTGAGGCCGAGCCCCATGCCCCCGGTCCGGCCGGAATAGAACGCTTGAAAAAGTCGCTGGATGTTCTCCTCGGCAATTCCCTTCCCGTTGTCGGTCACGTAGACGCGGACCTTGTCGCGATGCATCGCCGCCTTAAGAAACAGGTGGCCCTTGCCCTCCTCCATGGCCTCGATCGCATTGATGCACAGGTTGGTCAAGGCCACCCCGATCACCTCAGGGTCGGCCATCACCTCCCCTACGCCACTTTCCACGGAAACGTCGGCGCGCATCTCGAGCAGATCCATGCGGTCTTGGACCGAGGCCAGGGCGGTGTTCAACAAAGCCTCTACATTACAGGGCGTCTTGTGCAGTTCCTTCGCCTTGGAGGATTCCAGCAGGTCGGTGATGAGCTTGCTGATCCGGTGCATGTTCCGCTGCAGGATCTCGGAATAGGGTTTGATCTCCTCCTGCACCTCCGGTTCCAGTTCATCGAGCATCTGCTCGAGCGCCATGTGCAGGTTGGTGAGCGGGTTGCGTACCTCATGCGCGATGGTGCGGGCGATGCCGCCGGTGATGGCCAAGCGATCGCCTTCCGCCAACAACCCCTGGGCCCGTCGCGTCTCGGAGATGTCGGTGATCGTCACCACGAACCCGTCCAGAAGGCGCAAGGCATGCACATGGATCCAGACATCCGGGCGCTGCGTGGATTGTTGGTCACTCTCGTAGGACATCCCGGATTCCACCACCTCCAGCAAAACATTGAACAGGTCGCCCCCCAGAAGCTCGGGCATCACTGTCAACAAGCGATTGCCGATCAACCCTCCCTCCCTTCCACCGTAGATCCGCACACTTTCCCGGTTCGCCAGTATCCACTCGAAATCCACCACGCTGCCGAGGTCGTCCCGGATGCTCCGGAACGCCATGATGGAACTGGGAGAGCTGTCCAACACCCGCTTCAGCGAACGTTCGGCGAATTCACGGGTCCGGACCTCCTTGTTCAGCTCATCCACCTTGCGTTGGATCTCCGTTTCGCCCCGTTCCGCCTTGGCCAACGCCCGGAACAGCCGCCAGAACAGGATGCCGGTGGCCAATATGGCCAGGATGGAATACACCACCAACATTATGGGCGTGTCCGGTTTCAGGCTCCGCTCTTCCGACAGGTTGACGTCCCGGCTCCTTTCCACTTCGGCCGTCAATTGTCTTTGCTCGGTCCGGACCCGTTCCATCAGGTCCCGCGAGCGCTGCATTTGGGCCAGCTCCGTACCCTGAAGCCCGATCGGGGAGGTGCGCTCGGAAAGAAATTGCTCCTGAACGCCCTTGAGCATTTGCCGAGAGAGCTCCTGGATCTTGCTCAGGTCAAGGGATGTGGCACCGGCACGGCTCAGTGAATCCAACCGGCGGATGCTCTGTTCCACGGCCGGCTGTGCAATACGGAAGGGCAACACGAAGGAGGTGTCGTGCGTGAGGACGTAGCCCCGGTACCCCGCCTGGGCGTCCTTCAGGCCGGAGACCATCAATTCCAGTTCCTGAAGCACCGCATTGCCCTCCCGGATGCTCCGGTTGGCGGAGGAATAGCGGTCGAAGGTACGGATGGTGGCGAATAGGAAAATGGCCAGCAGGATCACCGTGCCGGCATACAACCCCCGGAGCAACCGACGCTCCTTGAGGTTTCGCTTGGCCGGGTCACCGATGCGGAACATCTTGCTTGCAGAACTTCGGGCCGCCCGATGAGCGGATCACGGGACGCCGTTGATCGCTGATGTTCGTGCCCCGTTCAGATCTCAATACCAAAGGATTTCAACTTGTTGTACAGCGTCTTGCGGTCAATGTTCAGCATTTCCGCCGTGCGCGACTTGTTGAAGCCGTTCCGCTCAAGTGCCTTCAAGATCGCTTGCCGTTCCGCTGAGTGGGACACCCCTTTCAACCCTTCGACCTCCATGGACAGCGCCGCACTACGATCCTGCGCCCGGAGCGCCGGCATGCCGCTGATGACCTCGGCGGGCAGGCCGTTCATCTGGATCAATGGTCCAGTGGTGAGCAGGACGGCGCGCTTCACCACATTGCCTAATTCGCGCAGGTTGCCCGGCCATGCATGCGCCTTGATCCGCGCCTCCACCGCCCCGTCGAAGCCCTCCACGGCCTTACCAAGCTGCGTATTGGCCTTCTCCAAGAAATAGTGAGCGAAGACCATGATGTCCTCCGGCCGGTCCCGCAACGGCAACAAAGCCAGGCCGAATTCATTGACCCGGTGAAGCAGGTCCTCCCGGAAGCGCCCCTCGGCCATGGCCACGTGCAGGTCCTCGTTGGTGGCAGCCAGCACGCGCACGTCCACGGTGATGTCCTTCTCGTCCCCCACCCGCTTGATGCGCCGTTCCTGCAGGACCCGGAGCAACTTCACCTGGTTCTCATAGGTCAGGTTGCCGATCTCGTCCAGGAACAAGGTGCCACCGTTGGCCTGCTCAAAGCTTCCCCGCTTGTCGCTCACCGCGCCGGTAAAAGCCCCCTTGACGTGCCCGAAGAGCTCACTACCCGCCAATTCCTTAGGCAAAGCCCCGCAATCCACGGCCACGAATACGTTCCCCGCCCGCTTGCTCTTCCGGTGGATCTCCTGGGCCACGAATTCCTTGCCTGTGCCCGTGTCCCCGGTGATCAACACCGTCATGTCCGTCGGAGCCACCAAGGCGATGTGCGCCGCCAGATTGGCCGCGTGTGGACCGCTGCCCTGTACGTAGTCCGTGCTCTTGGCGCCCGTCCCTTTCGGCTTGGCCTTGGGCGCGTCCGGCTTCTCCCCCGCCCCCTCGGCCAGCGCGTCCTTGATCCGCATCAGGATCTCGTCCGGGTACAATGGCTTCCCCACATAATCAAACGCCCCTTTTCGCATCAGGTCCACGGCGGTACGGACGTCGGAATAACCCGTGATGATGATCACTGCCGTATCACGCGAGATCCCTTTGATGTGCTGGAGCATTTCCACACTGTCGGTATCCGGCAACCGGTGGTCGCAAAGCACCAGATCGTAGTGCTTCTGTTTCAACAGGTCCTTGGCGGTGGATCCCCGTTGGGCGGAATCCACCCCGAACCCCTGCTTGGTGAGGAAGCGGGTTAGCAAGGTGCAGATGTCGGCGTCGTCATCGATGACGAGCAGGTTGGATTTGGCCATGGGGTGTATAACGGGGTTCAGGAAGTGAGACCCAGTGCGCGTAGGCCGTCTAAGATACTGCCCTTGGCGAATGGTTTGGCGATGAAGAGGTCGGCCCCTTGTTCCTTGGCATTTTTTCGCTCGTTGTCCACGGCACTGATCGCGATCACTTGCGTGTCCGGCTGGGATTCACGGATCTCGGGGATCAATTGGTAACCCAGACCATCGGGCAGGTGAATATCCAAGAAGACCACTTGGTACTTCGCTGAACCCAACCGCATCCGCCCCTCCGCCATCGAATGGGCCGCATCGCAGGTAATGCCCTCGCGGCGCAACATGTTCTTCAGCAGGAAACAGATCTCTGTCTCATCGTCGATCAGAAGGACATTCATTGGGGAGTTGCAATGATCATCGGAGGAGCTTTAGGGCATCAACCCGGATCACGGATCGACGAATTCGATGCTCAAAGGGTCAAGCAAATAACGGACCTTCCGGATCCGCCCATGAACAAAGCTTTGATGGCGGGGAAAACCCACCACGCATTGGGCAATTCCCCCCACGTCCATGCGAGCGCACGGAACATGGTTCTGTTGCGGCCCTGCAGCTAAGGATCAAACCATTTGCGGCACCTACCTTTGCGGGTTCGGTCGTCGGGACCATCCGGGCACCACGGACCCACCCCTGCATAGTTTATCCAAATCCCAGACCACACGAAGCCGAAAACAGTGGCAGCTCATCTTTCGCCACTATTAACCGACTGATGATCAGGAACAATAGGCAAAAGTTCCACGTGGAACATCGTTCATGAGCGATAGCTATGACATCATCGTGGTGGGCGGAGGCCATGCCGGCTGCGAAGCCGCGGCGGCGGCGGCCAATTTGGGCAGTTCCGTGCTGTTGATCACCATGAACATGGGCGTGATCGCCCAAATGAGCTGCAACCCGGCCATGGGAGGTGTGGGCAAAGGGCAGATCGTGCGGGAGATCGATGCGCTCGGCGGATACTCCGGTATCGTCAGCGATATCAGCACAGTCCAGTTCCGGATGCTGAACCGGAGCAAAGGACCCGCCATGTGGAGCCCGCGGACGCAGAACGACCGCGAGCTCTTCGCACATACCTGGCGGAAAAAACTGGAGCAAACCCCTAACGTCCACTTCCGCCAGGATACCGTGACCGGCCTGGAAACAGAGACCGGAAACGACGGCAAGGTTCGGGTCACGGGCGTGCGTACCGGCATCGGAAGTGTCATTCCATGCCGATCCGTAGTACTCACCAACGGCACCTTCCTCAGCGCCGTGATGCACATCGGTGAGAAGCAGTTCGGTGGGGGCCGCTCCGGTGAAAAGGCCGCATACGGGATTACCGAGCAACTCGCAACTTTAGGCTTCGAGTCCGGCCGCATGAAGACCGGAACCCCTCCCCGTGTGGACGGTCGCAGCATTGATTACTCGAAACTGGAGGAACAACGTGGCGATGAAAATCCGGCAAAATTCAGCTTCTCCACCGAGACCCGTCCTATTGCCAAACAGCTTAGTTGCTGGATAACCCATACCACGAACGAGGTCCACGACATCCTGCGCACCGGCTTCGACCGCAGCCCGATGTTCAGTGGCAGGATCCAGGGTGTAGGCCCGCGATACTGCCCCAGCATCGAGGACAAGATCGACCGCTTTGCCGACAAGGACAGCCACCAGATCTTCGTAGAGCCTGAGGGATGGAACACCGTGGAGACCTATATCAACGGATTCAGCACAAGCTTGCCCGAAGAGGTGCAGACCGCTGCTTTACGCAAGCTCCCGGGTTTTGCGGAGGCCCGCATCTTCCGTCCCGGCTATGCCGTGGAATATGACTACTTCCCTCCTACCCAGATCCAGCACACATTAGAGACGAAGCCCGTGGATGGCCTGTATTTCGCCGGACAGATCAACGGGACCACCGGCTACGAGGAGGCCGCCTGCCAAGGGCTGATGGCCGGCATCAATGCACACTTGAAGGTGGCAGAAAAGGACCCCTTTATCCTTCGTCGTGACCAGGCTTACATCGGCGTTTTGGTGGACGACCTGATCACAAAAGGCACGGAAGAACCCTATCGCATGTTCACCAGCAGGGCAGAATTCCGCATCCTCCTGCGTCAGGATAATGCCGATCTACGGCTTACTCCCCTCTCCTACATGATCGGACTTGCAAGTGGTGAACGCATGCAGCGCACGGAACTAAAAGCCGCTAATACGGCCCAACTTCTGAGCGCCTTGCGGACCGAAAGTGCAGACCCGGAACCCACCAATGCAGTGATCGTTCCACGTGGAACAGACCCCGTAAAACAGAAGGTCAAGCTCCACGGTCTGCTACTACGGCCACAGCTTTCATACGTGGATATTGAACCCCTGTCCCCCACCCTTTCCAAACTCACAGCGTCCTTTGGGGAGCTCCGCAACGAGGTGGTGGAGCAGACGGAGATCAAGGCAAAGTACGAGGGATATATCGACAAGGAACGGAACATGGCGGATCGGATGAGCCACCTTGAGGACGTTCCGCTGCAGGCTGATATGCCCTATGCAAAGCTGACATCACTCTCCATTGAAGCCCGCCAAAAGCTGGATAAGATACGCCCGAACACCCTCGGGCAAGCATCGCGGATCAGCGGCATTTCACCAGCGGACATCAGCGTGCTCATGGTCTACCTTGGCCGTTAAATCATCGATCGTTCCACGTGGAACATGCCCATGGAAACCGTTGAGATATGCCCCGTATGCCGGTCCACAACAAGCACCGTCGCCTTGACCGCGACCGACCATACCGTAAGCCAAGAATACTTCGACATTCGCAAATGTGACGGTTGTGGGTTCCATTTCACCTCGCCGCGACCCGAACAGAACAGTATCGGGAAATACTACTTGTCCGAAAATTATATCTCCCACGTCGCGAAAGCAACCAGCCTCAAAGACCGCATCTATCACCGCGTCCGCCGCCGTGCGATACGCCATAAGCACAAGCTGATCTCCGGCTACCATTCCTCCGGGGCTGTCTTGGACGTCGGTTGCGGCACGGGCGATTTTCTTGCCTTCCTACAAGAGAAAGGTTACTCGGCGGCAGGGGTGGAGGTGAGCCCGAACGCCCGTACACTTGCCGAAGCGAAGGGCCTGAAGGTCGCGGATAAGCTACAGGACATACCGGCCCAGGCCCAGTTCCAGGTGATCACCTTATGGCACGTTCTGGAACATGTGCCCGATCCCCGGCACACTCTGGAACAACTTTATGCCCGTTGCACGGAGGATGCCCTATTGGTGATCGCCGTACCCGACCACGATAGCTGGGACTGCAAGCACTATGGTGTGAAGTGGGCCGCTTGGGATGTCCCCCGCCACCTCTCGCATTTCCGTCGGGCGGACATGAAGCGGCTCCTTCAGGAAACCGGCTTCGAACCGATCGCAACAAAGCACATGTGGTTCGACGCCCCATACGTTTCCATGCTCAGCGAACAGTACCGCGGAGCCGGGCCGGAGGGGTCCTTGCTCAAAGGCGCTCTGTTCGGGTTGTGGTCGAATGTTGTCGCCTGGACCTTCGGGCGGCCGACTTCGAGTTCTTTGTATTTAGCTCGAAGGGCAAAATCCTCAGGAAGGGGTTAAATATTCGATTTGCGGGGATTTAGTCGCCGTCTGGTGGCTCACCTATAACGACCGGGAGAACGTTCGCTGCGTATCAGCTAATGCTGTCGGTGTATTATATTGATTATCAGCGACTTATCTTATACTCCTGTTTAATTCAAAAATCTACCTGCCGGTTCACCCATTTGACCGTTTGCCGCCCTTCCGGCACGGACCGCTGCAAACGAAAAGAAAGAGGAGCGCCTTTTTCATCGTCTTGTCCATTTCACCGTTCGCAGGCCTTTATCGGTGCGTACCTCCACAAGGTACACTCCAGGTGCAAGAGTGCCACAGTCCAATTGCATCGATCCCTCCTTGCCACTCGCGGCCATCACCGTCCGCCCCGTGCCGTCCAGCACCCGCACCTGCATGGAACCTGGCACCCCGGTTTGTACATGCAACGTCTCGCTGCCGGGATTTGGAAAAACCCGCAACCCCTCCAACCCCGCCACTCGTTCCTGCACACCCGTGGTAAGCCCGTGCAGCTTGCAGATCATACGCTGTGCCGGGTCGTTCACCGTGCCGTCATCAAATCCCTCGAAAGCTCCGGCTAAGAAGATGCTCCCGTCCGGGGCCGGAGTGATGGAGGAGATCCCACTATACATGAACGTGGAGTTGTAATCGTGCGTAAGGCCGCAGCCCTGCCCGGTAAAGGCCGTATTGAGCAAATGGCCCGTGCTGTCCAACAGGGCGATGCCGCGTCGCAACTGCCCGTCGATGTGGGTGAAGCTCCCACCGACCATGATCGTTCCATCGCCCAATTGCAGTACAGCATCCACACTAATACCGAAATCCCCGAAGGAGTGCGTTGGAATATCCTTGTACTCCGCGTGGTTGTTGAAACTGAGGTCCAAGGCCCTGTCCGGCATAAGCCGGATCAGGTGCATGGTGTCCGGATCGTTCGGGAAGACGAACTGCCCTCCCGCAATGATGCGCCCATCGGGCTGCTCCAGCAGGTATTTCGCATAACCCCGGCTGATGTCGGAATGGAAGGTGCTGTCCAAGCTGCCGTCCGGCCAGATGCGCAGGATGCGTCCTGCCGGTCCGCCCTCGTAAGTGCTGTACACCCCGCTCAGCAGAAAGCGCCCCAGGGTGGTGGGTTCGATGGTCCAGATCACCCCGTTGGTCTTCCGGTAATGGTAGGTGCTGTCCAATGTGCCATCGGTGTTCAGACGCAGCAAGGAATAGTAGCCCGGTGCATTGGGGCCGTATGGGTAACCCAAATGATGGTCCCCGGTAAATAGCACCTTGCCGTCCGTTTGGATGAAGATCCCGCCATTATTGAGAAAGCTAAGATCCGGGTAGGGTTGGTTCACAGTGGTGGGTCGGAACCCATAATCCAATTCCCCGGTCGCTTGGAAATACCTTGATGGAAAGCTGTTTCCGGAAGTATAGAAGTACGGACCAACAGGATGGATATCCCCCCCCCATTGATCCCCCAAAAGACGTCCAGGTCGCCAACGGGAAGCAGCTTCACCATCCAGCTCGAAAAATAATTGGTGGTGAGGCCGAACCAACCGGTAATGACCACGCTACCATCGGCCAAGGGGAGGGCGTCCGACAGGCCCGGCGGGTAGGTTACCGGAGTGCAGCGGAACGAGGTGTCCAAGGTGAGCGGTACCTGCGCCCCGCTTGGGCTGGCCAACAAAGTGGCCAGCCCAGCGAGCAACAGGGTTCTCATGGCT
>Ga0209476_10000117_pt1 | contig 52775 bp, 40 predicted proteins | sample KloWWTrecipitate_FD_187179 | JGI IMG/M metagenome (GOLD analysis project Ga0209476, IMG submission 187179) | Active sludge microbial communities from Klosterneuburg, Austria, studying microevolution and ecology of nitrifiers - Klosterneuburg... | ecosystem: Engineered > WWTP > Aerobic digester... | reverse complement strand
GCATCAAAATTCTCATCTGCCTTTATTTTATTGCTAAGGCCGGTTTCCACATCGCTAAAACTTACTGACGATTTTTTCTTCTGTTGTTCAATATATGTCAAGCTTTCATTGGTGGCGATGCGATAGAGCCAAGTGTATAGTTGGCTATCTTCTCTGAACTTTTCAAGGCCTTTCCACACCCGTATGAGTACATTTTGCAGCACATCATTAGCATCATCATGCTGCACTACCATCCGGCGTATATGCCAATACAATTTTTCCTGATATTTTTTTATCAGGCTGGTATATGCTTTTTCTTTCGTAATAGGATTACGAAACTGTTCAAATAATTCACTATCGCTAATGGGTGTCAGGGACATTTATCAGTGGCTTTGGTTCGGTTAGAATAGTGAATTGGCAATATGTTTAATAAACTTTTCAGGGATTAAAAATAAAAAAGCAGGTTCAATATTAAAAGAACCTGCCCAATTAATTTACAACTATCTTTTAACTGTTTTTCTTACGATTTATTGCTTTTTCAGCAGCCGCTACAATATCTGGAATGTCTAAACCATACTTCTTCAACAGCTCTGTTGGTTTTCCGCTTTCGCCAAATGTATCTTTTGTGCCAACATACTCTATAGGAATAGGAAAATTCTTTGAAGCACATTGTGCAATTGCATCGCCCAAACCACCAATGATATTATGCTCTTCAGCAGTAACAGCACATTTTGTTTTTTTGATAGAAGCCAATACAGCTTCTTCATCTAAAGGCTTGATGGTATGAATATTTATTACTTCTACGCTGATTCCTTTTTCTTGTAAAATAGCTCCTGCTTGTATTGCATTCCAAACTAAATGACCACAGGCAAAGATTGTAACATCTGTTCCTTCTGAAAAATACTGAGCTTTACCAATTTTAAAATCTTCTTCTTTAGTAAAGATGGGCCAGGCTGGTCTGCCAAAACGCAAATAAACAGGTCCTTCCATTTCGGCAATGGTTTCCGTGGCAGCTTTTGTTTGTGCATAATCGCAAGGAACAATAACCGTCATGCCCGGTAGCATTTTCATCAGTCCAATATCTTCCAAAATTTGATGAGTTGCTCCGTCTTCACCCAATGTAAGACCTGCATGTGAGGCACAAATTTTTACATTCTTACCGCTATATGCAATGGATTGTCTAATCTGATCGTATACTCTGCCGGTAGAAAAATTAGCAAATGTTGTAGTGAATGGAATCTTTCCGCCAATCGTCATTCCTGCGGCAATACCCATCATATTTGCTTCTGCAATTCCAACCTGAAAAAACCGTTCAGGAAATTCTTTCATAAACTGATTCAGCTTAAGTGAACCAGCTAAGTCGGCTGTCAGCGCTACAACATTGGGATTTTTTCTGGCTGCAGCTACAATGCCATCGCCAAAACCACTTCGGGTATCTTTATTTCCGGTTGATTGAATATCTTTTAATAACATGATAGTTTTTTTGATGTGGCAAAAGTAAGGGTGAAAAGGCAATTGTCTATTGCTAATTGAGTTCACCCGGTTGACTCCTGAAAACTGTTTCATCGGCTTTTAAGAATTGCTCCCATTTCCAGGCTGTAGACATAATATCTTCCAGTGAATATTTTGGTTTCCAACTTAATGTATTTTTAGCTAGGTCGTTATTGGCATAGATAGCTTCTACATCTCCAGCTCTTCTGGGTCCGGTTTCATAATTTAATTTTACGCCACTTACTTTTTCAAATGCATGAATGGCTTCCAGAACAGTAACACCATTTCCACTGCCGAGATTGAATATTTCGCTAAGGCTGTTATTCCTTCCTTCTTCTAGATATTTTAATGCTAGTGTGTGTGCATTTGCAAGATCGCAAACATGAATATAGTCTCTTATGCAAGACCCGTCTCTGGTAACATAATCAGTTCCATGTACAAACATTTTTGGTATTCGTCCAATAGCTGTTTGTGTTATTGCCGGTACAAGATTTTGTGGTTTGCCTAATGGCATTTCACCAATAGCAGTGGAAGGATGAGCTCCAGCTGGATTAAAATAACGTAAAAGAATTGATCGTAAGCCTGTGCTTTTAGAAAACTCATTTACAATCTGTTCTCCCATTTGTTTTGTCATACCATAAGGCGATTCTGCTGGCATAAGTGGAGTACTTTCTGTTACTGTCATATCATCTGCATCGCCATATACAGTGCAGGACGAAGAAAAAACAAAATTGGGTACTTTAAACTCCTGCACACATTTCAACAGGTTAACCAAGGAATTAATGTTGTTCTCAAAATAGAGCAGCGGGTCTTTTACAGATTCTTCAACTGATTTATAGGCTGCAAAATGAATTACACCTTTTATGTCGGCGTTTTCTAAAAAGATGGCAAATGTGTCATCGTAATTGCAAAGGTCAACTTTGTAATTCTTGATCTTTTTCCCAGTTATTTTTTCAATACCTGAAAACATATTGGGGTTTGAACGGGAATTATTATCAACAGAGATAACATCATATCCGTTTTCAATCAGGTCTACAATAGTATGTGAACCGATATAACCGCAGCCACCTGTTACAAGTATCTTTTGCATAAAAAATCCTGACAAAAGTCAGGATTTTTATTTTAATGAGATTTAATAATTTAAAAAAGTATAACAATATGATATACTCCTGCAGCAAGTAAAGCACTTACAGGAATAGTTAATACCCATGCCCAAACAAGACTAATAGTAATTCCCCAGCGAACTGCTGACAATCTTTTAGTCGCACCCACTCCCATTATAGCACCTGTAATAGTATGAGTTGTACTTACCGGAATTCTTAATGCTTCAGTAATAAATAATGTTACGGCACCAGCAGTTTCTGCTGCCACACCTTCAAACGGAGTAACTTTTGTAATTTTTGTACCCATTGTTTTTACAATCTTCCAACCGCCGCTCATTGTTCCTAAACCTATAGCAGCATAACAGGAGATAGGAACCCAATCAGGCATTTGTCCAAACTCAGTAATAGAACCTCCTGCAATTAATGCAGCTGTAATGATACCCATTACTTTTTGTGCATCATTACCACCATGGCCAATACTGAATGCTGCGGATGAAATTAACTGTAACCTCTTAAACCATTGGTTTGATTTATGCGCATTTAATGTACTTAAATAGAGGGCAAAAACAGCCATTACTACAAGAATGAAAGCAAGCAAAAGCCATTTGAAATTTTTAGAATAAAAAATTACCTGCCAGATATATGCTTCATAATGTGTTTTGCCTGAAAGTATTTCTCTGCTAAACTCCAACTTTAGTGTTAGAAATGTAGCTACAATAACAAGAATAATTAGGGAAAATATTTTAGACCGGAACCCTTTTTTAAAGGAGCTCATAAACCAAAGCGACATGACAAAAGCCATAAACATACCCACCAAGGGAGCTATAAATATGAACGCTGCGGTTTTAATAATGATGGGTGAATTAACTGCGGCAAATCCACCACTAGCAACAGCAGCACCGGCGAATCCACCAATCAACGTATGTGAAGAAGAGGATGGAATGCCTAACTGCCAAGTAAGCAAATTCCACATAATGGCAGCAATAAGACCGGAGAAAATTACTACCATCATATTGCCGTCAGCAATCTTTCCAGGATCTACTGTTTTGGCAACGGTATCAGCTACACCATGATCTTTAAAAATAAAATAAGCCACCGAATTGAAAAGTGCAGCCCACAAAACGGCTTGAAATGGTGTAAGTACTTTGGTAGATACAACAGTGGCAATGGAATTGGCCGCATCATGAAATCCATTGATGTAGTCAAAAATTAAAGCCAGTACTATTACGGTAATGAGAAACGGTGTCATAAAAAGAGTAGATGTGCAAATGAGATAATGTGCTAATAAGTCTTTTAGTATAAATTTTATTAGCGAATTATCAAATCGGCTAATTAGCTAATTGGGTTAAGCATATTTAATGATGATTGATTCAATCACATTACTTACGTCTTCACATTTATCAGTAACAATTTCCATTACCTGATATATCTCTCTTTTCTTAATAACCTCTTTAGCATCAGGCTCGTTTTCGAATAATTTCTCAATGCTGAAATCAAATATATCGTCACCTTGATTTTCGATACTGTTGATTTTTACTAACGCCTCAGTTATACCCCGCATATTCTTCATATCTCTTAGCCCGGTTACAGCGATTTTTACCTGTTCTGCTCCCCGCTCAATAAGCTCTGCAAATTTTTGCATGCCAGTATCATTGGGATTAACCTTGTAAAAATTAATTTTTTTGCCAGCTGCATAAATATAATCAGCTACATCATCCAACGAAGTAGCCAAATAATGTATATCTTCTCTATCGAACGGTGTTATAAAATTTCGGCCTAATTCGGTAAATAAGTTATGTGTAAGATCATCGTTAGCATGTTCAAGATCTTCTAACTGACCTATAAGTGTGGCTCTCTTATCGAAATCAGGTTCTCCTACTACATCTTTTAATAGGCTTCCCATTTTTTCAACATTATTAGCTACCTTTTCAAATAGCTCAAAGAAGATTTTGTTTTTGGGCATGAAGATTTTGAGGAAAGATTGTAGTGCCATTGGTTTTAGTTTTAGTTGTTCAGTTTATTTTCTGAAAAGATTACAAAAATACCGGGAGCTGGTTACTACCCTGATTATTTAGTGAGAATTAATAATTTGATAACATAGATTTAAAATTAGGGTAACGTTTCAATAACAAAGACTTTATATTGCAGTAATTTTAATAACTGCTTATGTTTTGCGCAAAAAAATACCATTTTGGAGCACTGCTAACGGCCTTTTTTCTTTTTTTTTCAGTTATTTGTTTGGGTCAGTACAATCCCAATAATGGGTTTATGGATGCCCATTTTGGAAAACCGATTACCTTTTCCTCGCAGGATAGCAGTTTTTCGTTGGGTATTGGTGGCAGAATTCAAAGTATGGCAGAAAGCCGCTATGACTTGAAAACTAAAGGGAATACTGTTGATTTTTTCATTCGCAGGCTACGGCTCAATTTTTCTGGAAATGCAATTAGCCAAAAGTTTACTTATCGCATACAACTTTCTTTTTCTCAAAGAGATATTTCTCCGGATAATTCGGCTGTACAGAACAATCTTTTTTTAAGAGATGCCATGCTTTACTATTCTCCCAATAAGCATTGGAGGTTTGGTTTTGGGCAAACAAAACTTCCAGGCAACAGGCAACGACAAACATCGTCGGGAAATTTGCAGTTCACCGATAGGTCAAACACAAATGCATTGTTTACACTTGACAGAGACAAAGGGTTTTGGATAGTAAATACTATCAAATCAAAGAAAAACGTAATTGTAAGCAACACATTTGCGCTTACGTCTGGTGAAGGCAGAATTAATTCTGATAAAACAAATGGTTTATGCTATTCTTTCCGTTCAGAAATTTTGCCTTTTGGACAATTCAAAAACAATGGTGATTATATAGAATCTGATCTTTTCTTTGAAGAGAAGCTTAAGTTGTCTGTAGGTATGAGCTACAGTTTTAATAATAGAACAAGTAGAGTGGCAGGTCAGTTAGGAGAGTACTTATACAATAAGCAATTGGCAGATATACATTATTATGGGGTTGATTTTGCAATGAAACGAAAAGGTTGGTCAATGACAGGAGAATTGTACAGAAGAACTTCAAAAAATGGCATAAGCATTAATCCTAACGACCCAACTAAAGCCAATTTTGTGTACAGCGGTACTGGCTTTTTATTGCAAAGTGGTTACTTGTATAATCCAAAAAATGAGTTTTCGCTTCGCTACGGCCTTACATCTCCTGATCAAAGGATTACTGCATATGTTTCTCGATTAAATGAATATATGGTCGGCTACTCACATTACTTTTTTCGGCATAACCTGAAATTACAAACTGATGCCGCATATTTTGCAGGTCCTTCTCAGGAATTTCTTCAATGGAGGTTTACAGGCGTTGTTACCTTTTAATTCTGCCTCATAACATTCCGATAACATTGAGATCGCAATTGCTTAATATGGGCATAACAATGAGTTAACTTCCCGAATACACCTTTGCCGGAAATAATTAATTATGTTTTTCAGGCGGTTAATTTGTTCCTTTTTTTCTTTTCTTTTTATTCTGACGGCACAAGCTCAATTACAAAAGCTTTCAGGTAAGATCACAAATGCAAAAAATGAACCATTGGCAGGTGTTTCTATTCAGATCATCGGTAATCAGGGCGGAACAATATCTGATATAGAGGGTAGGTTTTCATTGTCGCTTGGTCAAGATAAAAAACATACACTGTTTTTTTCAGCTGTAGGTTATGAAGCTAAAATAGTTTCAGATGTAGAAGTTGGGAATACGGAGATGAATGAATTGAATATTCTAATGGAGGTAAAAGCTACAACAAGTGATAATGTAGTTATATCAGTTAAAAAATCATCAGTAAGAAATGAAACGGTGAATGCTATTATTTCATTTCAAAAAAATACTAATACAGTTGCTTCGGTTATATCTGCTGAAAGTATTCGTCGTTCTCCCGATAAAAATACAGGCGAAGTGTTGAAACGGACACCCGGTGCCAGTATTCAAGAAGGTAAATTTATTGTGATAAGAGGATTGGCAGATAGATATAATCAGGCCATGCTCAATGGAATTCTATTAACAAGTACAGAGCCGGACAGAAAAACTTTTTCATTCGATCTGATACCTGCTTCAATGATTGATAACATTATCATTAATAAAGCATTTGTTCCGGAGTATCCAGGAGAATGGGCCGGAGGTTTGATTCAGGTAAACACAAAAGATATTCCCTCTAGTAATTTTTTTACAATACAACTTGGTACAGGTTTTAATACACAAACAACCGGTAAAACATTTTATAAAGATTCGCAAGGCGGAATATTGGATTGGCTTGGTACCGATGATGGAACAAGGGCATTGCCTTCGATATATACAAGTAAATCTGGATTCGACGGATTATCGCCGGCTGAAAAAACAGCAATTGGAAAACAATTAAGATCAAACTGGATGCCTACACAAATAAATGCGCCACTTAATACATCTTTTCAGTCCAATGGTGGCTTTACATCAAAGTTATTTGGCAAGAAATTCGGAGGCACATTTGGCATCATGTACAACAGATCTTTTAGGAATCTGGATTTATTAAATAGGGCCAATGTGATAGATGAAAATACCTATGAAGTAAGTATAGTGTCAAGTTATAATGACAGAAAGTATCAGCAGGAAATATCCGCTGGTGCATTAGGCAGTGTTTCATTGCAATTGAATTCGTTCAATAAGATTTCTGTTAAGTCAATACTGAATATTAACAGCAGCAATTCCGTATCTCAACGTAATGGCGAAGATTTTAGTCGTCAAGATCAGTTAAAGGGTTCTGAATTTACATTTAAGCAAAATACTTTCTTTACCGTACAAGCAAATGGTGAGCATAGACTCATCAAGCCACTAACATTTAAATGGTATGGAGCCTTCAATATTTTGGATGGGCATATTCCTGATCAACGTCGCATTTTGTATTCTAAAGAAGCAGGTACTCAGCATCCATATCGCTTATTAATATCAAATACATTGTCGCAACAAAGTGGAAGCCGGATATATCAAAGCCTTAGCGATTATATCTACACTGCTGGTGGCGACCTTTCCTATAAATTCAAATGGTTGGAGCAAAACCAAACGTTGAAAGGCGGTTATATGTTGCAGGTAAAAGACCGTTTATATGATGCTAAATTGTTTGCTAATTATTTGCCATTAGATAATGATGCATTACGTTTATTGCCAGCCGACCAGATTTTTCTTCCTGAAAACTTTGGTGATGGTACAGCTAACAAATTTGCATTTGATGCTATAAAGGGAAATACATTTCGTTATCTCGCAAATACAATATTAAATGCAGGCTTTTTGCAATTAGATAATCAGTTTACAAAAAACTTAAGAGTGGTTTGGGGATTAAGAGTAGAAAATTATGATCAGCTGGTGGGTAGTGTAAAGCAATCCGATCCGAGGCATACGAGAACACAGGTTACCGATTTTTTACCGGGCATGAATGCAACATATAAAATCAACCAGAACACAAATCTTCGTTTATCAGGTTCACAAACGGTCATCCGACCAGAGCTTAGAGAATTATCTTTTTTGAATCTCTATGATTTTGAATTGAATGCTTCTGTGCAGGGAAACCCTTTTTTGCAAAGAACAAAGATTACTAATGCTGATCTGCGATATGAGTTGTATCCAAGAGCAGGCGAAGTATTTACGATTGGCGTCTTCTTCAAAGGGTTTAATAATGCCATCGAACAAATATTTAATGGAGTGGGTGGTGGTGCCAGCACCTTCACTTATCAAAATGCAAAAAAAGCAAAGTCATTTGGTGTGGAGCTTGAAATGCGGAAGAAACTAGATTTTTCAGCCACATTAAAGAATTTCACATTTCAGGCCAATGCATCTTATATCAATAGTAAAGTACAAGATCAAACACTGAGCGTAGATAGACCGATGCAGGGACAGTCGCCTTATGTATTAAATTTTGGATTGCTGTATGATCTTGAAAAAGCAGGTATATACGCTACATTATTATATAACCAAGTAGGAGAAAGGATCTATCTCGTTGGTGATGCCTTTGCTGGCGCACCTGATATTTATGAAGCACCAAGAGCTTTGTTTGATCTGCAAGTCGCAAAGAAACTATTAAAGAACAAAGCAGAAGTACGATTAAATATTTCTGACCTGCTAAATCAGAAACAGTATTTCTATCAGAATACAAATACAAAAAATTCTTTTCAGAAAAATGAAGATTCTTTTCGTTTTACCAGAATCGCAGGTACTTCATTCAGCTTATCCTTTAATTATTCATTATAAAATTCTTTTTAAAATAAACACAAATGAAAAAGTATCTTTTTGTAGTAATTGCGTTTGCAAGCATCGCCATTACAGGTTGCCGTAAAATAGAAGTAGACGGCGAAAAAGAAATAATCATCATTGGCAGCGGCACTACTGGGCAAACAATCACTTTGCAGGGTCGCATCAATGCAGATACCATCTTACGGAAGGAAAACACTTATATCCTGAAAGGATTAGTGTACCTAGTGGGCAATCATAAAATGACGATAGAAGCTGGAACACTTATAAAAGGTTCTTTCAGTGGTGTGGATGTGGCTACATTGATTATTACAAGAGGTTCAAAGATTGAAGCCGTTGGTTCACCTACTGAACCGATTATATTTACATCAGCTTCGCCGAACCCACAGTCTGGCGATTGGGGTGGAATTGTAATTTGTGGCAAAGCACCAATTAACACCAGTTACAACGGTACACAAGGTTTGTATCAGGTTGAAGGTGGTATCGATAATGCGAACGGAGATGGGTTGGCTGGTTCTGGTGATGCATTGGTTTCAACTGCTATTAGCAATGATAACTCAGGGAAATTACAATATGTAAGAATTGAATTTGCTGGCTATGCTTTTCAGCCTGATAAAGAAATTAATAGTTTGACGCTGGCTGCTGTGGGCAGTGGCACTACAATAGACCACATTCAGGTAGTATATGCAAAAGATGATGCCTATGAATTTTTTGGTGGCACAGTGAATTGTAAGTATCTGATCGCCTTTAAAACTCAGGATGATGATTTTGATACCGATAACGGTTACAGTGGTAAAGTGCAGTTTGGTCTTATCATCCGTGATTCATTGATTGCCGATATATCCAAGTCAGAAGCATTTGAGAGTGATAATAATTCTGGTGGTGGAACTGTAACGCCTAAGACAAGTGCTGTATTCAGTAACATTACTGCTATTGGCCCAAGAGCTACATTAACAAACATTGGAAACTCTACATATCTGGCAGGGGCACAAATAAGAAGAAACTCTGGCATTTCTATTTACAATTCCATCATTATGGGATGGCCAACAGGTATTTTTATTGATGCTACAACAGGCACTTCTACTGCTTTAAATATTGAAGACAGTACACTTCGTTTACGCAACGTAACACTGGCTGGCAATAATATCAATGTACGATTTGCTGGTACTGCCGGTACTACAATTAATTCTGACGCTATATTGACGACCTGGTTTACAAATTCATATTTTAACAACGAAATATTAACCAACGCAGCTGATGCAAAATTGATTCAACCATTCAACTATTCAGCACCAGATCCAACTCCATTTGCAGGTAGTAGTGGTAATCAAAAAATTCTGACTGGCGGAAGTTATGACGACCTGAAATTTACTGGGGACACTTTTTTTGACAAAACAGCAACCTTTAGGGGTGCTATTGCCCCAGCAGGAATTAATGCTACCTGGTGGAAAGGCTGGACAAAATTCAATTATAATTAATCAGATTCCTATATGATAATTAGCAGACCAGCCTTATGGCTGGTCTTTTATTTTATACCTTTCAGCAAAACCGTAAGCATGAAATTATTTTTATTTGTTGCATTGATACTTTGTTTTGTTTCCTGTTCAGAGAAATCTGCCACCGGTAAACAATTGACTGGAAGCGACAGTCTCGTTATCAATTTCAACGAACCACAAACAAATAACATTGCAAAAACAGTAACCACTACAGAAAACAAAGCCATAGAAAAACTAGCAGGGTTTGTAGATGGTAAAACAAGCGAGGCCTATAAGTGTGGTTATGATGGCAATCTGTTATTTTACAAAAAAGGGAAAATTGCTGCGGATGTGTCCTTTAACTATTCAGGCGATGGTTGTCGCCATTTTATACAAGATATTAATGGTGAACTAAGCAGCACGGCTATGAATAATGAAGCGGCTGATTTTTTGAAAAGCCTTGCCGAGGGGAAAGACTGGTACTAGCTGCTATGCTATTAATATGGAATTGTTTGTATAAGAAATGTTCTCAACGGAGCAATTTTTATAGACCAATTGGCAATTCCACACTAAGATGTTTTAAATTCGCAGGATAAGATTATAACCATATGGAAAGGAAACAAGAAGTATTACAAGACGTAGTTATCAAGTTTGCAGGCGATAGTGGTGATGGAATGCAGTTAACTGGTACCCAGTTTACAAATAACACAGCTTTATTAGGTATTGATCTTTCTACTTTTCCGGACTTTCCGGCAGAGATAAGAGCTCCAATAGGCACATTGCCCGGTGTAAGTGGATTTCAGTTACGATTTTCATCCGATAACATTTATACTCCTGGCGATACTGTGGATGTTTTGATTGCCATGAATGCAGCTGCTCTAAAAACAAATCTTTCGGCATTAAAGAAGGGCGGTAAGATAATTGTAAATACCGATGGATTTGATAGCAAAAATTTACGACTTGCCAATTATCCTGATGGCGAAAACCCCATTGAGAATGATAGCTTGAGTAATTACGAAGTGATAAAGATGGACGTTACAAAGATGACGAGAGAAGCACTCAAGGATTTTACAATGGGAATGAAGGAGAAAGACAGGGCAAAGAACATGTTTGTGCTTGGGGTTCTTTATTTTATGTACAACCGTGACATGGAGAATACAATCAAATTTTTAAAGGAAAAATTTGGAAAGAAGCCAGAGATTTATGAGAGTAATGTAAAAGTGTTGCAGGCTGGTTACAATTATGGCGATACTACAGAGATATTTACTACAACTTATTCTGTCGAGAAAGCAAAAATGGAACCCGGCAATTATCGTTCTATAATGGGTAATCAGGGAGTTTCTTTCGGTTTGATTGCTGCTTCGCAGAAAAGTGGGTTGCCGTTGTTTTTAGGTTCATATCCAATTACACCTGCATCAGATATTTTACATGACCTGAGTAAGTATAAAAATTTTGGTGTAAGGACTTTTCAGGCCGAAGATGAGATTGCGGCCATAACATCTGCAATCGGTGCAGCATATGGCGGATCATTAGGCGTTACCACTTCTAGCGGACCTGGTATTGCATTAAAAGGCGAAGCAATGGGACTTGCTGTAATGCTTGAAATTCCTTTAATAATAATAAATATTCAACGAGGTGGTCCATCAACAGGATTGCCAACAAAAACAGAACAATCTGATTTGATGCAGGCCTATTACGGAAGAAATGGTGAATGCCCTATGCCAATTGTTTCTGCATCTACTCCCGCCGATTGTTTTGATGCAGTGTATGAAGCGGTACGCATTTCTGTACAGCATATGACACCGGTTATTTTTTTAAGCGATGGTTATATTGCCAATGGTGCAGAACCCTGGAAGTTTCCGGTTTCAGAAGAACTTCCGCCAATAACGGTAAAATTTAAAACAGACCTTGGCGATATGGAAGAAGTGTTTCAACCCTACTTAAGAGATGAGAAACTAGCAAGACCATGGGCCATACCCGGCACTCCAGGATTGGAACACCGCATAGGCGGTTTGGAAAAACAAAATGTAACAGGCAATATTAGTTACGAACCGGAAAATCACCAATTGATGGTGAAGATTCGCCAGGAAAAAGTAGATAAGATTGCAGATTATATTCCAGAACAAAAACTAGACAGCGGTCCCGAAAAAGGAAAAATATTAGTACTGGGCTGGGGTTCAACATACGGCGCAATAAAAAGTGCCTGTGCAGAAATGCAGAAGAAGGGACATGAAATCAGCCATGCACATTTAAGATACGTTCGTCCGTTTCCAAAAAATCTCGGCGATATTCTCAAAAACTTCGATACTGTTTTAATTCCGGAAATTAATAACGGCCAGCTTATAAAAATTATCCGTGATGTTTATTTTGTGGATGCGAAAGGATACAATAAAATAATGGGAGTGCCAATTACCAAAACAGAATTGGTGATGAAGCTGGAAGAGATGATGAGAGATTAATAAAAAGTATTTCCATAAATAAAAATCCACCAGTGCAGATTGGTGGATTTTTATTTATATATCTGTAAATGTTTTATCCCGGTTTATATATTTCCATCGGATGTGGAAGAGCATAAGCCAATGCAAAAGCTAGTATCACTAGAATCAATCCAAACATAAAGATATTATAGGCGATTCTTAGCAAACTATATTTTTTTGCCAGCACTACACCCAAAAAATAAGTATCCTTTACAATGCTACTGTACAGATAATCTTTATCATTGAGCATTTCTCCCATTGCCCAATCGTAATCAGGCAAATTCATTTTATAAAAGTTACCAAAGAAAAGTAAGTTGGTTTTTTTATTATGAATGTCTTCTTGTGTAAAAGTACCGTGGTTTACATTGGGTCTTGTTGCAAGTATAGAAAAAACGATTGTGGAAACACATACAATTACCAGTGCGAAAAAGGGGATCAATAAATTAGGGTTTGAATCTAATTTTGTAATAAGTTGAGAAATTACAATACTTAGTATAATCGCATTTACAGAAATAAGAATATTTGCTTTAGAGTCTGCCATCTGACTCAGGTTATTCTGATTCTGTGCCATAATACGGAACACAGTAGCAATACCTCTTTCTGATTGATTACTTTTTTCTTTCTTCTTTTTTTTATCATCATCTTCAATCTGTAACGCTTCAACGATAATATCATCGGTATTTTTCGATTTCTTTTTTTTCTTTGTTTTGTCATCCAAGTCACTGAGCTCCTCTATAAGTGTTTTTATATGTACTTCTTTAATTGGCTGCAGTGTTTCCTGTCCGTAAGTGGTAAAATATTTATGAGCTTGCAAAAACTCAATATTCTTTTTCCACCAATCATTTTTAGTAATTTCTTCATCACCAAAATTTTTCAACTCTTTTCTAAGCAAATTTGTTTTATCTCTGAACGCATCAGTGCCGAGGTGAAAAAGATCAGCATCGCAAATTATCTTTTCTAATGAGTTGGTTGGTGTTTGCGGCATCCGAGTTGCATTAATGCAGCTGATGACTTTTCCGGATGTTTCGGGTGATACATTCTGTGTTGCCAAAAAATCTGTAGCAAGCTGTGCACTTAGCGTTTCATGGTCTTTGGCCTGCCCGCCGGTGTAGCCTGTATCATGAAACCATGCTGCAATAAGCAAAGCAGTTTGCTCTTCATCAGGTATATGGTAATAGTCGGCCATTCTTTCGCAGGCAGCCACCACTTCTTCTGTATGTTCTAATGTATGAAAACGGATGTTTTTGTTAAGTTTGTCAGTAAATAAGACGGTTACAAAGGTTTTGGCATCCCGAATCAGTGCTAATTGATTTTCTGTCATGCTATAAAGATAAGTTTTGATAAATTTAAACAAAATAAGAACAATGACTTTTTTAAATTTCCGGATTAGTTTCTTTTTAGCGGTTGGGCTGGTAGGATTGGCTTTTTCAGGTTGCCGTCCAAAAACAATAGTGCTTACATCTCCTCCCCACTATGATTTTTCGCAGGTGTTCACTTTTAAGATAGATGAGAGACTGTTAGAAATATCGGGGCTTGAGTGGGATTCTAAAGCCAATATTTTTTACGCTGTAAATGACGAACTAGGAAAACTCTTTACTCTTGATAAAGAATCTAAAGCAATAAATGGGGAGTATGTTTTTGGCCCTAATGGAGATTACGAAGAAGTGGCCGTTTTAAATGGTGTACCCTATATTTTACGAAGCGATGGAACCATTTTTAGGTTTGTAAAAGATAATGAAGGCAAAACCTCCTCAATGGAATTAGGTAAAGTTCCGTTGCAAGGTACCAATGACTTCGAAACGATGTACAGCGATACGAAAAATAATGCGCTGGTACTTATTTGCAAAAACTGTGAATCGGACAATGCAAATTCGGTAAGTGCTTATGCTTTCTACCCTGACTCGCTGGGCTTTGATAATAAACCGCTTTATGTAATTGACGCTGCAAAGGTGGCAGCACTTTCTCCTTTCAAAACTTCTAAATTTCAACCTTCAGCTGCAGCTATTCATCCCAAATTGCAAAAATTATATATTCTTTCTTCTGCAAGTAATCAATTAGCGGTTACAGATTTGAATGGCGTTGTTGAATCTGTTCATAAGCTTTCGCCAAAACTTTTCCCGCAAGCGGAGGGAATTACATTTAAGCAAAATGGCGAGATGTATATTTCTAATGAAGGGGTAAATGCCAAAGCAACACTCTTGAAATTTCCTTACATAGCTGTAAGTGAAGTTGCAAAACAAGAAATTATAAAATCAGGTTATAACTTTTCTTCTCCCAATGAGAAAATGGAATTAGGAAAGCATTTAACAGAAATATCTGGTATAGCATATGTGCCATCTACAGGGCAGATGCTAGCAGAATATGATGAAAAGGGAGATATTTTTACAATTGACTTTAGCAAGAAGAATGATTTGGTGGGTAAAGTAAAGTTTGGTGGTAAAGGAGATTACGAGGATATTGTATATACCGATACTGCAGTTTATATGCTTTTAAGTCCGGGAATTGTTATTAAAGTTTCCACAAAAGATAGCTCACTTGCAACCACAGAATATAATCTTGGATTAAGTGGTACCAACGAATTTGAGGCAATGTATCTTGAAGGTGATGGCAAATCGCTTATTCTTCTTTGTAAAGATTGCTCCAAAGAAAAAGATGAAATTAGAAAAGCATACCGGTTCGATTTGGCAACCCAAAAATTTATTGCAGAGCCGGTTTACACAATTGCTATTAGCGAAATAAAAAAGATACTTAATGATGAAAAAGCTGAATTTAAACCATCGGCTGCTGGGATTAACCCTGTAAACGGGAAATTATATATCGTGGCATCTGTAGGAAAAATTATGGTAATAGCTTCTGACAAAGGTGTTGTAGAAGAAGTAATTAAGCTTGATCCTGTTTTGTATAATCAACCGGAAGGGCTAACATTTGCACCCAATGGCGATTTATATATTTCAAATGAAGGTGGAGAAGGAACGGCTACAATCTTTAAATTTATTGCTAAGTAGCAGACCTCTTATTAAATAGTTTATCTAAAATAGCTAAACATAACACCACCCACAAGCTGCCAAAAATCCAGCCTGCTAATACATCTGTTGTGTAATGCACTCTCAGGTAAACACGGCTGAAGCCAATTAAGAAAATTATTAAAAGAAGAACGCAAATCAGAACAGGTTTCCACCATCTTGCTTTCAGTCTGAGTGAGATATAATAAATAAGCAAACCAAAAAATGCCACACTCATATAGGCATGTCCGCTGGGGAAACTAAAGTTAGTTATCCCATCAACTAGTGGATTAATTGGTCGGGGCCGATGAAAGAGACTTTTTAATAACGACATTAAACCAAGGCTGCTTAAAGCAACAATTAATACCCGAAGAGCATCTTGTTTATTTTTCTGTAAAAGGAAGAAAGCAATAACTAAAAAATTGCCTGGTATTAAGAAACTGTGATTACCAAAAAAAGTAATCACATTCATTGCATTAGTTCGTGAAGCAGATACATGATAGGAAAGAAAATTTAATATGCATTCGTCAGGCTTTGTATTCTTTGCAATAAAAACCATCCATATAATCAACAATAGTATTGCGGCAGCAATACAAAACGCTAACTTATATAGTGTCGTATTCTTTTTTGTAGGATTTATTTCCATCCTGAATTAAATCAAAAAGTAAGATTGACTCTTGTACCCATGTTAAGGTTTAGTAATCTTTCATTAGCAGAAAAACCAGCAGTGGCTGAAATGATGAAATTGTTGAATGGTATAAAATATATTCCACCACCATAGGCGCCATGCCATTTTCTGGAATCTTCTCCTCGCATCCACACCCGGCCAATATCGTAAAATGCGGTAAGACCAACTGGGCCAGGTATAATATAAGAGTTGAGATTAAACAATTCCAATTTCACTTCTACACTTCCGTATAATAAAGAAGATCCCGAGTATCTGTTCTTTCTGAAGCCATGTATATTTGGATTATCAACACCTAATGATAAAGCCTGAAAGAATTCAAAGTTTTTTGAGAGAATACGGCCGCCGCCAAAACCTAATGCAATAACCATCTTAGCCGGGTCTTTAAAGCTTGCATAGATGGACATATCAGTGGTATATTTCACAAAATTGTTGGTGTTAAATCCATTACCAGCAGTGGCTACAAATTGATTTTTCCAGAATATTCCACGGGTGGGAAAAAGTTTATTATTCCGGTTATCAAACTGCATTATAAATTTACCACCAGTATAAGATTTGATGCTGTAGACATCAGCGGAATCAAGACCTACTTGCCTAGGGTCTCTTAAAACATTTTTTTCATTGTCGTTATAATCATTCCAATAACGGTTGTAGTAAGGGCCAACCATCAACTCAAGCCTTTCGAATAAACGTTTGCGAATAAGTACTTCTGCCTCAAACGATTTGTAACGGCTGCGATAGAAGTCAAAACTTCCTTCATTAGAAACTAGCGTTTCATTTCCAAAACCTGTAAAGTTTCTTAAGGCGGGCAACAGATAATTAATGTTAACCAAAAGATCTTTATCTTTTGTTATATGATTAAAAACTCCATTGTATTTTACTTGAAAGGCTTTGCGGTTTAGTGCATAAAGAACAGATAGTTGTTGCTGAGTTGCATACGGCAGGTTCTCAAACCCGTATGTGGTTTTTGAAATACCTGCACCCAACATATATCCATCGTCAGAATTATGACTAAATAGTAATTGAGGGAATTTGGTTGTATTATACTGGTATCCTAAAATGCTTCTGCCAGTTGCTGGTGGATCGGCTGAGAATTTATTTTTTGTGTGGCTTTTATTTTTTATGTAATTAACGTCCGATAGTTTATCATAAATGATATTTTTTATATTGCCACGGATATTAAATGTATCATTATCTTTTCCACCAATAATTCTGAGCTTAATTCGGGAGGAGACGTTTTCGTCTATATCAAATACATCTTGATCATTTAAACCAAATAAGCGTATTTCTTTTGTAACAGCAGGATCAAAAGTTCTGGTATACATTACAAAGCTGGTGTCATTTCCTCTTCCTCGTTCATACACCCTTACTCTTAAGCTGTCGTTGTGGGTGCTAACCTTGAAATACTCTTTTTGATTACTGCCTATTACATTTACCTTACGGGAAATGAATTTATAATACTTTATAGCTTCCTTGTCCAAATGATCCCGTCTGCTTATCAACTTTCTAATAATTTTTTCGCCACTTAAAGGGAATATTTCCGGCGGTAGTTTATTTACAGCATTACGTATTACTGAATCAGTTATTTGGGTTTTAAAATTCGTTATGGAGCTTTCCCATTCATTTTTAGTAAGACCGTTAAGAAAAATGCGGTCAAAATCTCTAGCAGTGTAACCGAGCCAGGTTACTTCATGTATATTTTTTCTGAAACCTTTTAGAAAAGGCAACTCCCTACCTGTTACAGCTCTGAATATTTTACCTTCTGAAATGAAAAAAGCTTGATCTCTGTCCCGCGGAATAGGGTAATATAATTTTCCTTTTCCTGTATCGGTTACTCCCCATCTCCACTGATCAAAGTGGCGATCAAAATCTCCAATAAGAATATCAAGTAGTCTTGCAGTTAATGCTTTTGGCTGATCGGGTCGATGGTCGTTGTCTTCAAGAATTTCAGTAAATACTTTTGAAGTGGAAATCGATTTGTCTTCTGCAAGTGCAAAATTTCTTTGCTCTAATAAGCAAACTGTATTAGCAAAGAGTAATCTGTAAATGCCAAGATTGGGGTCGTCTGGAACAAAAAATAGTTCTGGTTTAGAGGTTAAAATATTCAGCGGTTCAGCTAAAGAAGGTACAATCAATGCACCATACGGGTGTGCTGCAGAATTTAATTCAGGGGTAAAATCTTCAGCTGCAGTGCCCCGAAATTCTTCAGGCAAGGCTGTTTCAATGTTTTTATTTACACCCCGTAACACCCATTCTTTGCCATTTTTATCTTTTAGTCGTAATGATCTTGTTTGTTGCCCACCACCCAGACTTTCAATTTTTAAACCGCCTTTTTCTTTTCGGATATCCAGCACTTTCATATTTACTGGTGCTGACCATTCCTTCCTGTAATTTTGCCCCATTAAATATTTTTTCAGACCACCTATTACTGGCAGTGTAGTGCTGGCGGGTTTAGTTACTGCATCTTCAAATTTCAATTCCTGATTTCCAAGCACAACAGGTGTTTGGATAGAATCAATAGGCGTTACAATTGTTTTTTTATAATTTAATATAAAGGAATTGTATGGATTCCGAAGAGAGTCAGTAACAGTATAAATAGAAAGGTTTACATTTTTATTTGTGGAGACTTCTAACACAGCGAAACCGAAGTCTGTAGTATTGAAAAGGCCATTATTTCTTTTTGAAATCCTGCTTTGCTTGCAGCCACCACCGCTTACGATATAATTATACTTCCCCTCTTTTATATGCTGCAGATTATGCTCATGACCAGAAACAAAAATTACATTAGGTGCTAAAGAAGTTTCGATAGCTCCTGTTATCTGGTTTATCATATTTGCATATGCCGGATGCTTTAAATCTTGTGATGCACCGAAAACACTACGGGCAATTACATATATTGAACCTAAGAGAGGTAGCGGAACATAAAGACTTCGTTTGATATCAGTAAACGGAAAGAGATGTTGTTTGAAAGTAAAAAAACCACCGTGTACACCATTGCTTTTAAACGGGTGATGGTCTGCAACTATTATTAGTTTGTCTGTATTCTTGGTTGCAATTTCTCTAATTTTAGAAACCACTTCAATTTCTGTTTTACAATCACAATCCGATTCAATACCCGGCTTATCGTATGGGTGAAGCCACCATTGGCTATCGAAAATTAAAAGTATTATGTCATTGCCGATATTAACTACTTCAGGGCCGGGACAACCGTTTTCAGGTTCAAATTTTGCATCTACACTATCCATTTTGATAAAGTCAACATAAAGCTGTTGCCTGACTACAGCATCATAACCATTACGGTTACCATTATGCCAATCATGATTACCGGGTATCATGATAACTTTTGCTGGAGTGTTTTTCGCTATGGAAACCTGAGAGTCTAATATCGCTCTGGATATGTCATAGCCAGAATTTTCAATATCCGGCAATCCGTGTTTGTACAAATTGTCGCCGAGATATAAAACAGTAGTTTTTTTGTCCAGTGGAATATTGTTCTTTACGGCATCGACTACCGGGTGACGACCATCGGTTAGTTGTCCCGCATCGCCAATTAATATTATGCGTCTGGCAATAGTGTCTGTCTGAGCTTTTAGGGTCATGCACATCATCACCAAACAACACGACAATACAATATATTTTTTCATCGCTTCAGCTAAAAAATTAAAGGTGGTTGATTCATTTCTGAAAACTCACTGACAAGTAGAATGAAAACTGATGAAGTGTATCGGATGTTTCCTGTCTTCTTCATTTATCTCTATCACCTGTAAAACCTGTAATTTACAAAAAAAGATTAGCCCGAAAGCGCCTAATCAGGAAAAATAAAAATTCCGGCAAAAATATTCTTTTTCTAAGCTTTTATTCCTATAACGGTGGTTGAGTTATTAAGTATAAATAATATTTATTTGCATTTGGGTAACTTCTGTTGTTTAAACCAGGAATGCAAAGATGATAATTAATAATAAGCAAAGTGCTATTCAGGCTGGCTGCTATTTAAGAATCATGCCCAATAGACCATCCCTTTGGGACGCAAGATTTTTTTAGTAATTATTCTGTCTTTTGCTGCTATTTTTTCAAAAAACCGTATCTTTTCAAATCAATATACCATAACCATAAGTATAAACAACCTAAACCTGCAACCATGAGATCGCTTACGCTATTTATTTTATGCCTTATTGTTTTTATTTTACCCTTAAATGCACAGCAGACTGCAACTGCCCCTGGCTCACATTTTAGTACCAAAGGAACCAAAAAATTCTGGATGGGGGCAAACTATCGGACAGAATGGAATACACCTGTAACAGTGCCTGTTTTGGATTTAAAAGGCCTTACTCCAAAAAAGAAAGGCGGCGGCAAGCAAACAAAATCTCTTCGTATAGAAGATGCAAGTGGCAGGGAATTTATAATTAGATCTATTCAAAAATTTATTACGGATAAAACATTGCCAGGTGATTTGCAAAGTGAGGCAGCTGCAGATTTAGTTTCGGATGGCGTATCTGCATCCTACCCTTATGCTTCATTATCTATGCAACCGCTGGCTGATGCAGTAGGAGTGCCATATGGAAAAGTTAGACTTGTGTATGTTCCAGATGACGCAAGACTTGGTGAATTTCAAAAAGATTTTGGTGGTATGATTGCCACTTTTGAAGAAAGATTTCCAGAAAATGTAAAAAAAGGATACGACTCTGAAGAAGTCGCTGAGAAATTAGAAAAGGATAACGATAACCAAGTAGACCAAAAAGCATTACTAACAGCAAGAATACTTGATATGTTTGTTATGGATCTTGACAGGCATGAAGGACAGTGGAACTGGGGAGCAGTTGATAATGCCGCAGGTGGTAAAACATATTTTGCAATTCCAAAGGACAGGGATCAGGCATTTTATATTAATCAGGGATTAATACCCGGCATTGCCAGAAGAAAAGCATTTGTTCCGCAGTTGGAAGGATTTAAAGCCGAGGCTCATGATATAAAGCGTTTCAATTTTGCTGCTCGTAATTTTGACAGATTCTTTTTAAATGGGATGACGGCTGCTGATTGGCAAAAAGCTGTGGATGAATTTATTCCAAAAATGACCGATCAGGTAATTGAAAATGCTTTGGCGATGCAGCCTGCAGAAATAAGGGCACTACCGCATAATCAAAACATAGTAGCCAAATTAAAAGAAAGAAGACAATATCTGGCAGAAGAAGTGATGAAATATTATCATTTTCTGGCAGAAACAGTAACGGTAACGGCGAGTGATAAAGAAGATTTATTTGATATAACTCGCAACGAAGACGGTTCATTAATGGTACAGGTTTATAAACTTAAGGATGGGCAGAAAGCAGATAAGAAGTACGAACGTCTTTTTTTGGGCGGCGAAACAAAAGAAGTTCGTTTATTCGGATTTGATGGAGAGGACAAATTTTTAATAAAAGGCAATAATGATAAGGTCAAAGTTAGAATGATTGGCGGCGGCGGAGCAGATATATTTGAAAAAGCGGATGGCGGAAAAGGGAGCTCATTTGTATATGATAAAAAGAATGGCGAAAACAAAATTATTGGAAAGTTTAAAAATAAAATGTCAAATGATAGTGATGTAAATAGATTTGAAAGAATTTCTTATAATTATAACAAAGCATCTCCTGGTATTGCATTTGGCTTTAATCCCGATGATGGAGTTTTTCTAGGTCTTACTTATAAAATAATCAATCACGGATTTAGAAAAGATCCTTATAAAGCATCACATACTTTCTCTGTAAGTCATGCCTTAGGAACCAATGCCTGGAATATGCGTTATGCAAATGAGTTTATAGGTGTTTTAGGAAAGAATGCAGACATAGTAACTGATATAGATGTAAAAGCACCTAATAATACCACTAACTTTTTTGGATACGGAATCAATTCGGTTTACGACAAATCAAAACCCGGGCAATTTAGATATTACAGAGCAAGGTACAATCTTGCAGATGCAACTATTTTAATCAGAGAAAGATTTTCTCCCAAATTCTCTATTTCATTTGGTCCTACTTTTCAACGCTTTGAATTGGATGCTACTGATAAGTTCAATGCAGTACGTTTTATAACACAAACAGGCAATGCGCCAGGTCAAAATGGATTAAGTGCTGCAACATTATATAACACCCAATATTATTTTGGTGGGTTAGTTAAGTTTGAATTAGATACAAGGGATCATAAAGTTATTCCTAGCAAAGGTGTTAATTGGGTTACTACCGCCCGTCATTTATCTGGAATAGGAAGCACTCCGTACAGCGTAACGCAGTTAAATTCTGATCTTACTTTCCATATAAATATTATCAATAATTGGCTTACACTAGCTAACAGAGTAGGAGGTGGTACAAATCTTGGCAACAAAGGATTTGAATTTTATCAGGCACAATATCTTGGTAATGAAGAAAACCTTAGAGGATTTCGCCGGAACAGGTTTGCAGGTAAAAGCAAACTTTATAACCAGACTGAACTTCGGTTGAAGCTTGCTGATTTCAGAACCTATCTTTTCCCTGGTGCTATTGGTATTTATACTTTTTATGATATTGGAAGAGTTTGGGTTGCAAATGATGTTCAGAAAAAATCTGCAAGTGGTTATGGTGGTGGTTTATGGGTATCTCCGCTTCGGCGTATTATGCTTAATATTGGATATGGTGTTTCTAACGAGGATAAATTATTTACACTTGGATTAGGTTGGAAGTTTAAAAACTAGAATATATAAATATTGAAGCCGTCTTACTTTAAGTGAGACGGCTTTTTTTTGTGATTTTTTAATTCAGAAGAATCTACTTTTTCTTATCCTTTTTTCGCTTTACTAACTTCGCTTTAATAATTCTTACATCTTTAATGGGCCTGTTAAGGTCTCTTCCCTGGCTTACTTCTACGTTAGCAATTTTATCAATTACTTCTAACCCGTTTATTACTTCGCCATAGACAGTATAGTTGCGATCAAGATGAGGAATACCTCCTGCAGTTTTATAAGCTGCTCGATATGATTCAGGAATTTTTTTTCCTTGTAGTCTTTGTTTTTCCATCAGATCAAGTTCTGCATCAGTATATGTTTTTCCCTGTGCTATATAAAACTGACTGCCACTACTAGCTTTCTGAGGGTTTACATTATCGGGTTGTCTGGCTGCAGCAATCACCCCTTTTTTATGAAACATAGTTTCTCTGAATTCTGAGGGAATGGTATAGCTCGGTCCTCCAACTCCAAGTGGCATTCCAGCTTTTGCTGATTTGCTATCAGGGTCACCTCCTTGAACCATAAAGCCTTTCATTACTCTGTGAAAAAGTAAACTATCATAAAACCCAACCTTCACCAATTTTAAAAAATTATCGCGGTGCAATGGTGTTGAATCTGATAAGCGAATAATCATGTCGCCCATAGTCGTCTGCATCAACACATCTTTTTGCCGGTCTTTTTTGGTAACGGTTGAATCCTTCTTTTGGGCAAAACAAATTGCTGCAATACAAAGGGCTGATAATAAAAGCGAAATTTTTTTCATGTATGAGATTTTTTTAGAGTTCCTTTTCGGCAAAATAAAGTAAGATATGGTCTTTCAAATAATTTTCCTGTTCAATGGCATCCATGTCGGGCATTGCTTTTAATTGTTTAAAATGCGGCCAGCCATCATCATCTATACTTTCCAGCTCATAGAAGCCGCTGGGTGATAAAAGGCTGCAAATAGCTACATGCATCAGATCTTGCTTTTGTTCTTTTGTAAATTTTTCTTTAATGTCTCCAAACTCCTGCATGCCGATTAAAAACAATATTGTCTCTACATCAGGTTTCTTGCCAAACCGTTCTACCAGTTTTGCTTCTAGGTTCCACCATCGCTGTTGTAAATCATCATTCGCTATCATTTCGCAAAGATAAGTGCAGCAGTTATTTGACTGGCATATCTTCCTTTTGGCTTAGGCCTTCCGCCTTATCTTTGCGAAAACTTTATAATAGATGTTGCAGATTCAAGTATTAAGGCAAAATCCAACGGCAGTAAAAGAAAAATTAACAATAAAAAATTATACTGACTTGTCGTTAATCGATACAATTATCGCATTGGATGATGAACGTAAAAAGACTCAACTTGAATTTGATAATAATCAAGCAATCGTAAATATTACTTCTAAAGCAATTGGCGGATTGATGGCCAAAGGTCAAAAAGAAGAAGCAGAAGCTAAGAAGCAGAAAGTCGCTACGTTGAAAGCAACTTTACAACCTATATCAGAAAAACTAACAGCAGTAGAAAAACAATTGCATGATGAACTGGTCAAGTTGCCAAACCTTCCATCTGATTTGGTGCCCGCAGGAAAAACACCTGAGGATAATGAAGTGGTAAGAGAAGGTGGAGTAAAACCAACATTGCCATCAGGTTCAGTACCGCATTGGGATTTGATAAAAAAATATGACATTGTAGATTTTGAAACCGGTGCAAAAATTACCGGAAGCGGTTTTGCTTTGTTTAAAGGTCAAGGAGCAAAATTGCAACGGGCATTAATACAGTATTTTTTAGATTTTAATGCAGCAGCAGGTTACACCGAATTTCATCCGCCATTTATGGTAAATGAAGCATCTGCTTATGGCACTGGTCAGTTACCGGATAAAGAAGGACAGATGTATCATATGCAGGAAGATAATTTCTTTATGATTCCAACATCTGAAGTGCCCATCACAAATATTTACAGAGATGAGATTGTAAAGCCTGAAAGTTTGCCTATAAAAATGACGGCTTATTCACCTTGCTTTAGAAGAGAGGCTGGAAGTTTTGGTAAAGATGTTCGTGGGCTAAACCGTGTACATCAATTTGAAAAAGTAGAATTAGTGCAGCTTACACATCCCGAAAAAAGCTATGAAGCTTTGGATGAAATGGTAAGCCATGTGGAAAAATTATTACAGTCATTGGAACTACCATATCGCATACTTCGCCTCTGTGGTGGCGATATGAGTTTTGCTTCTGCTCTTACCTATGATTTTGAAGTGTACAGCGCTGCACAAGAAAAGTGGTTGGAAGTAAGCTCTGTTTCAAACTTTGAAACATTTCAAAGTAACCGGATGAAGATTCGGTATAAAGATGAGAGTGGAAAATCACAATTAGTACATACATTGAATGGAAGTTCATTAGCCTTACCAAGAATTATTGCTTGTTTGTTAGAGAATAATCAAACCAGTGAAAAAATAAATTTACCCGAAGTAATCCACTCTTATTTCGGAGAAAAAACAATTCACTAAAAATAGTTAACTAAAAAACCTGCCTCTATTTAATTAGAGGCAGGTTTTTTATTAGAATAGTAAATTAATTATTGAGCAAAACTGTTTCTTGGTCCACCAGCTGCAAATACAGCCAGCATTCTTGTTTCTTGGCCTAGAGAGAACATATACATACAAGCATCATCGGTATAATCCATGTAGTTCATGGTCATTTCTACAGGAGTTCCTGAGCAAGTGCTTTTATGTCCGGAAGCAGGGCAACCATAATTAGCAGTATTGTGTGTTGGAGTATCACCTACCTGATCAGTACCACAGGTAGCATCACCCCATATATGACGAAGGTTCATCCAGTGACCTACTTCATGTGTAGCAGTTCTGCCTTTATTAAATGGAGCTGCTGCGGTTCCAGTTCTGCCAGTTGCATTATCATCAAGCACAACACCATCAGTAGCTGAGCTGCCGCCAGGGAATTGTGCATAGCCTAAAATACCACCACCCATATTGCAAACCCAAATATTGAGTTTTGTAGTAGGACTGGTAGGAGCAATGCCTTTAGCACTTTTTTTCATGGCATTGTTAGTGCTCCAACTTGTAGTATTTGTCTGTTTGCGAACAACTGCATCCAGAACAAAGCGAACAGCTATATTACCAGACTTCACACTATTATAAGTAGAGGTAAGGTTATAATCAGCATTAGTGGCAGCAAAATCTTCGTTTAATACATCAATCTGAGATTGTAACTGTGCCTGAGAAACATTTTGTGCTGTTGTTTTATATAGTACATTAAATACAACGGGAATTTCGATTACACCATTTACTAAACGGTTTTGGTCAGGACTTTCAATAATTCTACGAGTAAACTCTTCAATGGCATTCATTCTTGTTCCAAGTGTTGGGTCTTCTATTAATTGTTGCTGCAAAACATCATCAGAAGAGCAACTTCGTTTTGTTGCAGTTATTTCTTCATCTTGAAATGATTCATCTTCATTGGATGTTGATTTGTTGCAGCTCAGGCCGAACATTACAACTCCAGCAAGTAATACAAGAGATTTCTTCATAAAAGTTGATTTGTTTTAGTGTGTAGTAAAATTGACTACGTAATATATTCTCTTTTCCTAATAGGTTGAATAAACCTGAAGGATTTATTTTTGTCTTATTCCTCAAATTCGTAGAACTACTTATGCATAAGAAAGTAATTTTTATTGTGATTGGGTTAAGTTGTTTAATTACTTTGAGTGTAGCCTGTACACAAAAGGCAACACCTATAATTACCTCTCGCACAACAGAACCAATAAAAAAGGAAAAGCAGATTTTAAATATAATGCCTGATCTGGATGAAGGGAAAACAGTATTTACTAACCGATGCGGCAATTGTCATGACTTGCCGTTGCCTGAGCAATTCACAGAAAAAAGATGGGAAGGAATTTTATCATACATGATTCCAAGAGCTAGATTAAGTAATGAGCAAGGTATTCATGTTACTGCTTTTCTAAAAGCAAATGCTGCTAAACAGAACTAAGCAATTGTAATTTCTTTATCCGCCTATTCATAACATAAAACCAGACAGGTGGAAAAAGTGAAAGCAAAATCATTCCCGGATAACCAGTTGGCATTTGCGGAGAATTTTCATGATGCCGCAGCACCTGATATTTCCGGCTCGCCATATAATGGTGATCGCTGTGGCGGCTAAGTTCAAATAACATCAGTCTGCCAATGATATGATCACTGTTCCAGCTATGTTCCGGCATAGCTCTTTCATATTTACCATCGCCGGTAGCTTTTCGCTGCAAGCCATAATGCTCAATATAATTTACTGTTTCCAAAAGTAAAATGCCGATAAATGCAGCTGCAATAAAATAAATGGTGACCAACCAGCTTGTCAACAAAAAAATCAAACATAAAAATGCAAACTGGATAAAACTGAATTGAACCATTTCATTCTTTAATGAAAAAATTGATTTTCCTTTTTTCCTCATTTCATCATTGGCAATATGCCAAGCACTGATATAACTAAAGATAATCGTACGGAAATAAAAAAGATAAACTGGTTCGCCATATCTGGCACTACTCGGATCTTCTGGAGTTGCCACTCTTTTATGATGGCCTTTATTATGTTCCGTAAAAAAATGCATATAAAGAGAAGTTAACAATAATGCTTTAGCTAAGTTCTGTTCAAACTTATTTACCCGATGCCCCAACTCATGGCCAACGTTAATGCCAAATACTCCACATAAAATCCCCATTGCGAATATTCTGCCGGCAATATCGAATGTGGTTAATTCATCAACCATCATACCATAAAGGAACCTGCTTAATGCTGCAAACTGCAATAGAACAACCAAGTATAATAAGATGTCATACGACCTGTCAGTCCGAACAACTTCTTCTTCTGCCGCATTAAGATTACTGGCATTTGGTTTGATAAATAATTCTAATAAAGGAATTACAATAAAGCCATAGAAAACAGGCATCCATACTTCCCAGCCGGTAATGGAAAAGGCCCGAAAGGCACCTAAATAAAGTAAGAAAGGAGATATGTATTTTAATGCCCGAAGCTTCATAATTTTAGTTAAGAGTTATAAAATTAAAAATAACCTTTCTTTTTTTGCGTTAAGATAAAATTCAATAGCCTTATTTTAAACTTAATTATTTCAAAATAGTCTGAAAACTAAAATTTAGCCCATGGCATTATCTAATCAGGTTAAAAATCAGCACTTACTTTGGCGAGCTGGTTTTGGTCCTGCGGTCGAACAACTTGGCGATCTTTCAAAATATACTCCCAAACAATTTTATACGGCGCTTAAAAAGGCTTCATCCAAAAAGGCTGAATATATGGATGTGGCCGATGACTACCTGAAAGGGTTGATGCAGGGTATTGAAGAAGTTGGCCGTCAGCAGAAAAAAGAATTGGATTCGGATGAAAGAAAATTGCGTCAGCAAAAAAATCGGGAAGGTGTACGTAACCTGAATATGTATTGGATGCATGAAATGGTAAACTCTTCTTCGCAGTTGCGGGAAAAGATGGCTTTCTTCTGGCATGGCCATTTTGCTTGTCGTAATCTGAATGTGTTTTACCAACAGGGATTGCTAGATATAATAAGAACAAATGCATTGGGAAACTTTGGATCGATGCTGAAGGAAATTTCCAAATCAGCAGCCATGTTAAATTTTTTGAACAATCAACAAAATAAAAAAGATCATCCCAATGAAAATTTTGCAAGGGAAGTAATGGAATTATTTACACTTGGCCGAGGAAATTATACCGAACATGATGTAAAAGAAGCAGCAAGAGCATTTACAGGGTGGAGTTCCAATGTGAAAGGCGAATATGTATTCCGTCGTTTTCAACACGACTTTGGAAGTAAAACAGTTCTGGGTAAAACTGGAAATTTTGATGGCGGAGAAGTGCTGGATATTTTACTCGATCAGAAACAAACAGCAAAATATATTACCAAGAAAATTTATAAATTCTTTGTCAACGAAAAGATTGATGAGGCAAAAGTAGAATGGCTGGCCGATCGTTTTCATAAAAATGATTATGAAATTGCGCCATTATTAGAAGATATTTTTACCAGCGATTGGTTTTACGAAGAAAAAAATATTGGTACATTAATAAAATCTCCAGTTGAATTGCTTGTAGGTATTCAGCGTATGCTTCCAATGAAACTCGAAAATGAGGAGGCCTTAATGCTTTTGCAAAGGATATTAGGACAATTATTATTCTATCCGCCAAATGTGGCTGGCTGGCCCGGAGGTAAAAGCTGGATTGATAGTTCCAGTCTTATGATGCGTATGCGTATTCCAATGCTTATAAATGATATTGACGAATTGAATGTATCTGCTAAAGATGATGATGATGTGATGATGGGAATAAAAGACATAAAAAAACAGCCTGTTCGGAATTCAAGATCATCAAAAGCGGCAGGAAGAATGATTAACGCCGATGTTAATTGGAATCCTTTATACAAGAATTATGAAACTGTGCCAAGAGAAAAATTAGCAGATGAGATTTCGAAAAATATTTTGCAAGTAAAATCTGCCGTAAGTATGGATTTAATCAAACAATATTCCGATCAGACAGGAAGAGAGAATTTTATAAAAAGTGCCACACTCCAGATAATGAGTACACCGGAATATCAATTGTGTTAGGCCCCTGTCCCCGTTGGGGAATTTAAGTTTGGGCTTGCACTTATTTATTTTAAAAGTTCTTTAAATATTAGTTGAATGATTATGATTCCAGCTTCAGTTCCCTGATGAGCTTTTGTTGCGTCGCACTCTTCAACTTTTTGTTCGCTATTCAACAACTTAAAAATTAAAAACCATTCATTGCTTTTAGGGCTGTGAATGGGAAGTCCCTCCTTCGGAGGGATTTAGGGAGGCTTTTATTATGGTTATCAAACGTAAAGAATTTATTCAAATCGGTTCGCTGGCAACAGCATCCTTGCTTGTGCCAAAGTTTCTAAAAGCTTTTGAAAGCAAGAGCATGGTATTGCCGGGAAATAAAGTTGTTGTTATACTTCAGCTAAGTGGTGGCAATGATGGATTGAACACCGTAATTCCATACAGGAATGATTTATATTATAAGGCAAGACCTAAATTAGGTATTGCAAAAGATAAAGTATTGACACTAACAGACGAAGTTGGATTAAATCCTGCATTGAAAGGATTGAAGGAACTGTATGACGACGGAAGTCTTTCTGTTTTAAATAATGTAGGTTATCCAAATCCCGATCGTTCGCATTTCAGAAGTATGGACATCTGGCATACAGCCAGTAACAGCAATGAATACTGGACTAGTGGATGGATGGGTCGCTATCTTGATTCGCAATGTAAGGGATGTGATAAGCCAACTCAAGCAATTGAAATAGATGATATATTAAGTCTTGCATTAAAAGGAGAAGAAATAAAAGGTATAGCGGTGAAAGATCCGAGAAGATTGTATGGTACGGCCAACGAAAAATTCTTCAGAGATATAATGAAGAATCATACGGATGAAGCAGGAGACCAACCGGCAGATTATCTATACAAAACAATGGCAGAAACACTGTCCAGTGCCGATTATATTTTTAAGCAGAGCAGAATGCATCCGACTAACGCCGTTTATCCAACTACAAATCTTGGAAACAGTTTAAAAACAATTGCATCGCTGATCTATTCTGAAATTAACACCAAAGTATATTATGTGTCTTTAGGAAGTTTTGATACGCATATAAATCAGGAAGGACAACAAAATCGTTTGTTTACCGAAATGAATGATGCCATCAAAGCATTTGTAAAAGACTTGAAAGAACAACACCGCTTCGATGATGTATTGTTATTTTCTTTCTCTGAGTTTGGGAGAAGGGTAGAGCAGAATGCAAGTAACGGAACCGATCATGGAACGGCTAACAATATGTTTATGATTAGTGGTGGTTTAAAACAAAAAGGAATATTAAACCCAATGCCGGACTTAAGTGATTTAAATGAAGGCGATTTGAAATACAATGTAGACTTTAAGAATGTATATGCCACCATCTTAAACAAATGGCTGATGGCAGATGATAAATCTATATTGATGAAGCAATACGAGCATCTGAATTTTATATAAAATTTTTTTATTGTTCTAAAAAAGCCACGAAGAGATAATTCTTCGTGGCTTTTGTTTTAGCCGTTTAGCCATTAAGGTGATTATGATGGCTTTCGTTTACTTACAGCAATTTTATAAAGGACAAATCCCATTAAAGCGAAGAAAGCAACACCAAGCCATGTATAGCCCTGGCTTCCAAGGGAATTTGTGAGTCCGTGTTCGGCATTTACAGTACCAAGTTTACTATTTACACTCGGGATGGAAGATAATATTGCTACTAACACACCAGCTAGTGCACCACCAGCTACAAGTCCTGTTGCAAATAGATTTCCTTTCCCCAGATCTTCTTCTTCCGCTGATACCTGAATGTTTTTCCTTTTCTGTCTCCATTCAACCACACCTCTTATAGCACCACCAATAAAGATGGGAACAGTTGTTGCCAGTGGCAAATAAATTCCAATTGCAAAGCTTAAAGCTTTAATTCCACACAACTCCATTACTATGGCAATAAATACGCCTACTAAAACAAATTGCCAATCAAGATTGAATGAAAGAATTCCTTTTACTAAGGTCGCCATTAATGTTCCCTGTGGTGCCGGATAAAGATCAGTGCCTATTGCATGTTCAATTCCCTGCGCTGCCATAGCAGCAGTTGGTGTATCAAGTATTTTAATAGTAGCGCCAATTGCTATTGATGAAACGATTGCACCTACAAACAAAGCAATCTGTTGATTTTTTGGAGTTGCACCAACTAAATAACCAGTTTTTAAATCTTGAGAGGTAGCGCCAGCATTCGCGGCAGCAATACAAATCATTCCCCCAACAACAAGAGCCATTGGTTCGTAAAAATGCCCCGTCCATTTAACCGCAATAAAAATTAAGCAAGTGCCCATCAGTGTTGCAATGGTCATACCACTGATCGGATTGTTGGATGATCCGATAATACCAACAATTCTTGATGAGACAGTGACAAAAAATGCACCGAAAATAATAACGAGTAATCCTAATAATAATTTGCTGCCAATATTTGCTCCCGGGATTAATGTGCCTGGCATTAAAGCAATTACTGCTAATAAAACAATACTCCCAATTCCCACCACTTTCATAGAAAGATCTTTTTCAGTTCTTGGAACATTTGCAGAAGCAGCAGCACCATCTTTTTTTAGTGAACCAATACTTCCTTTAAAAGAAGATACAATTGTTGGAATAGTTTTTATTAAAGTAATAAAACCTCCCGCAGCTACGGCACCAGCGCCGATTTGCCTGATATAAGCCCGATAAATTGCACCCGACCAATCAGCAAATTCTTGCGTTGCCGGATTCCAACCACCTGGGCCACCTGCTGTATTTACATCTTTTAAATACCCAAGTTTAACTAGCTGCAAAGCAATTACATCACCATTATCATTTAATAAGCTAGCCAGAAGCGGAGTAAAAACAAACCAACTTAATACACCACCCGCTACCAGCACACCTGCTATTTTTGGTCCTATGATATAGCCCACTCCAAGATATTCAGGAGTAATCTCTCCGCTTAATTTAGCTGATGGAAAAAATTTCTGCGTTTGTTGGGTTGCAAATTCAGGTACCTCTTTAATTACATGAAATATTTTTTGCAGCAATGCATATACAAAAGCAAAGCCTAAACCCATGAATGCAGTTTTAGCAAAATCTCCACCTTTTTCTCCAGCTTTTAAAACAGAAGCACAAGCTGTTCCTTCTGGATAAGGCAAAGTGTTATGCTCTTTTACTATTAATGAGCGACGAAGTGGTATCATCATTAGTGTACCAAGTATACCACCGAATATGGCAAGTATCAGTATAGTGAAGTAGTTAAAGTAATTAGCACTATTCGGGTCGCTTAGAAATAAAAAACCTGGTAATGTAAATACAACACCAGCTGCAATACTTTCGCCAGCGCTGCCGGTTGTTTGGATAATATTGTTCTCAAGAATTGTAGTCTTTAAAAATTTTCTGCCTAGTGTAATGGCCAATACTGCAATGGGAATGGATGCAGAAACAGTTAATCCAGCTTTCAAAGCAAGATAAACTGTAGATGCGCCAAAGATGATTCCAAATAAGGCACCGGCAACAATAGACTTAACGGTTAGTTCCGCCATTTTTGTTTCTGCACTTACAAATGGCTTAAACTTAGTTTGCTCTGGCATGGCAATTGAGTTTTGTTAATGGGAAGATATGAAAAAAGGTGACGAATTAACTCCATCACCTTTTTGTTGTATCTAAAATAGAATGTTAACTCACTCCTTTCTCTTTCATTATTTTATTCAGCCATTTTAGCATTGCAAAACACATGATAGTTGCTACCATCAACAAACCAAAGTTTAACCAGAAGAATCCAGCCTTATGGCTATAAGTATCCCACATAGTTGAAAGTACCCCTGATAATTTGTTGCCAATGGAAGTAGCCAAAAACCAACCTCCCATCATTAAAGAAGTTATTCTAACAGGGCTAAGTTTTGAAACAAGCGATAAACCCATTGGGCTAAGTAGTAATTCTCCAACTGTTACAACACCATAGCTGGTGATTAACCATAAAACACTTGCTTTTTCTCCGCCATTGTTACTTGCATATACAGCACCTACCATTACTAATGCAGATAACCCAGATATGAAAAGGCCAAAAGCAATCTTAGTGGCAGTCGAAGGTTCTTTATTTTTTCTACGCAGCCAGGAAAAAAATGCAACAATCAAGGGAGTTAATAAAATTACCCAACCCGGATTAATCGACTGACTTAAATTAGTAGCCCATAGGCTTACGGTTTCACCTTCAGCTGGTTTTTTGTTTTCAGGAACATTTTTAAAATAAACAGGATAGTTTAATTCTTTTACAACATTTCCGTCTTCTTTCTGTAACCTGAATTGCGCATCGTATTTAGCTACGGAATCTTGCTTATAAGTAATAGACTGGGCGAAATTAAATTTATCGAAAACTTTTTGTGCAGTACCGGTTACTTCTCTGTTCGTATATCTATCAGCCCATGTGTTTAATGCCGTACCATTTTGTTTAAATACTGCCCAGAATAAAACCACCACTGCAAAAATAGCCAGCAAAGCTGCAATTGGTCTTTTCTCTTCTTTATTAGCCCGAAAGTATAGCGACCCGTAAAAATAAATTACAGGTAGGCAGGCAAAAATAAATGCATCTGTTGAATCAGAACCTACTAGAGTTCCGGGGATCATCCAACCTAATATACCCGCAATTACCGAAGGAACAAAAATGGTTAAGACGATACGGGTCATCGACATATCTTTTTCTGTAACTCCTTTTTTTACATCAAAAGCTATATAATGTTTGGTGCCAATTAAAAAGATAGATACGCCAATAAACATTCCAACTCCTGCAGCAATAAAAGCAGCTCCCCATCCGTAGACAATATATAAGGCGGCACCAAAAAAGTTACAAATAAAAGCTCCAATATTGATGCCCATATAAAAGATGTTATAACCATCATCTTTTTGTTTTATGTACTGGGGCGTTGTATAAACATTACCAAGTAAGGTGGAAATATTAGGTTTGAAAAAACCATTACCAACAATCACCAATGTCATAGAAAGATAAAGCATAGCGATATTATGAACGGACATAAGGCAATAACCTATACCCATCATCAATCCGCCAATAATAATTGACTTACGATAACCCAAGTAGCGGTCTGCTAGTAAACCACCAATAAATGGAGTGAGAAACACCAGAGCGATAAAAGTACCGTAAAGGTCTGCAGACTCCGCCTCAGTCATTGCATAACCTGCTTTTACATCCTTTAAGTACAAGGTAAAAATTCCAATCATCAGGTAGTAGCCAAATCGTTCCCACATTTCGGAGAAAAATAAAAATGGCAATGCTTTTGGATGTTTTTTCCACATAATCAGATTGTTTAGGGTTTCAAGATAGGGAAAATAGGATTGAGCAAAAAAAAGGCGGCTTTAAAAGCCACCTTTTAAATTCAATATATACAGGAATTATACAGAACCAGTTTTGTCTTTTACAATCTGGTTTAATCCTTTTATTTTGCTAAAAATAAGTATACCACCAAGCACTGCCGCAACAGCAATAATGGCGAAGAAAATTCTCTTGTCAGGAATCTTATCCCAGAAGCTTGCCATTACACCAGCAACTTTTCCGCCAAGAGATGTAGAAAGGAACCATCCTCCCATCATCAATGCAGTTAAACGAGGCGGAGATAGTTTTGACACCAACGATAATCCAATCGGACTTAAAAATATTTCACTGATAGTAAAAACAAAATAAGTCATAACGAGCCATATGCCAGCCGTTTTGTATAGATATATACTTGGCACAGACATAACTGCAAACACCATTACCAATGCACTTAATCCTGCTATAATTAATGCATAGCCAAACTTACTCATGGTAGAAGGTTCCTTTTTACGTTTACTTAAAAAAGCAAAAAATCCTAATAGTAAAGGAGTAAGAATTACAATGAAAAATGGATTGATAGATTGATACAATTCTGCATTCATCAACTTTAGCTCTCCTCCAGCCGCAGGCCATCTATCTTTTTGTAAATTATTCAAATAAGGATCAGGCCCCATTTCTTTTATTGGAGCACCACTTGCATCCAGCACAGGTCTCATGTATTGATCAACCTTAGTTACTTCGTAAGGCTCCGCAGTTATTCGTTGCACCATATCAATTTTACTGGCAGGCTCTTCTAGTACAGAAGCTATTTGTCTGTCCGTATGCGTTTCTGCCCAAATGGTTAAGCCCGTTGAGTTTTGATTATAGATTGTCCAGAAAATTATTGAAACAGTGAAAATGAATAGTAATGCACCAATACCTTTCTTGTCTTGCTCATTCCCTTTTCGCCAAAGGTTGACATAGAAAAAGATTACAGGTATACAGGCAAAAATGAATGCATCATTGGAATCAGAATTCATAATATTTCCAGGAATTATCCAGCCTATTATTCCGAATACTATCATTGGTAAAAATACAGATGTAAATATTTTTGAAATGGGCATATCTCCCGGTTCCATTGGTCTTTTTACATCAGCTTCTTTTACATGCTTCACTTTAAGAGCAAGCCAGATTAATCCAATAATTAATCCAATACCAGCTGCAGCAAATGCATAGCCCCATCCATACGCATTCCGAAGATAGGCGGCTACGAAATTGCAGAAAAGAGCTCCTATATTGATGCCCATATAAAAGATATTATAGGCATTGTCTTTTAATGGTCTTAACTCTTCTTTGTTATAAAGATTACCAAGCAACACCGAAATGTTTGGTTTAAAGAAACCATTGCCGATAATAATTAATCCTAATGAAATATACATAGCCAAATCTCCGGGCAGTGCTAATCCGAGGTATCCGGCGGCCATCATAGAGCCTCCAATAAAAATTGATTTTAGGTAACCGAGGTATCTGTCTGCAATAAGACCTCCGATAAATGGTGTTAAATATACTAAAGCGATAAAAGTTCCTACAACATCAACTCCCATGCCTCTTGTCATTTCTTTACCGCCTGTTGTAGTGTCAGTTAAATAAAGAAGCAGAATGCCTACCATCAGGTAATAGCCAAAACGTTCCCACATTTCGGTAAAGAATAATACAAATAATCCTTTTGGGTGTTTGGGAGCTTTTGCAATTTGATCCATACAATAATTTTTAGATGAAAAATCAGAATCCTTAATAGTTAGAAGCAACAAAATACAGAAATTTGTCCAACCACAAATTTTTTCAAAATTCTTTAACTGATACAACCGATATTCGCAAGGCTAATTAACTAATTAAATAAATTATGCGAATCCTGTTACTCGGATCGGGTGGAAGAGAACATGCTATTGCGTTGAAGCTTACTCAAAGTCCTCTTTGTGAAAAACTTTTTATTGCACCTGGTAATGCAGGTACTTCTCAGTGCGGAACCAATCTCACTTTTGGATTTAATGATTTTGATGCTATAAAGAAGGCCTGTATTGATGAAAAAATTGATATGGTCATGGTTGGTCCTGAAGAACCATTAGTAAACGGCATCACTGATTTTTTAATGAGCAGTCCGGCATTAAAAAATATAGCTGTAATCGGTCCCGGAAAGAATAGTGCACAACTGGAAGGCAGTAAAGCATTTGCCAAAGCTTTTATGGAGCGACATAATATCCCAACTGCAGCTTATAAAGAGTTTACATTGGCTAATTATCAGGAAGGAATTAAATATATACAAAACCATTCTTTACCAATTGTAATGAAGGCAGATGGATTGGCGGCTGGAAAAGGAGTAGTTATCTGTAACAACCATCTTGAGGCAGTTGCCGAATTTGAGTTGATGATACAACGGGCAAAATTTGGTGAAGCAGGAAAAAAAGTTGTGATAGAACAATTTTTGCGTGGGGTTGAGATGTCTGTCTTTGTTTTAACAGATGGCAAAAACTATGTTGTTTTGCCAGAAGCAAAAGATTATAAAAGAATTGGGGAAGGAGATAAAGGTCCAAATACGGGTGGTATGGGAGCGGTAAGTCCGGTACCATTTGCAAATGAAAGCTTAATGAAAAAGATAGAGGAGAGAGTAATTATTCCAACAATCAATGGTTTACAAAAAGAAGGATTGGATTATCGTGGGTTTATCTTTTTAGGATTTATGATTGAGAATGATGAGCCTTATATGATAGAATATAATTGCCGCATGGGTGATCCGGAAACTGAAGTGGTAATGCCTCGTCTTAAAAATGATTTGGTTGAATTGTTTCAAGCTGTTGCAGAACAAAAATTAGATACAATAAAAATTGAAACCGATGAAAGGACAGTTTGTACTGTAGTGGCAGTAAGCGGCGGATATCCGGGTGACTATAAAAAAGGATATGAAATACATGGTTTACAAGATATAAATCCTGCTGATAGTGTGGTGTATCACATGGGAACTACTTTAAAAGATGGCAAAGTAGTAACAAACGGTGGCCGTGTATTTTGTATTACTTCTTATGGCCGTTCTATTTATGATGCTGTAGCAATTTCGAAAGAAGAAATGGAGAAAATTACATTTACAGGAATGGAATACCGAAGCGATATAGGTTACGAATTCGAATAAAATTATTATTCGCTAATTTGCGACCCTACTATTAAGCAAATTAGCAATGGAAGTACAATACCACGATTATCTTCAACTGGAAAAAATTCTCGAAGCACAATTTCCTGAAAGCGATAAGCACAAAATGCCTGCACATGATGAGATGTTATTCATCATCATTCACCAGGCTTATGAACTTTGGTTTAAGCAGCTCCATCATGAAGTAGATTCTATTGCTGGCATTATGAGTCAACCGGCATTAAATGATAATTCTCCCGAACTGCAAACTGTTGTGCATCGGTTAAACAGAAGTGTTACCATCTTAAGAGTATTAGTGCACCAGATTGATATTATGGAAACAATGACGCCGATGGATTTTCTCGACTTCCGGGATATGCTTCGCCCCGCATCGGGATTTCAAAGCTGGCAGTTTAAAGAACTGGAAGCAAAACTTGGGTTGAAATTTGAACAACGACACGGTAAAGAATATTACACTGCACAATTAAGAACAGAACATGTTGCGATAATTAAAAAAGCAGAAGGCAGTAAATCGCTATTACAGTTGTTGAATGTATGGTTAGAAAGAATGCCGTTCTTAAAAGAAGGTGCTGATAATTCCTTTTGGGATAATTATAAAAAAGTGTATCAGGATAGTTTGGCAGAAGCAGAAAAAAATAACCTTTCGGCTTTTGAAGAAATGTTCAACGGCGGTTCTGTAAATACAGAAAGAACTTTATCGCCAGAAGCATGTAGAGCTGCATTATTCATTATGCTGTACCGTGGTTATCCGTTATTACAATTACCTTTTCAGTTACTAAATGCATTGCTGGAAATAGATGAACAACTCAGCAGTTGGCGCCACCGGCATATGAATATGGTACACAGGATGATCGGAATGCGAATTGGCACTGGCGGCAGCACCGGAAAAGATTACCTGAAAGCGGCAGCCGATAAACATTATATCTACAAAGAAATTGCACAGCTTAATAGCTTTTTGATTGAGAGAAGAAAGCTGCCAACGCTGCCAGTTGAGATAGAGAAGCAATTAGGATTTGGTTTGTAAAAAATAAAGCGTCGTAATTATTAATCGCAACGCTTTGCTCAATCCAGAGAGGGTATATATTAAAAGGTGTACCTGATTCCAAGTCCACCCCAATTGCCATAGAATCCCCTGTTGTCACCAAATTCGAAACTCGGTTGCCAGTCAAGTGACATATTAATAGGTGCCCCTTTAAATTTATAATCTAATCCAAGAACACCATCTATACCGGCAAAAACGCCATCGCCATTTTTAGAATTATAAAAACCGATATGTGCACCAGGTCCGATATACCATTGCAAACCTGTAGCACCATTGATTGGTCCGTGTATTTCATACAGCCCAGTAATTCTTGTGCCTCTGTTCCAGAAATATCCAATTAATTCCAACGCATTGTTGCCATTTACAAATTGCTTGAAGGAGATTCCTCCGCCGTCCCACACTTTTACACCCAATGCTGTTTTATAGGAAGAACTGTTGGTGCTTTTGCTTTGCGCAGTAGCTGAAAAAGTAAATAATAAAATAGTCGCAACTAAAATAAGAGATCGCATAATTGGTTTTTAAATGAAGAATAAGACAATAAACCCGTTATCGCTATTATTGTGCCAAAAAGGAAAAACTCAGATTATTGAGTTGCCGAGTTTCTGATTCTCAGGAAGAAATAAATAAAAACCAACAGGCTGATTGCTGCTGTTGTAATAAAGGTAGAAGTGCTGCCGAAATTAGTCCACAATGCACCAGCGATAATGCTGGCAAATAATGCACAAATACTTTCACAACTTGTATAAAAGCCAATTGCCGTTGCTGTATTCTCTTTATGTGCAAGATTGGTTATCCATGCTTTGATGACGCCTTCAGTAGCTGCTGCATAAATTCCATAGATAGAAAAGAGTATAAATATCAAACCGATGGAAGGATTGAAGGCAAAGCCGCCATATACAATAGCGAATAATAGAAACCCGAGAAGAATAACTTTTTTGAAACCAAGTTTGTCTGCCAATATTCCCATTGGGTAAGAGGCGGCAGCATAAATAAGATTGTAAAATATATAAGCACCAATGGTAATAGTGTCTGAGTTGAAAGTAACTCCCAAAATGGTGAGTGTATTTTCTCCAATTGTTTCTTTGGTGATCAGCAATAAAAAAATATCAGAGCTGTTGAACAATGCAAAGAGCAATAATCCGGGCACTACTTTTCTAAAATCAGGAGAAGCTATTTTCCAGTACTTAAAAAATGAAAAAAAATTTCCTTTGCCTAAAGTTGAAACGGGTTGTTTTTTTTCTTTCAAGAGGAAAATAAAAAGAATGGAAAGCATGCCGGGAATAAATGCGAGGTAGAAAAGTGTTTTATAATCACCTGGATAAAAGAAAAGAAAAAGCAAAGCTAACACCGGACCGATGGCTGCACCAACTGTGTCCATACTTCGATGAAAACCAAAAACTCTTGCTTTGGTTGCTGGAGTAGCTTCTTGCGAAAGCAATGCATCTCTTGCTGCAGTTCTTACTCCTTTTCCTAATCTGTCGATAGTGCGAACAAAAAATATCCATACGGGATATACAAAAACGGCTATCAGTGGTTTAGAAACGGCACTTAATAAGTAACCAAGTTTTACAAAAGGCAAACGAACACCCTTTTCATCACTCATTTTTCCAAAATATCCTTTGCTGATGCCTGCAGTAAAATTTACAACTCCTTCTAATATCCCAATCAACAATACACTGAACCCAATTTCTTTAAGATACACTGGTATAACAGGGTACAACATTTCACTTGCCACATCTGCAAGCAGACTCACCACTGATAAAATCATAACAGTTCTTGTAATGATTCGCATATGATGAAGATAGCAGAATTATTTTTTGAGCCCTGTGATTTAAATATTTACGAATACTATTTTTTGATTATTATAATTTAGAAAAATTACGGTAGTAATCAGTAAAAAAACATTGTGTTCATAATTGATAAAGTGCCACTGTAAAAAAAACCTTAACTGGCAAGGTTTTGGCTTGATTATTCAAACTTTTTCCTTCACCTTTGCCATCTATAACTCCAAAAGAAATTAATGGGACTTTTTAACTGGTTTACACAAGAAATAGCAATAGACCTGGGTACTGCAAATACCCTTATCATACATAACGATGAAGTAGTAGTAAATGAACCGAGCATTGTTGCCTTAAACCGTAATAATCCGAAGGAAGTGCTGGCTGTGGGTAAAAGAGCATTGATGATGCATGAAAAAACGCATGAAAGCATCCGCACTGTTCGTCCGCTGAAAGACGGTGTGATAGCGGATTTCAACGCTGCAGAGCTAATGATAAGAGAGTTGATTAAGTTGGTTTATCCCAAAAAACCTTTATTTCCTCCAAGCTGGAGAATGATGATATGTATTCCTTCATCTATTACGGAAGTAGAGAAAAGAGCCGTACGAGACAGTGCTGAACAGGCTGGTGCCAAGGAAGTTTACCTCATTCATGAGCCAATGGCCGCAGCATTGGGTATTGGTATTGATGTAGAAGAACCGGTTGGTAATATGATTATTGATATTGGTGGTGGAACAACAGGAATTACGGTGATTGCCTTGGCAGGAATCGTTTGTGATCAATCAATCCGTATTGCCGGAGATGAATTTACTGCTGATATTATGGAAGCATTACGCCGTTATCATAGTTTATTAATTGGTGAACGTACAGCAGAGCAAATCAAGATTCAGGTTGGAGCAGCGATGAAAGACATAGATAATCCGCCGGATGACTTCCCAGTAAATGGCCGTGACCTTGTAACTGGTATTCCAAAACAGATAATGGTAAGCTATCAAGAAATAGCCGAAGCGTTGGATAAAAGCATTTTCAAAATAGAAGAAGCCATCTTAAAGGCATTGGAGCAAACTCCGCCAGAACTTGCCGCTGATATCTATCGCCGTGGACTTTACATTACTGGCGGTGGTGCATTATTAAGAGGATTGGATAAAAGAATTGGGAATAAAATAAAATTACCGGTTCATATTGCAGACGATCCATTGAAAAGTGTAGTAAGAGGAACTGGTATTGCTCTCAAAAACTATAGCAGGTATCCTTTTGTTATGAGATAGGCCTCCCCAAACCCCTCCAAGTAGAGGGGCTTAAGAAGACTCCGTTAATATTATTTTCAAGAGTTGGTGCACATTCAAACGATAACGACTTTTAATAAATTCCCCTTTAGGGGTTAGGGGTATGCGTAATATATTTCTCTTCATCCGGCGCTACAGAACATTACTTACATTCCTTTTTTTACAGGGAGTGGCTTTATGGTTTTTGTTTACTTACAACCGTTTTCACAAAGCAAAAGGATTAGGTGTGGCCAACGAGATTACTGGCTGGGTCAATTCAAAATATAGTAATGTAGAAAGCTTCCTGACGCTGAAAAATGAAAACAGGCGGGTGCATAAGATGAACGACTCTTTGCTCAATTTACTTTCCCGAAACTTTATGCAGGTAGATACCAGTGGCAGACTGGTAAAAGACTCTGTTCCTTTTGATACGTTGGGTAATTATCGCCGATACTACTTCAGGCCAGCAAGTGTAGTATACAATACTGTCAACAGTCAGAAAAATTATATTCAATTGAATCGTGGGTCCAATCATGGTATTAAGGATAATATGGCTGTTATAAGCTCCGATGGTTCTGCAGTTGGCGTTGTTGTTAATGTAAGTCCCAATTTTAGTCAAGTAATGAGTTTGTTGCATGTGCAGCAAAAAGTGAATGCTTCGCTGAAGAAAACAGGCGATTTTGGCACAATTGATTGGGATGGAAAAGACCCAAGACGGCTTACTTTACGAGGTATTCCTAAAAGTATTGACATTAAAATGGGGGATACGGTCTTGACAAGTACCTACTCTTACAACTTTCCTCCGGGATATATGGTTGGCACAATTGCCGAAGTAGTAACAGATAAGAGTACTAATTTTTATATTTTGAAAATTAAACCGGGAGCCGGATTTTATAACTTACAGCAGGTGTTTGTGGTGGAAAACCTTCAATACAGTGAGCAAATAAAACTGAATCTGGATACCCGTAAAAAAATTGAAGATCCAAAAAACAACAAAAAGTGAGTGATTTACTAAGAAATATCTTACGTTTTGCTGTATTCATTTTAATACAGGTGCTTTTGCTGAATAAAATTCCGCACCTCCACCGCTTTATTACGCCTTATATCTATTTCTTATTTCTGCTTTGGCTTCCTTTTTCGGTTTCTCGTCAGTGGCTGCTGATAATTGGGTTTTTAACCGGACTTACATTAGATTATTTTACCATGACGCCGGGCTTACATACTGCTGCCTGCCTTTTGATAGCGTATGTTCGTCCTTTTTTGATATCGGTTCTAATGCCAAAAGATTCTTCAGATTTTAATTACAGAGAACCTTCGCCAAAAGCCATGCTATGGACGCCTTATCTGGTATATGTGTTTGTGCTTACGCTATTGCATCATGGATATATGGTGTTTTTGCAATGGCTCAGCTTTGGAAGTTTTCTTGATTTCATTATTAAAGTTATTGCCACCACAGCCATCAGTATGCTACTGATTATAACAGTTGAATTATTGTTTCCAAGGAAAATGAAATTCAGAACAAATACGTCATAGCCGAAAGAAAACTTTACGCTACGCTGTAAAAAATTATCATAAAAAATATTTTATCTGTAAATAGATTTGGAAACCGCCATTGGTAATTCGTACTTTGTAAACGAATTGAAATAAATTTCCTCACTATTATATTTTTGTTTTTGTAGTTCCATGTCTGTGTTCAACCAATCAAGAAGCCGTGTTATTCGTATTATTTTCCTCGTAGCATTTATTTTTATTATTGCTCAACTTTTTTACCTGCAAATAATTGATGGCAAACATCGCCAGTTAGCGGCTATGGATAATGCTGTTTTTGCTAAAGTTGATTACCCTGAAAGAGGTATCATTTTCGACAGAAAAGGAAGAGCCATTTTGAATAATACCATTATTTACGACTTGATGGTAACTCCTTCTGAAATAAAGGGTATCGATACGCTGGACTTTTGTAACCTGATTGGAATTGACATAGAAGAGTTCAAACAAAAAGTTCTTGATGCAAGATATAAGAACGGTCCAGTAAGACCTTCTGTTTTCAAAGGCTTGTTGACACAGGATATTCAGGCAAGATTTGAAGAGAACAGTTGGAAGTATCCGGGTTTTAATTTGGTAGAAAGACCATTGAGAACCTATCCTTTTAATGCGGCGGCTCATATTTTGGGTTATATCCGGGAAGCCGATGCTAAAGATATCGAACGGTCAGGAAACTTCTATCGACAAGGAGATTTTATAGGAAAAACAGGACTTGAATCATATTATGAAGATGTCCTGATGGGACAACGAGGTGTTCAATATATGATTAAGGACAATAAGAATAGATTGGTAGGAAATTATGAAAATGGCGATTTCGATACGGCTTCCATTGCGGGAAGAGGGTTGAAAACATTTATTGATGTTGACCTTCAGCAGATGGCTGAAAAGTTGATGACAAATAAAGTAGGAGGCTTAGTTGCGATTGATCCAAAAACAGGTGGAATATTAGCTATGGTTTCAGGCCCTAATTATGATCCAAATGATCTGACTGGCCCTAACGGAAGCAAGAATTATAGCAAATTAGTATTGGATGTAACTGGCCCGATGCTCAACAGAGCAATTGGCGGACGTTATGAACCCGGCTCAACTTTTAAGCCACTGGGTGCATTAGTTGCTTTAGACGAAGGAGTAATTACTCCGTCTTATGGTTTTCCTTGTGGTGGACGTTATACATTATGTGGTCATGGTAAACCAGCTTGTACTCATGCTGGTGGTGGTCATGCTGCCAATGTTCGATTGTCAATCGCCAATTCCTGCAATGCGTACTATGCTCATGTTTACAGGCTTGCAGTAGATAATCCAAAGTATAAAAATGTAAAAGAGGGTTTTTTAAAATGGTCGGAGTACATGCATGCTTTTGGTTTGGGTGTTCGCTTGGGAGTTGATTTGCCCAATGAAAACAAAGGCAATATTCCTGATACAGCTGATTATAATAGAGAGAATAATAATCGCTGGACATCTTGTACCAATCTCACATTGGGTATTGGTCAGGATAAAATGCTTACTACGCCGTTGCAAATGGCAAATGCAATGTGTGTTATTGCAAACAAAGGGTATTATTATACGCCACATTTTGTAGATAAAATAGATGGAGAAACAGAAGATGATTCTACCTTGATGAATCAATTCAGGACAAGACATAATGTTCTCACACATATATCTGATACTGCTTTTAATGCTGTTATTGAAGGCATGAATGATGTGGTAAAATTTGGTACAGCTAGAGTGGCACAGATTCCTGGGATTGACGTTTGTGCTAAAACTGGAACAGCAGAAAACTATACAATACTTGATGGCCGCAGAATAAAACTACCCAACAACTCAATGTTTGTTTGCTTTGCCCCTAAAGAAAATCCAAAAATTGCAATTGCAGTATTTGTACAAAATGCCGGATATGGTGGTACTTGGGCTGGTCCTATTTCAAGACTAATGATTGAAAAATACCTCAATGACACTTTAATGAAAAAAAGTGAGGCAGATCTGGAAAGAATTTCAAAAACGAATCTGATGCCGGCTTACTTTAAAAGATTGCAATATAAAGAAGACTCAATCAGAGCATTCAAATGGTTTAATACAACAAAAGATAGTGTGTATATTAAAAAATATTTTAGAGCTTTAAATACACCAGTTAAATCAATTCCGAATAATATTCCTTTTCCAAAAAATTACAAGATTGAAACACTAGCCATTCTGCCAATAGAAAAGTATTTTCGCAAGCCGGCAACACAACTGCTATCATGAGGGAACAAAACCCTGCCATATCAAAGGGAATTGACTGGAGCCTGATCTGGATTTACCTGTTATTAGTTGCAATTGGTCTTACAGCTATTTTTGCTGCAACCTATCAGGAAGGAGATCCTATTATTCAAAGCTTTATCAGTTTTAAAACGGATTACAGTAAGCAATTCTATTTTTTTGTTATTGGTGCAGTACTTGCTTTTTTTATATTGTTAACAGATAGTAAGTTTTTTTCTGCTACTGCTAATCTATGGTATGCCGTTGGTATATTAATGCTATTGTTGGTTTTTCCTTTTCATTCTAGAATAAAAGGAACTGAGTCTATCATAAAAATGGGAGCTTTCAACTTTCAGCCTGCAGAGTTTTGTAAAATATTTGTTTCATTAGCATTGGCAAAATATTTATCAAGACCAGAAACTGATTTTTCTAAGCTTCGTTCTCAAATGATTGCAACGGCTATTGCTTTGTTCCCTGCGGTATTAACTATTCTGCAAAGCGAAACAGGATTAGCATTAGTTTATTTGTCATTCTTTATTGTGATGTATAGAGAAGGGTTGCCGTCTGTGATTTTATTAATTGGGTTTGCAGTAGCAGCACTTATTGTTGCCACTATTATAATAGAACCGAACACTCTTGCTATTATTCTTACTGCTATTGCAGCATTGATTATTTACATTTTCAGGCGTCAGATAAAACGGAATAGAACAATTTTGATACGCATAGTATTTTTCTGGTTTGTTTGCGTAGGTATTCAACGGTTTGCAGTGCCTTATGTTTTTGAAAATGTGTTGCAAAAACATCAGATCGAACGTATCTACGATTTATTTGGAAAGAGTAATCCTTATATAGAAAAAGATCCGGCATTAACTAAAGCAGAGGCTAAAAAACAAAAAGAAAGTGGCAGTAGCTATAACGTTCGACAGTCAAAAATTGCAATTGGTAGCGGAAGAGTTTTTGGAAAAGGAGTTTTAAAAGCGACTCAAACCCGTTACGATTTTGTTCCCGAACAAAGAACCGATTTTATTTTTTGCACCGTTGGTGAAGGCTTTGGCTTTGTGGGCAGTTTTATTTTATTGGGATTGTATCTTTTGTTATTATTTAGGATTGTAACGGTAGCAGAACGGCAACGAAGCACATTTAGTCGTTGCTATGCATATGGAGTTGCCGGTGTTTTGTTTTTTCACATCGCTATTAATATTGGAATGACGGTTGGGTTGGCACCTGTTATTGGTATTCCGCTTCCGTTTATCAGTTATGGCGGTACATCCTTACTCACTTTTACTATCATGCTTTTTATATTAATACGATTAGATGCTGACCGGCAAATGGTTTTACGTTAATTTGCAGTAATCACATTATGAAAATAATTCCTCTTTCTGAAGGCACATTTACTGTAGATAAGTCGAAACAGTTTGTTCCGTTTGATAATGGAGCAGATAATTTAAAAGAACGTCCTGCAGGAAGTTTATTGGTGGAGGTACAACCATTCTGTGTTATTACTGCAAAAGATATTTTGTTACTTGATGCAGGACTTGGGTTTGAAATAAACGGAACATTGCAATTGCATCAAAACCTGATGGATGCGGGTATCAATCCATCAGAAGTTACCAAAGTGGTGATGTCGCATTTGCACAAAGATCATTCAGGAGGAATAGGAATTGAAAGAGAAGGTTTGGGAAGAAGATTATCTTTTCCTAACGCAACATATTATGTGCAACAACAAGAGTTAGCGTATGCTTTTGGAAAAGGTTCGGCTTCTTATCTAGAAAATGAATTACTGAGTTTGCAAAATGCTGAACAGGTAGTTTTATTAAATGGTAAAGGAGTTATTGATGAGTATATCCATCATGAAATTACAGGAGCTCATTCAATGTATCACCAGGTAATCTGGATAAAGGAAGAAGGAGAAACTATTTTTTTTGGTGGAGATGATGCATCCCAACTACAGCAGATGAAACATAAATTTGCTGCCAAATACGATTATGATGGAAAGAAGGCTATGAATCTACGACAGGAGTGGTGGGAGCAGGGGCAGCAGGAGCATTGGACTTTTCTTTTTTATCATGATGTAAAGAATCCTTTTATAAGTCTTTGATAGTTCAGGAGTATTATCATTTTACTTCAAACAACTCATTCCACCTCGTTGTGTAGCGATCGCTAATAAAATTTTGCTGCATCTTCCAGTTACGGGTGGTACCGGAAGCTGCAAACTTTAGCACATCATCTCTTTGACTGAAGTTTACATTGTCAATCATGTCCATTAGTTTTCGTTCACTGTTTTTCGATTCAGCAACAAACAGGTTTCCTTGTATAGAATTGTCAGGCACAATACCACTGAGGATTACGCCGGCTTTTTTATACAGTGTTCCTTCATTAAATAGTGTATCTACTAATTCAACAGCAGGTTTTATCAATTCATTGGTAAAAGATGTGGCAGCAGGTAAGGTTATGGACTTACTACTTGTTGCTCCTCTAAAATCTACAGCATGATTTTCACTTTTTGATACAACAAAAACATTGATTATGCTGGCAGCACTATGTTGTCGGCGTAATTTTTCTGCCGCTCTTGATGTGTAAGTGGCCACTGCTTCTTTTATAGAAGCGATATCACCAACTGGGTTACCAAACATGCGGGTTGTAGCAATCATTCTTTTCTTTACCAATTCTTCTTCCATATCTTTCGATGGAATACCTTTTAGTTCTCTTAGTAACCGACTGCCCACTACGCCGCCGAGATATATTTTCCCAAACTCTTCGCTCATGCGACTTAATTGTAGCGCATCATAAATACTCCATTGTTCTTTTAGTTTTTGTGCATACTGATAACCTATGCCCCATATATCTCCCACTTCGGTTTGTTTCAATGCAGCTATAATTTTTTCTTTGCTGTTAAGTACCATTACACCGTTATATTGCTGCACATATTTTTTTGATAAGCGATTCGCAACTTTTGCCAACACTTTGGTGGGAGCCACTCCAACAGATACTTTTATGCCCGTCCATGTTTCTACTATTTTTTTTATTTTTTCGGCAATAGCAGGTAATTCATTTTCAGGAAAAATGCTCAGGTCAAGAAAAGCTTCATCAACAGAATATACTTCTACTTTATTTTTTCCCAATAGAATGCGTAGTGTTTCCATCACCCGCCAGCTCAGATCACCATATAAATTATAGTTGGAGGAGAAAACAGCCACATCGTATTTTTCTATCAATGGTTTTGCTTTGAAATAAGGTCCGGCCATTTCTACACCCAGTTTTTTTGCTTCGTTACTTCTGGAAATAATGCAGCCATCGTTATTGCTGAGAACAACAACTGGTTTCCTGTCTAAATGTGGTTTAAATAACCGTTCGCAGGAACAATAAAAATTATTACAATCAACAATTGCCTTCATACCCCCTAACCCCCTAAAGGGGGAATTTGCTTTTATTCAATAATTTATTTTCTATGGCAAGATTTATTTTTTCAATAGCTGTTTCTAAGTTTTTCATCACTTTTTCATTCTTAAAACGAATTACTTCTATTCCGTCTGATTCTATTCCTTGTTGTCTTTTCTCGTCGTTTAATTTTACATTGTCGTTATTATGAACTTCTCCATCAACTTCAATCACCAGTTTTAATTTGTACGAAAAAAAATCTGCAATATAAATACCTAGAGGATGTTGTCGCCTGAATTTATATCCAAATGGATCTGTTTTTAAGTAGCCCCATAGCAATATTTCTGCTGCTGTCATATTTTTTCGAAGTCCCTTCGCCCTTGCAAAAATCAGAGGGTTGGCTTTATAAAACATTTTCTTTTCTATCATTATGAACCGCTTTGAGTTATAAAAGTATTTTTTGTCTAAGTCTCCCCTTTAGGGGGTCAGGGGGTTACATCTGGTGAATAACATACATAACAACTCCCCACACTACAAAATCATTAAACTCTGCCAGGTTAATTGTTTTGTAACGGCTGTTCTCGGGAATTAAAAATGCCGAAGAAAAATTTTTATGAAATCGTCGTACTAATAGCTCACCATTTAATACCGCTACAATAACTTTTCCATTGGCCAGTTTTACCGAGCGGTCAACAATCAGCACATCTTTATCAAAAATGCCAATATCCTGCATAGCATCTCCCTTCATCCGGAAGAAGTAAGTGGCTGGTTTGTTTTTAATCAGTTCTTCATTCAGGTCGATGCCCCGTTCCATATAGTCATCAGCAGCGGCACCAAAGCCGGTGGCGTTGGCGGTTTTCACTTGTTGCTGTGTAAACTGTTTTGAGCCTTTATACGCTGCGCCATAAAATTCTTCCCCTTCCATAAAAATTAATTTTTGTAAAGCTAAATTATTTAGTAAATTTATACTAATAAAATGGGCAATTATTTTAAACATTAATGAAATAGTTATGGAAAAGATAATCACCGCCATGCCAGGTTACCGGGCATGTGAGTATTTGCTGGTGCTGAGTCCGCATGAGGAATTAGGAAACCGGATTATGAAAACAAAAGAAGAGTTTGCGGATAAATATAAATCCGACTATGCAAAGTGGGGTAAGTCACATATTACACTAGTAAATTTTATGCAGTATGAAATGATGGAAGAAAGAATTGTAAACCGGTTGCGAATGGTAGCAATGGGCTGTCCAGCATTTAAAGTAGAGCTGAAAGATTTTGGTAGTTTTCCTTCGCATACCATCTATATAAATGTAACAAGTAAGCTACCGATACAAAATCTGATAAAAACCCTTCGTACAGACGGGCAACGATTAATGAAGTTGAATGATGATAATAAACCTCATTTTATTATGGAGCCGTATCTGACTATTGCAAGAAAACTAAAACCTTGTTGGCAATATGAAAAAGGCTGGCTGGAATATAGTAACAAACATTTCACCGGAGGTTTTATTGCTGATAATATGACGTTATTAAAAAGACAAATACTAACGGATAACTCAAGAACAAAATACCAGGTGAAAGAAAAATTTGCATTTCAAAATTTGCCAGTAGCAACAAAGCAAGGAGAATTATTTGGATGAAGCTTAAAACGACAAAGACACAATGGCACAAAGTAACACAGTGAAAATCCATAAGCCGCTTACTGAAAGAGAAAGATGGTTGACGTCGCAAATAATGGATATTGCAATTGGTATTCATAGATTTTTAGGACCTGGCTTACTCGAAAGCGTATATGAAAAATGTTTCTATTATGAGTTGACGAAAAGAAATATTCCTTACTTAAAACAAAAGTGCATCGAACTGATTTATGATAATCTTATAATTGATGAAGGATTAAGAATTGATATTCTTGTAGATGATTTAATAATAATAGAATTAAAAGCACAGGAAGTATATCATCCTGTGTGGGAAGCTCAGTTGCTGAGCTATTTAAAACTAACACAAAAACGGCTTGGCTATATATTAAACTTTCATGTACCCCTTATGAAAGATGGGGTAAAGAGGATGATTCTTTAAACCTCCTTAAGCTAGTTAATCTCCGTGCTTCACCGTGTCTCCCTGTCTCCGTGGTTCAACTATTCTGTATTTCACGACTCGGTAAAAAATTTATATGGATAATAAATTGAAACAAGACCACTTTAAAGTGGCAGCAAAAAAGCAAGAAGAAGGCGAACAATATTTAGCAGGAAGAGGTGCACAATTCAATACGAAGAACCGCTTCTTTAAAAATGAAAATACAAGAGAACATATTGAAGGAATTGATGATTGGGAAGAGGGTAATGTGCCAACGATATACATGGAACAGGAGTCAAAATCAATCGTCAACAAAGTGGAGAGTAAAGATGTGGGCATGGGTTACAGTATGAATCCTTATGCAGGTTGTGAGCATGGCTGCATCTATTGTTATGCAAGAAATGTACATGAATACTGGGGCTATAGTGCAGGACTGGATTTCGAAAGAAAAATTATAATCAAGAAAAATGCACCACAATTGCTGCGAAAGTTTCTACTGCATCCTAAATGGAATGGTACGCCGATAATGTTGAGTGGCAATACTGATTGTTACCAACCCGCAGAACAAAAATATAGGCTGACAAGAGGCTTGTTGGAAGTATGCAATGAATTTAATCAACCAGTTGGTATACTCACTAAAAATTCATGGATACTGAAAGACAAAGATATATTACAGGAAATGGCGAAGAAGAAATTAGTATCGGCAATGGTTTCTATTACTTCTTTTAATGAAGACTTACGGAGAATAATGGAGCCAAGAACAACAACTGCCAACCAAAAATTAAAAGTAATTAATGAATTGAGCAATGCCGGAGTAAGAATGGGCATCATGATGGGACCAATGATACCGGGATTAAATGAACATGAAATGCAACGCATCATGAAAGCAGCGGCAGATAACGGAGCAACCTTTACTGCTTATACTTTCATACGATTAAATGGAGCTATCAAATTTTTATTTCATGACTGGCTGTATAAAAACTTTCCAGATAGAGCGGATAAAGTATGGCATCTCATTGAACAAAGCCATGATGGAAAAGTAAATGACACAAGATGGGGCGTAAGAATGAGAGGCGAAGGAAATATTGCTGAGCTGGTAGCACAACAATATAAAAAGTATGGCAAACTTTATAACATGAAT
>Ga0209476_10000116_pt1 | contig 52920 bp, 50 predicted proteins | sample KloWWTrecipitate_FD_187179 | JGI IMG/M metagenome (GOLD analysis project Ga0209476, IMG submission 187179) | Active sludge microbial communities from Klosterneuburg, Austria, studying microevolution and ecology of nitrifiers - Klosterneuburg... | ecosystem: Engineered > WWTP > Aerobic digester... | reverse complement strand
CTCGGAGCACCTGTGCTGGTCGAGCGCCGGCGGCGCCCACCTCGGCGAGCTGCTCCCGCTGCCGTACACCGAGGAGAGCCTTCGCCACGTCGCCGCCCGCGTGACGGCGATCCAGGAGCGGCTCGGCCGGCCGATCCTGGTCGAGAACGTGACCGCCTACGTGCGCTTCGCTTCCTCGACGGTTCCCGAGGGCGAGTTCATCGCGGAACTCGCGCGGCGCGCGGGCTGCGGCGTGCTCCTCGACGTGAACAACGCCTGGGTCAACGCGGTGAACCACGGCACCGATGCCCGCGCCCTGCTCCGGGCGCTCGACCCGGCCTCGGTGGGCGAGATCCACCTCGCGGGCTTCGCCGCCACGGAGGACGGCCTCGTCGACACGCACGGCGCGCGCGTGGCCGCCGACGTCTGGTCCCTCTACGCCGAGGCGGTCTCGCTTCTCGGGCCCGTCCCGACGCTTGTCGAGTGGGACACCGACCTTCCGGCGCTCGAGGTGCTGCTGGACGAGGCGGCGCGGGCGGACGCGATCCTCGCCGGCGCGCGGCCGGCGCGGCGGGCGGCGGCATGAGCGGCGTGCCCGGCCTCGCGGCGATGCAACGGGCGTTCGCCGCCGCCGTGACGGCGGATGACGCGGAGGCGTTCGTCGCGCACCTGGCCGGCGAGCCGGGGCTCGCCCGGCGGCGCCTGGCCATCTACCGGCGCGGGATCGTGGCGAACCGGTGCGGCGCGCTTCGCGCGGCGTATCCGGTCGTCGCGCGCCTGGTGGGCGACGCGTTCTTCGACGAGGCGGCCCGGCGCTTCACCCTTTCCTCGCCGCCGCGCGAGGCCGACCTCAACCGGTACGGCGCGGGGTTTCCGGCGTTTCTCGCCGCCTATGCTCCCGCGGCGGCGCTGCCCTGGCTCGCCGACGTCGCCCGCCTCGAGTGGGCGTGGCACGAGTCGCTGATGGCCGCCGACGCCTCCCCGGCCGACTTCGCGGCGCTCACCGGCGTGTCCGGGGAGGCGCAGCCGGCCCTGCAGTTCACGCTGCATCCGGCCGTGCGCCTCGTGCGGTCCGCCTGGCCCGTGCTGGCGATCTGGGAGGCGAACCAGGAGGGCCGGGACGGCACGGCCGCGCGCGACGAGGGCGCGGACGACATCCTCGTGTGGCGCGATGGCGCGCGGGTTCGCCTGGCTCTTCTGGGTGCGCCGGAAGCCGGCTTCCTGGAAGCGGTCATGGCCGGCGTCCCGCTCGGGGAGGCGGCCGATCGCGCCGGGCAGTGGGATTTCGCCCCGGCGCTTGCGCGACTGGCGGGCCTCGGGCTCATCGCAGGCTTTCACGCGGGGGACCCGCGTCCCGCCTAGGGCGCGGCGAGGGCGTTCGTGATATCCGCGGCCACCCGCCAGCCTGCCGGCTCTCGCCGCCAGACGCGGACATAGTGGCCGGCAGCCGCGGCTCCCGGCGGGCCGTAGCTGCCGATCGCGTACGCGAGGTCCCCGGCCCGGCTGGCGCCCAGCGAGGCGAGGGTCCAGGCCGTGCGCCCTTCGCCCGCGGCGGGCGAGGCCAGGGCGGCGCCCCGCCCGAGGAATGGCGCGTGGCCCTCGCGATAGAGACGGATCGTCGCGGAGGCGAACGCGGCGTAGGCGGCGCGGTCGCCCTCCTGCGCGGCGAGACGGGCGAAGCGCGCCTCGGCGGCATCGACCGGTTCACCGGCGGCGTCCGGTACGGCCGGCGTTACGCCGGCGGCTGGCGCCGCGTCGGCCAGCGCGGGGCCGGGGTGGGAGATGCCGAGGTCCACCTTCACGCGCCAGTCGCCGCCCGGCGGCCGCGTCCAGACGGAGAAGAACTGGCCGTGCCGCGGCGGCGCCTGGGCCTCCGACCGGCTGGTGATCTTCCAGGGACCGGTGGACACGCCGAACTCGCCCGACGAGGCGACCTCCACGAAAGCGGGCCGCCAGTCGAGCACGATGGGCGGGTCGGGCCGGGCGGAAATCAGCGCCGGCCCGTTCACCGGCCCGTTCCTGAAGAGGATGGCATCGGGGGCGAGCCAGGCGAGGAACGCCGCGCGCAGGCCTTCGCGGACCGACTGCGCCGCGAAGGCCGACTCGGCGGCGGCGAGGCTCGCCGCCATCCCGGCGGGGTCATGGCTCAGGGTCGTGCAGGCGGCCAGGGCCGCGGCGAGTAGGACGGGGGCGCGTCGGGGCATCGCGCGATTGTCCTCCCGGCGGGCGCCGGGCCCGTTACCGGCGGTGGCCGCGCGTGACGGGACCTTCCGGCGCTCAAAGGACGTAGCGGGAGAGATCCTCGCTCTTCGCGAGGCCGGCCAGGCGCGCATCCACGTAGGCCGCGTCGATCCGCACCTCGCGCGCGCCCGCGCCCGCGTCGAAGGAGATCTCCTCGAGGAGCTTCTCCATCACCGTGTGCAGGCGCCGCGCGCCGATGTTCTCGGTGCGCTCGTTCACGGCGAAGGCGATCTCGGCGATGCGGCGGACGGCGTCGGCGGTGAAGGCGAGCGCCACGGATTCCGTCGCGAGGAGCGCCTCGTACTGCCGCGTGAGGCAGGCGTCGGTGGCCGTGAGGATGCGCTCGAAATCCTCCACGGAAAGGCTGGAGAGCTCCACGCGGATGGGCAGGCGCCCCTGCAGCTCGGGGATGAGGTCCGACGGGCGGGAGAGGTGGAAGGCGCCGCTCGCGATGAACAGGATGTGGTCGGTGCGCAGCACGCCGTACTTCGTCGTGACGGCCGTGCCTTCCACGAGCGGCAGGAGGTCGCGCTGCACGCCCTGGCGGGAGACGTCCGCGCCGCCCGCCTCGCCGCGGCTCGCGATCTTGTCGATCTCGTCCAGGAACACGATGCCGTTCTGCTCGACCGCGCGCATGGCCTTGAGGCGGATCTCCTCCTCGTTCACCAGCTTGCCGGCCTCCTCGTCGGTGATGAGGCGCATGGCCTCGCGGATGCCGAGCGTGCGCAGGCGCCGCCGGCCGCCGCCGAGGTTCGCGAACATGCCCTGCAGCTGCTGCGTGAGCTCCTCCATCCCGGGAGGCGCCATGATCTCCATCGGGCCCGCGCCCTGCGCGAGGTCGATCTCGATCTCCTTGTCGTCGAGCTTCCCCTCGCGCAGCATCTTGCGGAAGCGCTGGCGCGTGGAGGTCGCCTCCGCGCCTTCCGTGGCGGGAACGCCGGGCAGCAGGGCGTCGAGCACGCGCTCCTCGGCGGCGTCCTCTGCGCGCGGCCGGACCTTCTGCATCTCCTGCTCGCGCGTGGACTTCACGGCCATCTCGGCCAGGTCGCGGATGATCGTGTCCACGTCCCGCCCCACGTAGCCCACCTCCGTGAACTTGGTCGCCTCGACCTTCACGAACGGGGCGTTGGCGAGGCGCGCCAGGCGGCGCGCGATCTCCGTCTTGCCCACGCCCGTGGGCCCGATCATGAGGATGTTCTTGGGCGTGATCTCGCCGCGCAGGGGCTCGGGCACCTGCGAGCGGCGCCAGCGGTTCCTGAGCGCGATGGCCACGGCCTTCTTGGCGGCCTCCTGCCCGACGATGTGCTTGTCCAGCTCGTGGACGATCTCCTGCGGCGTCATCATCGACGCGGCGCTCTGCGCGTGGGTGTCTGTGGCCATCGTCGTGCCCGGGCGGCCGGCTCGCTCAGAGCGTCTCGACCACGTGGTTCTGGTTGGTGTAGATGCAGATGTCGCCGGCGATCTCGAGCGAGCGCTTGACGATCTCGGCGGGAGGGAGCTCGGTGTGCTCGAGGAGGGCGATGGCGGCCGCCTGCGCGTAGGAGCCGCCGCTGCCCATCGCGACGATGCCGCGCTCGGGCTCCAGCACGTCGCCGTTGCCGGTGATGAGGAGCGAGCTCTCGCGGTCGGCCACGGCGAGCATCGCCTCGAGGCGGCGCAGCATCCGGTCGGTGCGCCAGTCCTTCGCCAGCTCGACCGCCGAGCGCAGGAGGTGGCCCTGGTGCTTCTCGAGCTTGGCCTCGAATCGCTCGAAGAGGGTGAAGGCGTCGGCCGTGGCGCCCGCGAAGCCGGCGAGGATGCGCTCGCCGTAGAGGCGGCGCACCTTGCGGGCCGTGGCCTTCACCACGACGTTGCCGAGCGTCACCTGGCCGTCGCCGCCCATGGCGACCTGGGCGCCGCGCCGGACGCTCACGATGGTGGTGCCGTGGAACGACTCGTCGGTCATGGGGGCCTCAGTTGGCCTTGCGCCGGATCAGGATGGCGTGGCGATTGAACCCGAACGCCTCCAGCAGCGCCGCGTTCAATTCCGAAAGATTGGAGAGGATTACCCGCTTGCCGGCGAGCTGGATCGCCTTCACGACCTCGAAGAACTGGGCGCCGGCCGCGAAGTCCACCCGCAGCACCTTGCCCATGTCGACGACGATCTCCGTGCCCGAGGCGGCGTGGGCGGCGAGGTCGGCGAACTGGTTCTGGCTGGCGGTGGAGACGACCCCCTTCAGGGAGAACCCGGCCGCGGGGGCCTCGGGCGCGGCGGGCGCGGCGGGAACGCGCGCCGCCGATTCCGCCACCGTGTTCACGTACACCGCCCAGTTGGGCGGCGACATCTCGAAGGCGACCGCGTACTCGAGGCCCAGCTCCTCGAAGGGCTCGCTCCTGCCCTGCAGCACGTAGAGCTCGAAGAGGAGCAGCCAGAAGCTGCGGACGGCGTCCGAGGGCGGCTCGTTGAAGGTGGCGCGAAGCACCAGCTCGAGCGAGTCGGCGTTGTTGAACCACATCGGCAGCCCCGCGCGCCGCAGCCGCTGCAGCGCGGCGGCGAGCAGCGCCGCCTCCGCGGCGGTGATCGAGGCGACCTTGCCGAAGTCGATGCGCACCGTGCCCATCTGCTCGGCGAAGGTGACGAGCTTTTCGATCTCCGGGCCGAGCTCGCCCATGGCGTTGGGCTTGAGCGCGAAGAAATCCTTGCGCTCCCGGCTCTGCGCGCGACGGGGGTCGGAGGCGACCTCGGTGCCGCCCGCCCAGGCGGGCGGCGACTGCTCGAAGCGCACCGTGTAGAGGAGCGAGAGCGCCTCGTACTCGGTGCGGTTCTGTGTGAGCTCGAAGAGGTCGAACAGCATGAGCCAGGGCTGCTTGTTGGTGCGGCTGGCGGGGTCGCGCGTGAGCCCCTTCAGGATCGCTTCCGCCGGCGCCACGAGGTTCGCGGCATAGAGGACGGCGGCCTCCTGCGCCGGCGGCAGGGGCGCGGAATGGTACTCCTCGCTGCCCACGCGGCCCGCGGGGCGCTGCGCCGGCCTGGGGGCCCCGGCGTGGGCAGCGCCTGTGGTGGAGATGGCCACGGTCGCCTCGCTCCTCAGGGCGGGACGGCGACGGCCTGGGTGAGCCGGTAGTAGACGATGTCGTTCTCGAGCACCGCCATGCGGCCGGACACGACGATGGGCTCGAAGGTGAAGTCGACGGGCTTGTCGGCGAGGACCTCCACCAGCGACTCGGGGCCGGCCGTGAGGCAGAACGAGCAGTGCGGCGGGAAGGCGGAGAGCAGGAAGCGCTTCTGCTTCCTCGCCTGGTCGAGCGGCATCATGAAGCCGTAGAGCTTCACCTGCTGCTTGTCGAGCTCCTTCACCTCCTTCGGGAAGGCCGGGCCGAACTTCTTGTCGGCACGCTGCACGGTCTTCGTGGATTGCAGGAGCTGCCACGGGACGGTGCCGGCCGGGGCGGGATCCGCGCCGATCCAGAAGCCGCCCTGCCCCGGCGCCTTGGCGGGATCCTGCGGCTGGACGGCCGCCACCGGCGCCGCCGCGAGCACGGCGGAGAGGGCAACGATCAGGCCCGGCAGGAGTTTGGTGTGCGCCATGTTCTCCAGATTATCGCTTTGCGAGCAGCGCCGCGGGGTCGCTTGCATACGCTTGCAGCGCCGGCACGAGGCAGGTGAACGCGCCGGCCCCGAGGACCGCCGCGACGAGCAAGCCTTCGCCGGGTGCCCAGGCGAGGCCCGTGAGCGGCCACGACCCGGCATGCGAAAGCCAGATGCCGAGCGCGTGGGCGGCGCCGTGACCGAGGGCGAGGCCCAGTATAACCCCCGCCACCAGCAGGGTCACTCCCTCCGCGAGGGTGAGCGCCGCGAGAGATGAGGGCCTCGCGCCGAGGGTCCGCAGCAGGGCGAGGTCGTAGCGGCGCTCCTGGAGCGCCGAGGAGAGCGCCGCGAACAGCGAGAGCCCCGCGCTCGCCATGAGCACGATGGCGAACCAGCGCAGCGTCTCCACGCCCACGCCGGCAAGGTCGAGCAGGCGCGCCGCCTCGTAGGCAGGCGACGCCGCCTGCATCGCGGTGGTGGCGTTGATCGCGCGCGGCAGCATCGCCGCGGCGAGCGGCGTGCGGTAGCGGATGAGCAGCGCCGTGATCTCCGGCCGCGCAGGCGCGTGCGCCTCGTGGACGTGCCAGACGCTTTCCACGGAAGTGAGGACGAGCCGGTCGGCCACGGTGCCGCTCGGCGCGAGGATGCCCACGACCGTGTAGGGGTGCTCGCCGTGGGCCGGCCCCGCTTCGGCCAGCCCGTGGGCGCCGGTGAGCTTCGCCCCGACGACGAGCCCTTCGCGGCGCGCGACCTCAGCGCCCACGACCGCCTCCATCTCGGCCGAGAAGAGCCGGCCTTGCGCGACCGTCGCACCATACAGGGCCAGGAACGACTCGTCGGTGCCGACGATGCGCGAGCCGTGGAACGAGTCGCCGAGGGCGAGCGGCGTGGCCGAGGCGACCATCGGGTTCGCCTGGACCGCGCGCGCCTCCTCGAGGCCGATGTTGCCGGTGGGAACGTCCGCGTGGAACACCGTCGACAGGATGAGCTGCAGCGGGCTTCCCTTGGCGCCCACCACGAGGTCGACGGACTTCGCGTCGCGCGTGAGCCGTTCCTCGGCCTGGTCGGCCACGAGGAGCAGGAAGGCGATCGTGGCCACGCCCAGCGCGAGCATCGCCGCATTGAGCGCCGAAAGGAGGGGACGGCTCGCGAGGTAGGCCAGGGCCAGCCGGAAGAGGCTCACAGCTCGAGCCTCCTCGCGAAGCGGTCGCGGATGCGGTTGTCGTGGGTGGCGACGAGCAGCGTGGCGCCGCAGGCCGTCGCCTGGCCGAGCAGGAGCGAGAGCGCGCGGGCGCAGTTGGCGTCGTCGAGCGCGGAGGTGGGCTCGTCGGCCAGCAGCAGGGCGGGGCGGTTCACCACGGCCCGCGCGATGGCCACGCGCTGGGCCTCGCCCACGGAAAGGCGGCTGGCGCGGGCGCCGGCCAGCGCCGCGATGCCGAGGCCCGCGAGCACCTCGTCGATGCGCCCGTCGTCGACGCGGCAACCGGCCAGGCGCTGCGCGAGGCGCAGGTTGTCCCGCACGGACACCACGCCGACCAGGTGAAGGGTCTGGAGGACGAGGCCCACGCGGCGGGCCCGGAAGGCGTCGCGCGCGGCCGGCGCGAGCCGCGTCACCTCCTCGTCGCCGACGCGGACGGACCCCTCGGTGGGCGTGGCGAGCCCGGCGATCACGTTGAGGAGCGTGGACTTGCCGCTTCCCGACGGCCCCAGCACGAGGCTCGCCTCGCCGGCCGCCACGTCCCACGACGGCACGGAGAGCACCGTCCTGCCGTCGTAAGCGTGGCGCAGATCCCGGATCTCGAGCATCGTCAGGCCACGCAGTACGCGAGGCCCTCCTCGAACAGGCGCCGGGGAATGCGCCGGCCGATGAACACCATCACGCTCTCGCGCGCCTCGCCCGGGCCCCACGGCTTGCCGGGCGTGCCGCCCATCAGCATGTGCACGCCCTGGAAGATCATGCGCCGCGGCTCGCCCTGGATGTTGAGCACGCCCTTGTAGCGCAGCAGGTCCTCGCCGTAGTTCTGCACCATCAGGGAGAGGAAGGTCTCGATCTTCTCCATGTGCAGGGGGCGGGCGTCCTTCCAGACGAAGCTCTTCACGTCGTCGTCGTGGTGATGGTGCGTGTCCTCGAGGAAGGCCGGGTCGATCTCGAGCGCCGCGTTGAGGTTGAAGCCGCGGATGTCGAGTATCTCGCGGATGTCGGTCTCGCCGAAGTGGACCTTCTTCTGGTGCGCCCGCGGGTTCATGTCGCGAAGGCGCCCCATGAGGCCCGCGACCTCGTCCTCGGCCACGAGGTCCGTCTTGGACAGGAGGATCCGGTCCGCGAATCCCACCTGCGCGCGCGCCTCGTCGTGCTCGTCGAGGGACCGCTGCCCGTGCTTCGCGTCCACCACGGTGATCACCGCGTCGAGCAGGTATTCGCCGTGGATGCCTTCGTCCATGAAGAAGGTCTGCGCGACGGGCCCGGGGTTGGCGAGGCCCGTGGTCTCGATCACCACGCGGTCGAACCGGAGCTCGCCGCGGCGGCGCTTCTTCCCGAGGTCGCCCAGGATGCGCACCAGGTCGCCGCGCACGGTGCAGCAGAGGCAGCCGTTGTTCATCTCGACGATCTGCTCCTCGCGGTCCTCGACGAGGATCTCGTTGTCCACGCCGGTCTCGCCGAACTCGTTCTCGATCACGGCGATCCTCTCGCCGTGCTGCTCGGTGAGGATGCGGTTGAGGAGCGTCGTCTTCCCCGCGCCGAGGAAGCCGGTGAGGATCGTGACGGGGATGAGGTCCTTCTCGGGGCTCGGGGCGGCTGCCATGGTCTACCTCGGGGCGGGGGCTGCGACGAAAGAATCCAATGTCTGGGCGACGAACGCTTCTTCAAGGTCCCGGACGATGAACACGAGGCGGGTTCGCCGGTCCGCGTCGGGCCAGGCCGGGAGCCGTGCCGGCGGGTAGAGCGTGTGCTGGACGGCGTGCAGCGCCACCGGGCCCGGCTCCCCCGTGACGTTGGCGAGGCCCTTCACGCGCAGGATGCGCTCGCCGGCCATCTCGAGGAGGGTCGCCAGGGCGTCTTCCAGCACCGCCCACGGGACGGGGGCGTCGGCGTACCACGCGAACGCGGCGATGTGCGGGTCGTGCGCGGCCCGCCGCGGGGCGCCGGCGAGCCGGTAGGCGCCGGCGTTCAGCCACGAGCCTGCGTCGCCCAGCCGCCCGGCGCCACGGAAAAGGCCGGTGTCGAGCAGGCGCCCCGGGTCCGCGTCGCCGTTCGCGCTGCGCAGGGCCGGGGCGCCCGGGTTGATCGCCGCGAGCCGCGCCTCGAGGGCGGCCAGCGCCGCGGGCGCCGCGAGGTCCGCCTTCGTGACCACCAGGCGGTCGGCGACGGCCGCCTGCTTGGCGGCCTCGGGGTGGCGGTCCAGCTCGTCCATCCCGTGGACGCCGTCGACGGTGGTGACGATGCCGGAGAGCGAGTACCGCGCCGCCACCAGCGGCAGCTCGACAAGCGTCCTCGCGAGCGGCGCCGGGTCGGCCATGCCCGTCGTCTCGACGATCGCGCGCCGGAAATCGGGGATCTCCCCGGCGGCGCGCCGGTAGTAGAGGTCGCGCATGGCCTGCACGAGGTCGCCCGCCACCTGGCAGCACACGCAGCCGCTGGGCAGCAGCACGACGTTCTCCGAGGCCGTGCGCACCAGCGCGTGGTCGATCGCCACGGGGCCGAACTCGTTCACGATGACGGCGCAGTCGCCCGCGGCCGGGTGCCGCACGAGCCGGTTGAGGAGCGTGGTCTTGCCGCTGCCGAGGAATCCCGTGAGGATCGTGACGGGCGTGAGGGAGGTCGCGGTCATCGCGCGGGGCGCCTCACCGGCACGCCGCGCACAGGCCCTGCACCGTGAGCTCGATCCGCTGCGGGACGAAGCCGCGCGGCACCTTCACCGCCGCGGGGACCTCCGTCTCCTCGAGGCAAACGGTCCGCCCGCATCCCGAGCAGGTGAAGTGGGCGTGCGCGCCGCCGGGGCCGCGGCGGCTCGCGCCGAAGCGCCAGGTGCGGTCCTCGCCCGGGATGCGGTGCGCGAGGCCCGTGGCCACGAGTCGGTCGAGCACGCGGTAGACCGTGACCCGGTCCACCGGCGTCACCGGCGCGAGCGCCTCCTCGACCTCGTGGTGCGTGAGCGCGTGGTCGGCGGCGAGCAGGGCCGCGAGCACGGCGCTGCGCGGCGCGGTGACGCGCTCGCCGGCCTCGCGGATGCGGCGCTGCGCCTCGACGGCCCGGGCGGCGGTGCGGTGCGGTGTCCTTGCCATGGGCGGGATTCTAGGCCGTGGCGGGGCGCGGATGCAACTCGGTTGCGTCTGCCTCAGCCCTTGCGCCGGGCCCTCGGGTGCGCCGCGTCGTAGACCTTGGCGAGGTGCTGGAAGTCCAGGTGCGTGTACACCTGCGTGGAGGCGATGCTCGCGTGGCCCAGCATCTCCTGCACGGCGCGCAGGTCGCCCGACGACTGCAGGACGTGCGAGGCGAAAGAGTGGCGCAGCATGTGCGGGTGGACGTCCACGGGAAGGCCCGCGGCCGCGGCGCGGCGCTTGATGCGCCGCTGGACTTCCCGCGGCGACAGGCGCCGCCCCGAGCGCCCGACGAAGAGCGCCGCCTCGCCCGGCGCGGCGAGCCGTGCGCGCACCGGCAGCCACCGGGCCAGCGCCTCCAGGGCGGGGGCGCCCACGGGCACGACGCGCGTCTTCGATCCCTTGCCCGTCACGCGCACTTCGCCGGCGCTGCGGTCCACGGCCTGCGCGTCGAGCCCGGTCAGCTCCGACACGCGCAGCCCGCAGGAGTAGGCCAGCTCGAAGAGCGCGCGGTCGCGGATGCCGGCGTCCGACTCGTCCTCGAGGGCCACCAGCCGCGAGGCATCGTCGGGGGAGAGCGCCTCGGGCAGGGTGCGCGCCGCGCGCGGGGCGCGGATGCCCTTGCACGGGTTGGCGGGGATCTCGCCGTGCCGCGCCAGCCAGTCGTAGAAGCCCCGCCACGCCGAGAGCAGGCGCGCGAGGGAGCGCGGCGCGAGGCCGCCGCCGTGCAGCAGGGCCACGAACCGGCGGATGTCGGCGGCGGGGATCGCGCCCGGGTCGCGCCCGCCGGCCAGCCGCTCGAGCACCTGCCCGTCGCGCGCGTAGGCCGCGAGGGTGTGGGCGGCGAGCCGCCGCTCGTGCTTCAGGAAGTCGAGGTAGCGCGCGAAGGCGCTAGGCGGCGGGTTCACGGACCGGCGTGACGTGGCGGCCCAGCGCGCACGCGAGGAGCTCGCCGATGCGCTCGAGATAGAGCGTGCCCATCTCCGCGTAGAAGCGCTGCGGGTCCTCCGAGGCGAGCGCGAGCACCCCGAAGGCCTGCCCCTCGCGGCGCAGCGCCACGAGCGCGAAGCTGCGCAGGTGCGGCGCGGCGTCGCCGAACCAGGCCTGGCTCTCGTAGACGGCGTGGCCGCCGCAGTACGGCGCGGCCATCCGCGCCGCGAAGTCGCGCATCTCCGCCCCCACGTCGCCGAACTCCTGGGTCTCCGGGTCGGCCTCCGCCACGCCCCACAGGCGCACCGCGACGTGCGGCACGGCGAAGTGGTCGAGGAGGTCGAGGTAGGCCACGTCGAGCGCGGCCTCCAGGCCGCCGGCCTCGATGAGCCGGCAGGCCAGCCGGTGCACCTTGCCCGACAGCGCGTCGTTCTCCTCGCCGAAGGCGATCAGCTCGCGCAGTTTCTCCTCGAGCAGCCGCGTCTTCTCGCGCACGGCCACGAGCTGGCGCTCGACGATGGAGACGGCGCGGCCGCCGTGCGGGTGCGGGATCTGGATGTTGACCAGCAGGTCGACGTTCTGCTCGAAGAATCCGGGGTTCTGGCGGAGGTAGTCGGCGACTTGTTCGGGGGTCAGCAAGCGGGGTTCTCCTGGGGGCCGGGCGCCGCGAGGTCGATCTCTCCCTCGAAGACGCGCACGGCATCGCCCGTCATCATAACGGGCGGCAACGGGGGCGTCATGTCGCCGGGCCCCCCTGCCCAGCGGATCACGAGCTCGCCGCCGCGCGTGGCCACCCGCACCTCCGGGCCGAGCAGGCCCAGGCGGATGCCGGCCACCACCGCCGCGCAGGCGCCGGTGCCGCAGGCGAGCGTCTCGCCTGCGCCGCGCTCCCAGACGCGAAGTCGCGCACGGTCCTGCGAGACCACCTGCAGGTAGCCCGCGTTCACGCGGTTGGGGAATGCCGGATGGCGCTCGATCAGCGGGCCCTGGGTCGCGACCGGGGCCGCGTCCACGTCGTCGACCACCTGCACGGCGTGCGGGTTGCCCATCGACAGGACGGACAGGCGCACCGCCTTGCCCGCGATGTCCAGCTCGTAGGTGGGCGAGCGCCGCGGCGCGAGGAAGGGGATGTCGGCGGGCTCGAAGCGCGGCGGCCCCATGTCGACGGTCACCTGCCCCGACGGCTCGATGCGCGGGCGGATCACGCCGCGCGCCGTCTCGACGCGCAGCTCGTCCTTCGCGGCGAGCCCCTCGTCGCGGACGAACCGCGCGAAGCAGCGCGCGCCGTTGCCGCACTGCTCGACCTCGCCGCCGTCGGCGTTCCAGATGCGGTAGCGGAAGTCGTTGGCCGGGTCGGCGGCGGCCTCCACGAGCAGCAGCTGGTCGCAGCCGACGCCGAAGTGCCGGTCGGCGATCGCGCGCACCTGCGCGGCCGTGAGCGACACGGCCTGCCGCACGCCGTCCAGCACGACGAAGTCGTTGCCCTGCCCGTGCATCTTCGCGAAGCGCAGCTTCATGGGCCCGTTCCCCCGGCGCTCATTTTCGCCGATACGGCGAGGGCTCGCCCGGCGGGCGCGTCTTGAAGCGCTTGTGCGCCCAGAAGTACTGCTCGGGGATCTCGCGCACGCGTTCCTCGATGAACGCGTTCATGCGCCGCACGTCGGCCTCGACGTCGCCGCTGGGGTAGCCCTCCCAGGGCGGGTAGACGACCATCTCGTAGCCGCGTTCGCGCTGCACGGCGATGGCCGGGACGACGGTCGCGCGGCCCAGCTGCGCGAGGCGCGGCAGCGCCGTGACGGTGGCCGCCGGCACGCCGAAGAACGGGGCGAAGATCGCGTCGCGCGGGCCGAAGTCCATGTCGGGGAGAAAGTAGAGCAGGCGCCCCTCGCGCAGCGTCTTCACGATGGACCGCATGCCGTCCTGCCGCGACAGGAGGATGGGGCTGCCGAAGCGCAGCCTGCCGTGCAGGAAGAGCCGGTCGAGCACGGGGTTCTTCTGCCGGCTGTAGATGCTGGCCGATCCCGGATACTCGTGGGCGATGCGCGCCCCGCCCATGTTGAGCCCGACGAAGTGCGGCACGAGGAGGATCACGGGCTTGCCGCGCAGCCGGTCGAGGTGCTCGCGTCCCGCGAGGGAGACGAGCCCCAGCACCCGCTCGTCGGAGCCGAACCACATGACGCTCATCTCGATCGCGTTGCGGCCGAGCGCCTCGAAGTGGCGCCGCCCGAGCGCCTTGCGCTCGGCCTCCGGCATCTCCGGGAAGCACAGCGCGAGATTCGTGTCGGTCACGCGACCGCGGCCGAACCGGTACAGCAGGCGCCCCAGCGCCCGCCCCAGCGCGCCGAGCACGGGCGTCGGCAGCCAGTGCAGCAGCCACAGCAGGCCCACCGCGAGCCAGGAGCCCAGCCGGCGCAGGATCACCATCGCTTTCCCGCCTGCCGCTCCAGCGCCGCCAGCGACCCCGGCGCGGGCGGCGCCCCGGCCGGCCGCTTGTAGCGGTTGTATCCCCACAGGTACTGGGCTGGCGCCATGCGGATGAGTTCCTCCACGCCCGCGTTGATCGCGCGGGCAGCCGCGGCGCGATCGGCCGGCAGCGGCTCCTCGCGCACGCGCAGGTGCAGGCGGAAGCCGGCGCCGGCGGGCAGGCGCTCGGCGAAGCAGAAGACGATGGCGGCGCCGGAGGCCTCCTGCAGCCGGCCGGTGAGCGTCATCGTGTAGGCGGGGCGGCCGAAGAAGTCGACCCACTCCCCCTCGCCCTCGCCGGGGACCTGGTCGGGCAGGATGACGGTGCAGCCGCCCTTGCGCAGGTGCCTCAGCAGCATGCGCACCCCGGCCATCGTGGCCGGCGCGACGTTGGAGCCGTCGGGGGCGGCGCCGCGATTGCGCCCCTCGCGGATCACCTCGTCCAGCCAGCCCAGCTTGTGCGGCCGGTACATCGCCATCACCGGCAGCCGCGACCACAGGTACCGCCCGGCCACGTCGTAGCCGCCGAGGTGGGGCGTGACGAAGATGAGGGGCCGGCCGCTCGCGCGCACGCGCTCCACCGCCTCCCAGCCGTCGAGCGCCTTCACCAGCCCCGCGACGTCCTCGACGGGCCGGAAGAGGGCCCACGCGAGTTCGGCCGCGCCGCGCCCGATCTCGGCCGCGTTCTCCCTCGCCAGCCGGGCCAGGCCGCCGTCATCCGGGGCGAGCCCGGCGGTGCGCAGGTTCTCGAGGGCGCGCAGGCGGTAGCGCGGGGAAAGGAAGTAGACGAACCGGCCGGCCAGCGCGCCGAGGCGGTGGTTCGCGGGGAGGTCCAGCCAGGCGAGGAACCGGAGCAGGGGTCTCAAGGCGCGGCGGCCCGGCGCACGAGGCCGGCAGCGGGAAATTTGCTAAAATCGCGGGTTCAACCGCGACTGTGGGGCGAACCCGACATGAAATCGAACTACCTCTTCACCTCGGAATCGGTCTCGGAGGGCCATCCGGACAAGGTTTCCGACCAGATCTCCGATGCCGTCCTCGACGCCATTCTAGCGCAGGACCCCCGCTCGCGAGTCGCGGCGGAGACCCTGTGCAACACGGGCCTCGTCGTGATGGCGGGCGAGATCACGACGAACGCGCACGTCGACTACATCCAGGTCGCGCGCGACACGATCAAGCGCATCGGCTACGACAACACCGACTACGGCATCGACTACCGCGGCTGCGCGGTCATGGTCTGCTACGACAAGCAGTCCAACGACATCGCGCAGGGCGTCGACCACGCGAGCGACGACCACCTGAACACCGGCGCCGGCGACCAGGGCCTCATGTTCGGCTACGCCTGCGACGAGACGCCCGTGCTCATGCCGGCCCCGATCTACTACTCGCACCGCCTGGTCGAGCGCCAGGCGATGCTGCGCAAGGACGGCCGCCTGCCGTTCCTGCGGCCCGACGCGAAGAGCCAGGTCACGATGCGCTACGTGGACGGCAAGCCCCACAGCATCGACACTGTCGTGCTCTCCACGCAGCACTCGCCCGAGCAGAGCCTGGGCACCCGCATGACGGACCAGTTCTACGAGGCGGTGCGCGAGGAGATCATCAAGCCCGTGCTGCCGAAGGAGTGGCTCACGGCGGAGACCAAGTACCTCATCAACCCCACCGGCCGCTTCGTCGTCGGCGGCCCGCAGGGCGACTGCGGCCTCACGGGCCGCAAGATCATCGTCGACACCTACGGCGGCGCCTGCCCGCACGGCGGCGGCGCGTTCTCGGGCAAGGACCCCTCCAAGGTGGACCGTTCCGCGGCCTACGCGGCGCGCTACGTGGCCAAGAACGTGGTGGCCGCGGGGCTCGCCCGCCAGTGCCAGGTGCAGGTCGCCTACGCCATCGGCGTGGCGCGGCCGATGAACGTCACCATCTACACCGAGGGCACGGGCGTCATCCCCGACGAGAAGATCGCCAAGCTGGTGCAGGAGCACTTCGACCTGCGCCCGAAGGGCATCGTCACGATGCTGGACCTGCTTCGCCCCATCTACCAGAAGACGGCGGCCTACGGCCACTTCGGGCGCGAGGAGCCGGAGTTCACCTGGGAGGCGACGGACAAGGCGGCGTTCCTGCGCGAGGCCGCCGGCCTCAAGGGGGAGCCGAAGCACGTCGTCACGACGGCGGACTGAGCCCTCGTCCCCGGCCCTTCTCCCGCAGGGAGAAGGGAGGGCACCGCGACGGGCGGCTGCGGCCGCCCGTCGTCATTTCATGCGGTAGGCGGCATGGCAGGCCACGCACTGCGCCGTGACGTCGGCCAGGGCGCCGAGGGCCTTGCGCGTGTCTCCCGAGGCGCCCGCGTCGGCTGCCGCCACGGCGAAGCGGCTGGCCGAGCGGTGCATCGCCGTGCCGATCGCCTGCATGCCCCCGGGCATGAGCTTCGCCACGTCGTGGGCGCCGTGCGCGCGAAGCGAGGTCATGCCGAGGCGCGTTTCCGCCACGTCCGCCGCGCGGTCGTACGCGCCGCCCGCGAGCGCCTGCTGGATCTCCTGGAGCGCGAGGAGGTGGTCGCGCATGTTGGCGAGCGTGTGCGCGCGCAGCGGCTCGGGGAAGGCCACCGCCACCCTGCCGTCCGCGGCGGGCGGCGCGTGGGACGCGTGGCCGGCGTGGTCGGTCGCCGCGCAGCCGGCGGCGAGCAGGAACACCAAGGGGGCGAAGAGGGTCGCGGTTCGCATCGGGCGCGCGGGGACGGGGAAGAGGGCGCCAGTTTAGCCGCCGCTCGCGCCCCCGGCTATCATCGGGGGCCATGAGCGCCGAACCCGTCCCCCCGCCCGCCACCGGCCGCAACCGCTACGACCTCGCGGAGCTCTCCGGCGCCTTCGGCGACCTCGGCACGCTGGTGCCCTTCGTGGTCGCCTATCTCGCGGTCGTGAAGATGAACCCCGCGGGCGTCCTGCTGGGTTTCGGCGGCGCCATGATCGCCACGGGGCTCTGGTATCGAACGCCGTTTCCCGTGCAACCCATGAAGGCGATCGGCGCGGCAGCGATCACGGGCGCGGCCGGGGCCGCGATCACGCCCGCGGTCGTCGTGGGGGCGGGCATCGCCACCGCCGCGATCTGGCTCTTCCTCGGCCTCACCGGGCTCGCCCGGCGCGTCGCGGAGTGGATCCCGAAGCCGGCGCTCCTCGGCGTCGTGCTGGGGCTGGGCTTCAGCTTCATGCTCGAGGGCATCCGCATGATGTCGGCGAGCCCCTGGCTCGGCGCCGCGTTGCTCGCTTTCGCGCTGCTCGCGCAATCGCGGCTCCCCGTGATGCTGCTTCTCCTCGCCGCGGGCGTGGGCATCACGCTGTGGCAGGACCCGACGCTCGCCTCGCAGGCCGCGCTCATCCGGCCGGACTGGCGCGTTCCCTCGCTCGGATGGCCCGGCGTCACCGCCTCGGACATCTGGACGGGCGCGGTCCTCCTCGCGCTGCCGCAGCTGCCCCTCACCTTCGGCAATGCCCTCGTCGCCATCACCGGCGAGAACAACCGCCTGTTCCCCGACCGCCCCGTGACGGAGCGCAAGGTCGCGATCTCCACCGGGCTCGCCAACGCGTGGTCGAGCGCCGTCGGCGGCGTGCCCGTCTGCCACGGGGCGGGCGGCATGGCGGGGCACGTGAAATTCGGGGCACGCACGGGCGGCGCCACGGTGATGGTGGGCGTCGTGCTGGCGGTGCTCGCTCTCTTCTTCGCGGACTCCGTGCACATCCTGCTGCGCTTCTTCCCGGAGCCCGTGCTGGGCGTGATCCTCTTCCTCGCCGGCGCGGAGCTCGCGCTCTCCAGCCGCGAGCACGGCGAGGAGCGCGTGGGCCGCTTCGTGCTCCTCACGACGGCCGCGTTCACCGTGGTCCACGTGGGCGTGGCCGTCGTCTTCGGCATCCTCGCCTACCACGCCTCGAAGCGCGGGTGGCTGCGCCCGTGAGCGGGCGCGTCCCGCGCTAGCGGCCGAAGATCCCCTTCTTCAGGATGTCGAGGGGGTTGATCGGCTCCTCCCTCTTCAGCTGGCGCGCGGGCTGCGCCTCCTGGCCCAGCATCGTCATCGCGGTCGACTTCACGCGCACGCGCAGCGACCACTCCGGGTTCCACGCCGCGAGCAGGCGCGCGTCGGCGGGGCGCGGCGGGTGCACGAGGTTCAGCTCGTTGCCGTAGGCGATGCCGCGCAGCATGGCGCCGCCGGCCGCCCCGAAGATTCCGGCGGGCACGGCGCACTGCTGCGTCGTGGCCGGCAGAAGCACCTTCTCCTTCACCCACTGGTCCACCTGCGCGTTGGCGAGATAGTCCACGAGGCCCAGCCCGGCCTCCGGCACTTCGCTCGAGCTCCAGAGGACCATGTCGTCGCCGCCGCCGCCGATGGCCGAGAGGAAGTAGGCGCGCGCGTGCGGCACGGCGTTCCAGGACGCCGTCACCACGCCCTTCGGGTCGCCCGGGGCGGCGAGGTTCAGCCGCTCCATGAAGTCCTGCCGCTCGCCGATGGCGAAGCGCAGGCTCGGGGGCACGCCTTCGCCGCTCACCGCGTGGTCGCCCTGGAGCGAGGCGTCCTTCGGCACGCGCTGGCGGTCGCGCTCGTTGGGCCAGATGGCGCGGCCCGGCTGGCTGGTGGCCCCGCGCTCCGGCGCGTAGCGGCCGACGAAGAACCTGGCGAAATCCATCGGGCCGGCGGTGGCCATGTCGAGGATGCGCGGCTGGCCCGGGCGCACGGCCTCGCCGCAACCCCAATAGAGGAGAAGGCGCCCCTTGGGCTTCTGCTGCTCGACGCTTTCGGGCGTGGTGTCGGAGGCCGTGCCGCCGGGCTGCGGCTTCGGCACCGGCTCGAGCGGCAGGCTCGGCCCCATCTTCTGCCCCGGCGGGATGGCGTGCGCGCCCTCGGTGCCGGCGGGCTTCTGGCGCGTGTAGAGCGCGAGGTCGAGCCACTTGCCGGGCATCACGCCCAGCTTCGAGCCGCCGAACCAGTTGCCCATCATGCCGCCGAGGATCGGCATGTCGGCCATCTCCTCGACGCCGGGCATGCCGAGGTGGACGGTGGCCACGTCCATCCAGTAGTTGGCGACGGGCGTCTTCGGCGGCGCGCCCTTCGACTGGGCGAGCGCGGGCGCCGCGAAGGCGAGGCAGAGGGCGAGGGCGAATGGCGTGGGGGCGGGGCGGGTCATGAGGGGCTCCGGGGGGATCGTGCGCGCGGGGGGGGGTCTCGTTGGGTGGTCCACGCTAGCAATTGTGCGCGCCCGCCGGCAAGCCGGCTTTCGGCTTGACGGCGGCGGTTCCCCCGGTTCGATTCCTTGCTACAATGCCGGCTTCCCTGAGGAGCGTTGCAACAGGCCGGAGATCCACGACCCCGAGCAAGTCGGGGCCACCGGACTGCCAGGCTCGGGGCTTCGAGATCATCCGAACGGCGCTCGTTGAACCGTGGCCCGACCGCGGCGGCGAGCGCGAAATCCCCCTCCCGCTTCGGCCGGTCACTTTTTGAGGAGTGACTGAGCATGAACGCTGTCCTGAAATCCGACCCGAAGGCCGACTACGTCGTCGCCGACCTGGCGCTCGCCGACTGGGGCCGCAAGGAGATCGCCATCGCCGAGACCGAGATGCCCGGCCTCATGGCGATCCGCGAGGAGTACGCCGCCGCCAGGCCCCTCAAGGGCGCCCGCATCACCGGGTCGCTGCACATGACGATCCAGACCGCGGTCCTCATCGAGACGCTCAAGGCCCTCGGCGCCGAGGTGCGCTGGGCCTCGTGCAACATCTACTCGACGCAGGACCACGCGGCGGCCGCCATCGCCAAGGGCGGCACGGCCGTGTTCGCCGTGAAGGGCGAGTCGCTCGAGCAGTACTGGGACTACACCCACCGCATCTTCGAGTGGCCCGACAACGGCTACTCCAACATGATCCTGGACGACGGCGGGGACGCGACGCTGCTGCTGCACCTGGGCGCGCGCGCCGAGACCGACGCGAAGGCGATCGCCAACCCGGGCAGCGAGGAGGAGACCTTCCTCTTCGCCTCGATCAAGGCGAAGCTCGCGCAGGACCCGAAGTGGTACTCCACGCGCCTCGCGAAGGTGCTGGGCGTGACCGAGGAGACGACCACGGGCGTGAAGCGCCTGTACCAGATGGCGAAGGAGGGGACGCTTCGCTTCCCGGCCATCAACGTGAACGACTCGGTCACCAAGAGCAAGTTCGACAACCTGTACGGCTGCCGCGAGTCGCTCGTCGACGGCATCAAGCGCGCCACCGACGTGATGGTGGCCGGCAAGGTCGCCGTGGTCGCGGGCTACGGCGACGTGGGCAAGGGCTCCGCCCAGGCGCTGCGCGCCCTCTCGGCGCAGGTCTGGATCACCGAGATCGACCCCATCTGCGCGCTGCAGGCGGCGATGGAGGGTTACCGCGTCGTGACCATGGAGGAGGCCTGCGACAAGGCCGACATCTTCGTCACCGCCACGGGCAACTACCACGTGATCACCCACGACCACATGCGGCGCATGAAGGACCAGGCGATCGTGTGCAACATCGGCCACTTCGACAACGAGATCGACGTCGCCTCCCTCAAGCAGTACCAGTGGGACAACATCAAGCCGCAGGTCGACCACGTCATCTTCCCGGACGGCAAGCGCATCATCCTGCTGGCCGAGGGGCGCCTGGTGAACCTGGGCTGCGGCACGGGCCACCCGAGCTACGTGATGAGCTCCTCCTTCGCCAACCAGACGATCGCGCAGATCGAGCTCTTCACGCGCACCGCGCAGTACCCCATCGGCGTGTACGTGCTGCCCAAGCACCTCGACGAGAAGGTGGCGAGGCTGCAGCTGAAGAAGCTGGGGGCGAGGCTCACCGAGCTCACCGACGAGCAGGCGCGCTACATCGGCGTGGCGAAGGAAGGCCCCTACAAGGCCGACCAGTACCGCTACTAGGGACGGGACCGCGGGGCGCCCGCGAGGCGCGCCCCGCCCCACGCCATGGAGACGCAACGCCACCGCCCGAGGCTCTTCAGCTTCGAGTTCTTCCCGCCCAAGACCCCGGAAGGGGAGCAGAAGCTGCGCGCCGCGCGCGCGCAGCTCGCGCAGCTCGAGCCCGCCTTCATGTCCTGCACCTTCGGGGCCGGCGGTTCCACGCAGGAGGGGACGCTCCGCACCGTCCTCGAGATGCACCGCGAGGGCCACGCGGCCGCGCCGCACATCTCGTGCATCGGCTCGAAGCGCGAGACGATCGCCGCCCTCCTGGACCAGTACCGCGAGGCGGGCATCCGCCGCCTCGTGTGCCTGCGCGGCGACCTGCCCTCGGGCATGGCCGTGGCCGGCGAGTTCCGCTACGCCGCGGACCTCGTGCGCTTCGTGCGCGCGCACACCGGCGACTGGTTCCACGTCGAGGTCGCCGCCTACCCCGAGTTCCACCCGCAGGCGCGCCGGCCCGCCGAGGACCTCGCGCACTTCCGCGAGAAGGTCGAGGCGGGCGCGGACTCCGCCATCACGCAGTACTTCTACAACGCGGACGCCTACGCGCACTTCGTGGAGTCCGTCGAGGCCCTCGGCGTCGACATCCCGATCGTCCCGGGCGTCATGCCCATCAACAACTTCTCGCAGCTCGCGCGCTTCTCGGATGCGTGCGGCGCGGAGATCCCGCGCTGGATCCGCCTGCGCCTGGAGAGCTTCGGCGACGACACCGCCTCCATCAAGGCCTTCGGGCTCGACGTGGTGACGGAGCTCTGCGACCGCCTGCTCGCGATGGGCGCCCCCGGCCTGCACTTCTACACCCTGAACCAGGCCGGACCTACCACCACGATCTGGCAGCGGTTGGGGCTCTAGCGCGCGCCGGGGGCGTAGAATCGCGGCTTTTCGCCGCCCCCGGAGCCCGCCGTGAGCCAGCCCGCCGACGCCCGCCCGTCCCTCGCCGCCCGACTGAAGTCGCAGCCGCCGCGCGAGGCGGCCCGGATGCTCGCCGCGGAGGAGCCGGCGCGCGCCGTGGAGGTGCTCGCCGAGCTGAACCCCGGGCTCACGCAGGATCTCCTCGCGGAGCTGGCTCCGGAAGCCCTCGCCGCGATCTCGAAGGCGACGAGCCCCGAGGTCGCGAAGCAGTGGCTGCGCAACGCCCGCTACGCGCAAGGCGCCATCGGGAGGCTCATGGAGCCGGCCCACGCGGTGTTCGCGCCGGAGATCACCGTGGGGCAGGCGATCGAGCAGCTGCGCGCCGTGGTGCGCACGGCGTTCGTGACCTACGGCTACGTGACGGACGGCGAGGGGAAGCTTCTCGGCCTGCTCACGATGCGCGACCTGCTCTTCAGCGACCACGGCGCGCGCCTGGGCGACGTGATGCTCAGGGGCGCCTTCGCCTTCCGCGCGGACACGCCGATCTCCGATGCGATGAAGCTCACGCTGAACCGCCATTACCCGGTGTACCCGGTGTGCGACGAGGCCGGCCGGCTCGTGGGCCTGGTGCGCGGCGCGGCGATCTTCGAGGAGCAGGCCTTCGAGATCACCGCGCAGCCCGGCTCGATGGTCGGCGTGGAGAAGGAGGAGCGCGTGACGACGCCGCTGTCCCGCGCGTTCAAGTTCCGGCACCCGTGGCTGCAGCTGAACCTCGTCACGGCTTTCGCGGCCGGGGGCGTCGTGGCCCTCTTCCAGGGCACGGTGGACAAGCTGGTGATCCTGGCGACCTTCCTGCCGGTGCTCGCGGGCCAGTCGGGCAACACCGGCTGCCAGGCGCTCGCGGTGACGGTGCGCGGCATGACGCTGGGCGACATCCGCGCCGGCGCCGGCAAGAAGCTCGTCGCCAAGGAGTTCCTCCTCGGCCTCTCGAACGGCGCGGTCACCGGGCTCATCTGCGGCGTGGCCATGTTCTTCCTCGCGCGCTCGCAGGAGTCCCCGCACGCGATGATGCTGGGGCTCGCCGTCTTCCTCGCCATGACGGCCAGTTGCGCGATCAGCGGGATCTCGGGCGCGCTGGTCCCGCTGGGGCTCAAGCGCCTTGGCGCCGACCCGGCCACCGCCTCGAGCATCATCGTCACCACGGCGACGGACGTCGCGAGCATGGGGCTGCTGCTCGGCCTCGCGACCCTCCTCGTCCGGTGAAGATTCCGCATTGAATGTTCCACCGGAGCGACCTATGATCGGCGCCATGACCGCCCGCCTCCTCCTGCCGCTCCTCCTGGCCCTGCTGTCGCTCGCCGGCGACGCGCTCGCCCAGGAGCCGGCCTCGACGAACCGGGCGACCGACCTGAAGGAACGCCCGGCGATGGATGCCCGGACGGTCGCGCCCCTGCCCGCGGATGCCCCGGTGAAGGTGCTCTCGCGCCAGGGCGGGTGGACGCAGGTCGAGGCCGGCGCCCAGCGCGGCTGGGTGCGCGCCTTCCACCTCAAGTTCCAGTCCACCGTCGAGACCTCGTCCGGCGGCGGCGGCGTCGGCGGCAGCATCACCTCGATCTTCGGCTTCGGCAGCCGGGAGGCGCCCAAGACCTCCAAGGTCGCGACCCTCGGCATCCGCGGCCTCACGCCGGAGGACTTCAAGAACGCCTCGCCCGACCCCGCGGCGCTGCGCAGGATGCAGTCCTACCGCGCGGACAAGGCCTCGGCCGAGCGCTTCGCCCGCGAGGCGAAGCTCGCGCCGGTCCGGGTGGCCTACGTGGGGGGCGGCTCGTGAGGGCGCTCCTCGCCGCGCTCGCCCTCGCGCTCGCCGCGCCAGCGCAGGCCCAGCTCGACTTCGGGCGCATCCTCGACCTCGGCAAGAAGGCCGTCGAGGTGGGGCAGAAGGTGCAGGAAGCCACCAAGGAGTACACGGTGGAAGAGGAGATCGCGCTCGGCGAGGGGATCACCACGGGCTTCCTCGGCGCCATCCGGCTTCACCCGGACGAGCGGCTGCAGCGCTACGTGAACCGCGTCGGGCGCTGGCTCGCGTCGCAGACCGAGCGCGCGGACCTGCCGTGGACCTTCGGCGTGATCGACACCGAGATCATCAACGCCTTCGCCATGCCCGGCGGCACGGTCGTCGTCTCGCACGGGCTGGTCAAGCGCCTCGGCAGCGAGTCGGAGCTCGCGGGCGTCCTCGCGCACGAGATCGCCCACGTGCTGAAGAAGCACCAGCTCTCGGCCATCCAGTCGGACGCGGGCTGGAGCGCCGCGGCCACCGGCGCGAAGGCCGTCGCGGCCGACCAGATCGCGCGGCGCGGGGGCGGGGACGTGATGGGCATCAAGACCCAGCTGGCCAACGCGGGCGTGGATCTCGTGAAGGACGGCCTCTTCCTGCGCCCGCTGGACCGCAGCATGGAGTACGAGGCCGACCGGCTCGGCGTCGTGGTCGCCGCCCGCGGCGGCTACGATCCCTACGGGTTCGTCGCGGTCCTCACCATGCTCGCGCAGGTGAAGCCGGAGGAGACCGGCGTCTCCATCACCTTCTCCACCCATCCCTCGCCCGCCGACCGCCTGGCCGAGCTCGAGAAGGTCATGCCCGAGCTCGAGAAGTACGCCGGCCAGCCGCAGGTCGAGGGGCGCTTCCGCCAGGCCGTCAAGTAGCATCCCGCAGCGAAAGGGCCCCGTTCCTTTTTCGGACGAGTCTGGGGACGGTTCCCGGGACATGTCCCGGGAACCGTCCCCTTCACTTGAGGTTGGCGACCTTCTTGCGCGCTTCCTGGGCGTGCATCTGCGCGTAGGCCTGGTGGGCGGCGGCTTCCGCCTCGCCCACGCGGATGGGCAGCCCCATGTCCTGCAGCACCGAGCCCAGCGCCGACAGGCACAGCATCACGTTCTCGGGCTTGCACGAGTAGCCCATGATGCCGACGCGCCAGATCTTGCCGGCGAGCGGCCCCAGGCCCGCGCCGATCTCGAGGTTGAACTCGCCCAGCAGCGTCTTCCTCACCTCGGCCTCGCGGTCGCGGATGGCCTCGGGGATGTGCACGGCGTTCATCTGCGGCAGCTGCGCGCCTTCCTTGACGAGGAACCTGAGCCCCATCGCCTCCAGGCCCGCCTTGAGCGCGACGTGGTTGCGGTGGTGGCGCGCCCAGCAGTTCTCCAGGCCCTCCTCCTTGATGAGGAGCAGCGCCTCGTGAAGGGCATAGAGGCTGTTGGTGGGCGCCGTGTGGTGGTAGGTGCGGGTGGTGGCCCCCCAGTAGCCCAGCAGCAGGTTCATGTCCATGAACCAGCTGTGGATCTTGTCCTTCCTCGCCTTCACGTGCTCGACCACGCGGTCGTTGAACGACACGGGCGAGAGCCCCGGCGTGCACGACAGGCACTTCTGGCTGGCGGAGTAAACCGCGTCCACGTCCCAGTCGTCGACCATCACGGGGCAGCCGGCGAGCGAAGTCACGGCATCGACGATCGTGAGCGCGCCGTGCTTGTGCGCGACGGAGACGAGCGTCTTCGCGTCGGACTGCACGCCGGTGGAGGTCTCGGCGTGGACGAATGCGACCACGCGGGCATCGGGGTGCTTCTTCAGCGCGTCCTCGAGCTTCTGCGGGTCGCAGGGCTCGCCCCAGGCGTCCTCGACGACGACGGCCGTGCCTCCCGCGCGCTCGACGTTCTCGATCATGCGGCCGCCGAAGACCCCGTTCCTGCACACGACCACCTTGTCGCCCGGGGCGACCATGTTCACGAAGCAGTACTCCATGCCCACGGAGCCGGGGCCGGAGACGGGGAAGGTGAGGGCGTTGCCCGTCTGGTAGACGTAGCGCAGCAGGGCCTTCAGCTCCTCCATCATCTCGACGAAGACGGGGTCGAGGTAGCCGATGGCCGGCAGGCTCATGGCCGCCATCACGCGCGGGTTGATCTCCGAGGGGCCGGGGCCGAGCAGCGTGCGCTGCGGCGGGTGGAACGAGTGGATCTTCTTGGTGGGGGCGAGGTGCTTGAGCGTCATGGTGAAGTCCTGGTGGCCGGGGCGTCGTTCGGTCGCGCCCCGTGGATGGATCTTGGATGCATGCGGGAGAGGCGGGGGGACCGCGTCAACCTCGTCCCGGCGTGAAGCGCACGATCGTGCCCTGCGAGACGTCGGGCAGGTCGTCCGGGTCGATCGCCGTGTCGCCGTCGGGCTGCGGCGTGCCGTCGGCCACGAGGTTGGCGAAGTCGAAGAGGGCGCGGTCCATGAGGTGCGAGGGCGTCACCCGCGTGAGCGCGCTGAAGATGGAAATGACGCGGCCGGGGTGCTTCCTCTCCCACTCGCGCAGCATCGCCTTCACCTGCTTCCTCTGCATGTTCTCCTGCGAGCCGCAGAGGTTGCAGGGGATGATGGGGAACTGCCGGTCCTCGGCGTAGGCGGCGAGGTCCTTCTCCTCCACGTAGGCGAGCGGGCGGATCACGACGTGGCGCCCGTCGTCGGAGACGAGCTTGGGGCTCATCGCCTTGATCTTGCCGTTGTGGAAGAGGTTCAGGAAGAAGGTCTCGAGGATGTCGTCGCGGTGGTGGCCCAGCGCGATCTTCGTCGCGCCCAGCTCCTTCGCCACGCGGTAGAGCACGCCCCGGCGCAGCCGCGAGCACAGGCTGCACATCGTCTTGCCTTCGGGGATCACGCGCTTCACGACGGAGTGCGTGTCCTGCACCTCGATGCGGTGGGGGATGCCGCGGGCGGCTAGGTATTCCGGCAGCACGTGCGCCGGGAAGCCGGGGTGGCGCTGGTCGAGGTTCACCGCCACCAGCTCGAACGGGACCGGCGCGCGGTCGCGCAGGTGCTGCAGGACGTCGAGCAGGCCGTAGCTGTCCTTGCCCCCGGACAGGCAGACCATGACCTTGTCCCCGGCCTCGATCATCGAGAAATCGGCGATGGCCTCGCCCACGAGGCGGCGGATGCGCTTCCGGCGCTTGGCGGCCTCGTGATCGGCCTTGCGCGTGTCGCGCAGGGGCTGGACGGCGTTCATGTCGGAAGGGAACCTAGAGCGCGAGGGAACGGCCCCCGTCGACCGCGAGCACCTGGCCGGTGACGAAAGGCGCATCGAAAAGGAAGTATTTTACCGCGCCGGCGATGTCCTCCGGCGTACCCGTCCGGCGCAAGGGCGTTTGTACCGTGATGCGCTCGCGCTCGGCCGGCGGGAAGGCCTCGCCGTCCTCGGGCCACAGGATGGCGCCCGGGGACACGCCGTTCACGCGCACCTCCGGCGCGAGTTCCAGCGCGAGCGCCCGCGTGAGCCCCGCCAGCCCGCTCTTCGCGACCGTGTAGGCGAGGAATCCCGGCAGGGGCCGCTCGGCGTGGATGTCGACGATGTTCACGATCGCGCCGCGGGATTGCCGCAGGTGGGGCGCCGCCGCCTGCGAAAGGAAAAGGGGTGCGCGCAGGTTCGTGCCGGCGAGGTCCTCCCAGGCGTCGGCATCGACGCGGCCGACCGGCGTGGGATGGAAGGTCGAGGCGTTGTTCACGAGGCCGTCCAGCCGGCCGTAGGCGGCCACGGCACGCTCGACGAGGCCCTCGAGGGCGCCCGCGTCGAGGAGGTCGGCCTGGATAACCGCCGCGCTCCCGGGCCGGGCGGCCTCGAGCGTCGCGACGAGGCGGTCGGCCTCCTTGCGGGAGCGGTTGCAGTGCACCACGACCCGCGCTCCTGCCGCGTGCGCCGCGCGCACGATGGCGGCGCCGACCCGCTTCGCGCCCCCCGTCACCAGAACCACCGGCTGCCCCATGGTGCTATATTCCCCCTCGGAATCGCCCCGCCCGGAAAGAGCGGCGCCAGAGGCGAAAGTGTAGCGAATACCGCGATCCGAGCCCCCCGACGGCGCCCGCCCACTCCCCGATGTCCTCCCCGGCCGACTTCTCGCTTCCCCCGCCCGCGCCCGAGGCTGCCGCGCACTCGCACGAGCTGGCCGAGCGCATCGCCACGGCGATCGGCGAGGAGGGCGGCTGGATCCCCTTCACGCGGTTCATGGAGCTTGCGCTCTACGCGCCGGGGCAGGGCTACTACGCGGCCGGCGCGCGCAAGATCGGCGCCGAGGGCGACTTCGTCACCGCGCCCGAGCTCTCGCCGATGTTCTCGCGATGCCTCGCGATGCAGGCCCGCCAGGTGCTCGACCACGTCGGCGGCGAGATCCTCGAGCTCGGGCCGGGAACGGGCACGCTCGCCGCGGACCTCTTCGAGGAGCTGAAGGCCCAGGGGGCGGCGCCGGTGCGCTACCGCCTGCTGGAGGTGAGCCCGGAGCTGCGCGAGCGCCAGCGCGCCCGCCTCGCGGAGCGCCATCCCGCGGACATCGGCCGCTTCGAGTGGGTCGAGCGCCTGCCGGAGCGCATCGAAGGCATCGTGATCGCCAACGAGGTGCTCGACGTGCTGCCCTGCGCCCTCGTGCACCGCTCGGGCGGCGAGATCCTCGAGCGCGGCGTCGTCGTCACCGAGGCCGGCTTCGGCTGGGAAGACGCGCCGCTGCCGGACGGCGAGCTCAAGCGGCGGGCGCAGGCGGTCATCCCGCCCGGGGACTACGACTACCTCACCGAGGTGAGCCTCGCCGGGGAAGGGCTGGTGCGCTCGATCGCCGCCGCCCTCGGGCGCGGCCTCGCCCTCTTCATCGACTACGGGTACGCGCAGGCCGAGTACTACCACCCGCAGCGCGCGCAGGGCACGCTGCGCTGCCACTACCGGCACCGCGTGCACAACGACCCGTTCTTCCTGCCCGGCCTGCAGGACATCACCGCCCACGTGGATTTCACCGCCATGGCCCGCGCCGCGCAGTCGGCGGGCGCCGAGGTCCTCGGCTACACCACGCAGGCGCACTTCCTCATCTCCTGCGGTCTCGCGGTCATGGTCTCGGGCGGCGACCCGGGCATGACGCTTTCGCGGCTCAAGGTCACGAGCGCGGTCCACCGGCTCATCAGCCCGGCGGAGATGGGCGAGCTCTTCAAGGTGCTCGGCATCGGGCGCGGCGTCGACTGGCCGCTGCAGGGCTTCCAGTCGGCGCGCCCCCTGCCGCTGGGCCTGGTCGAGGAGGAGTAGGGCCGGGCCGTTCGGCTAGAATGGCCTGCTGAAGATGCTCGCCCGGGAACCTAGGGCCCCGGGCGATACACCAACGGCGGGACCAACCGCCACCTGGAAGGAGTGAGGAGACATGAAGCGATTCATCGCAGTCACGGCCGCCGTCGTCGCGGCCTTCGGGCTCGGCACGGCCGGCGCCCAGCAGAAGACGCGCATCTCGATCGGCACCGGCGGCACGGCCGGCGTCTACTACCCGCTCGGCGGGGGCCTCGCGACGGTGATCTCGAAGTACGTGCCGAACGTGGACGCGACGGCCGAGGTGACCGGCGGCTCCGTGGCCAACCTCCAGCTCATCGGCGGGGGCAAGTCCGAGATCGGCTTCACCATGGCCGACTCGGCGTGGGACGCCTACAACGGGCTGGAGAAGTTCAAGGACAAGAAGGTTCCGGTGCGGGCGCTGGCGGTGTTCTACCCGAACCGCATGCAGGTGGCGACCCTCGACGGGAAGGGCATCGAGAAGGTGACCGACCTGAAGGGCAAGCGCGTGGCGACGGGCTCCCCGGGGTCCGGCACCGAAGTGATGTCCATGCGCATGCTCGAGGCCTTCGGCCTCGACCCGAACAAGGACGTCAATCGCGAGCGCCTGTCGCTCGCCGAGAGCGTGAACGCCCTCAAGGACGGCAAGGTCGACGCCCTCACCTGGGTGGGCGGCGTGCCGACCCCGGGCCTCACCGACCTCGCCGCCACGCCCGGCAAGAAGATCAAGCTGCTGGACCACGGCGACGCCGCCGAGGGCATGCGCAAGAAGTACGGGCCCATCTACGTGAAGAACAAGATCCTCGCCAACGCCTACCCGGGCGAGGCGCGCGACACGACCAACGTGGACGTGTGGAACCTGCTCGTGGTGCCCGAGTCGGCCTCCGAGGACCTGATCTACCAGGTCACGAAGACGCTCTTCGAGAAGAAGGACGAACTGGTGAAGGTGCACAAGGACGCGGCCTTCCTGTCGCTGGACAACCAGATGACGGGCGCCTCGCCCATCCCGTTCCACCCGGGCGCGCTGAAGTACTTCAAGGAGAAGGGGCTCAAGGTCAACTGACCCCCTCCCGCACGGCCGCCCCGCGGCCGTGCACCCCCCCGGAAAGGGCCCGCTCGCGGGCCCTTTTCCTTTGCCGGCCGGGCGGCCTCGCGCGCGCAAGTGCTTGACCGGAAACGATTCCGGGGCCTGGCCTGGTTATGCTGCACTGCAAAAAATATTTGCGATACCCCCTTGACTTCGCTGTGGCGTGGCCTAAAATTCGTCTTTGTGCAGTGCAGCAAAACTCGCTGCCGCAACCCGGACCCCCCAGGCCAACATCCCCAAGGAGCCACCCATGTTCAAGGTCGACCAGTTCAGCGCCGCCAACGAAGCCGCCATCAACCAGTTCGCGCACTTCGCGCAGCTCTCCCTCGCCAACCTCGAGAAGTTCGCCGAGATCGGCCTCGACGCCGCCCGCGACTCCGTCGAGCAGGCCACCGCCCACGCCGCGGCCCTGGCCGGCGCCAAGGACGTGCACGAGGTGATCGCCATCAACTCCGCCGCCCTCGAGCCGGTGATGAAGCGCGCCTACGCCTACTCGCGCACCGTGTACGAGACCGCCGCCGAGACCAACGCGGAAGTGAAGAAGGTCATCGAGAAGCAGGCCGCCGACCTCAACAAGAGCGCCGTCGCGTCGCTGGAAGAGGCGTTCAAGTACGCCCCCGCCGGCTCCGAGGCCTATGTCGGCAACGTGAAGAGCGCCATCGCCGCCGCGCAGAACGCCTACTCGAACCTCGCCGCGATCAACAAGCAGCTCTACGACACCGTCGAGAAGACCGTCGAGCAGAACGTCGCGACCGTCCAGTCCGCCGCCAAGGCCCCCAAGGCCCCGGTCCGCAAGGCCGCCAAGCGCCGCTGAGCGACCCCGCCCCGGGAGGGGCGGTGAAGTGAAGTGAGGCGATCCAACTCGAAGGCCTCCGGTCATCCCCGGGGGCCTTCGTGCTTTGGGGCGGGGGGTTCAACACGGAGGACACGGAGGGCACAGAGGGCACGGAGAAGAGCAGGGCCCCCTGCCGTGGATCCGGATGGGACATGCAATCCTCCGTGCCCTCCGTGTCCTCCGTGTTGAAAAACGCCCTACCCTTTCTGCACGACCTCCGCGATGCGCGCCGCCCGGGCCGCGTGGATGGCCGCGGGCACCGATTGCGGGTTGTCGCGGGCGACCGCGGCGGCGTCGACGCCGAGCGCCGCCTCCCGTGCCCGTCGCAGGCGCTCGCGCGGCACGGCCCTCGCGAGGCCGCGGGCCTTCAGGTCGCACTCGCACGCGTCCATGAGGCGCTCCAGGCGCTCGGGCCGGCGGAAGGCGTCGGTGCGCTCGAGCAGCTGCAGCAGCGCCTCGGGGCCGAGCGAGCCGGCGCCTTCGACCGCGGCGCGCTCCCGGGCGGCCAGCGCCGCAAGGTCGCGGCACTCGCCCGGCGCGTTGACGCGCTCGCACAGGGTGGCCACCGCCTCCGGCGAGAGGCCCAGCGTGAGGCAGGCGAAGCGCACGGGGAGGCCGTGGGCCGCCGCGGCCGCAAGGCGCGCCGCCGCGAGCGCGCCGCCGTCCGCGGCGGTGAGGGCGTCGATCTCCGGCAGCACGCGGCCGAGGGCGCCGCAGTCGCGCAGCACGGCGAGCATCCGTTCGGGGCGGGGCTCCTGAAGCCCGCGCGCGAGCTCCTGCCAGACCCGCTCGGGAACGAGATGGTCGGCCTCGCCGGCTTCCACCATGCCGCGCATGAGGGCGAGCGTCGCGGGCGCGACCGCGAAGCCGAAGCGCGCCGCGAACCGGGCCACGCGCAGGATGCGCACCGGATCCTCGGCGAAGGCCTCGCTCACGTGCCGCAGGATGCCGCGCCGCAAGTCCCCGGCGCCGTCGTGGGGGTCCACCAGGGTGCCGTCCTCGGCGCGGGCGATCGCGTTGATGGTGAGGTCGCGGCGGCGCAGGTCCTCCTCGAGCGTCACCTCGGGGGAGGCGTGGAACACGAACCCCTTGTAGCCCGGCGCGGTCTTGCGCTCGGTGCGCGCGAGCGCGTACTCCTCGTGCGTCTCGGGGTGCAGGAACACGGGGAAGTCGGCGCCGACGGGCCGGAAGCCGCGGCGCACCATCTCCTCGGGGGTGGCGCCCACCACGACCCAGTCGCGGTCGGCCACGGGGCGGCCCAGCAACTCGTCGCGAACGCTGCCGCCGACCGCGTAGATCCTCATGGCGCCGGGCGCACGGGCGCGGCTCAGGGCCGCGGCGGCTCCGCGTAGGGCTCGTCCTCGGCCACGAACTCCGTCTCGGCGAGCGCCCCCTCGTTCCATGCCATCACGGCGGGCAGGGACCTCACCGCCTCGCAGTAGCGCGCCGCCACGCTCCCGCAGGGCACGCCGTAGGTCTGGAAGCGCATGACCACGGGCGCGAACATGGCGTCGGCGGCCGAGAAGCGGCCGAAGAGGAAATCGCCCCCGGCGCCGAAGCGCCGCCGCGCCTCGGCCCACAGCCGCTCGATGCGGGCGATGTCGGCGCGGACCTCCGGGGTCATGCCCTTGCCCGGGTGGCTTCCGCGGATGTTCATCGGCATCTTCGCGCGCAGGTTGCGGAAGCCCGAGTGCATCTCGGCCGAGGCCGCCCGCGCGAAGGCGCGCGCGACGGGGTCGGCCGGCCATACGCCCCGGCCGGGGAACCACTCGGCCACCGTCTCGGCGATCGCGAGCGTGTCCCAGACGGCGACCTCGCCGCGCCAGAGCACGGGGACCAGCCCGGAAGGCGACCAGCGGCCGATCCCGGCGTCCCACTCGTCGGAGTCGAACCGGAGCCGCCGCTCCTCGAAGTCGATTCCGAGCTGGCGCAGCAGCACCCACGCGCGCATCGACCACGACGAATAGTTCTTGTTGCCGATCACGAGGGTCAGCGCTTCCATGTCACCTCCCGGTGCGGCCGCGGTAGGCCGCGTAGCGCCCGCGCAGGCCCGCGGCGGCCATGTACTCCGGCACGACCGCCTCCATCGCGGCGGGCTCGAAGCCGAATTCCGGCGGGAAGGGGCAGCCGCACACGCTTTCCGCCTTCATCGAGGCGAGGTTGTCGCGGGTCATCACGGGCCCCGGCAGGTGCTCGAGGACGAAGGCCTGGGCGTACGCGACCCAGCCGGGCAGCGCCACGATGGCGCGGCGCAGCCCCTGCTGCGCCGCCACGAAACGCACGATCTGCGCGAGCGTGTACGCCGTCGGCCCGCACAGGTCGTAGGTGCGGCCCGCCGTGCGCGGTTCCTCGAGGCAGTGGGCCACCGCGCGGGCCACGTCCTCCACCCACACGGGCTGGAAGCGCACGCCGGCCCCGGCGAGCGGGACCACGGGCAGCGGCTTCACCAGGCCGGCGAACAGGTTGAGGAAGCTGTCGTCGCGGCCGAAGATCACGGAGGGCTTTAGGATCGTGATCGCGAGCCCCGCCCCTTCCTCCCGCAGGGCCGCCTCGCCGCGCCCGCGCGATCGCAGGTATTCGCTGGGGCCGGCCGGGTCGGCGTTGAGCGCGCTCACGTGCACGAGGCGGCGGACGCCGGCGGCGCGGCACGCGCGCGCGAGACGCGCGGGCAGCCGCGCGTGCACCTTCTCGAAGGGCTCCCGCCGGCTCTGGTGCAGGATGCCCACGAGGTTCACCACGGCATCCGCGCCGTCGAGCGCGCGCGCGAGATCGCCGTCGTCGTGCGGGGTCCCGGCCACCAGCTCGAGCGAGGCGATGACCTGCAGGGGTCGCGCCTTGAGGGTGTCGCGGGTGAGCGCGCGCACCGCCACGCCGCGGCCGGCGAGGCACGCGCAGACCGAGCGGCCCACGAAGCCGCTCGCGCCCAGCACCAGCACGCGGGAGGGCCGCGTCACGGGATGGCGGCGACGCTGTTCGCCGCCCCGTTGGCATCGCGCCCCGGCACGGTGCCCATCAGCGCGCGCAGGCTGGGCGCGCGCCCCGTGAGCCGGTGGGTATAGAACCAGGTGTTGGCCATGACCTTCTTCACGTAGTCGCGCGTCTCGTCGAACGGAATCGATTCCGCGTAGATGGCGCCTTCGAGCGGGGCGGCATCGCGCCAGCGCTTCGCCCGGCCCGGCCCCGCGTTGTAGCCCGCGGTGGCGAGCACCGGGTCGCCCAGGTCGGCGAGGACGCGGTGGAAGTAGTAGGTGCCCATCGCGACGTTCACCTCGGGCTGCGTGAGCATGGCCGGCCGGTAGGACTGCACCGGGATCTGCTTCGCCACCCAGCGGGCCGTGGCCGGCATGAGCTGCATGAGGCCCATCGCGCCGGCCCGGGACCGGATCGCGGCGTTGAAGCGGCTCTCCTGCCGGATGATGCCGAAGAGCAGCGCCTCGTCGACGCCCCACTGGCTCGACGCGGCCGCGAGCGGCTCGCGGTGGTGCGTGGGATAGCGGCGGCCGAAGTCGTGCAGCGACGCGGTGCGCTCGGCCGCCCCGATGGCGCGGTCGGCAAGGCCGGCCTGCAGCGCCACCTCGGAGGCGGCGAGCAGCCCCCGGTCGTCCACGGCGCGCAGGCCGTGCACCCACTCGCGGAAGGCTTCCGCGTTCATGTCGAGCCGGTAGAGCGCGATGGCGCGGCCCACGGCGGGAATGGCCCGGATGCGCGCGACGTCGTCGTCGGCGACCGGGCGGGCGGTCCAGTCCGGGGTTACGGCGATGCCGAGGTCCTCGGCGGCGAGCAGCCCGTAGAAATGGCGCTCGCCGGCGAGCGGGCGCAGGATCGCCTCGGCCGCGGGCTTCGCGCCTTCCTCGAGCAGCGCGCGGGCGAGCCAGTACCGCCACGCGGGGTCGCGCGATTCCTCCGGCGGCATGAGGTTCACGGCGCCGCGCACGGCCCCCCAGTCGCCCGCGCGCAGGGCCGCCCGGGCCTTCCACCGCAGCTGCGCGACGGTGAAGGGGCCCTCGCCGGCCTTGCCGAACCACTCGCTCGCCCGCGGGTGGTGCTGCTGGGCGGCCGCGTGGGCGATGCGCGCCCACCCCTGGCGCGTGTCGTCCGCGCCGAGGACGGCGGCGTGCGCCTCGAGGTGGCGCGCGGCTTCCTCGGGCTTGGACCGCGCCAGCCGCGTAACCGCGAAGAGCATCAGCTCGTGCGTGGCCCGCGTGGGGATGCGCGACTTCTCGCCCGCGAGGTAGCGGCCGGGATCCGCGGCGGCGCGCTGCAGCGCCGCCTCGTTCAGCTGCTCCTTGTTCGGAAGGAAGGCATTGGCGCGCCTCGCCTCGGCGACGAGCCCGGCCGCGAAAAGCCTGCGGATGCGTTCCCAGGACTCGGGCGGCCCGATGAGGCGCTCGGCGGCGGCGGCCTCGAAGGGCGGCGCGCAGGCGGCCGGGGCCTCGCGGCCTTCCAGCCACAGCGCGCGGGCTTCCTTGAGGGCGGCGGCGTCGCCGCGGGCGAGGCGCTCCTGCAAGGCGTAGCAGGCGACCTCGGTGTCGTCGGAAGCGACCAGCGGGTACTCGAGGCGGAAGTCGTCCCACCGGCCCGCCGCGCCCAGGAACTTCAGCCAATCGCGGCGCAGGGGCTCGGCAAGCGGCGAGTCGGCGTGCCGCGAGAGGAAGGCGCGGATGGCGGCCGGGTCCGCCTTCTCGAGCGTGGCCGAGAGGTGCCAGTAGGCGGGATAGGCTCCCAGCGCGTGCCCGGCGAAGCGGTCGCGCCAGCCTTCCAGCGCCCTCAGGTCGCGCTTCTCCCAGGCCTTGCGCGCGGCCGGCAGGTCGGCGTCGGTGGCGGGCGCAGGGGCGGGGGCCGCGAGGGCGGGGCCGGCGGCGAGGACGAAGGCGGCGATCAGGCGCGGAAGGCGCATCGGCGGGAGCGCGGGCACGCGGGGATTATATTCCCCGCAGACCGCGCTTCCCGCCCGGGGTTCAAAGCACCCAGACCAGCATGCCGAAGACGTAGCAGATCGTGCAGGAGATGAGCGTGAACGGCACGCTCCAGCGCAGGAACTCGCGCAGGCTCACCTTGCGGTTCTCCTCGCGCTCGCAGATGTTGGCCGCCACGTAGAGGGCCGGGGCGCCGGCGATGGTGAGGTTGCTGCCCAGCGTGCCCGCCCACAGGAGCATCCACCACAGCGGCCACGGGTCCACGCCCTGCTGGCCGAGGTCGCGCACGGTGTAGAGGAAGGTGAGGATGTAGGCGTCGTGCTCGACGATGCCGACGATGGGGATGGTGACCCAGTAGAGGAGGGTCGCGCCCAGCGCCATGCTCTGCGCGAAGATCGGCGCCATGCCGTGGGCGAGCTTCTCGAGGATGCCCGTCTTCTCGAGCCCCCCCACCAGCGCGAAGAGCGCGATGTAGAAGAAGACCGCGCGCCAGTCGAGCTCCTGGATGATCTCCTCGAAGCTGGGCTTCTTCACCCGGTCGCCGAGGAGCTCCAGGACCAGCACGAGGACGAGCGCCCCGGTCATGGCGATGAAGCCCAGCTTCACGCCGAGGTGCTCGCGAAGGCTCATCGCTACGATGGTCGCCACGAAGCCCGCGACCACGATGGTGGCGAAGAGCTTGTCGGGGATCCTCGCCTCGCCCATGCCCTCGCCGCCGGCGGCCACCGCCTTCGAGCCGCCGCCGAACTGGCGGAAGAACAGCCAGTACATGGCCGCGAGCGTGAGCGCGAAGGTGACCATCAGGATCGGGAAGGAGCTGGGCTTGCCCTTGTACCAGATGAAGTCGAAGAACTCCGCCCCCGAGACGCTGTGCATCATCTGCGGCGGGAGGTCCCCCAGCAGCATCGCCGAGCCCATGAAGTTGGCGCTGAAGCCGATCATCAGCACCAGCGGCGTGAGCGGGAGCCCGAGGTGGCGCGCGAGCGGGATGGCCACGGGCGCGAACATGAGGATCACCACGACGTTGTCGACCACCATCGACACCAGCCCGGACAGCATCGAGAGGATCACGATCAGCATCCCGCCGTTGCCGCGCGACATCTCCAGGGCCTTCACCGACAGCCATTCCGGGATGCCGGACTTGCCGAAGTAGCCCGCGATGGTCCAGATGGAGACGAGGATGGCCATCACGTTCCAGTCGACGATCTTGAAGGCGTCGTCCTCGCTCATGAGGCCCATCCAGATCATCACCGCCACGCCCAGCAGGGCGGCCGCCGTGCTGTCGATCCAGCCGGTGATGACGATCACGATCGTCACCGCGAAGATGGCGAGCGCGAGAATGGTCATCGTTTCCATCGGGTGCTTCCTCCTTGGGGTGGGGTATTGCTCTTCTCAATGCCCCGGGCATTGCACCACGGGGTCATGGCGAAATGTAGCAAATGATGCGTTGCCGGCCGCCAGCGGACATTGACCTGAGCCAAGACTCGCGCGGTCCGCGTGGCCTAGACTGGGCTGGACGCGGGTAGCGCGCCCGCGCACCGCCCCTGAAGAGGAGACGCCATGACCTACGGTTCCATCCTGGTCCCCATCGACGAGCATCCCTCGGCCGCCGGCAGCCTGGAGGCCGCCCGTCGCCTCGCCGCGGACTTCGGCGCGCACCTGGAGGGGCTCGCGATCATCCCGCCGCTCGCCGTGCCCCTGCGGCTGCGCCCGCGGCAGAGCGCCGCGACGCTCATGAAGAAGGAGTGGGAGCGCGACAAGCAGGAGGCGCGTGCCGGCATCAAGCGCTTCGAGGCGCAGGCGAGGAAGGCGGGCGTGGCCTCCGTGCAGGGTCTCGCGGTCGAGGCCGAGGCCGCCGCCGCCCTTGCGCTGCACGCCCGGACCGCCGACCTCGTCGTGCTGCCGCTGCCCGCCGAGGACGACCTCGGCGCGCTGGGCGGCCACGGCGTCGAGACGGCGCTGCTCGCGGTCGGCCGGCCCGTGCTGCTCGTGCCGGAGAAGGGCCTGCCGGCGGGCTTCCCGAAGAAGGTCGTCGTCGCGTGGAACGGCAGCCGCGAGGCGGCGCGCGCGCTGTCCGACGCCGTGCCGCTGCTGGCCCGCGCGAAGTCCGTCACGGTGTTCTCCTCGGGTCCCGCTGGCGACGAAGGGCCGCTGCATTCGGCGAAGGCGGCCGTCCGCTATCTCGCGCGTCACGGCATCCCGGCGGAATCGTCGCACGCCACGGCGGCCGACGAGAAGGTGGGCGACGCGATCCTCGCGCGCGCGCGGAAGGCGGGCGCCGATCTCGTCGTCATGGGCGCCTACGGCAGGCCGCGCTTCGCCGAGCTCGTGCTGGGCGGCGCCACGCGCGCCATCCTCGCCGGGGCGGGTATGCCCGTCCTGATGTCGCACTGATCGCGCGCGATTGACGCGGGTCAAGAGACTCGCGACCCCCGCCGGTTCTAGAATGGGCCAGCCGCCGGAAAGAGCGGCCGGGCCGGGGGGTATGCGCCGGATGCATTCGCCGCCTCCCCTCGGGATAGAATCCCCCACGCCGTTATTCCAACGACGACCAACGAGGAGGCTTTACCCATGAACCGTCGCACGACCGCGAAGACCCTGCTGGCCGCCGTGGTGGCCACCGCCTTTTCCGCATTCACTCCCGCCTTCGCGTGGGAGCCCACGAAGACCGTCGAGTTCATCGTGCCGGCCGGCACGGGCGGCGGCGCCGACCAGATGGCCCGCCTCGTGCAGTCGATCATCGCCAAGCACAACCTCATGAAGCAGAACATGGTGGTGGTGAACAAGGGCGGCGGCGCCGGCGCCGAGGGGTTCCTCGAGGTGAAGGGCGCCAAGGGCGACCCGCACAAGATCATCATCACGCTCTCGAACCTGTTCACCACGCCGATGGCCACCGGGGTCCCCTTCAACTGGAAGGACCTCACGCCCGTGCGCATGCTTGCGCTCGACCAGTTCGTGCTGTGGGTGAACAAGGAGAACCCGGCCAAGACCGCCAAGGAGTACGTCGAGCAGGTGAAGAAGGCCGGCGACGGCAAGATGAAGATGGGAGGCACGGGCTCCAAGCAGGAGGACCAGATCATCACGGTCGCGCTGCAGAAGCAGACCGGCGCCAAGTTCACCTACATCCCCTACAAGGGCGGCGGCGAGGTGGCGACCCAGCTCGTCGGCAAGCACGTCGATTCCTCGGTGAACAACCCGATCGAGGCGGTGGCCCAGTGGCGCGCCGGGAACCTGCGCCCGCTGTGCGTCTTCGACAACGAGCGCATGCCGTACAAGAACAAGGTCGCCGGCGACATGAGCTGGAACGACATCCCGACCTGCAAGGAGGCCGGCGTCGACACCGACTACCTGATGTTGCGCGGCATCTTCATGGCCGGCGGCGTCACCCCCGACCAGGTGAAGTACTACGTCGACCTCCTCGAGAAGGTCCGCCAGACGCCGGAGTGGAAGAAGTTCATGGAGGACGGCGCCTTCAACCAGACCGCGATCACCGGCAAGGAGTACGCCGACTGGGTCGCCAAGGCCGAGAAGCTGCACGAGGGCCTGATGCAGGAAGCGGGCTTCATGGCCAAGAAGTAGCGTTTCGCCGCGAAGCGGGGGCTGCGGCGCGGCCCCCGCCTTCCGGGCACAGGCACAACGACTGAGGAGAGGCGGGATGGAGGAAGGCAAGTCGGTCGCGTCCATGCGCGCGGCGGAGCTCGTGATGGCGGGGGTCTTCCTCGCCTTCGGCGCGCTGGTCATGTGGGACAGCAAGCGGCTGGGGTCGGCGTGGGCCGACGACGGGCCGCAGGCCGGCTACTTCCCGTTCTACATCGGCCTCTTCATCGTCGTCTCCTCGGCGGCCAACATCTTCCGCGCCCTGAACCTCGGCGAGAAGGGGCGCGCGGCATTCGTCGAGTGGGGCCAGCTGAAGATGGTTCTCGCCGTGATGGTGCCGACGACCGCCTACGTCGCGCTCATCGCCAACCCCTGGTTCAGCCTCGGGATCTACCTCGCCTCCGCGCTGTTCATCGCGTACTTCATGTGGCGGCTGGGCAAGTACGGCCCCGCGAAGATCGTCCCGGTGGCGCTCGGCGTGGTCGTGTTCTTCTTCCTCATGTTCGAGATCTGGTTCAAGGTGCCGCTCCCCAAGGGGCCCATCGAGGCCGCGCTGGGCTTCAACTAAGGGGGCACGGAAAATGCAAGAGATCCAGTCGCTGATGGGCGGCTTCGCCGTCGCCATGACCTGGTTCAACCTCGCCCTCATGCTCGCGGGCGTGAGCCTGGGCGTGTTGATCGGGGTGCTGCCCGGGCTGGGCGGCGCCAACGGGGTGGCGATCCTGCTGCCGCTCACCTTCACCATGTCGCAGCAGCCCGGGGGCGCCACCTCCGCGATCATCCTGCTGTCGTGCATCTACTGGGGAGCGCTCTTCGGGGGCGCCATCACCTCCATCCTCTTCAACATCCCCGGCGAGCCGTGGTCGGTGGCCACGACGTTCGACGGCTACCCCCTCGCGCAGAAGGGCCAGGCGGGCGCCGCGCTCACCGCGGCCTTCACCTCCTCCTTCATCGGCGCGCTGGTGGCGGTGATCCTCATCACCTTCATCTCGCCGATCATCGCGCGGTTCGCGCTCCGGTTCGGGCCGCCGGAGTTCTTCTCGGTGTACCTGCTCACCTTCTCCGCCTTCGTGGGCATGGCCAAGGGGGCCCCCTTCAAGACGATCACCGCCATGATGACGGGCTTCGCGCTCGCCGCGGTCGGCATCGACACCGTCACGGGGCAGTTGCGCCTCACGTTCGAGATCCCGGCGCTCCTCAAGGGCTTCGACTTCCTCATCGCCGTGATCGGCCTCTTCGGCATCGGCGAGATCCTCCTCACCATCGAGGAGGGCCTGGAGTTCAAGGGCACGAAGGCCAAGCTCAACATGCGCGTGGTGCTGGACACCTGGAAGGAGCTGCCGAAGTACTGGAAGACCTCCATCCGCTCCTCGGCCGTGGGCTGCCTCATGGGCATCGTGCCCGGGGGGGCCACGCCCGCGTCGTTCATGTCGTACGGCCTGGCCAAGCGCATGTCGCGCGACGGCGAGGAGTTCGGCACCGGCAAGGTCGAGGGCGTGGTGGCGCCGGAGACCGCGGCGCACGCCGCCGGCACCTCGGCGCTCCTGCCGATGCTCACGCTCGGCGTGCCGGGCTCGCCCACGGCGGCCGTGCTCCTCGGGGGCCTGCTCATCTGGGGCCTGCAGCCGGGGCCGCTCCTGTTCGTGGAGAAGGCCGACTTCGTCTGGGGCCTCATCGCCTCTATGTACCTGGGCAACATCGTCGGCCTGATCGTCGTGCTCACCTGCGTGCCGCTCTTCGCCTCCATCCTGCGCATCCCCTTCGCCATCATCGCGCCGGTGATCCTGGTGATCTGCGCCATCGGGGCCTACACGGTCCACAACTCGCTGTTCGACGTCTGGCTGATGCTCGTCTTCGGCGTCCTGGGCTACGTGTTCAAGAAGCTCGACTACCCGATGGCGCCGCTCGTGCTGGCGCTGGTGCTCGGCGACCGCGCGGAGGACTCCTTCCGCCAGTCCATGCTGGGCTCGCAGGGCGACATGGGCATCTTCTTCGCCAACCCGCTGGTGGGCACGATCACCTCCGCGGCGCTGCTGCTGCTCTTCTGGCCCCTCATCTCCCGCGCCATCGCCATCGCACGCGGCCGCAACGGGCGCGGGGGCTGACATGGCCGTCGTCGCCTTCACGCAGGAGATGGCAACGCTCGGGTCGGACGTCGCCTCGGGCGTGTGCGAGGCCCTCGGGCTGGAGATGGTGCGCCACGAGGTGGGCGACCACGTCGCCGGCAAGATGCAGGTGAAGAAGAGCCTCATCCGCCGCCTGCGCGAGGGCAAGGCGGGCCCCTTCGAGCGCTGGGCGGCCGACGAGAAGTCGATCTCCATCTTCACCGCGGAGGAGGTCTACGACCTCGCGGTGAAGGGCAACGTCCTCATCCGCGGCTGGGGCGCGACGATGCTCCTGAGGCATGTGGCGCACATCCCCTGCGTCCGCGTCTGCGCGCCGATGGGGCTGCGCGTCGAGCGGCTCATGAAGCGGCTGGAGACGGACGACGAGGCGCTCGCCCGCCACGAGATCGAGGTGGACGACCACGCCCGTGCCTCGCGCATGGCGGAGCACTTCGACGTGCACTGGGGCAACCCCGAGCTCTACGACCTCACGCTCAACACCGAGCGCCTGCCTGTGGCCACCTGCGTGGACATGGTGGTCGGCCTCGCGAGGAGCGCCTCCTTCCAGGAGACGCCCGCCTCGCGCCAGAACCTCGCCGACCTGGCGCTCGCCGCGAGGGCGCGCGCGGCGCTCAAGGCGAACCCCGCCACGGCCGGCATCGACGTGCACATCGAGGGTCGCGCCGGGCGCCTGCTCCTGCGCGGCATCGTCGCCAACGAGCGCGAGCACGCGCTCTGCATCGAGGTGGCGGGGGCCGTCGCCGGCGCCGCCGGCATCGACGACGAGCTCTCGACGATGTCGGGAAGGATGAAGCTCTTCCCGCAGCAGCACCTGCGCAAGTGACCCCTACAGGAGGTCGCGGCCGACCTTCTGCGCGAACGTGCGGCCGTATTCCGCGCCGAGGAAGCTCGCGAGGATCTTCTCCGCCTCGCGCAGCGCCACGCGCAGCTCCTGCGGCGTCGCGCAACGCTCGATCTTGAGGGCGAGCGCATCGCCGTTGGGGCCCAGGCGGTGCGAGATCTCGCGCATGGCCTCGCGGCGGATCTCCTCGAAGCGCTCCCGCGGCAGGCCCGCGGCGGAGTCCGGCGCCGCGGGGGCCTCAGCGGCCTTCGCGACCTCCCCGCCGGAGAGCGACACGAGCCCCTTCGCCTGCAGTTCCAGCAGGATCGCGGCCGCCTCGCCGGGGCGGAACATGGCGGAGAGTTCCGCCACGCTCTTCGCGCCGTCGACCATGATGAGCGCCCGCCGCAGCTTCGGCGGCAGCGCGTGGACGGGCGTGGCGATCTCGTTCGCGCCCGCCTGGGTCTTGTGGAACACGAGGCTCTCGTCGAGCATGGCATCCTCCGGCGCGGCTCTGGCGGCCGACTCTCCCCACTATAGGGCGCCCGCCCGCACGGCGCCACCCCCGGGCGGTCAGATCTTGCCCGCGTGCTTGAGGCGGGAGAGCGTCTCCGCGGAGAGGTTCAGGTAGGAGGCGAGCTCCTTCTTCGGCACCCGCTCGGCGAGCTCCGGGTGCTTGCGCAGGAACCGGTGCACGCGCCCGGGCGCGTCCAGCAGGTGCAGCGTGATGGTGTGGGCCATCACCTCGCTCATGAGGAACATCACCTCGTACTCGAAGTCCTCCTTGAGGTCCGGGTGCTCCTCGAGGAAGGCGGCCCACTGCGGCAGCGGCATCTTGGCCACGCGCGCCTTCGTCACCGCGCGGATGGAGTAGGGCGCGGGCGTGCGCAGCCGCCAGGCCGCGTAGCTCGTGTCCATGTCGTCCTCCTTCGCGAAGCGCAGGATCATCTCCTTGCCCTCGGGGTTGGCGACGACGCGCTTGAGGACCCCGTCGATCACGAAGTACTGCTCCATGTCGTGGGCGCCCTGGGTGAGCAGGACGTCGCCCTTGCGGTAATCCACCACCGCGAGCATCGGCTCGAGCGCCGCGAACGCGGGCGGCGGCAGGCGCCGGAGCACGATGTTCTTCCCCAGCTGCTCGGTGATTTGCTCGCGGTCAGGGTGGGTGGCCAGCAGGGTCATGGGGGTATTCGGGGAATTGACCCGCATCAAGGCAGGGCGCTCGTGCGGATCTCTAACATTCTAGCGCGATTCAATGAGGCCGGACCCTCGACAATGGGCCCGGCACGGACAATCGATGCAGCCTCGGCCGCGCGGCTGGCGGATCCCGCCCCGGCACGAGGCCATTCCCCGAGGAGATGAGCATGGCTACCGTCACCCCCACGGCCCCCGCGGGCCAGGCACCCGAGCAGGCTGGCGGCACGGCCGCGCCCGCCGCGCAGGCCCCGGAGCAGATCGACGGGTTCCACCTCGTGATCGAGGCGCTCAGGCTCAACGGCATCGACACGATCTTCGGCCTTCCGGGCATCCCCATCACCGACCTCACGCGCAAGGCGCAGGCCGCGGGCATGCGCGTGATCTCCTTCCGCCACGAGCAGAACGCCGGCTACGCCGCCTCGATCGCGGGCTTCATGACGGGCAAGCCCGGCATCTGCCTCACGGTGTCGGCGCCGGGCTTCCTCAACGGCCTCACGGCGCTAGCGAACGCGACCACCAACTGCTTCCCGATGATCCTCGTGTCGGGCTCGAGCGAGCGCGAGATCGTCGACCTGCAGCAGGGCGACTACGAGGAGATGGACCAGCTCGCGATCGCCAGGCCCCTGTGCAAGGCTGCCTTCCGCGTGCTCCACGCCGAGGACGTCGGCGTCGGCGTCGCGCGCGCCATCCGCGCCGCCGTCTCGGGCCGCCCCGGCGGCGTCTACCTCGACCTGCCGGCGAAGCTCTTCCCGCAGTCCATCGACGCCGAGGCCGGCCGCCGCTCGCTCATCCGGGTGGTCGACCCCGCGCCGCTGCAGATCCCGGCGCCGGAGGCCGTGCAGCGCGCGCTCGACCTCCTCAGGGGCGCGAAGCGCCCGCTCATCCTGCTGGGCAAGGGCGCAGCCTACGCCCGCGCCGACGACGCGATACGCGCCCTGGTGGAGAAGACGGGCATCCCGTACCTGCCCATGTCGATGGCCAAGGGGATCCTGCCGGACACGCACCCGCAGTGCGCCTCCGCGGCGCGCTCCTTCGTGCTGCCCGAGGCGGACGTGGTCCTCCTCGTGGGCGCGCGCCTCAACTGGCTGCTCTCGCACGGCAAGGGCAAGACCTGGGGAGGCAAGTCCGCCAAGGACTGGGGCGGCCAGAAGTTCATCCAGGTCGACATCTCGCCGCAGGAAGCGGACAGCAACGTGGCGATCGACGCGCCCGTCGTGGGCGACATCGGCTCGTGCGTGGCGGCACTGAACGCCGGAATCGGCGCCGGCTGGCCGAAGCCGCCCGCCGAGTGGCTGGCGGCGGTGGGCGAGCGCAAGGCGAAGAACGTCGCGAAGATGGCCGAGACGCTCGCGAAGGACCCGGCGCCGATGAACTTCCACAGCGCGCTCAACGTGGTGCGCGACATCGTCAAGGCCAACCCGGACGCGATCCTGGTGAACGAGGGCGCCAACGCGCTCGACTTCACGCGCAGCATCGTCGACATGTACAAGCCGAGGAAGCGCCTGGACGTGGGCACCTGGGGCGTGATGGGCATCGGCATGGGCTTCTCCATCGCCGCGGCGGTGACGAGCGGCGAGCAGGTGATCGCGATCGAGGGCGACAGCGCCTTCGGCTTCTCCGGCATGGAGGTGGAGACCATCTGCCGCTACAACCTGCCCGTGTGCGTCGTGATCCTGAACAACAACGGCGTCTACCGCGGCGACGAGAAGAACCTCGCCGGCGGCGCGGACCCCTCGCCGATGGTGTTCGTGAAGGGGGCGCGCTACGACCGGATGATGGAGGCCTTCGGCGGCGTGGGCGTGCAGGCCTCGACCCCGGCGCAGCTGCGCGCCGCGATGGAGGAGGCGATCCGCACGCGCCGGCCCACGCTCGTCAACGCGATCATCGACGAGGGGGCGGGCACCGAGAGCGGGCGCATCACGGCGCTGAACCCGACCGCGAAGAAGAAGTAGGCACCACGACCTCGAAGGTAAAATGCAGGGAACCGCAGATGAACGCGGATGAGCGCAGATGAACCCCGGACGGGATGCCGTCGTGGCCATGGGCAAGCCGCCTGCCCTTCCAGTAGTCATCTGCGTTCATCCGCGTTCATCTGCGGTTCCCCCCTCCAAAAGGAAGCGAAGCGCATGGAAGCTCTCAAAGGCGTAAGGATTCTCGACATGACCCACGTCCAGGCGGGTCCCACCTGTTCGCAGCTGCTCGCCTGGATGGGCGCGGACGTGATCAAGTTCGAGCCCCCGCAGGGCGACGCGACGCGCGGCCAGCTGCGCGACATCCCGGGCGCCGACAGCCTGTACTTCACGATGCTCAACTGCAACAAGCGCTCGATCACCGTGAACATGAAGAGCGCCGAGGGCAAGGAGGTCTTCGTCGACCTCCTGAAGAAGTGCGACATCATGATGGAGAACTTCGGCCCCGGCGTGCTGGAGCGGCTCGGTTTCACCTGGGAGAAGATCCACGAGATCAACCCGCGCATCGTCGTGGGCTCGATCAAGGGCTTCGGCTCCTCCGGCCCCTACGCGGACTTCAAGGCCTACGAGAACGTCGCGCAGGCGATGGGCGGCGCGATGAGCACCACGGGCATCCCCGACGGCCCGCCCTTCGTCACGGGCGCGCAGATCGGCGACTCCGGCACGGGCCTGCACCTGGCGATCGGGCTCCTCGCGGCGCTGCACCAGGCCACGCGCACCGGGCAGGGCCAGTACGTCGAGGTCGCGATGATGGACGGCGTGATGAACCTCTGCCGCGTGAAGTTCCGCGACCACCAGCGCCTCACGCGCCAGGAGCTCGCCGAGTACTCGGTGCCGACCTACACGGGCATGGGCGACGTGCCGCGCGCGGGCAACGACTCCGGCGGCGGCCAGCTGGGCAACGCCGTGCACTGCAAGCCGCACGGCCCCAACGACTGGATCTACGTGGTCGTGCAGGAGGCGGTGTGGGAAGCGCTCGCCAACCGCATCGGGCCCGAGGTGCACCACCCGGACCTCGCCACCGACCCCGACCTCGCGAAGATCGGCGACCGCCGCCGCCACCAGGCGAAGGTGTGGGGGCTGCTCGCCAAGTTCGCCGAGAAGTACACCAAGCGCGAGTTCATGGCGATACTCAACGAGATCGACGTGCCCTGCGGCCCGATCATGTCGACCTCCGACCTCGCCGACGACGAGCACGTGCGCGGGCGCGACATGTACGTGGAGCTCGACCACCCGCAGCGCGGCAAGTGGTTCAACGTCGGCATGCCCATCAAGCTCTCCGCCTCGCCCGCGAGGATCGAACGCAGCCCGCTGCTGGGCGAGCACACCGACGAGGTGCTGAAGAGCGTGCTCGGCTACGACGACGCGAAGGTCGCGTCGATGAGGTCGGCGGGCGCGTTCTCCGCCCCGCCCAAGAAGGCGGCTTGATCGCTGCCCGGTTGCAAACCCATTGGAACCGCAGATGAACGCAGATGAACGCGGATGGCTTTAGGCATAGAGGCGACCGTGGCCATTGGCACGCCGCGTCGACATCCCCGAATCATCCGCGTTCATCCGCGTTCATCTGCGGTTCCCCGCCTTTCGGACTGAAAAAATGAAAATCGCGATCATCGGACAGCAGGATTTCGGCAAGGCGGTCATGGAGGCGTTCCTCGCCCGCGGCGACACCGTGGCGGGCGTGTTCGTCGCCCCCGAGAAGGAGGGCGGCAAGCCCGACCCCATGAAGGTCGCCGCCGTCGAGAAGGGCCTCACGGTCTTCCAGTTCCCGTCGCTCAAGGCGCCCGAGGCGACGGCGGCGATGAAGGGGCTGGATGCCGACATCGGCATCATGGCCTTCGTGCTGCAGTTCGCGCCGCAGGAGTTCGTGAACATCCCGAAGCACGGCACGATCCAGTACCACCCGTCGCTCCTGCCCAGGTACCGCGGGCCCAGCTCCATCAACTGGCCGATCACCAAGGGCGAGACGAAGACGGGCCTCACCATCTTCCGGCCGACCGACGGCCTGGACGAGGGGGCGGTGATCCTGCAGAAGGAGACGCCGATCTCGGCGGACGACACGCTCGGCACCGTCTACTTCGACCGCCTGTTCCCGATGGGCGTGGCGGCGATGCTCGAGGCGGCGGATCTCGTCGTGGCCGGCAAGCACCGGGAAGTCGTGCAGGACGAGTCGCAGGCTTCCTACGAGGGCTGGTTCCGGGCCGCCGAGGCGCGCGTCCACTGGAACCAGCACGTCGACTGGATCCACAACACGATCCGCGGCGCCGACCCCGCGCCGGGCGCGTGGACCACGGTCGGGGGGAAGAAGCTGCAGCTCTTCGGCTCGCGCAAGCACCTCGTGCGCACCTTCGGCGCCGTGAAGGGCAAGATCGGCGAGATCGCCGAGATCGGGGCGGAGACGATGCGCGTCACCGCCCAGGGCGGCCAGGTCGAGATCGCCAAGGTGAAGCCGGAAGAGGGCAAGAAGGTCTCCGCCGCCGAGTGGGCGAAGGCTGCCGGTGTCACGGCCGGCACGATCCTCGGCACCTGAGGCGCGCGCGAGGTTTCAGGCGGCGGATTCCGGCACGGAGGACACGGAGGCAACACAGAGGAGAAGCATTTCATTCGCGGGACGCAACCCCGAGTTGAATTGGTTTTCCTCTGTGTCGCCTCCGTGTCCTCTGTGTTCCAGGCATTTGGTTCAAAATACCCCTCCGTATCCCCACTCCCGAGAATCCCATGCCCCACGCGATCCGATTCCACAAGACAGGCGGTCCCGAAGTGCTCCAGTGGGAGGAGGTCGCCGTCGGCGATCCCGGCCCCGGCGAGGCGCGCGTGCGCCTCAAGGCCGTCGGCCTCAACTACATCGACACCTACCACCGCTCGGGCCTCTACCCGCTGCCGCTGCCTTCGGCCATCGGCCGCGAGGGCGCGGGCGTGGTGGAGGCGGTGGGCAGCGCGGTCACCGACCTGAAGCCCGGCGACCGCGTGGCGTGGACGACGGGCCCGCTGGGCACCTACGCCGAGGTGAAGCTCCACCCGGCCGAGCGGCTGGTGAAGCTCCCGGACGCGATATCCTTCGAGCAGGCCGCCTGCATGATGCTGCAGGGGCTCACCGTCCACTACCTGTTGCGCCGCACCTACCCGGTGAAGGCGGGCGACACGATCCTCTTTCATGCCGCCGCCGGCGGCGTGGGCCTCATCGCCTGCCAGTGGGCGAAGGCGCTGGGCGCGAGCCTCATCGGCACCGTGGGGTCGGACGAGAAGGCGGCGCTAGCGAAGGCGCACGGCGCGGCCCACACGATCGTCTACACGCGCGAGGACTTCCAGGCCCGCGTGAAGGAGATCACGGGGGGCAAGGGCGTTCCGGTGGTGTACGACTCCATCGGCAAGGACACCTTCGTGAAGTCGCTCGATTGCCTGCAGCCGCGCGGCCTCATGGTGAGCTTCGGCAACGCCTCGGGGCCCGTGGACGCGTTCAACCTGGGCATCCTCGCGCAGAAGGGCTCGCTCTACGTGACCCGCCCCACGCTCGACACGCACATCGGCAAGCGCGAGGAGCTGCTCGCCGCCACGGCCGAGCTCTTCGACCACGTCGTCGCCGGCCGCATCCAGGTGGCCCCGCGGCAGCAGTACGCCCTCAAGGACGCCGCGCAGGCCCACCGCGACCTCGAGGCCCGCAAGACCACCGGCTCGACCATCCTCGTGCCGTGACCGGCGGCGGCCGGCGCCGCCGGGCCGCGGCCGCCCTCGCGGCGGCCGTGCTCGCGGCGACCGCGGTCGCGCTGGCCGGCCCCGCCGTGGGCCTCTTCTCCGGATCCCGTCCCGATTCCCTCGGCTTCGCCGGCGGGCGCTTCGCGCCGGGCGACTGGCGGCCCAACTGGGTGTCCTCGACCATCGCGCGCGACGACGCCCGGCACTTCGTGGCGCCGCTCGCCATCGCGGGCGATCCCTCGGCCGCCTGGGCCGCGCTCGAAGTGGCGCTCGCTGCGATGCCGCGCGCGACCATCGTCACCCGCTCGCCGGGCTACCTGCACGTGGAGTTCGCGAGCAAGGGCCTGGGGTTCGTCGACGACGCCGAGTTCGCGCTGGACGGCGCGGCGGGCGTGATCCACGTGAAGAGCGCGGCGCGCCTGGGCATCCGCGACTTCTCCGTCAACCGCGATCGCGTGGAGGCGATCCGCGCCGCGCTCGCCCGTCGCCCCGCCTGAGCGCGGGCGCGCGTCGGACACCGTGACCCACACCGTGTAAGATTCGGGCTCTCGCAGCGGGCGGAGGGGGAAGCCGCGCCGCGGCCGACGGGGAAGTGCCAAGGGAGAGCCCATGAAGAGCCAATTCTGGAAGGCCGACTGGTTCCTCGGCGTGGTGATCGCCGTCGCCATGCTCGCCTTCAACGCCACGTCGAACGTGATACCGGGCCTGGAGCGCTGGGCCTACGACCTCGGGGTGAAGGCCACCGCCAAGAATCCCAGCGACAAGATCGCCGTGGTCGCGATCGACGAGCAGTCGATCGCCAACATCGGCCGCTGGCCGTGGCCGCGCGAGGTGCACGGCAAGCTGATCGAGGAACTCGCCGCCGCGAAGGCGAAGGTCATCGGCAACACCGTCTTCTTCTTCGAGCCCCAGATCGACCCGGGCCTCGCCTACGTCCAGAAGATGCTGGACATCTACGACCGGGCGTACCCGCAGGGCGCCCCGCAGGAGGCCCCGGGCGTCGGCGTGTTCGGCGCGGCGACGCCGGCGGCCCAGGTGGCGCAGCCCCCGGGGGATGTGGCCGAGATCGGCAAGCTCCTGCGCGAGGCCTCGGTCGCGCTCAACAACGACGTGCTGCTCGCCGCCAGCGTGAAGAAGGCCGGCAACGTGGTCGTGCCGCTGGTGTTCGACGAGATGATGGGCGTTCCGCCGCCGGGCAAGCCCGACAAGCCCCTGCCGGAATATGTCGCGAAGTACGCGATCAGCGGCGGCGCGGGCCCCGCGGGCTCCCTCCTCTACGGGGTCTCCCTCATCGCGCCCATCGAGCAGGTCGGCGCGCACGTCGCGGGCATGGGCCACCTCAACGCCTCGCCCGACCCGGCCGACGGCGCCATCCGCGCCGAGCCGCTCGTGATCGACTACTACGGGCAGCAGTTCCCGTCGCTCGCGGTGATGATCGCGGCCCGGAGCTTGAACCTCGGGTCGAAGGACATCAAGGTGAATGCGGGCGAGAGCGTGGCCCTGGGCAACAAGGTCGTGCGCACTGACGAGCAGGGCCGCATGTTCACCTACTACTACAAGGACCGCGACGGGCGCCCCGCCTTCGCGGTCGACTCCTTCTTCGACGTGTTCACCGGCAAGATCCCCGCGTCGAAGTACGCCGACAAGATCGTCCTCATCGGCGCGGTGGCCGCCGGCATCGGCACGAACCAGGTGACGCCGATCTCGGCGCAGATGAACCCGGTCACGACGCTCGCCCACTCCGTGTCCTCGCTGCTGCAGGAGCACTTCTTCGTCGCGCCGACCTGGGGCACCTGGGCCACCCTCGCGGTGTACGCGCTCGTGGCGCTCTACCTCATCGTGCTGCTGCCGCGCCTTGGCGCCGGCATGGGCGCCGCGCTCACCGCACTCCTCTTCATCGCGCTCTTCGGCGCGCACCTGGGCCTCATGACCGGCGCCGGCCTCTGGCTGCAACTGATGCTGCCCGCGACGCTCCTCGTGGTGGGCCACCTGCTCCTCACCACCAAGCGCTACCTCGTCACCGAGCGCGGCAAGGAGAAGGCGGACATCGAGGGCGCGGAGTCCAACCGCATGCTGGGCCTCGCCTTCCAGCAGCAGGGGCAGCTCGACATGGCCTTCGACAAGTTCCGCAAGTGCCCCTACGACGAGCAGGTGGGCGAGAACCTGTATTCGCTCGCGCTCGACTTCGAGCGCCGCCGCCAGTTCAACAAGGCCGAGTCGGTGTTCGGCTACATCCACAAGCTCGACCCCAAGTTCAAGGACGTGGCCGAGCGCATGCAGCGCGCCAAGGCGATGAGCGAGACCATCATCCTGGGCGGCTCGTCGGCCGCGCGGTCCAACGCGGCGACGATGGTGATCCAGGGCGGCGGGGCGGAGAAGCCCATGCTCGGCCGCTACCAGGTGGAGAAGGAGCTGGGCAAGGGCGCCATGGGCGTGGTCTACCTCGGCAAGGACCCCAAGATCGGCCGCACGGTGGCCATCAAGACGATGGCGCTGTCGGCGGAGTTCGAGGGCGACGAGCTGCAGGAGGCCAAGGAGCGCTTCTTCCGCGAGGCGGAGACGGCCGGCCGCCTCACGCACCCCAACATCGTCACCATCTACGACGCGGGCGAGGAGCACGACCTCGCCTACATCGCCATGGAGTTCCTGAAGGGCAAGGACCTCGTTCCCTTCACCAAGCAGCCGAACCTCCTGCCGCCGGACCGCGTGCTCTCCATCGTCGAGCGCGTGGCCGACGCCCTGGGCTACGCGCACACCATGGGCGTGGTCCACCGCGACATCAAGCCCGCCAACATCATGTACGAGCCGGAGAGCGACACGGCCAAGGTGACGGACTTCGGCATCGCGCGCATCACGGACTCCTCCAAGACCAAGACGGGCATGGTGCTGGGCACGCCGTCCTACATGTCGCCCGAGCAGCTCGCCGGCAAGAAGATCGACGGCCGCTCCGACCTCTTCTCGCTGGGCGTCACGCTCTACCAGATGCTGTGCGGGCGGCTCCCCTTCGAGGGCGAGTCGATGACGCAGCTCATGTTCGCCATCGCCTCCAACCCGCACCCGGCCATCCGCGAGATCAACCCGGCGCTTCCGCCTTGGGTCGACGCCATCATCGACCGCGCGCTCGCCAAGGACTTCAACCAGCGCTACCAGACGGGCCAGGAGTTCGCCGAGGCGATCCGCCGCGCCCGCAAGGGCGGCGCCGCAGGGGTCGATGTCTCTCTCTGAGCCGACGGCAAGCCGCCAGCCGCTGCACCGCCGCACGATCGAGATCGTCGGCTACCGGCGCGACGACGGGCTCTACGACATCGAGGGCCGCCTGCTGGACAGGAAGGACGTCGACTTCACGGTCGGCGGCCGCGTGAAGCCCCCGGGAGAGGCGATTCACGACATGTGGCTTCGCATCACCGTCGACCGGGAGCTGCGCATCGTGGACGCCGCGGCCTCGACGGACGCGATGCCCTACCCGGGCTCGTGCGACGGCATCACGCCCGACTACGCGAAGCTCGTCGGGCTCTCCATCGGGCCCGGCTACCTGCGCCATGTGAAGGAGCGCCTCGGCGGCGTCCACGGCTGCACCCACCTCACGGAGCTGGCGGCATCGCTTGCCACGGCCGCGTTCCAGACCTTCGCGGGGCAGGGCCTCATGCCGTCGGATAGGAAGCCCCCGCAGCTCGACCGCTGCCACGCCCTGGATTCCCGCGGCGAGACCGTGGCCCGCTACTACCCGAAGTGGTACCGGGGCGCCGCGCCCGCCTCCGACGGCCCCACCGAGAACCACTGAGCGCCGGGATTGTGGCGGGCGGCTGACCGGGGTCAAGGCCGGCCCCCGGCGCCCGGCTGCTAGAATGGCCGGGCTCTCCAATCCGCCCCCCCACGACGATGAACATCCACGAATACCAGGGCAAGGAACTCTTCCGCAAGTTCGGCGTGCCCACGCCGCGCGGCATCCCCGCATTCTCCGTCGACGAGGCCGTGAAGGCGGCCGAGTCCCTCGGCGGCAAGGTCTGGGTCGTGAAGGCGCAGATCCACGCCGGCGGCCGCGGCAAGGGCGGCGGCGTGAAGGTCGCCAAGTCGATGGACGAGGTGAGGGAGCTCGCCGGGAAGATCCTCGGCATGACGCTCGTCACCCACCAGACCGGCCCCGAGGGCCGCAAGGTGCGCCGCCTCCTCATCGAGGAAGGGGCCGACATCCGGAAGGAGCTCTACGTCGCGATCGTCGTGGACCGCGTGACGCAGCGCGCGACGATGATGGCCTCGAGCGAGGGCGGCATGGACATCGAGGAGG
>Ga0209476_10000115_pt1 | contig 53073 bp, 54 predicted proteins | sample KloWWTrecipitate_FD_187179 | JGI IMG/M metagenome (GOLD analysis project Ga0209476, IMG submission 187179) | Active sludge microbial communities from Klosterneuburg, Austria, studying microevolution and ecology of nitrifiers - Klosterneuburg... | ecosystem: Engineered > WWTP > Aerobic digester... | reverse complement strand
GGCAGGTTCCACACCTGGCCCTCCGCGCAGAACGGATCGGGCGGCGCGCCCACGGAGACGCCGCGCGCGAGCGCCGCCTGCCCGTCCCAGGCCTCGGCCCCGTCGGGCGCGGCGCCCACGGCCAGGTCGCGGTAGAGGCCGATCTCGAGCCCCGAGCCGCTCGCGGCCGCGCCCAGCTGCTCGTCGGCGACCCATTGCAGCCACAGCGCGAAGTCGACCTCGCGCGCGTGGCGCGCGGCGAAGCGCGCGACGGCCGCGTCGTCGGGGTTGCGCAGTTCCGCGGGCCAGCGCTGCCACGGCACGCCGGGCCGGGTGGCGGCGATGGCCTCGAACGCCGCGAAGCGGCGCAGCCGCTCGCCGCCCTGCGCCACGAAGCGGTGGAAGGCGTGCGCACGCGCCTCGTCGCTAGGCAGGCGCGAGAAGGCTTCGAAGCACGCGTCCAGCGCCGAGGCCTTCGCCGCCCAGGCGGCCGGGTAGTCGATGGCGGGGCCGTCGGGAAGGGCGCCGATCGCCGCGCGCGCCGCGGGCGCTGTCGCGAACTCGGGCAGGGCCGCCACGTCGACATAGGCGGGGTCGAGGAAGCGCCGGTCGCTGGGGTGGTAGGGACTGGCCCGCTCGCGCTCCTGGCCGAAGAGCGCGTGCAGCGGGTTCACGCCGACCAGCGCGCCGCCCGCCGCTGCCGTCGCGCGCGCGGCCTGCGCGAGCGCGGTGAAGTCGCCGATGCCCTGGTCCCCGGGCCGGCGCAGCGCGTAGAGGTGCGCGGCGAGGCCGAAGCGGCGCCCGCCGCCGCGAAGCGCCGCGGGCAGGTGGCAGGCGCGCGGGGCGACGACGAGCGCGCCCTCGGCGTCCTCGTCCTCCAACCGCACGCGCCAGGCGCCGGCGGGGAGCGCGGGAAGGACCACGATGCGGCGCGCCACGGTGCGACCGTCGGCCGCGACGACGGGTTCGATGCCGCAGGCGGCCTCGTCGAAAGCGATCCGCCGCTCGCGGCCCGTCTCGTCGACGAGATGAAGCCAGCCGCGGCCGTGGCGAGGGGCGGAAGGCGCGAGCGGCAGCTGCGGCGGCGTTCCCTCGCGGCACACGGTGGCGACCGGGACGCGTCGCATCTCCCGCGCTGCAGCCAGCGCGGCAAGGCGCTCGCGCGCCTGCGAGGTGGTGCGCGCGTCTCGCCCCATCGCGGCGAGGAGCGCGTGGCGCGTGTCCTCGCCGACCTCGTGCAGGACGCCCGTCACGTCGTGCCAGCGCGGGGCGATCCCGCTCGCGGCGGCGAGTCGCTCGAGGACGGCGGGCTCGACGCCCGTCGGCCGCGCGGCCGCGTCGCGCTCCTCGACCAGGATCGCCACGGAGCGGGCGGAAACGATCGCCTCGTCGGCGCCGGGATCCGGCTCGCCCGAGGCGGTGGCGGTGTCCACCGCGCGCCGCCAGCGCCAGCCGTCGCGCGCGTGCGGCCACGCGACGGCGATGGCGGCGTCACTCGAGTTGAAGGCGACGGCCACGCGGTCCGCCGGCTCGTCGCCCTCGGCAGGCGCGTGCAGGGCGGCGACGAGGGCGCGCCCGCGCGGGTCCTCCCAGTCCTCGCGGGCCATCGGCCTGCCGTCCGGGCGGCGCCACTCGACGTCCGGGATGCCGCTCGCCTCCCGCGGCTCGCCGGCGAGCCAGCGGTCGAGGCGCAGCGCGCGGTGGCGGCGGCGCAGCCGCACGAGGCGCGCCACGAAGTCCGTGAGGTCGCCGTCCGCGCCGGCCCAGTCGACCCACGAGAGGGCGTTGTCCTGCGCGTAGGCGTTGTTGTTGCCGCGCTGGGTGCGGCCCAGTTCGTCGCCCATCGAGAGCATCGGCGTGCCGCGGGAGGCGAGAAGCGTGGCGAGGAGGGCGCGCGCATCCGCGCGGCGGGCGGCGACGACGCGCGGGTCGTCCGTCGCGCCCTCGGCGCCGTGGTTCCAGGAGAAGTTGGCGTCGGTGCCGTCGCGGTTGGCCTCGCCGTTGGCCTCGTTGTGCTTGGCGCCGTGGGCCGCGAGGTCGGCGAGCGTGAAGCCGTCGTGCGCCGTGATGAAGTTGACGGAGCGCGACGGTGGTCGGCGCGAAGCGGCGAAGACGTCGGCCGATCCGGCGAGCCGCGTGGCGAGCTCCCCGCGCAGGCCCGCGTCGCCGCGCCAGAAGCGGCGCACGGCGTCGCGGTAGCGGTCGTTCCACTCGCCCCAGGCGGCGGGAAAGGCGCCGAGGCGGTGCCCGCCGGGCCCCACGTCCCAGGGTTCGGCCACGAGCTTGAGGCCGCGCAGCAAGGGGTCCTGCGCGATGGCCTGCAGGAAGGGCGCGTGCGGGTCGAAGCCGCCGGTCGCGCGGGCCAGCGTCGTCGCGAGGTCGAAGCGGAAGCCGTCGACGCCGGCCGCGGCCCAGTGGCGAAGCGCATCGAGGGCGAGGCGCGCGACGGGGGCGCGCTCGAGCGCGAGCGTGTTGCCGCAGCCCGCGTCGTTCGCGTAACGCGCCGGATTGCCCGGCGCGAGCCGGTAATAGGTGGCGTTGTCCAGCCCGCGCAGCGAGAGCGTCGGCCCGTGCTCGTCGCCTTCGCCGGTGTGGTTGAGCACGACGTCGAGCAGCACTTCGAGCCCCGCGGCGTGCAGTGCCTCGACGCATGCCGCGAGCTCCGCCACCCCGCCGGGGGCGAGCGCGGGGTCCGGCGCGAGGAGCGCGACGGGGTTGTAGCCCCAGTAGTTCGAGAGCCCGAGCGGCGGCAGGTGCCGCTCGTCCACCCACGCCGCGAGCGGCATCAGCTCCACGGTGGTGACGCCCAGCCGCGCGAGGTGCTCGAGCGCCTCGGGGTGTGCGAGGCCCGCGAGCGTGCCGCGGATCGCCGCCGGCACGCCCGGATGCGATTTCGTGAACCCGCGCGCGTGCAGCTCGTAGATCACCGTCTCGCCCCACGGCACGCGGGCGCCTGCGGGAACGGGCGCGGCGTGCGGCGAGACGATCGCCCGTGGCACGAAGGGGGCGCTGTCGGCCTCGTCGCGCGTCACGCCGTCGGGGAGCGCGCCGAACACCGACGGGTGCAGCGCGAAGCGGCGGTCGAGCGCGGTGGCGTACGGGTCGACGAGGAGCTTCGCGGCGTTGAAGCGGTGCCCCTCGGCCGGCGCCCACGGGCCGTGCGCGCGCAGGCCGTAGCGCGCCCCGGCGGTGACCCCCGGGACGAACCCGTGGAAGACCTCGCCCGTGCGTTCCGGCAGCGCGATGCGCTCCGTCTCGCGCTCTCCCGCCGCGTCGAAGAGGCACAGCTCGATGGCGGTGGCGTGCGCCGAGTAGACGGCGAAGTTCGCGCCGCCGGCGGCGAGGCTCGCCCCGAGCGGCTCGGGGCTTCCAGGGCCGGGGCGGCGCATGCCGCTACGCGCCCGCGTCGGCCGCGAGCGCGCGGTAGAGCGCGGCGTACTGGCGCGCCGGGCGGCGCCAGCCGACGTCGGCGGCCATGCCGTGCTGCTGCAGCCGCGCCCAGGTGGGGCGGTCGCGCCACAGCGCGACGGCGCGCTCGAGGGTGAGCGCGAGCGCCTCGCGCGTCACGGGTGCGAACTGCAGGCCGTTGCCGGCGCTTGCCACCAGCGCCATCTCGTTGGCGTCGATCACGGTGTCGGCGAGCCCGCCCACGCGCGCCACCACGGGCACCGTGCCGTAGCGCAGCGCGCAGAGCTGCGTGAGGCCGCAGGGCTCGAAGCGCGAGGGCACGAGGAGCGCGTCGGCGCCGCCCTGCACGAGGTGCGCCGCGCCCTCGTCGAAACCGATGAGGACGCCTATGCGCCCCGGGTGCGCCGCGGCCGCCGCGCGCAAGCCCGCCTCGATGGGCGCCTCGCCGGTCCCCACGAGCGCGAGCTGCGCGCCCTGCGCGAGGAGGTCGGGGATCGCCTCCACCAGCACGTCGATTCCCTTCTGCCAGGTGAGGCGGCTCACCACGCCGAAGACGGGGGCATCGGCCTTCCCGTCGAGGCCGAGCCGCTTGCGCAGCGCCGCCTTGTTGGCCGCGCGCCGGTCGACGCTTCGCGCGTCGTAGGTCGCGGCGAGATGGCGGTCGGTGGCAGGGTCCCAGTAGGCCATGTCGATGCCGTTGAGGATGCCGGAGAGGACGCCGGCGCGCGCGCGCAGCAGCCCGTCGAGGCCCATGCCGAAGTCCGGCGTGCGGATCTCCATCGCGTAGCGCGGCGAGACCGTCGTGATGCGGTCGGCCAGCGCGAGCCCCGCCTTGAGGAAGCCGATGGTGCCGTAGTATTCGACGCCCTCCATCGTGAAGGCGTGCGCGGGAAGCCCCAGCGGCGCGAGGAGCGCCGCCGGGAACTGCCCCTGGAAGGCGAGGTTGTGCACCGTCATCACGGTGCGCGGCCGCGGGCCCGGGCCGTAGTGCAGGTAGGCCGGCGCGAGCCCGGCCTGCCAGTCGTGGGCGTGGACGATGTCGGGCGCGAAGGCGGGCACGAGACCGCGCCCCAGCTCCGCCGCCACGCGCGCGAGCGCCCCGAAGCGCAGCCCGTTGTCCGGCCACTCCTTGCCGTCGGGGCCGGTGTACGGGTTGCCCGAGCGGTCGAAGAGGTGCGGCGCGTCCAGCACGAAGAGGTCCAGTTCCCCGGCGCGCGCCGCGAGGAGCCGCGCCGGCCCGCCGTGCAGCGCGGGCCAGGCGTGCACGGCGTCGGCCGCGGGCAGGGCGGCCAGCACGCCCGGGTAGCCCGGCAGGAGCGTGCGCACCGCCACGCCCTCGGCGGCGAGCGCGGGCGGCAGCGCGCCCGCCACGTCGGCGAGCCCGCCGGTCTTCGCGAGCGGGAAGACCTCCGAGGCGACCGACAGGACGGCGGGACCCTTCATGCCGCGAGCCGGTCGATCATCGGCTGCGTGATGAGGCACACGCCGCGCTCGGTGCGGCGGAAGCGGCGCGCGTCCAGCTCCGGGTCCTCGCCCACGACGAGCCCGTCGGGGATGCGCACGCCCGCGTCGATCACGACGTTGGAGAGCCGGCAGTTGCGCGCGATGTCGACGTAGGGCAGCACGACCGAGTTGGTCACGCTCGCGAACGAGTGCACGTGCACGCCCGTGAAGAGCAGCGAGCGGCGCACCGCGGCGCCGGAGACGATGCAGCCTCCCGAGACGAGGGAGGCCACGCCCGAGCCGCGGCGGCCGTCGGCGTCGTGCACGAACTTGGCCGGCGGGTTGATCTCCGCGTAGGTCCAGATGGGCCAGTTGCGGTCGAAGAGGTCCAGCTCGGGGACGACGTCGGTGAGGTCGATGTTGGCCTCCCAGTAGGCGTCGATCGTGCCCACGTCGCGCCAGTAGGCCTCGGACTCCGCGCGCGAGCGCACGCACGAGGAGGTGAAGCGGTGCGCCACCGCCTTGCCGTTGGCCACGAGCCAGGGAATCACGTCCTTGCCGAAGTCGCGGCTGGAGCCGGGGTCGGCGGCGTCGCGGCGCAGCTGGTCGTTGAGGAGGTCGCGCCGGAAGACGTAGATGCCCATGCTCGCGAGCGCCCAGCCGGGGCGGTCGGGCATCTCGGGGGGCTGCGCCGGCTTCTCGACGAAGGAGACGATGCGGTCGGCCTCGTCCACGTGCATCACGCCGAAGGCGCTCGCTTCGGCCACGGGAACCTCCAGGCACGCGACGGTCACGTCGGCGCCGGAGTTCACGTGCTGCACCAGCATGCGCTCGTAGTCCATCTTGTAGATGTGGTCGCCGGCGAGGATCACGAGGTACTCGGGCGCATAGCCGTCGATGATGTCGACGTTCTGGTAGACGGCGTCGGCGGTGCCCGCGTACCACTCGTTGCCGCCGAGGCGCTGGCTCGCGGGCAGGATGTCGAAGCTCTCGTTTCGCACCGGCTGCAGGAAGTTCCAGCCGCGCTGCAGGTGGCGGATGAGGCTGTGGGCCTTGTACTGCGTGGCCACGGCGAGGCGGCGGATGCCGGAGTTGAGCGCGTTGGAAAGCGCGAAGTCGATGATGCGGGACTTGCCGCCGAAGTAGACGGCGGGCTTGGCGCGCCGGTCCGTGAGCTCCATGAGGCGCGTGCCGCGCCCGCCGGCCAGCACGTAGGCCATGGCCGAGCGCGCGAGCGGCGTGGCGTAGGTCACCTTGCGGCGGTCCGGGTGGTCCGGGTGGTCCGGGTGGTCGGGGTGCAGTGTCGATTCCATGGCGTCTCCTCGGGCGTTCTTCCGTTCTCAGGGCCCGTCGTGCACGAGCCAGAGCGTCGCGAGCGGGGGCAGCCGGAGCCCGGCGGATTGCGGCAGGCCGTGGCTGGGTGGGCCGGAGGCTTCGACCCCGCCCGCGTTGCCGGCGTTCGATCCGCCGTAGGCCGCGGCGTCGGTGTTGAGGATCTCGCGCCACCGGCCGGCGCGCGGCAGGCCCAGCCGGTAGCCCTCGCGCGGCACCGGCGTGAAGTTGGCGACGGCCACGACGGGCGACGCGCCCTCGCCGCCGTGGCGCGACCACGCGAAGACGGAGCTCGCGCGGTCCGAGACCTCGATCCAGGCGAACCCCTCGGGCTCGCAGTCGCGCTCGTGCAGGGCGCGCTCGCGGCGGTGCAGGCGGTTCAGGTCGCGCACCAGCGCCTGCACGCCGCGGTGCCAGTCGACGCCGGCCTGCCCCCAGTCGAGTTCGCCGTCGTGGCTCCACTCGCGGCCCTGCGCGAACTCCTGGCCCATGAAGAGGAGCTTCTTGCCGGGGTGCGCCCACATGAAGGCGTAGTAGGCGCGCAGCCCCGCGAACTTCTGCCAGGCGTCGCCCGGCATGCGCGCCAGCAGCGAGCCCTTGCCGTGCACCACCTCGTCGTGGGAGAGCGGCAGGACGAAGTTCTCCGTGAAGGCGTAGATGAGGCCGAAGGTCATGCGGTCGTGGTGCCAGCGGCGGTGCACCGGGTCCTCGCGCACGTAGGCGAGCGTGTCGTTCATCCAGCCCATGTTCCACTTGAACCCGAAGCCCAGCCCGCCGGCGGAAGTCGGCCGCGACACGCCGGGCCACGCGGTGGATTCCTCCGCGATCATGACGATGCCCGGATGCAGCCCGTACACGGTCTCGTTGAGCCGCCGCAGGAAGGCGATGGCCTCGAGGTTCTCGTTGCCGCCGCCCGGGTTGGGCACCCACTCGCCGGCCTTGCGCGAGTAGTCGAGGTAGAGCATCGAGGCCACGGCGTCCACGCGCAGGCCGTCCACGTGAAAGCGCTCCAGCCAGTAGAGCGCGCTCGCGACGAGGTAGTTCGACACCTCGCGGCGGCCGAAGTTGAAGATGGCGGTGTTCCAGTCCGGGTGGAAGCCCTGGCGCGGGTCGAGGTGCTCGTAGAGCGCCGTGCCGTCGAAGCGCGCGAGCCCGTGCGGGTCGGTGGGGAAGTGCGCCGGCACCCAGTCCACGATCACGCCCACGCCGCTCGCGTGGCAGCGGTCCACGAAGCGCGCGAAGGCCGCCGGCTCGCCGTGGCGCGCCGTGGGCGCGAAGAGGCCGACGGGCTGGTAGCCCCAGGAGGCGTCCAGCGGGTGCTCGGTCACCGGCATCAGCTCGACGTGGGTGAAGCCGAGGTCGGCCACGTAGGGCAGCAGGCGGTCGGCGATCTCGTCCCAGGAGAGGAAGCGGCCGCCCTCGCCGCGGCGCCACGAGCCGGCGTGCAGCTCGTAGATCGCCATGGGCGCGCGGCGCGGGTCGCGCACGGCGCGGCCGGCCATCCACGCCGCGTCCGTCCAGGCGAAGCGGGCGGTGTCGCGCACGACGGAGGCGGTCGACGGCCGCAGCTGCGCGCCGAATCCCACGGGGTCGGCCTTGAGCGGCAGCAGCTCGCCCGCGGCGCCGATCACCTCGTACTTGTAGAGAGCGCCCTCGCCGAGCCCGGGGACGAAGATCTCCCACACGCCGTTGTCGACGCGCCGGCGCATCACGTGGCGGCGCCCGTCCCAGCCGTTGAAGTCGCCCACGACGGACACGCGCCGCGCATTGGGGGCCCAGACGGCGAAGTGCACGCCCGCGAGCCCCTCGTGCACGATGGCGTGGGCGCCGAGCCGGTCGAAGAGGCGCGCGTGCGTGCCCTCGACGAGGAGCCAGTCGTCCATGGGGCCCAGCACGGGGCCGAAGGCGTAGGGGTCGTCGACCAGCCAGGTGTCGGCGCCGCGGCGCGCGCGCAGGCGGTAGGGCCCGGCCGCCGCGACGGCGCCTTCGAAGAGGCCGCCTTCGTGCAGTGGCGCAAGCGGCGCGAGGAGGGCGCCCTCGCGCGTCACGGCGTCCATGGACTCGGCGCCGGGGACGAAGGCGCGCACGACGCGCCGCCCGCCGGCCTCGTGGGGGCCGAGCACCGAGAAGGGGTCGTCGTGCCGGCCCGCGACGATCGCCTCGATGACGCCGGAGGGGATGGTCGGGGTCATCCGTCCTGCCTCAGGAGCTGCCCGGCGAGTCCGCGGGCAGGGCGCCCCAGATCTCGCGCGCGTAGTCGCGGATGGTGCGGTCGGACGAGAACCAGCCCATGCCGGCGGTGTTGAGGACGGCGCGCCGCCACCAGCCGTGGCGGTCGCGCCACAGCCCGGCCACCTCGCGCTGCGCGGCGCGGTAGGCCTCGAAATCGGCGCAGACCATGAACCAGTCGCGGTGGCGCAGGGTGTCGACGAGGCCCTTGTAGCGCGACTTGTCGTCGGGCGAGAAGAAGCCAGCCTCGAGGGTCGCCAGCGCCTCGGCCAGCGCCGGCGAGGCGGCGATGTCGGCCGTGGCGTCCAGGCCCGCGGCGCGGCGCGCGGCGACCTCGGCCGCCTTCAGGCCGAAGATGAAGATGTTCTCCGGGCCCACGTGGCTGCGGATCTCGATGTTGGCGCCGTCGAGCGTGCCGATGGTGAGCGCGCCGTTGAGCGCGAGCTTCATGTTGCCCGTGCCCGAGGCTTCCATCCCGGCCGTGGAGATCTGCTCGGACAGGTCGGAAGCGGGAATGATCGCCTCGGCGAGGCTCACGTTGTAGTTGGGCAGGAACACGACCTTCAGCAGCCCGCGCAGCGCCGGGTCCGCGTTCACCACGCGCGCCACGTCGGTCGCGAGCTTGATCACCAGCTTGGCCTGGTGGTAGCCGGCCGCGGCCTTGCCCGCGAATATCTTCACGCGCGGCACCCAGTCGTGGGTGGGCCGGGCGCGGATCTCGTGGTAGAGGGCGATCGTCTCCAGCAGGTTCAGGAGCTGGCGCTTGTACTCGTGGATGCGCTTGATCTGCGCGTCGAAGAGCGCCTCGGGGTCCACGCTGGTGCCGGTGCGCTCCGCGATGGTGCGCGCCAGCAGCACCTTGTTGGCGCGGCGCGTGGCGGCGAAGCGCTCGCGGAAGCCTGCGTCGTCGGCGAGGGGAGCGAGCCCGGCGATGCGGGCGGGGTCGTCCTGGAACCCGGGCCCGATCGCCTCGGTGACGAGGTTCGTGAGCCCGGGGTTGGCCTGGAAGAGCCAGCGGCGGAAGGTGATGCCGTTGGTCTGGTTGACGACGCGCCCGGGGAAGGCGGCGTTGAAGTCGTGGAAGACGGTCTGCCGCATGAGCTCGGTGTGCAGCGCCGAGACGCCGTTCACGCGCCGCGAGCCGAGGAAGGCGAGGTTGCCCATGCGCACCTGGCGCGTGTGGTTCTCCTCGATGAGGGAGAGCGAGGCGACGAGCTTTGGGTCGGTGGCGCCCGCCTTGCGCAGCTGGTCGAGGTGGTGCGCGTTGATGAGGTAGATGATCTGCATGTGCCGCGGGAGGAGCCCCTCCAGCAGCGGCACGCTCCACTTCTCCAGCGCCTCGGGCAGCAGCGTGTGGTTGGTGTAGTTGAAGACGGCGGTGGTGATGCGCCAGGCGTAGTCCCAGGGCATGCCGTGCTCGTCCACGAGCAGTCGCATGAGTTCCGGGATGGCGATGGCCGGGTGCGTGTCGTTCAGCTGGATGGCGACGTGGTCCGGCAGCGACGAGAGCTCGCCGTGCTGGGACTTGTGGCGCCGCAGCAGGTCCTGCAACGACGCCGAGGCGAAGAAGATCTCCTGGCGCAGGCGCAGCTCGTGGCCGGCGGGCGTGTCGTCGCTGGGGTAGAGCACGCGCGAGATGGCTTCCAGGCGCACGCGGTCGGCCAGCGCGCCCACGTGGTCGCCGCGGTTGAAGTCCTCGAGCACGATGGGGTGGCCTGCCCGCGCAGACCACAGCCGGAGCGTGTTCACGTGCCGGCCCCGCCAGCCGACCACGGGCGTGTCGAAGGCGACCGCGTTCACGCTGTCGGCCGGGCGCCACACGGAGCGGGTCGTGCCGTCGGCGTTGGGAACGGCGTCCACGGTGCCGCCGAAGCCGATCGTGTAGGTGACCTCGGGGCGCTCGAACTCCCAGGGGTTCCCGGAGGAGAGCCAGTCCTCGGGCAGCTCGATCTGCCAGCCGTCCTTCATCGCCTGGCGGAAGATGCCGTGGTCGTAGCGGATGCCGTAGCCGTGGGCCGGGATGCCCAGCGTCGCGAGCGAGTCCATGAAGCACGCCGCGAGCCGGCCGAGGCCGCCGTTGCCCAGCGCCGCGTCGGGCTCCAGGCCGCGCAGGCGGTCGAAATCCACGCCGAGGTCCGCGAGCGCCTCGCGCGCGGTGCCCACGAGCCCGAGGTTGGAGAGCGCGTCCAGCAGCAGGCGGCCGATGAGGAACTCGAGGGAGAAGTAGTAGACGCGCTTTCGGCCGTCGCGGTAGGTGCGGGTCGTGGCCTGCATCCAGCGCTCGACGATCTGGTCGCGCGTGGCGAGGGCCGTGGCGATGAGCCAGTCGTGGTCCAGCGCGTGGCGGCGGTCCTTGCCCACGGAATAGACGAGCTTCGCGACGATGGCGTCGCGGAACTGCGCGGGGGTCACGGGCGGCGGCGCGTCATCCCGGGCGGGCGGTTCGGTGAGCGGGGCGGGGGTGTCCAAGGCGGGGCGGGCAGGCGCGGCGGCGGGGCGGGCGATGCCGGCGGCATCAGCAAGGAGTGTACCCGCCCCGTGCCGGATGCGGTAAAGTTGCACATCATCTACAGCTATTGAGCCGCCCGCGCGCCGGGCGCCAGCCTCCCGGGAGACCCGCCATGCCCTTCATGTTCCTCACCCTGGCCGTGATCCTCGTGGTCGCCGTCGTGGCCTTCTTCCAGACGAGCCCGCGCATGGCCGACGGCCGCCCCGTCCTGGTCTTCAACGTGGCGACCCTCCTGCTTTCGGTGCCGGTGGCCATCGCCGTGGGCGGGTGGCTGCACGCCGATGCGATCGCGCGCCGCCCCCACGAGGGCGGCATGGCCATGTACCTCGCCATCATGGCCGGGGGCGCGGCGGCGCTCGCGATCGTGGCCGTGGGCGGCCTCATCCGCAATTTCGGGATCTTCCCGCTGTCGCGGCGGGCCCCGCCGCCGGCCGTCACCGAGTAGCCGCGGCGGCGCCCGCCGGCAGGTGGGCGTCTATCAGGGCGCGGGCGATCGACTGCGCGGCCGCGAGCTCGGGCAGGGCGTCGCCGGGCCCGAACCAGCGCGCCTCCGCGATCTCGTCCCCGTCGGGCGCGAGCTCGCCGCCCGCGTGCTCCGCCGTGAAGGCCACCATGAGCGAGTGCGGGAACGGCCACGACTGGCTCGCGAAGTAGCGAACGCCCGCCACCTCCAGGCCCACTTCCTCGCGCACCTCGCGGTGGACCGTGTCCTCGAGGGATTCCCCCGCCTCGACGAAGCCCGCGAGCGCAGACCAGCGCCCCGTGCCGCGCGCGTGCCTCGCGAGCAGGATCGCGTCGCCGCGCCGCACGAGAACCATCATGGCCGGGGAGACGCGCGGCCAGGCCGACAGCCCGCAGGGTTCGCAGAGCCGCGCGTGCTCGGCGGCCGCGCGACGCGTGGGCGCCCCGCAGGCGCCGCAGAAGCGGTGGTTGCGGTCCCACTCGGCCAGCTGGCGCGCGCGCCCCGCGATGGCGAGCCAGCCTTCGTCCGCTTCGCCGAAAAGCGAGCGCAGCCGCCGGAAGGCGTGGCCGGCCGGGGGTGCCGTGCCGCGCGGAACCCACGCGGCGCGGCAGTACCGGGCGCCCCACAGCCCCACCGGCACCGTCGCCGCGGGGTCGATCCCGAGCGCCTCGCACGCCGCGGCATCGGGCAGCCCGGGGCCGCCTTGGGCCACGAGGAGCGCGTCGCCCTCGAAGACGAAGGTGAGGGGCGCGGGGTCGGGGCGGGGGCTGGCGAGGGGCGCGAAAGTGGCGGGCGCCGCGATCATGCGCCCGACCAGGCCAGCAGGTTCATGAACTCGCGCCGCGTCTTCGGCCCGTGGGTGAGGAAGGTGGGGTCGGGCCGCTCGCGCGCTTCCTCGCGGTCGCGGGCGACGCGGTCCTTCGCGAGGTGCTTGTCCAGGACGTCCTTCGGCACGGGGTAGAGGGGCAGGGCGTTCAGCCCGAACACCTTGGCGCGCAGCGCGGGGGTCATCTCCGGGTAGCCGTGCTTCTCGCGCAGCGCCGGCGCGACCTGGAAGGCGCGGAAGGCCTGGATCTGGTCCTGCGGCGAGCCGTACCAGATCGAGTCCGTCCCCCACAGCACGTTCGATTCCCCCACTGCCTTGAAGAGCTTGCCCAGCGCGTGGGCGGCGGAGTCGGGGTCGCGCATGAGGAAGCGCCAGGTGGAGCCGAGCTCCGCGTAGACGTTCGCCCCCGGCTTCACGCCTGCCTTGGCGAGGCTCGTGACCAGCGCGTCGATGCCGTCGGTGCGCGCCGGGTCGTAGGGCCCTTCGGGGCTGCCGGCCACGAAACCGGAGTGATAGATGAGGAAGTTCACGTCCGGGAAGCGCTTCGCCACGCGCCCCACGTCGGCGCAGGTGGAGTGCTCGTAGGAGCGCCGCCCGAAGGGCAGGCCCTTGTGGATGGCGATGTTCCTCACGCCCAGCTTTCGGGCCTTCTCGATGAAGGCGAGCCCCGCGTCGTCGTCCAGCCAGAAGCCCTTGCCGTCCGGGCCCCACTGCGTGTAGGTCTTCCACGCGCTGATGCGGTGGCGCGAGGCCAGCTCGTCCATGCCCTCGAGGTCGCCGGGCTGGTTGGGGTTCACGCGGCCGTGGATGTAGAGGCGGTGGGTGCCCTCGAGCTTCTCCACGACCCGCGCCGTGGCCGCGGCCTCCTCGATGGTGAGCGGCTCGCCCTCGCGCGTGGAGGGCACGAAGGAGAGCACCATGAGGTCGGTGTCGGAATCGTGGAAGACGTCCTTCACGAACTCGTCGGGGCCGATGCACTGGAGATAGTCGAGCGTCCCCGGGCCCTTCGACGGCCCGCAGGCCTGCGTCTTGGGCATCTGCAGGGGACGCGCGCCCGCGGGCAGGCGTTTCGTCCACGCGCCCGTGGGGTTCACGAAGTGGCCCTGCACGTCGAAGATGAACTCGCGCCCGTCCAGCGCCGCGCGCGCGAGCTGCGCGTCCAGCGCCGCCTCCCGCGGCAGGTCGAACCAGCCGCCGCGCCGCCCGGCGGCCGCGTAGGCGTCGTTGAAGGCGAGCAGCGTCGAGGCTACCCCGGCCGCGGAGACGAGGAACGAGCGCCGGTCCAGGCCCGTGCGCTTCGCGTTGGCCGTCGCCGCCCCGTGGGCCAGGCGGTGCGCGTGGTGGTGCTCCGGGGCGAGGGGGATCGGGGCGAATTCGCCGTTGCTCGTGGCGTCGATCTTCACCGGCAGGCGCAGGCCTTCCGGGTCGTGGCGGTAGCGCATGGCGGGCTCCTCGGGGTCGCGGGGGATTCTACCCCTCCCCTCGCCACGGCCGGCGCGGGCGGCTATGCTTGGCCCACATCGCATGGGAGGCGAACATGGACAAGACCCTGCTGCTGGCCGTGACCCTGGCGCTCGTGGCGACCCCGGCCCTTGCCCGGAAGGATTGCGAGGAGCTCAAGGCCGAGATCGCCGCCAAGATCGAGAAGAAGGGCGTGAAGGCCTACACGCTCGATGCCGTGAAGAAGGGCGACGAAGGCGACCGGCGCGTCGTGGGCACCTGCGATGGCGGCGCCAAGGTCATCGTCTACAAGCGCGGCAAGGCGTCCTGACCGCGGCAGGGGCTTCGGTGCGCGGGGTCTTCAGCACGGAGGGAATCTCTGGCGGCCTCGGCTTCCGTAGCCGGCACTTGATCCTGTGGCCCCTTGGATTTCCTCCGTGCCCTCCGTGGTGAAACTCCCGTCCCCCTACTCCACCTTCGGCAATTCGTCCGCCAGCAGCGCGAGCGCCCCGCGCAGGACGGCCTCGTAGCGCGCCTTCTCGGCGGCGATCGTCTCCGGCGTCCAGTCGTAGAAGCCGCCTCCCGTCTTCATGCCCAGCCGCCCGGCCGCCACGCGGTCGGTGAGGCACTTCGCGGGCACGGTGTTGTCGGCGAGATCCGGGTACATGGTGGCCGCGGCGGCGGCGTGCACGTCGATGCCGGCGTGGTCCTTCTGCAGGATGGGCCCGGCGGCGAGGTAGCGGAAGCCGAACCCGAAGCGCACGGCGGCGTCGACGTCCCCGGCGGTGGCCACGCCAGCGTCGATGAGCGCGTAGGCCTCGCGGGCCAGCGCGTGCTGCAGGCGGTTGGCGAGGAAGCCGGGAAGATCCTTGCGCACGATCACGGGCACCTTGCCGGTCGCGCGCATGAAATCCGCGAGGGCGCGGGCGACGGCCGGGTCCGTGCCGGCGCCGCACACGACCTCGACCAGCGGCACCAGGTGCGCCGGCATGAAGTAGTGCAGGCCGATGCACCGCCCCGGCCCGGGCAGTCCCTCGGCGATGGCGCTGATGGGAAAGCTCGAGCTGTTGCTCGCGAGCCAGGCGTCGGGCCGCGCGCGGCGCGCGAGGTCGGCGAAGAGGGCGCGCTTGGCCTCCAGCTTCTCAGGCACGGCCTCGATCACGAGGTCGACGGCGGGCCAGTCGAGGTCGTCCAGGCTCGCGTGCACCTCGAGGAAATCCAGCCGGTCGGGGCAGCCGAGGGCGGCGAGCCCCGCGGCCAGCCGCGCGGGCAGGGCCTCGCGCACGGCGGCGAAGGTCTCGACCAGGTGGGTGGGGCAGCCGGCGCGGGCCAGCGTGAGGGCGATGTCGGCGCCCATCGTGCCGCCGCCGACGACGGCGCAGGTCTTGCGAGGAGGCATGCGGGGGTTCCTATAGAATCGGGAGTCCGAAGAGAAGGCCAGGGAGGCCCATCCGCCATGAAGCGCATCGCCATCGTACTGCTGTTGCTCGCCTCCGGGACCGCCGCGGCGCAGGAACTCGCCGGGACGCTGAAGAAGGTGAAGGAGACGGGCACGATCACGCTCGGGATCCGCGAGACCTCCGTCCCCTTCTCCTACCTCGACGAGAAGCAGAACGCCATCGGCTATTCCATCGACCTGTGCGAGAAGGTGGTCGATGCCGTGAAGGCCGAGCTGAAGATGCCGGACCTCAAGGTGCGCAGGATCCCCGTGGTCTCGCAGACGCGCATCCCGCTCGTGGCCAACGGCACGGTGGACCTCGAGTGCGGCTCGACCACCAACACGCTCACGCGGCAGAAGCAGGCCGACTTCTCGCACGTCACCTTCATCGGCGGCACGCGCCTGCTGGTGAAGGCGAAGTCCGGCATCAAGGAGGTCGAGGACCTGAAGGGAAGGACGATCTCCGTCTCCCAGGGCACGACGAACGAGCGCGTCATCAAGAACCTCTCCGACAAGCTCAACCTCGGCATCAAGATCCTCAACGTGAAGGATCACGGCGAGGGCTTCCTCGTGCTCGAGAGCGGGCGCGTGGACGCCAACGTGAGCGACGACATCCAGCTCATGGGCCTGCGCTCGAAGGCGAGGAACCCCAGCGACTACGTGGTGACGGGGCGGCTCCTCTCCTACGAGCCCTTCGGCCTCATGCTCCGGCGCAACGACGCCGACTTCAAGCTGGTCGTGAACCGCACGCTCTCGGCCCTCATGCGCACGGGCGAGATCGAGAAGATCCACGCGAAGTGGTTCGGCCCGCTCGGCGCGCCGCTCAGCGCGACGATGAGGACGGCCTTCGAGATCCAGGCGCTGCCGGAATAGCGCGCGGGCCATGGGCCGGGCGGCCGCCGCCATCGTCGCCGGGGCGCGCGCCGCCGACCCGCGCAAGGGTTCGATCACGGTCAAGTGCGCGGGGCACGGCTTGTGGTACACCACCTACCATCTCGATTTCGTGGTGGTCCGATGAAGAAGACGCTCGCCATCGCCGCGCTGGCCTTCCTGCCCGCGCTCTCGCCGGCCCAGGCGCCCGCGGCCGACCCGCTCGCCTTCCTCGGCTGGATGAAGGACCTGGCCGGCGCCTGCTGGGAAGGCAAGGATGCCCAGGGGCGCGTCACCGACCGGCAGTGCTACGAGTTGCAGTACGGCCGGTTCCTGCGCGGCGCCATCGAGATCGGCGCCATCGACAACAAGCCGCCGGGCTTCCGCGGCGACAGCCTCTTCCACCGCGAGCCGAGGACCGGCCGCATCGCCATCGTCCTCTGGGCGAGCAACGGCTCGGTGAGCCTCTCCGAGGCGGTGGTGGAGGGCGGGGCCATCCGCTACATCCAGCCGAAAGTCGAGGGCCGGCCGGAATCGCGCACGAGCTGGACGCGGCAGGGCGCGGACGGCTTCCGCGTCGCGCGCGAGCACCGCGAGGGCGAGGCCTGGCAGGAGACGCTGGTGGTGAGCTACCGGCGCCTGCCGAAATGAGCGGCGAGCGCCCCTGGCTGCGCTTCTACGGGAGCGTGCCGCACACGATCGACTACCCGCGCGTCACGCTCTACGGGGCGCTCGCGGCCACGGCTCGGCGCGTGCCCGGGTCGGTCGCGTGGGACTTCCTCGGCACGAAGGCCACCTACGCGGCGTTCCTCGACGCCGTGGACCGCTGCGCCGCGGCGCTGGCCGCCGAGGGGCTGCGCGCGGGCGACCGCTTCCTCATCTCCATGCCCACCACGCCGCAGGGCGTGATCGCCTTCTACGCGGCCAACCGGCTGGGGGCGCTGCCGGCGCTCATCCACCCGCTCTCGACCGCGCCCGAGATCACGCACTTCCTCGACGCCACGGGCGCGCGCATGGCGCTGGTGCTGGACGCCTTCTACGGCACGCTCGCGGCGGCAACGCCCAAGGCGCCGCTCGCGAAGATCCTCGTCGCCGCGATCCCCGAGTACCTCTCGCCGCTGAAGCGGCTGGGCTTCTGGGCGACCAAGGGCCGCAAGATCCCGCCCGTGCCGGCCGACCCGCGCGTGCGCCGGTGGGCGCCGCTCCTCGCCGCGGCGCGGCCGGCGACGGACCCGCCGGTGGGCGCCACCGACGACCCCGCCGCGATCCTCTTCTCCGGCGGGACGACGGGGCTGCCGAAGGGCATCGTGCTGTCGCACCGCAATTTCATCGCCGAGGGGATGCAGGCGGCCTCGTGGTGCGGGATGGGCGAGAAGGACGCCATCCTCGCGATCCTGCCCATCTTCCACGGCTTCGGGCTTGGGGTGTGCGTGAACGCCGCCTTCATGGCCGGCGGCAAGTCCATCCTCGTGCCGCAGTTCAGCGCCGAGGTCGTCTCGAAGGTGCTGCGGAAGGACCGCCCCAACGTGCTGGTGGGCGTGCCCACGCTCTTCGACGCCCTCACCAGGGACCCCTCGCTCGAGCGCGCGGACCTCTCCTGCCTCACCGCGTGCTTCTGCGGCGCGGACACGCTGCCGCGCGCGGTGAAGGAGCGCTTCGAGGCGATGGTGGCCAAGGGCGGCGGCAAGGTGAAGCTCCTCGAGGGCTACGGGCTCACCGAGGCCGTCACGGGCATCATGGCCACGCCGCTCGCGGAGTACCGCGAGGGCTCCATCGGCATCCCGTTCCCCGACATGCTGGCCAAGGTGGTGAGGCCGGGCACGACCGAGGCGGCGCCCGCGGGCGAGGAGGGCGAGATCTGCATCGCCGGCCCGGCGGTGATGCTGGGCTACCTCGACGACCCGGAGGCCACGGCGCAGGCGCTGCGCGCGCACGCCGATGGCCGCACCTGGCTGCACACGGGCGACCTCGGCAAGATGGACGCCGACGGCTTCACCTATTTCTCGGTGCGGCTCAAGCGCATGATCAAGTCGTCGGGGTTCAACGTGTACCCGGCGCAGGTCGAAGCGGTGATCCTCAAGCACCCGGCGGTGGCCGAGGCGTGCGTGATCGGCGTGCCCGACCCGGCGCAGGTCGAGCGCGTGAAGGCCTGCGTGGTGCTGCGCGACCGCGCGCAGGCCGGGGCGGCGATCGAGGAGTCGATCATCGCCCACTGCCGCGAGCACCTCATCAAGTGGTCCTGCCCGCGGGAGATCGAGTTCGTCGACGCGCTCCCCCTCACCAAGGTGGGCAAGGTCGATTACCGCGAGCTCGCGCGCCGGCACGAGGCGCGAGCCGCGCAACAGGCGAAAGGCTGAGGCGATGGTCGCAAGGAAGAAGGGCAAGGCGGGGCACGGGGGCGCGCCGGCGCACGGCGGCGAGCGGGTGGCCGCCGCGCTCGAGGCGTGGGGCGTCAAGTGGATCTTCACGCTGTGCGGAGGGCACATCTCGCCCATCCTCGTGGCCGCGAAGCGGCGCGGCATCGCGATCGTCGACACCCGCGACGAGGTGACGGCCGTCTTCGCGGCGGACGCTGCCGCGCGCCTCACCGGCACGCCGGGGGTCGCGGCCGTCACGGCCGGCCCCGGCATCACCAACACCATCACCGCGCTCAAGAACGCGCAGCTCGCGCAGTCGCCCGTGCTGCTGCTGGGCGGCGGCGCGCCCACGGCGCTGCAGGGGCGCGGCGCGCTGCAGGACATCGAGCAGGCGCCTCTCGTGGAGCCGCACGTGAAGCTGGTGCGGCAGGTGCGGCGCGTGGCGGACCTCGGCCCGGCGGTGGAGGAGGCGCTCGCGGAGGCGATGGCGGGCGTCCCGGGCCCGACCTTCGTCGAGTGCCCCGTCGACCTGCTCTACGACGAGACGCTCATCCGCGGCTGGTACGCGGACGCCTCCGGCAAGGGCACTTCCATCGGCGACCGCTTCCTTCGCTGGTACCTCAACCGCCACGCGGACAAGATGTTCGAGGGCGCGGGCGAGCCCTATGCGCCGCGGCCGCGCGCGGTGCCGGCGCCGCTGGCCGGGGACACCCCGCTCACGCTCGCGGCCGACGCGCTCGCCAAGGCCGAGCGGCCGCTCATGGTGCTGGGGAGCCAGGCGCTCGTCGAGGCCGGGGAGGCCGCGAAGGTGGCCCACGCCGTCGAGCGGCTGGGAATCCCCGTCTACCTGTCGGGGATGGCGCGCGGGCTGCTGGGCAGGGATTCGCCGCTGCAGATGCGCCACGCGCGGCGCAAGGCGCTGCGGGAATCCGACTGCGTGCTCCTCGCGGGCGTGCCCTGCGACTTCCGGCTGGACTACGGCAAGCACGTGCGCCGCTCGGCGACCCTCATCGCCGCCAACCGCAGCACGAAGGACGCGCGGCTCAACCGCACGGCCGACATCGAGGCCATCGGCGACGCGGGCCGCTTCCTCGTGGCGCTCTCCCACAAGGCGCACGGCGTGAAGCGGCCGGACTGGATCGCCACGCTGCAGGCCCGCGACGCCGAGCGCGAGGCGGAGATCGACGCGCAGGCCGCGAAGCACGGCCCGCACGTGAACCCCGTCTCGTTCTTCCGCAAGATGGAGGCGGCGGCGGCCGAGGACGCGATCTTCGTCGCCGACGGCGGCGATTTCGTCGCGACCGCCTCCTACATCCTGCGCCCGCGCGGGCCGCTCGCCTGGCTGGACCCGGGCGCCTTCGGCACGCTGGGCGTGGGCGCGGGGTTCGCCATCGGCGCGGCGATGGCCCGGCCGGGCGCCGAGGTGTGGATCGTCTGGGGCGACGGCGCCAGCGGCTATGGGCTCGCGGAGCTCGACACCTTCGTCCGCCACGGCATCCCGGTGATCGCCGTCGTCGGCAACGACGCCGGCTGGACGCAGATCGCGCGCGAGCAGGTGAAGATGCTGGGCGACGACGTGGGCACCGTGCTCGCCCGCACCGCCTACCACGAGGTGGCGAAGGGGTTCGGCGCGGCGGGCGTGGAGATACGCACGGATGCGGAAGTCGACCATGGCCTCGCGGAAGCGCGCCGGCTCGCGCGCGCCGGCAAGCCCGTGCTCGTGAACGTCTGGCTCGACAAGACCGAGTTCCGCGAGGGCTCGATCTCGATGTAGTCCCTTTCCCCCCTTGACGCCGCCCCCCCGGGGCGTATGTTGGGATGGCGGGCCGGAAAGGGCCTCGCGGCCCTCCGGCCTGCCGCACAAGACCGACAAGCGACAGGAGGGATACCCATGAATGCGCAATCGCCGATGGCGCTGGCCCGCGAGCAGCCTTTCTTCCGCGGGCTCGATCCGCAGGATGCCGACCAGCTCGCCTCGCTCGCCCGCGAGGTCCGCTTCGCGAAGGACGAGGTCGTCTACCGCGAGGGCGAGGAGTGCCAGGATTTCTACCTGGTCGTTTCCGGCCGCGTCGTGCTGGAGATCACGCCGCCCAGCGGCGCGTTTCCGTTCGACACCGTGGAGGCGGGCGACGAGTTCGGCTGGACGGCCGTGCTGGGCAGCCACGACCGCGTGCTGCAGGCGCGCGCGCTTCAGGAGACGCTCGTGCTCGCGTTCGATGCGGCGCGGCTGCGCGCGCTGTGCGAATCGGATCGCGCCTTCGGCTACGACCTGATGAGGAAGCTCCTCTCCTCGGCAGTGGAGCGGCTGCAGGCGGTGCGGCTGGAGGTGATGGACCTCTACTGGCCGGTGGCCCGGCGCGCCGGCGCCTGAGGAGCGGCTACCGCGCGAGCAGCCACGCGCCGGTGGCGAGGTAGGCGATCCCCATCGTCATCACCGCCCAGCGCGTCCACTGCCGGAAGGAGGCGTCGCTGAGCCGCTCGAGGACGCGGCGGGAGAGCGTCGTGCCGGCGATGGCGAGCGCCACCATGAGGAGCGCCAGCCGCGGGTCCACGGTGCCGCGTTGCGCGGCGGCCACGAGCCCGCCGAAGTAGGCGATCTTGATGACGTGCCCGAGGCTCTGGATCGAGGCCTTGGTGGCCACGACCGCGCGCCGGTCCATCTTCGAGCGCACGAAGAAGACGTCCAGGATCGGGCCGGAAACGCCGGCGATGAGCTGCAGGCCCGTGCAGACCACGCCGCACAGGAACGGGTGCCCGCGCTTCTTCACGTCCAGCACCAGCTTCTCGGGAAGCGCCAGCCCGATGAAGGGCGTGATGCCCAGCACGAGGAGGGCCACGGGCTTGCTCGCGACCAGCTGCACCAGCGCGAAGGCGGCCAGCGCGGCGAGCGCGCCCCACGCGTTGCCGCGGAAGACGCGCCAGTCGATCTCGCGCCGCCACAGGACGGCCCGCCAGCCGTTGGCGGCGAGCTGCGTCACCCCGTGCAGCACCATCGCCTGCGGCACCGTGAGGAGCGCGAGCAGCACGCCCATGAGGATCATGCCGCCGGCCATCCCGAGGATGCCGGAGATGAAGGAGGTGACGAGCGCGGCGACGGCGAGGGTGGCGAGGACGGGGAGCGTGGGCATCGTGAAAGAGTATCATCCGCGACTGCATGCCCGAAGCCGCCCTCATCGACCCCGAGCTGGCCGCGTTCCTGCAACGCGGCGTGTCGGTGCACGTCTCCTCGCGCGGCCCCACGAACATCCCCAACCTCGTGCGCGGCATCGGCTGCCGCGTGTCGGCGGACCGGCGCCAGGTGACGGCGTTCGTGCTGGCTTCCCAGTGCGGGGCGCTGCTCGCGGAACTGGCGATGAACGGGGCGATCTCGTTCGTGGCGACGCTGCCCAGCACGCACCGCACCGTGCAGCTCAAGGGCACGGACGCGAAGGCCGGCGCGCCGCTGCCGGGCGACGAGGCGCTGGTGGCGCGCGAGCGCGCGGCGCTGGTCGAGGACCTCGTGGGCGTGGGCTACGCGCCGGAGATGCCGCGCACGCTCCTCGGCGGCGACTGGGCCGAGGCGGTGGCGATCACCTTCACGCCGACGGCGGCCTTCGTGCAGACGCCGGGGCCGGGGGCGGGCGCGCCGCTCGGGGCGGGCTCGCGGTGACCGCGCTCACGCTGGACGCCATCCGCCGGGCGCTGGAGGGCAGCATCCCGGCGCTCATCGCCACCTGCGCGCCCGACGGCACGCCCAACTGCGCCTACCTCTCGCAGGTGGAGTACGTGGACCCGGCGCACGTGGCGCTCTCGTGGCAGTTCTTCAACAAGACGCGGCAGAACGTGCTGGCCAACCCGGTGGCGCGGCTGCTGGTCGTGGATTCGCGCACCATCGCGCGCTACCGGCTGGTGATCCGCTACCTGCGCACCGAGACCGCCGGGCCGCTCTTCGAGCGCATGAAGGCGAAGCTCGCGGGCATCGCCTCGCACACGGGGATGACGGGCGTCTTCCGCCTGCAGGGCTCCGACGTCTACCGCGTGGAGGCGATCGAGCGCGTGCCGGGGCCGGAGCTGCCCGTGCCGCCGGAGGACAGGAACCTGCTCGCGGCGGTGCGCGACTGCGCGCGCCGCATCGGCGCCATCGCCGACCTGGAGTCGCTCCTCGACACGGCCCTCGACTGCATCGCGGAGAAGTTCGCGGTGGAGCACGCCCTCGTGATGCTGCGCGACGCCGGCGGCGGGCGGCTCTACACGGTGGCGAGCCGCGGCTACGCCGATTCCGGCGTGGGCTCCGAGATCCCGCTGGGGCAGGGCGTGATCGGGGTGGCGGCGCGCGAGCGCACGCCCATCCGCGTCGGCTACGCGCAGGCCGAGTACGCCTACGGCCGCGCCATCCGCGAGGCGGCGCTGCGCGACGGGATCGCGCTGGAGACCGAGATCCCGCTGCCGGGGCTCGCGGACTCGCGCAGCCAGCTCGCGGTGCCCATCGAGGCCTTCGGGCGGCTGCTGGGCGTTCTCTTCGTGGAGGCCGCCGAGGACCTGCGCTTCGGCTACGACGACGAGGACGCGCTGGTGGCCGTCGCCGGGCAGCTGGGCGCGGCGATCCACGTGCTGCAGGCGGCGGAAGGCGAGGACGCGCCCGCGTCGGCGGCGCCCGGTGCTTCCCCCGTGGCGGGCCCGGCGCTGCAGGTGCGGCACTTCGCCGAGAACGACTCCGTGTTCCTCGGCGGCGACTACCTCATCAAGGGTGTCGCCGGCAGCATCTTCCATGCGCTCGTCACGGACTTCCTCGCTACGGGGCGCACCGAGTTCTCCAACAAGGAACTGCGCCTGGACCCGCGCGTGAAGCTCCCCGACATCGGCGACAACCTCGAGGCACGGCTGATCCTCCTCGCCCGGCGCCTGGACGAGCGCGGCGCGGGCGTGCGCATCGAGAAGTCGGGCCGGGGGCGCTTCCGGCTCGCTGTCTCGCGGGCGCTGGAGCTGGTGGAGGTGGGGTGAATTTTCGGGGACGGTTCCTGTACCCAAAGCAGCGCGGTGCCGAGTGCGTTCGGCATGACGTCTGGGGGAGTAAAGGAACCGTCCCCAGAATCACGCAATCGGAATCCTCCCCGCATTCGCGCCCAGCCACGCGGCGAAATCCTGCAGCCGCGGGTTGAGGGAGCGGGAGAACGCCACGTCGCGCGTGCGGCAGAAGTCGGCCTCGAAGTCGCGCTTGAACTGGAACATGTTGCCGAGGTCGTCCGCGCCCGGGAACCCGAAGCCGCGATACACCTCCGGCGGCACGTCCTGGTAGCGCACGGGCCGGCCGAGCGCGCGGCCGAGCGCCTCGGCCATCTGCGTGCCCGTGAGGTGCGCGCCCGCGATGCCCACCGTCCGGCCGACGAAGGCCTGCCCCGCCTTGAAGACGCCGTACGCGCAGCGCCCGATGTCCGCCGCGGCGATGCCCGGAAGCCGCGCGTTGCCCATGGGCATCGTGATGGCGAGCGTGCCGTCGGGCCCCGGCTTCGGGCCCATGCCGAAGTGGACCAGGTTGTCCCAGTAGAAGCTCGTGAGCAGGAACGTCGTGGGCACGCCCGCCTGCCGGAAGAGCTCGTCGGCCTCCCCCTTGGCGTCGAAGTGCGGCACCTTGTACCGGCCCATGAGCGTGGGCATGCGCTGGCTCTCCAGCGGCACGAACCGCCGCGTGTCTTCGAGCGTGGACCAGATGGCGTGGCGCACGCCTGCCGAGCGCGCGGCGCGGGCCAGGTTGCCCGCCTGCGCCAGTTCCTTCTCCGGGGAGAAGTGCGCCCAGTAGAAGGTGACGCAGTACGCGCCGTGCGCGCCCGCGAAGGCGCGCGCGAGGCTCGCCTCGTCGTCCACGTCGGCGGCCACCACCTCGGCGCCGGCGCGGGCCAGCGCCCGGGCGGCATCCGAATCGGGGTTGCGGACGAGGGCGCGCACGGCGAAACCCCCGGCGGGGTCCTCGAGGATGGCGCGGGCGAGGCCGCCGCCCTGGGCGCCGGTGGAGCCCACGACGGCGATGATCCTGCGGGGGGCGGTCATGGGGACGCCCCGGTCAGTGGGCCTGGCCCGGGAACGCGATCACCGGGCCCTTCGCGGCCTGCCCGGGCGGGAGGTACGCGGGCGCGGGCTCGCCGGCGGGGCCGAGGTGGCGCACATAGCGGTAGATGGCGCGCAGGTCGGCCTCCGCCATGTCGTGCAGCGCGAACCACGGCATCGGCGGGCGGTACTGGGCGCTCTTCGCCACGCGCACCCATTCCTGTTCCGACATCTTCGCGAGCACCAGGCGCAGGTTCGAGGGATAGGTCGTGCCCCACGCGCCCTGCCAGCCGAGCGTGTCGCCCGTGAGCCAGAGCTTCTCGTCGACCTTGCCGCCGGCCTGGGCGTAGCCGGGCGTGTGGCAGTCGTTGCAACCGGCGATGCGGGCGAGGTAGCGGCCGCGCTCGATCGACTTCGCGTCGGCGGCGGGCTTGGCGGTGCCGCCGGCCTCGACGTGCAGGGCGGCGGTAGCGGCGGCGAGCAGGGCCGCGGCGGCGGCGAGCGGCGCGGCGCGGCGGATGAAGGCGGGCATGGCGGGTCTCCTGTGCGGTGAGGGAATGCCGCCACTCTAGGCGGGCGCCGCCGGGCCCGTTCCTAAGACTTCCTTCCGGGTTCCCTAAGAAAACCCTAAGGCGTCACGAATCGTCACAATGGACGGCGCCGGCGGCCGCCAGCCGGCCGATGGCCGGCCCGTCGTACCCCAGCGAGCCGAGGATCTCGCGCGTGTGCTGCCCGAGGAGCGGGGAAGGGCGCGTGACGGCGCACGGCGTGTCCGAGAACTTGACCGGCATGCCGATCGCCTTCGTGAGCCCGGCCCTGGGGTGGTCCACCTCGACCACCATCTCGCGCGCGGCCACCTGCGGGTCGGCCAGCATGTCGCCGATGCGATTGATGGGCCCGACCGGGACGCCGGCCGCCTCGAACTCCGCGATCCACTCGGCCGAGGTGCGCGCCTTCATGCGCTCGGCGATGAGGGGCGTGAGTTCCGCGAGGTGCTTCATCCGGTCGCCGTTGGTCGCGAAGCGCGGGTCGGCGAGGAGGTCCTCGCGGCCGATGGCCTTGGCGATCCGCTCCCAGTTGGACTGGTTGGCGCCGCCCACGTTGATCCAGCCGTCGGCGGTGGGAAACGCCTGGTAGGGCGCCGTGAGGATATGCGCCGAGCCCGAGGGGCCCGGGCTCTCGCCCGTGGCCAGGTAGATGGCGCTCTGCCAGTAGGTCTGCTGGATGGCCGCCTCCATGAGCGAGGTGTCCACCATCTGCCCGCGGCCCGTGGCGTTGCGCGCGTGCAGCGCCGAGACGACGCCCAGCGCGGCGAAGATCCCCGCGTTGATGTCGGCGATGGGCGAGCCGGACTTCACGGGCGCCCCGCCCGGCTCCCCGGTGATCGACATGAGCCCCGCGAAGCCCTGCGCGATCAGGTCGAAGCCGCCCTTGTCGGCGTAGGGCCCGGTGCGCCCGTAGCCGGAGACCACGCAGTAGACGAGGCGCGGGTTGAGCGCGCGCAGCACGTCCCAGCCCAGGCCCAGCTTCTCGAGCGTGCCCTTGCGGTAGTTCTCGGTGACCACGTCGGCCGTGAGCAGCAGCTTCTTCACGACCTCCAGGCCCTCGGGGGTCTTGAGATTCACCGCGATGCCGCGCTTGTTGCGGTTGAGCATCATGAACGCGGCCGACTCGCCGTTCACCGAGGGGCGCGAGTAGGAGCGCGTGTCGTCGCCGCCGGGCAGCTTCTCGACCTTGATCACGTCGGCGCCCATGTCGGCGAGCAGCATGCCGCAGGTGGGGCCGGCCATGATCTGGGCCAGCTCGACGACGCGGATTCCCGCGAGAGGCCCGGTCATCGGGGATTCCGGTCGGAAGGTGGGGGAACCGCAGATGAACGCGGATGAACGCAGATGGTCGTCGAAGGGCGGGTCATGGTGCGCTGGGGAACTGTTATCGCGATCTGCCTACGTACTCGAGCTGCAGACATCCCTTTCGACCATCTGCGTTCATCTGCGTTCATCTGCGGTTCCACGCCCTTCATCGCCCCTTGAACGAAGGCTTCTCCTTCGCGAGGAAGGCTTTCCTCCCGATCTGGAAGTCCTCCGTCCCGTAGCAGGCATAGCCTTCCTCGATGTCCTCCGGCGCGAGGGGGCGCGGGTCGCGGAAGCGGCGTGCGAACTTCTTGTGCCACCGCGCCACCAGCGGCGCGCCGTCGGCGATGCGCCGCGCGGTGGCCCTCGCCTCGGCCTCGACCTCGGCATCCGGCACCACGCGCGTCACGAGGCCCTTCTCCTTCGCCTCGCGCGCGTCGAAGACGCGGCCCTCGAGGAGGATCTCGAGGGCCACCGCCTCGCCCGCCAGGCGGATGAGCGCCCCGATCTCGGAGTAGGCCATGACGAGCCCGAGCTTGTTGATCGGCACGCCGAAGCGGCTGGACTCCCCGCAGATGCGGATGTCGGCGAGACCTGCGATCTCCAGCCCTCCGCCCACGCAGATGCCGTGGATCTGGGCGACCACCGGGTGGCGGCAGCCGCCGATGGCCTCGATGGTGCGCGTCATCACCTCGCCGTAGGCGCGCGCCTGCACGACGTTGGAGCGCTCGTTCTCGAACTCGCCGATGTCGTTGCCGGGGGCGAAGGCGCGCTCCCCGGCGCCGCGCAGCAGGATGCAGCGCACCGAGTCGTCGGCGCCGAGCTCGAGGAAGGCGTCGCCCAGCCGCCTCCACATCGCCTTCGTGAGGGCGTTGAGCTTCTCCGGGCGGTTCAGGACGACGGTGGCGATGTCGCCGTCGCGGCGGACGAGGATCGTGTCGGTCATGCGCTCACCTGTAGAGGAAGTTGACGAGACCCAGCGTCACGAACGGCACGTAGGTCACCATCATCAGCGTGAAGAGCAGCACCGCGATGAACGGGATGTTGGCCTTGGTCACGTCCCAGACGCTCTCCTTCGCGATCGAGCAGGTTAGCAGCAGCACGCTCGCCACGGGCGGCGTCTGCTGGCCGATGGCGAGGTTCAGCGTCACGATCACCCCGAAGTGGACCGGGTCGATCCCCGCCGCCGTCACGACCGGCATCACGATCGGGACCACCAGGATGATGGCCGCCGCCGAGTGCAGGAACATGCCGATGACGAGGAAGAAGACGTTCAGGATCGCCAGTATTGCCCACTTCTCGCTCGTGACGGAGAGCATGGCCGCGGCGATGCGCTGCGGAAGCTGCACCTCGGTGAGGTAGAGCCCGAGCAGGGCCGAGGCGGCCACCAGCAGCATCACGGAGCCCGTCTGCACGGCGCCGTCGACGACCGCCTCGCGCAGCCGCGGCCAGTCGAGCTCGCGGTAGACGAGGCCGCCCACCAGGAGCGAGGCCACCACCGCGAGCGCGGCGCCCTCGGTCGCGGTGACGATGCCGCCGAAGATCCCGCCCAGGATGATGATGGGCAGGGTGAGCGCCCAGAACGCGTGCCTGAAGGCGCGCCAGAGCTTGCCCCACTGGAAGATCTCCTCCACCGGCCAGTTGAACCGGACGGCATACCAGTAGCACAGCGCCATGAAGCCGAAGCCCGTGAGCAGGCCCGGGACGATGCCCGCGACGAACATCTGCACCACCGAGGCGCCCGCCATGACCGCGTAGAGGATCATGGGGATCGACGGCGGCAGGATGATCGCCAGCGTTGCGGTCGAGGAGGTCACCGCCGCGGTGAAGGGGCCGGGGTAGCCGCGTTCCTTCATGGCCGGCATGATGATGGAGGCGGTCGCGGCCACGCCCGCGACCGCGGAGCCCGAGATCTCCGCGAAGAACATGTGGCTCAGCACGTTCACCTGCGCGAGCGCCCCCCGCATCCAGCCGACGAGCGCCTGGCAGAAGTCGATGAGCCGGTGCGAGATGCCCGAGGTGTTCATGATCGCGGCCGCGAGGATGAACAGCGGGATCGCGATGAGCGGGAAGCTGGTCGCGCCCTGGTAGAGCGCGAGCGGCACGTTCGGCAGGCTCGCGAGGCCCTGCGTCGTGACCATCGCCACCACGGAGGCGATGCACAGCGCCACGGCGATGGGCACGTTGATCAGCACCAGCACCACGACGCACGCGAGCACCAGGAACCCGGTCATGCGTGCCCCCGGGCCCCAGCCTCGCCGCGCGCGCTGCGCAGCACCTCGGGGAACACCAGCAGCTGGCCCACGACGAACAGGACGGCGCTGATGGGGATCACCGAGTTCGCGTAAGCCACGGAGACCTCCGGCAGGGAGACGAGCCGGTCCGAGGCGAGGATCTCGAGGATCGTGTAGCCCACCCAGGCGAGCAGGACGAAGAACGCCATCGTGCACAGCTGCGCCACGACGGCGGCGGCCACCCGCGGGCCCGCGGGCAGCATCCGCACGACCTCGGGAACGCCCATGTGCGCGTGCTTGAGGACGGCGAGCGCCGACCCGTAGAAGGTGACCCAGGCGAGCAGGATGGTGGCGACCTCGTCGTACCAGACGAGGGAGTGGCCGGAGTAGCGGAAGGCCACGCCCGCCGTCACTTCCAGGGCGAGCGCGGCCATGAGCGCGATGCAGATGCCCTCGAGGAAGCGCTCGTATCCCCGACGGAACGACTGCAGCGTCATCGGCTACTTGCCGAGCGCGATGGCGCGGTCGATGACTTCCTTCGAGCCGGCGACCTCCTTGGCGAACTCCTCGTACACGGGCTTCGAGGCGGCCACGAAGGCGTCCTTGTTGGGGACGTTGGACTTCACGCCCGCGGCGGTGATCACGCCCAGCAGGTCCCTGTCGCCCTTCTCGGCCAGCTCGTAGACGAAGGCCTGCGTCTCCTTCGCCGTGTCCTCGAGGATCTTCCTCACGTCGGGCGGGAGCGTGGCCCACTTCTTCGCGCCGACGGTGGCGTAGGCCGGGGTGTAGACGTGGCCGGTGAGCGAGATGAACTTCTGCACCTCCTGGAACTTGGCGCTGGTGATCTGCGTGAAGGGGTTCTCCTGGCCGTCCATGACGCCCGTCTGCAGGGCGGTGAAGACCTCCGAGAACTTCATCGGCGAGGGGTTGGCGCCGTAGGCCTGGAACATCTTCACGCGCCACTTGCCCTCCGGCACGCGCAGCTTGATGCCCTTGAGGTCGTCGGGCGTGTCGATGGGCCGCTTGCTGTTGGTGATGTGCCGGTAGCCGTTCTCCCACACCGCGATCACCTTGAGGCCCTTCTTCTCGGCCGCCGGGGCGATGGAGGGCCAGAAGACCTCCTTCTCGATGCGGGCCATGTGCTTCCTGTCCTTCACCAGGTAGGGCATCTCGAAGACGCCGAAGATGTCGGCCTCCGAGGTCATGACGGTGGAGGGCAGGGCGATGTCCACGGTGCCGAGCTTCAGCTTCTGGACCAGCTCCTTGTCGCCGCCCAGCTGGCTAGAGCCGTAGACGACGACCTTGGCCTTGCTGCCGAGCTTGGCGTTGGCGCGGCGGGCGAATTCCTCCGCCGACTGGGCGAAGAGGCTGCCGGGCTCGCCCACGTGGCCGAACTTGATCTCGGTCTGGGCGAGGGCGGGGGAGGCGGCGAGCAGGCAGGCGCAGAGCGCGCCCAGCAGGGTGCGGTTGTTCATGAGCATCTCCTCGTTCGGTTTTGTGGGCCGGCAGGCGCTCGGACCGCCGGATGACCGAAGTGTAGGCACATCCCGGCGGCGCCGTCGATGACCGGCGCGAAGCCGGGAAAACGCCCCGGGGATGCTCCCCGGGGAGCGTGCCCGATGCCTCGGGGGGTATATCCGGGGTGTGACGGTGTTACGGGCACCGTTACACGCCCGCGGTCCCCGCCCATCCCGTTGATTCAGGTCAAAAGCGGGGCCTTCTCATGGGCGGAAAGTCCGGTTCATGTCCGGGTTCCGGATCTCCGAGGAGGCCTCATGAAGCTCACCGCCGCAGTCACCACCCTCGTCCTCGCCGCCGCCGCGACCGCCGCCTGGGGCCACCCCGGGCACGGCGCCGTGGGCGAGGCCCACCACCTCATCGACTTCCTCGCGCTGGGCGGGATCCTCGCCGTGATCGCGGGCGTGCTGCTCTCCGGCCGGAAAGGGGACAAGGACCATGACTGAGACCTTCTACGACGTGCTCCGCCGGCAGGGCATCTCGCGGCGCAGCTTCCTCAAGTTCTGCAGCCTGACGACGGCCTCGCTGGGGCTGTCGCCCACGGTGGCCCCCCAGATCGCGCACGCGCTGGAGAACAAGCCGCGCACGCCTGTCATCTGGATCGAGGGCCTGGAGTGCACCTGCTGCTCCGAGTCGTTCATCCGCTCGGCGCACCCGCTCGCCAAGGACGCGATCCTCTCGCTCCTGTCGCTCGACTACCACATGACCCTCTCGGCCGCCGCCGGCGAGCAGCTGCGCGCCAACGCCCTCGAGACGATCGAGAAGCACAAGGGCAACTACATCCTCGCCGTCGAGGGCAACCCGCCGCTCAACGAGGACGGGATGTACTGCATCTACTACGGCAAGCCCTTCGTGGAGACCCTCAAGAAGTACGCGAAGGACGCCAAGGCCGTGATCGCCTGGGGCTCCTGCGCCTCCTGGGGCTGCGTGCAGGCCGCCAAGCCCAACCCGACCAACGCGGTGCCGATCGACAAGGTCATCACCGACAAGCCCATCATCAAGGTGCCGGGCTGCCCGCCCATCGCCGAGGTGATGACGGCCATCGTCACCTACGTGCTCACCTTCGACCGCATCCCCGAGCTGGACCGCCAGGGCCGGCCGAAGATGTTCTACAGCCAGCGCATCCACGACAAGTGCTACCGCCGCCCGCACTTCGACGCCGGCCAGTTCGTCGAGAAGTGGGACGACGAGGCCGCCCGAATGGGCTACTGCCTCTACAAGATCGGCTGCAAGGGCCCGACCACCTACAACGCCTGCTCGACCACGCGCTGGAACGAGGGCGTCTCCTTCCCGATCCAGTCGGGCCACGGCTGCATCGGCTGCTCCGAGGACGGCTTCTGGGACAAGGGCTCCTTCTACGACCGGCTCACGAACATCCCGGCCTTCGGGATCGAGGCGAACGCCGACAAGGTCGGCGCCGTCGCGGCCGGCGTGGTCGGCGCCGCGGTCGTGGCGCACGCCGCGGTGACCGCGATCAGGAAAGCCTCCGAGAAACCCGGTTCCACGAAAGGTGAGGGGAAATAGCCATGGCCGTTCTCGAGACCCAAGGATTCAAGCTGGACAACAGCGGCAAGCGGATCGTCGTCGATCCCGTCTGCCGCATCGAGGGCCACCTGCGCATCGAGTGCAACGTCGACAAGAAGGGCGTGATCCAGAACGCCGTCTCCACGGGCACGATGTGGCGCGGGCTGGAGGTGATCCTCAAGGGCCGCGACCCGCGCGACGCGTGGGCGTTCGTGGAGCGGATCTGCGGCGTGTGCACCGGCGTGCACGCGCTCGCCTCGGTGCGCTGCGTCGAGGATGCGCTGAACATCCCGATCCCCGACACCGCCAACATCATCCGCAACCTGATGCACTCGACGCTCTACGCCCAGGACCACCTGGTGCACTTCTACCACCTGCACGCGCTCGACTGGGTGGACGTGGTCTCGGCCCTCAAGGCCGATCCCAAGAAGACGAGCGAGCTGGCGCAGTCGATCTCCTCCTGGCCGAACTCGTCTCCGGGCTACTACCGCGACCTCGCGGCGCGCCTGACGAAGTTCGTCGAATCCGGCCAGCTGGGGCCCTTCCGCAACGGCTACTGGGGCCACCCCGACTACAAGCTGCCGCCCGAAGCCAACCTCATGGCCGTCGGCCACTACCTCGAGGCGCTGGACTTCCAGAAGGAGATCGTGAAGATCCAGACGATCTTCGGCGGCAAGAACCCGCACCCGAACTGGCTGGTGGGCGGGGTTCCGTGCTCGATCAACGTCGACCGCGCGGGCGCGGTGGGCGCGATCAACATGGAACGCCTCAACATGGTCGGCAAGATCATCGACGACACGATCGACTTCATCGACAAGGTCTACATCCCCGACCTGCTGGCGATCGCCTCGTTCTACAAGCACTGGGGCGCCATCGGCAACGGGCTCGCCTCGACCAACGTCATGTCCTACGGGGAGTTCCCCGAGATCGCCAACGACCAGTCCAACAAGTCGCTGCTGATGCCGCGCGGCGCGATCCTGGGCGGCGACCTGAAGAACATCCACGCGGTCGACCTCAAGGACCCGGAGATGATCCAGGAGTTCGTGACCCACTCCTGGTACAAGTACGCCGACGAGGCGAAGGGCCTGCACCCCTGGGACGGCGTCACCGACCCCAACTTCGTGCTCGGCAAGGCGACCAAGGGATCGAAGACCGACATCCAGGAGATCGACGAGAGCGCCAAGTACTCGTGGATCAAGAGCCCGCGCTACAAGGGCCAGCCGGTGGAAGTCGGCCCGCTCGCCCGCTACATCGTCGGTTACGCCATGGGCAACCCGGAGTTCAAGGAGCCCGTGGACATGGTGCTCAAGAAGCTGGACGTGCCCATCCAGGCCCTCTTCTCGACGCTCGGCCGCACGGCCGCGCGCGGGCTGGAAGCCTCCTGGTCCGCCCACAAGATGAAGCACTTCTACGGCAAGCTCATGGCCAACATCAAGGCCGGCAAGCTCGACACCGCCAACGTCGAGAAGTGGGAGCCCTCCACCTGGCCGAAGGAGGCCAAGGGGGCGGGCTACTGCGAGGCCCCGCGCGGCGCGCTCGGTCACTGGATCAGGATCAAGGACACCAGGATCGACAACTACCAGTGCATCGTGCCCACCACGTGGAACGCGGGCCCGCGCGACGCGAAGAACCAGATCGGCGCGTATGAAGCGAGCCTCCTGAACACGCCCATGGCCAAGCCCGAGCACCCGCTCGAGATCCTGCGCACCATCCACAGCTTCGACCCGTGCCTCGCCTGCGCGAGCCACGTGATCTCGCCGGACGGCCAGGAGCTCGCCAAGGTGCAGGTCCGCTAGGGAGACCCACATGTCGATCGACGGAAGGGACCTCAAGTTTCCCAAGTACGTGTGGGAAGCGCCGGTGCGCATCTGGCACTGGGTGATGGCGCTCGCCATGGTGGTGCTGTGCGTGACGGGGTACTTCATCGGCGCCCCGCTGCCCTCGGTGCCGGGCGAGGCCATCGACAACTACCTGATGGGCTACATGCGCTTCGCGCACTTCGCCGCCGGGTACGTCTTCGCGGTCGTGCTGCTCATGCGCGCCTACTGGGCGATCGTGGGCAACGAGTTCTCGCGCGAGATGTTCCTGGTGCCGTTGTACGTGTTCCGGCCCTCCTGGTGGCGCAGCTTCTTCCGGGTGCTGGGGCACTACCTCTTCATCCGGCGGGAGAACGACTGGCACTACGGCCACAACCAGCTCGCCATGGCGGCGATGTTCGGGATGTACCTCCTGGGCAGCATCTTCATGGTGGTGACCGGCTTCGCGCTCTACGGCGAGGGCACCGGGATGGGGACCTGGCAGTACAGCTGGTTCTCGTCGTGGGTGATCCCGCTCTTCGGGCAGAGCCAGGACGTGCACACGTGGCACCACTTCGGGATGTGGTACCTCATCTGGTTCACGATGGTGCACCTGTACTTCGTGATCCGCGAGGACATCACCTCCGGCCTCACGGTCGTCTCCAGCATGATCAGCGGGTGGCGCGACATCAAGAACTGACCACCCGATGCTCACCCCCGCCATGGGAAAGGGAGGCAGCCCCGCCCGCCCGGCCCGGCCCCGCGAGGCCGGCGCCGGGCGGCCGCGGGCGAGGCGGGAGCCGGTGCACCCCGGCTACTTCCTAGACACCCGCTATCTCAAGCCCCTCAAGCTCACGCAGCTCGCGCTGGCCGATGCCCTCGGCATCTCCCGGCGGCGGGTGAACGAGCTCATCCGCGGCAAGCGGGGCGTCACGCCCGACACCGCGGTGCGCCTCGCGGCGTACTTCCGCACCGAGCCGGAGTTCTGGATGCAGCTGCAGATCGCCTGGGACGTCCACCAGGCGCTGAAGGGCCTCAAGGCCGCCGCCCGCGGCTAGCTGCCACCCCCCTCGTTACTTGACCGGCATCAACAGCGCGTTTCCCCCCTGCGGGAAGATGGCGGGACTGTAACCGCCGTCGTAACAACCGGGGCCGAGACGCGATGGACACGCTGGTGCTGGGAATCGGGAACGTCCTCTGGGCCGACGAGGGCTTCGGGGTGCGGGCCGTGGCGGCGCTGAACGAGGGCTGGCGCTTCCCGGAATCGGTCACCCTCATGGACGGCGGCACCCAGGGGCTCTACCTGCTGCCGCACGTGCAGGAAGCGCGCCGCATCCTCGTCTTCGACGCGATCGACTACGGCCTCGAGCCCGGGACGCTGCAGATCGTGCGCGACGACGAGATCCCGCACTACATCGGCGTGGGCAAGATGAGCCTGCACCAGTCGAGCTTCCAGGAGGTGCTCTCGCTCGCACAGCTCTCCGGTCGCACGCCCGAGCGCGCAGTGCTGGTGGGCGTCCAGCCGAAGCTCCTCAAGGACTTCGGCGGGAGCCTCACCGACGTGGTGCGGGAGAAGCTGCCGCGCGCGCTCGAGGTCGGCCTGGACGTGCTGGCGGGCTGGGGAGTTCCCGGCGTGCCGCGCGCCCCGGGGGATGCCGCGCCGCTCTTCGACGCGAGCCTCGCCATCGACGCCTACGAAGCCGGCCGGCCCAGCGAGCAGGAGGCCTGCCGCGTGGGCGACGAGCGGCTCCTCGCGATTCGCGCCTCCCTGGAGCGCTAGCCGTGTGCCTCGGCATCCCGATGCAGGTGGTCGAGCCCCACGGCGAGGGCGCCGCCTGGTGCATGGGCCGCGACGGCCGCGCGCTCGTCGACATGGCGCTCGTGGGCGAGCAGGCCCCCGGCACCTGGCTCCTCACCTTCGTCGGCGCCGCCCGCGAGGTCATGACGCCCGAATCGGCCGCTCGGGTCGACGCCGCGCTGGATGCCCTCGCCGCGGTGCTGCAGGGCGACGGCGCCGCGATCGACGCGGCCTTCGCCGACCTCGTCGGCCGCGAACCCCAGCTTCCCGAACACCTCCGCCCGAAGGAGACCTGAGATGACCGTCGCCACGCGCCCGGCCCCCGCCGAGCCGCCCCTCGTCACCCGGCTCGTCGACGCCCACGGCGCCGCGCGCCTCGACGAGGCCACCTTCGACGCCTTCGTGAGCGCGCCCGGCGAGGCGGCGCTCTTCTTCACCGAGGACCCCGTGCGCTTCCGCGAGGTGACCGACGTCGCGGTGATCCTGCCGGAACTCGCCGCGGCCGCCGCGCGGCCCTTCCGCATGGCCGTGCTGCCGCCGCCGCTCGCCAACGCCAAGGCCGCCACGTACGGCGTGCGCCGCTGGCCCGCGCTGGTGTTCCTGCGCCAGGGCGAATGGCTGGGCAACATCGAGGGCCTTCGCGACTGGGCCGAGTACCTCGCGGCCGTCAACGAGCTGGTGACGGGCGGGACGCGCCCATTGCCGGCCCGCGTCATCCCCGTGGCCGCCGCGGGCGCCCCCTCCTGCCACTGAACCCGTCCCGCACCCGAGCGAAGGACCCGCCATGAAAGACTTCCCGATTCCCGTCGTCCCCTTCGGCGCCGGCTCGCAACCGGTCGAGGACGAGGAGTTCCACTACCTGCCCATGCCCGGCGCGGAGCCGCTCAGGACGCCCATCCCGCCCGAGAACGCGGCGCCCACGGACCTCTCGGCGGCCGCGGCGGTCGTCGAGCAGCTGCTGGAGGCGATGAAGCGCCACCGCCCCGGCACGGGCGATTCGCCGCGCTTCTCCGTGAAGGCCATGGCGCCCGGCGCGCTCGCGGCCCTCAACGACTCCCTGGGGCAGGGCGAGGTGAGCGCGGTGGTGAACGGCGCCAACGGCACGCCCGCCTGGCGCGCGCAGGAGACGGCGTTCGCCGGCGTCTGGCGCGTGCGGCTCGAGGACGAGCGCGGCGCGATGATCGAGGACATCCTCGAGGCCGGCGACATGCCGGCGGTGGTGAAGGACGCGGCCGCCAAGGCCAACGGCGCGCGGCTGGACGCCTCCCTCCTGCCGGCCGGCGTCATGAACGCCCCGGCCATCGTGAGCGAGATCCGCCACCACGCCCAGCGCTTCAAGCCCGGCACCCCGGCGCACGTGGTGAACCTGTCGCTCCTGCCGCTCGCGCCCGCCGACCACGACGGGCTGGCCGCCGTGCTGGGCGAGGGGCCCGTGTCGATCCTCTCGCGCGGCTTCGGCAACTGCCGCATCTCCGCCACGCGCGCCCGCGGCGTCTGGCGCGTACGCTACTTCAACTCGATGAACACCATGATCCTGGACACGATCGAGGTGGTGGATTTCCCCGAGTCGGCCCGCGCCGGCGCCGAGGACTACGACGACAGCGTCGAGCGCCTGCAGGACCTCCTGCGCTGGCTGCGGGAGGGCTAGGGGGATGAGCGCGATGCGCGAGGCGCGGGAGAGCGGCCGGCGCGAGTGCCGCATCTGCTGGTACGTCTACGACCCCGCGCAGGGCGACCCCGTCTGGCAGGTGGAGCCGGGCACGCCCTTCGAGCAGCTCCCGCCGCACTGGAGCTGCCCCAACTGCTCGGCGGAGCAGGACAAGTTCCTGGCGATCGACGATGACTGAGCTGAGCCGCGAGGACCCCACGGCGAGGCTGGAGGCCGCCTTCACGCGCATCTGGAAGACGCGCATGGCGGGGCTGCCGTTCCTGAACGAGCGGCTGCGCGTCGAGGCCGTGGGCTTCCGCGCGTGGGAAGGCCAGTGGCTGGGGGCGCTCGTCACGCCGTGGTTCGTGAACCTCGTCCTCACGCCCGGCGAGGGTGCGTGGGCGGCGCTCGGCGCCGGCGGCGAGCGCATCGTGACGCTGCCGGCCGGGGGCTTCCGCTTCGTCTCGGGACACGACGCGCAGATCGGCGAGTACCACGCGTGCTCGCTCTTCTCGCCGGCGCAGGGCTTCGAGGACCACGAGACCGCGCGGGCCGTGGCGGCCGCGTCGCTGGATGCGCTCTTCGACGCCGGCAACGACGCCAAGGCGCGCGCGGCCGAGGCGCCGCCGCCCGCGCCGGTGAGCAAGCGCGACTTCATCCGCGGCCACTTCTCCGGACCGGGCCATGTCGATCGAGGGTGAGCTGGTCGTGCGCGTCGAGACCGCCTCGGGACGCGTGAGCCGGGCCTCGGCCCGGGCCGAGCGCCCGCGCGTGGCGAACCGGCTCTTCGCCGGGCGCGCGGCCGACGAGGCGCCGGTGCTGGCTGGCACGCTCTTCGCCATCTGCGGCCGCTCGCAGGCCGTCGCCTCGCAGGCGGCCGTCGAGGCTGCGCAGGGCGACGCGGCGGCGGCCGACCGGACGGCGGCACGCGACGCGCGCATCGCCGCCGAGACCGTGCAGGAGCACGCATGGCGCTTCCTCGTGGACTGGCCGCGGCTCGCCGGCCTGGCCCCGCAGGTCGAGGCGCTCGCCCGCGGCCGCAAGGCCCTGGCGCCGCTGCTCGACGCCGGCGAGGACACGGCCGACGCTGCGCCGCGCCGCGAGGCGTCCGCGTGGGCAAAGGAGGCGATCCTCGGCATGGCGTCCGCGGATTTCCTGCGCATCGATTCTGTCGAGGCGCTGCAGGGCTGGCTCGCGCGGGAGGCGACGCCGGTCGCGACGCTCGTCGCGCGGCTGCTCGCGGGAGAACCCGCGCTGGGCGCAAGCGACGTCGAGCTGCTCCCCTATGGCGACGACCGCTGGGTGGCGCGGGCGCTGGCGCCGGCCATCGACGCGGACGCGGATTTCGATGCGGCGCCGCGCTGGCAGGGCCGGCCGCGCGAGACGGGTGCCATCGCGCGCACGGGCGGGCACCCGCTCGTGGCCGACGCGATCGCGCGCTGGGGCCGCGGCGCGGGCGCGCGCGTGGTGGCGCGGCTCGTGGACCTCGCCGCCGCGCTGGAGGCGGCCGGCGGGCGCCACGGCGCCATCGCGCTGGGCGAGGGCTCGGCCATCGCCTGGGTGGAGACGGCGCGCGGCCTGCTGGTGCACCGCGTGACGCTCGAGGGCGGGCGGATAGGCGCCTACCGCATCGTCGCGCCCACGGAATGGAACTTCCACCCCGACGGCGCCTTCGCGCGCGGGGCGGTGGGGATGGCGGCGGCGGACACGGCGGCGCTCGAGCGCGGCGTGCGCTGGCTCGTCTCGTCGCTCGACCCTTGCGTCGCCGTGCGCTACGAGGCCGGCCATGCATGAGATGTCGATCGCCGAGAGCGTGCTCGGCATCGTCGAGGATACGGCGCGCCGCGAGGGCTTCACACGCGTGAAGGAAGTGCGGCTGGAGATCGGGCGCCTCGCCGCGGTCGAGATCGAGGCGCTGCGCTTCTGCTTCGACGCCGTGGTGCGCGGCAGCCTCGCCGAGGGGGCCGCGCTCGCGATCGACGAGACGCCCGGCACCGCGTGGTGCTTCGGCTGCTCGCGGTCGGTGCCCGTCGAGGCGCGCGGCGACCTGTGCCCCGCCTGCGGCGGCGCGCAGCTGCAGGTGAACGGCGGCACGGACATGCGGGTGAAGGACCTTCTGGGAACCTGAAACGGAGAATGCGATGTGCACGACATGCGGATGCGGGACGGACCAGGTGACGATCGACGGCCACGAGCACCATCACCACCACGGCAATGGCCATGACCACGGCCATCACCACCACCACCACGGCGAAGGCCCGGCCCACTCGCACGCCGCGGGCACCCCGGCGGACCGCGCGGTGGCCGTCGAGCAGGCCATCCTCGCCAAGAACGACGCCGAGGCCAACGCCAACCGGCGCCTCTTCACCGCCAAGGGCATCCTCGCGCTGAACCTCGTCTCCAGCCCCGGCTCGGGCAAGACGACGCTCCTCGTGGAGACGATCAAGCGCCTCGCCGGCGACCTCCCGATCACGGTGATCGAGGGCGACCAGCAGACCTCGAACGACGCCGACCGCATCCGCGCCACGGGAGCCAAGGCCGTGCAGGTGAACACCGGCAAGGGCTGCCACCTCGACGCGCACATGGTCGGCCACGCGCTCGAGGCGCTCGCCCCGCGCGAGGACTCCATCGTCATGATCGAGAACGTCGGCAACCTCGTCTGCCCCTCGGCCTTCGACCTGGGGGAGGCGCACAAGGTCGTCGTGCTGTCGGTCACCGAAGGCGAGGACAAGCCGCTCAAGTACCCGGACATGTTCGCCGCGGCCGACCTCATGCTCCTCAACAAGTGCGACCTGCTGCCGCACCTCGCCTTCGACGCGGCCCTCTGCGAGGCCAACGCGCGGCGCGTGAACCCGGCGATCGAGGTGCTGCGCGTCTCGGCCACGACGGGCGAGGGGCTCGACAAGTGGATCGACTGGGTGCGCGGCGGCGCGCGCGAGGCGCGGGGCCGGCGCATCCGCGGCACGGCGGGCGTCGGCTGCGGCGCGGTGTGCACCTGCGCCGAGACCGGGAAGCTCTGAGGATCGCGCCTGCCATGGACACCCCCGTCCTCGCCTCCGCCACCGAGCGTCGCCGCGTGCGCGTGCGCGGCACGGTGCAGGGCGTGGGCTTCCGGCCGTTCGTGTGGCGCCTCGCCCGCGAGCTGGCGCTGGACGGATGGGTGCTGAACGATGCCGAAGGGGTGCTCGCCGAGGTGCAGGGCCCGCGCGCGGCGCTCGAGGACTTCCTGCGCCGCGTGGCCGACGACGCGCCGCCGCTCTCCCGCGTCGTGGCCGTCGAGGCGCAAGCCGTGGCGGCCGAGCCCGGGTCGGGGTTCGCCATCGCGGCCAGCCGCGGCGGCACGGCGACCACGCCCGTGACGCCCGACGCGGCCACCTGCCCGGATTGCCTTGCCGAGCTCTTCGACCCGGCCGACCGGCGCTACCGCTACCCGTTCATCAACTGCACGCACTGCGGGCCGCGCTTCACCATCACGAAGGGCGTGCCCTACGACCGCCCGCGCACCACGATGGCGCCGTTCGCCATGTGCCCGGCCTGCGCGCGCGAGTACGGCGACCCCGCCGACCGCCGCTTCCACGCCCAGCCCGACGCCTGCCCGGTGTGCGGGCCGCGCATCGCGCTGCTCGGCGAGCACGGCGAGCCGGTCGCGCGCCCCGACGTCATTGCCGCGGCCCTGGCGAAGATCCGCGACGGCAAGGTGGTCGCGTTGAAGGGCCTGGGCGGGTTCCACCTCGCCTGCGACGCGGCCAACGTCCGCGCGGTGGCGAGGCTGCGCGCCGCCAAGCAGCGAGAGGAGAAGCCCTTTGCCGTGATGGTGGCCAACGCCGCCTCGCTCGAACCCTTCGCCGTGGTCGACGCCGAATCGCGCGCGCTGCTCGAGTCGCGCGAGCGGCCCATCGTCCTGTGCCCCAAGCGCCCGGCGTGCGACGAGCGCCTCGCCGGCATCGCGGGCGGCGTCTCCATGCTGGGCGCGATGCTCCCGGGCACGCCGCTGCAGTGGTTGCTCTTCTTCGAGGCGAGCGGCGCGAAGGCCGGCACCGCCTGGCTCGAAGCCCCGCAGGATCTCGTCCTCGTCATGACGAGCGCCAACCCCGGCGGCGAGCCGCTGGTGACCGGCAACGAGGAAGCGGTGCGGCGCCTCGCGGGCATCGCCGACGCCTTCGTCGTGCACGACCGCGACATCGCCGCGCGCTGCGACGACAGCCTCGTGCGCGCGACCCCCGAGGGCCCGGCCTTCGTGCGCCGCGCCCGCGGGTGGACGCCGCGCGCCATCGCGCTGCCCCGGCGCGGCCCGCCGGTGCTGGCCACCGGCGCCTGGCTCAAGAACACCGCGTGCGTCACGCGCGGCGCGGAGGCCTTCCTCACGCCGCACGTGGGCGACCTCGACAACGCGCCCACCTGCGAATCGCTGGACGAGGCGGTCGCGCACCTGCTCGCGATCCTCGAGGTCGAGCCGGTAGCCTGCGCCCACGACCTGCACCCCGACTTCTACTCGAGCCGGCTGGCCGCGCGCCTGGCGGCCGAGCGCGGCATTCCCGTCTTCGCCATCCAGCACCACCACGCGCACATCGCCGCGGTGTGCGCGGAGCACGGCATCACGGGGCCTGTCCTGGGGCTCGCGATGGACGGCGTCGGAATGGGCACCGACGGCACGGCCTGGGGCGGGGAACTGCTGCGCGTCGACGGCGCGCGCTTCCGCCGGCTGGGCCACCTGGGGGTGCTCCGCCTGCCCGGCGGCGACCGCGCCGCGCGCGAGCCGTGGCGCATGGGGGCCGCGGCGCTGCACGCGCTGGGCCGCGGCGCGGAGATCGCGCAGCGCTACTTGCGCCCGGGCGCGGCCATCGTGGCCGAGATGCTCGATCGCGGCACCAACACGCCCCTGACCACCTCCGCCGGCCGCTGGTTCGACGCCGCGGCGGCGCTGCTCGGCGTGCGCGAGGTGTCGGCCTTCGAAGGCCAGGCGGCGATGCAGCTCGAGGCGCTCGCGGACACCCATGGGCCGGTCGCGGCGGAGCGGTCGCTGTGGCGCATCACCCCCGAGGCGACGCTGGACCTGCTGCCCCTGGCCGAGCGGCTCGCGGCCACGCCGGACGCGGCCTTCGGCGCGGCGCTCTTCCACGCGACGCTCGTGCAGGCGCTCGCGGCGTGGGCGCGCGAGGCGGCGGCGCGCGAGGGGCTTGCGGCCGTGGCCCTCGGCGGCGGCTGCTTCGTGAACGCCATCCTTTCCGAGGGGCTGCGGCGCGCGCTGGGCGCGGGCGGCCTCACCGTGCTGGAGGCCCGCGCGGCCCCGGCCAACGACGGCGGCATCGCGCTGGGGCAGGCGTGGGCCGCGCTGCAGGAGCTCGCGTTGTCGAGGAACGAGCCGGGAGACGAATGACATGTGCCTTGCCATTCCCGCGAAGGTGGTGGAGCTGCGCGACAACGACCAGGCCGTGATCGACCTGGCCGGCGTGCGGAAGGAGATCTCGCTCGCGCTCGTGGACGACGTCTGGCCCGGCGACTACGTGATCGTGCACGTGGGCTACGCGCTGCAGAAGCTCGACCCCGAGGAGGCGAGAAAGACCCTCGAGCTCTTCGCGGGCCTGGCCGCCGCAGAGCCGGAGGCCGCGTGAAGTACGTGGACGAGTTCCGCGACGGCGAGCTCGCGCGCGCCATCGCGGCGCGCATCGGCGAGGCCGCCGACCCCGGCCGCACCTACCACTTCATGGAGTTCTGCGGCGGGCACACGCACGCCATTTCGCGCTACGGCGTGAAGGACCTGCTGCCGGCGAACGTGGTGATGGTCCACGGGCCCGGCTGCCCCGTGTGCGTGCTGCCCATCGGCCGGATCGACATGGCGATCGAGCTCGCTCTCGGCCCCCTCACCCCCGACCCCTCTCCCGCAGGCGGGCGAGGGGAGAACGTGACCCTGTGCACCTACGCCGACGTGATGCGCGTGCCGGCCTCCAACGGGCTCTCGCTCATGAAGGCGAAGGCCCGGGGCGCCGACATCCGCATGGTGTACTCGGCGGCCGACGCGCTGCGCATCGCGCAGGAGGAACCGGAGCGGCAGGTGGTCTTCCTCGCCATCGGCTTCGAGACGACCACGCCGCCCACGGCGCTCGTGGTGCGGCAGGCGCAGGAGCTGGGCCTCGCGAACTTCACCGTCTTCGTGAACCACGTGCTCACGCCCTCGGCCATCGCGCACATCCTCGAATCCCCCGAGGTGCGGGAACTCGGCACGGTGAAGATCGACGGCTTCGTGGGCCCCGCCCACGTCTCCACCGTGATCGGCAGCCAGCCCTACGACTACTTCGCCGAGGAGTACCGCAAGCCCGTGGTCATCGCCGGCTTCGAGCCGCTGGACGTGATGCAGGCGATCGAGATGCTGGTGCGGCAGGTGAACGACGGCCGCGCCGAGGTCGAGAACGAGTTCTCGCGCGCGGTCACCCCCGAGGGCAACGCCAAGGCGAAGGCGCTCGTGGCCGACGTCTTCGAACTGCGCCAGGCCTTCGAGTGGCGGGGCCTCGGGCGCGTGCCCTACAGCGCACTGCGCCTCAAGGAGAAGTGGGCCGCCTTCGACGCGGAGAAGCGCTTCGGCCTGCGCGACCGCACGGTGCCCGACAACAAGGCGTGCGAATGCGGCGCCATCCTGCGCGGCGTGAAGAGGCCGACCGACTGCAAGGTCTTCGGCACCGCCTGCACCCCCGAGACGCCCATGGGCAGCTGCATGGTCTCCTCCGAGGGCGCCTGCGCCGCCCACTACACCTACGGCCGCTACCGTTCGGCCTCCTGACGCCATGAACAGCGCACGCAAGGACTACATCCGCCCCATCGACTTCAAGCGCGGCGTCGTGGACATGAGCCACGGCAGCGGCGGGCGCGCCATGGCGCAGCTGGTCGACGAGCTCTTCCTCGCCGCCTTCGACAACGAGTGGCTGCGCGAGATGAACGACCAGGCGCGCGTGCCGATGCCGCGCGGCCGGCTGGTGGTCGCCACCGACAGCCACGTGATCACGCCGCTCTTCTTCCCCGGCGGCGACATCGGGTGCCTGTCGGTGCACGGCACCGTGAACGACGTCGCGATGGCCGGGGCGAAGCCGCTCTACCTCACCTCCGGCTTCATCCTCGAGGAGGGCTACCCGCTCGCGGACCTGAAGCGCATCGTCGAATCGATGGCCAAGGCCGCGATGGAGGCGGGCGTGCCCATCATCACCGGCGACACGAAAGTGGTGGAGAAGGGCAAGGGCGACGGCGTCTTCATCAACACCACCGGCGTGGGCGTTGTGCCCGAGGGCATCGACGTCTCCGGCAACCGCGCGCGCCCCGGGGACGCGATCCTCGTCTCCGGCACGATGGGCGACCACGGCGTGGCCATCATGTCGCTGCGCGAGAACCTCACCTTCGAGACCACGATCGCCTCCGACACGCAGGCGCTGCACCGGCTGGTGGCGGCCATGGTGGAGGCGGTGCCGACGCTGCACTGCCTGCGCGACCCAACGCGCGGCGGCCTCGCGACGACGCTGAACGAGATCGCGCGCCAGTCCGGCGTCGGCATGCGGCTGGAGGAAGCCGCCATTCCCGTGCGCGCGGAGGTGGCGGCCGCCTGCGAGTTCCTCGGGCTCGACCCGCTCTACGTCGCCAACGAGGGCAAGCTCGTGGCCATCTGCTCCGCCGACGACGCGCCGAGGCTGCTCTCGGCCATGCGGGCCCACCCGCAGGGGCGGGATGCCGCCATCATCGGCGAGGTCGTCGAGGACGCGCACCGCTTCGTGCAGATGCGCACCGGCTTCGGCGGCAGCCGCATGGTCGACTGGCTGGCCGGGGAGCAGCTGCCGCGCATCTGCTGACGCCCGCATGAAGATCCTCTTCCTCACCCACGCCTTCAACGGGCTCGCTCAGCGCCTCTTCATCGAGCTGCGCGAGCTCGGGCACGACGTGGCCATCGAGCTGGACGTGAACGACGCGCTCACGGCGCAGGCACTGGCGCTCGCGAAGCCGGACCTCGTGATCGCGCCCTTCCTCAAGCGCGCGATCCCCGAGCGCGTGTGGTCGGCGTTGCCGTGCCTCATCGTCCACCCGGGCGTGCCCGGCGACCGCGGGCCCTCCGCGCTCGACTGGGCCATCCTCGAAGGCGAGCGCGAGTGGGGCGTGACGGTGCTGCAGGCCGTGGGCGAGATGGACGCGGGGCCGGTGTGGGCACACCGCGCGTTTCCCATGCGGCTCGCGCCCAAGTCGAGCCTCTACCGGCGCGAGGTGACGGATGCGGCCGTCACGGCGGTGACGGAGGCCGTGAACGCCTTCGCGCGCGGCGAGAAGCCGGTGCGAGTCGCGGACCTGGGAGCCGAGGCTCGCGGCCGCGAGCGGCCCCTCGTGCGCCAGGCCGACCGCGCCATCGACTGGGCCGCGGACGACACGCTCACCGTGCTCAGGAAGATCCACTCCGCCGACGGCTTCCCCGGCATCCGCGACCAGATCCTCGGGCGCCCGGTGCGGCTCTTCGGCGCGCACGCGGAAGGAACGCTCCGCGGCCCCGAGCCCGGCGGAATCGTCGCCACGCGCCACGGCGGGATACTGCGCGCCACGCGCGACGGCGCGGTGTGGATCTCGCACCTGCAGGCGATCGCGCCCGAGGGCGGGGAGCCCACGCTCAAGCTCCCGGCCACCGAGGTGCTGGGCGAAGCCCTCGCGGGCGTGGCCGAGATCGCCTACGCGGTGGACGCGCCGCCGCACGGCGACACCTGGCGGGAGCTGCGCTACGAGGAGCACGGCGACGTGGGCGTGCTGCACTTCGCCTTCCACAACGGCGCCATGTCGCCCTCGCAGTGCCGCCGCCTGCTGGCCGCGCTGCAGGTCGCGAAGACCCGCCCGACGAAGGTGCTGGTGCTGGCCGGCGGCGAGGACTTCTGGTCCAACGGCATCCACCTCAACGCCATCGAGGCGACGGGGCGCCCGGCGGACGCCTCCTGGGAGAGCATCAACGCCATCGACGACGTGGCGCGCGAGATCATCACCCTGACGGATCGCCTCACCGTCTCGGCGCTCGCCGGCAACGCCGGCGCGGGTGGCGTCTTCCTCGCGCTCGCCGCCGACCGCGTGTGGCTCAACCGCGGCGTCGTGCTCAACCCGCACTACAAGGGCATGGGCAACCTCTACGGCTCGGAGTACTGGACCTACCTGCTGCCGCGCCGCGTGGGGGAGAAGCGCGCGCGGGAGATCACGGAGCGCCGCCTGCCCATGGGCTCGCACGAGGCCGTGGAGCTCGGGCTCGCCGACGCGCGCTTCGGCCACGACCCGCACGCCTTCCTCGCGGCGGCCGTCAAGCGCGCGCAGGCCATGGCGAACGACCCGCGCTTCGCCGACACGCTCTTCGCCAAGCGCCGCCAGCGGCTCGTGGACGAGACGGCCAAGCCGCTGGACAAGTACCGCGAGGAAGAGCTGGAGCGCATGAAGCTCAATTTCTACGGCTTCGACCCCAGCTACCACGTGGCGCGCTACCACTTCGTGCACAAGCTGCCCAAGGCGAGGACGCCGTACTACCTCGCCTCGCACCGCGCCGGCGCGCCCGGTTGACCCGCGGCCGCCCGCGCGCCGAGAATGCGCGGGCCATGGCGATCATCGTCTCCGCCTTCGCGCTGGGCTTCCTCGCCATGGGGCTGCTGCTCCTGTGGCTGGGCGGCACCGGGCTCGCGACCCGCCTGCGGGCCCTCGGGCGGTGGGTGCGCGTCGAGGGCAGGGTGGTGGAGGTCGTCAAGGAGACGCGCTTCGCCCCGCGGACGGCGCAGTACACCGCCGGAAACATGCCTTCGCGGCCGACGCTCCAGGGCCCGCAGGATTTCTTCTTCCCCGTCTACGAGTTCGCCTTGCCCGGCGGCGGCCGGGGACGCGTGCGGTCCCCGCTGGGCGCGGAGCAGGCGGGGGCGCACGCGGTGGGCGACACGGCGCGGCTTCTCGTGGACCCGCTCGGCAAGGTCGAGCCGCTGGTCGACGCGCGGGGCGGCGTGTGGTTCCTGCCCCTCGGGATGTTCGCCGCGGGCGTGGTGGCGCTTCTTGCGGCCGCCGGCCTTGCGTGGATCGTGGCGGGCAAGGTGGGGCTCCTGCCGTGATGACCGAGGCCTACGCCGACACCGAGCCCGCGCGCGCGGAGATCGATTCGTTGCCGGGGCCGACGCTGCTCGAGTTCGGCAGCCCCACCTGCGGCTGGTGCCGCGCGGCGCAGCCGCTCGTCGCCGAGGCGCTGGCCGCCCACCCGCGCGTGCGCCACCTGAAGATTGCCGACGGGCGCGGCCGGCCGCTGGGGCGATCCTTCGGCGTGAAGCTCTGGCCGACACTGGTGTTCCTGGCCGATGGCCGCGAGGTTTCGCGACTCGTGCGGCCCGACGGCGTGGGCGCCATCGGCGCGGCGCTCGCGGCGATCGACCCGTGAGCAAGCCCGCGCACGCGCGGAGTCATTCGGGGCAGTAGTCCAGCGCCGGGCCAGGTTTGTGTAAGATGGTGTGTGAGGAGGCACACATGGCGACCAATCTTTCCCTGGATCCGAAGCTCATCGAACGGGCGCTGGAGGTGAGCGGCGAGCGCACAAAGAAGGCGGCCGTGACGCGAGCGCTGGAGGAGTTCATCGCGCGCCGTCGCAGGAAGTCCCTTATCGACCTGATGGGCAAGCTCGAGTGGGACGATGGATACGATTACAAGCGTGACCGGTCCCGAAAGTGACGCTCCTCGTCGATACGAGCGTCTGGTCGCTGGCGTTTCGTCGTGACGCTCCCCGCCCTTCGGCGCACGTGGAGGCGCTGGTTGCGGCGCTCGATGGCGGCGAGGAGGTTGCGGTGACCGGGCTCATCCTCCAGGAACTGCTCCAGGGGTTCAACGGTCCTCGAGCTAGGGATCGGATCATCGAGAGTTTTGCCGCGCTTCCCCTGCTGGCGCCCGACCGGGAAGACCACATCGCGGCGGCGGAGTTGCGCAACCGCTGCCGCAGGGGCGGCATCCAGGTGGGCACCATCGATGCGCTCCTTGCGAGCCTGTGCATTCGATACGGGCTGACGATGCTGTCTGCCGACACGGACTTCGCAGCGGTCGCGAGATTCGCCCCGCTGAGGCTTTGGAGCGACAGGTAGGCGGCTCCCCTGCGGCGCTGTCGACCGCAATCCTGTTCATTTCCCTTGCGCCGCACCGCCGTGTTTGTACACCCAGAAACCACCGCTGGAGCCCCTGCCGCCGCGCCCCATTAGTCCCTGAGGATCGGAGTAGCGGAGCGGAGAGTCATACACGTAGATGTAGGTATTCAGCCCCCCGTCCAACCCAATCGGATCACTCTGAACATACCTCCCGATTCCGGGGTCGTAATCGCGGAAGTAGTTGTAGTGCGCCGCCCGTTCCAGGAAAGTGCAGCTACAGAGCGTCACGCTCAGCGGGCGCTACATTTGGTGCCCCGCGAAGGAATCGCATCAGGTCGGATGGTTTGGCCTTCGCCGCACGCCGCTTTAGAAACTCCGATGCGGTCTCTATGGCACCAACCTTCTCCGCCACTGCTACCGCGATGAACTGATTGAGCGATACCCCATCTTCCTTGGCCAGTCGGGCAGCCGCTGCCTTTACGGACTTGGGCATCTTCAATGGATAGGACACCTTGCTCATGGACCAATCTCCTTCAAGCACTGCTGGGGACGGATGACACGCAGCTCGAATTGAGCAGCCGCGCCTTCAAAATCTCTGATGTTGTGAGTGACCAGAGCATCCGCGCGACCGTTGACGGCAGCTTCGAGAACGAGTTCGTCGGATGGGTCGCCAAGTTGCGGACGCCATCGAAAGTGAACTTCGACCGGTTCCGCGGCGCTTGCAAGGGCGGCCAGCGCGAGCTCTACATCCTTTTCTGTCATCCCGGTCGCGAGCCGCTGCTCCGGTCGGAGAAGGACATCCTCGTATTCGAGAAACAAGGCTGTCGACACCAGGGGGCGGAGAATTCCCTCGGCCACTCGGCGAAGAAGAAGGTTGCTCGCCCCGCGCCGACTGCGAAAGCCGGCAACAATTACTGAAGTATCGAGGACGATCCTCATAACATCTCATAGGATAGCATATCGCCGGGGATGTCCCCTAAAGTGGGAAATCAAGGAGCTAGTTGTAGTGCACTCGTCGCGCAATCAACGACGGACCATCGACCAAGGAAGTAACACGGCATCACTCGTCCTTTGGTCCTTGATGGCGTCGCTTCAGGAACATCTCCACTAGATGAAGGCCCACTCCAATGAAGCCTAGGGTGATGCCGACAGCTGCAAGCGCGTGCCCCTTTTCGTGGTCAACTTGGAAAGCGAGTATTGCACCGACCACTGCGATCACGAACCCTAGGCCGCCCACCTTCATTCCGATCCAGCTGAATTGAGCCTTCATGTGTTCCCCTACTTTGCACACGAGGGCCGGCATTCAGGTGGATCCTGATTGCACCAGTATCGGGTGAAGCAGGCGCTGGCACCCCCGGCCGCGCCTCCACCGGCGCCACCAAGACCACGCCCATACTGAGGCGAACCATCATCTCCGAGCGAAACATTCCCCTCCCCAAACGGCCCGCCTCCACCCGCAAGGAAGACCCCCAGCGATTTCTGGCTGCCGGAGCATAGCCGGCCGGTGCTCCCCTGGACCACGATGCCCGCGCCATAGGCGACTCCCCAGCCCACGGTTCCGCACCATTGGCAGTAGAAGCAAACATCTCCACCACTGATGGCTACCCCGCAATCCCCCGAGAAACCCTTAATTCCGCCGTGAAACTGGCCGCCGAGTCCAACTGAAATTGAACCGGACCCGCCAGGCCCGCCTTTTCCGTTGCCACCACGCCGGAGTCCGTCGAAGTCAGAATATGTAATCGGGTTCCCTTCAACATACCCATATGTGTTGATTCCGCCCCTCAACCCAGTCGGATCACTCTGAACATACCTCCCGATTGCCGGGTCGTAATCGCGGAAGTAGTTGTAATATTCAGCGATTTTCATGAGTTCATACCCCCCGTGGAATGAATCCATGAGGGGACGATGCCGCGTCGAACGGGTCATGCTCAGACCCAAGCGCATTGTGCAACGGCGTCCCCAGGGCGCCCCTCCTGCCTCGGGGAATCCGCTATATGCCCTCCAGTGCAGGTTTCTCGAGTGGACATTGGCCGTGGGCCTAGCTGAGCAGACGGCGAACATCCGCCGTGCCGCCCTGGACCGGTTCGTGCGATGGTGCGATGGCAAGGGGATAGGGGAGCCGGCGCTGCTCACGCGGGAAGCACTCCAGGAGTACCAACTTCACCTCGCGCGGCTGCGAAAGCCCAATGGGGAACCCCTTGCCATCTACACGCAGGCCACGCGCCTGCATCCCGTGAGGGCATTCTGCCGGTGGCTTGCGCGGGAGAGGCTCGTCGCGTTCGACGCGTCCGCCGATCTCCAGATGCCCCGGCTGCCCCGTCGGCTTCCTCGGTGGGTCCCGACCGTGGCGCAGGTGGAGCGAATTCTCGCGCAGCCTGACGTGTCGCGGCCCTCTGGCATTCGTGACCGCGCCATCCTCGAAGTGCTCTATTCGACGGCCCTCCGGCGCATGGAGCTCGCTCGCCTCCAGCTCTTCGATGTCGATCTCGCTTCCGGGCTGGTCCATGTGCGTGCCGGCACGGGCGGGCGCGACCGCGTCGTACCGGTAGGCGACAGGGCGGCGGCATGGCTCGCGGCCTACCTCGCGGATGCGCGGCCGCTCATGGTTCCGTCGCGATGCGAAGGGGAGGTGTTCCTGACTGACTACGGCGAGCCCTTCCGCAAGAACCGCCTGGGCGATCTCGTCTGCCGCTACCTGCGCAGGGCGGGCATGGCGGCTCCCGGCGCCTGCCACGTCTTCCGCCACGCCTGCGCCACCCACATGCTGGAGAACGGCGCGGACATCCGCTTCATCCAGTCGATGCTGGGCCATGCGGACCTGTCGACCACGCAGGTCTACACCCATGTCTCGATTGCGAAGCTCAAGGCGGTCCACGCAGGCACGCACCCGGCACAAAAGAAAACCGGCAATGACCTTGCGGCCTTGCCGGAGAAAATCGCCGTACCTGGGGGAACGGCGGGGAAGCCCTTCCGCGCGGTGAGCTGCGCGACTGCGTAAAGGGTAGGTCCCCGCCCGGGAATTCTTTTGACCTGAATCAACCGGAGGCCACGGTGCCCCGCTCGCGGGCCACGTCCTCGAGCGCGCCCTCGATGGAGGATCGCGCCACGCCGGGCCCGTCCACGGGCCGCGCCCGGCCCGCATCGCGCTTTGCCCGCAGGTCCGCGAGCGAGATCGCGAAGGAGCGGTTGCGCGCGATGTCCTTGAAAACGCAGGCCCCCTGCACCGGGCTCACCCAGGCCAGGCGGGCGCGCCGCACCGTGCCGTCGTCCTCGGTGAACTCGTACCAGGCGCCGCGGGCGAGGCCCTCGTCGCGGATCTCGTCGGAATTCACGTGCAGCGTCGCCGTGAAGTCGTCGCGCGCCGGGCGCGCGAATGCGACCGTGGTGGCCAGCTCGTGCTGGGCTGCGGAAAGCGGCGCGCGCTGCATCACGCCGTGGATGCCGTCCAGCTCGTCCAGCAGGCCCTCGATCGTCCCGGTCGGAAGCTGGGCGCGGATCAGCCCCTGCCACATGCGGTAGCGCACCGTGGGCATGAGGGCCTTGAGCTTCTCGCGCTCGGCCGCCGTGGCGCGCGGCGTGAGGGTCCACAGCAGGTCTTCCAGCGTCTCGATGTCGGCGTTCCACTGCGGCGACCCGGCGCCGGCCGTGCGGTGGTCGTGCTCCAGCACCGGGCGCCAGGCCCGGTAGGCGAAGGCCGCCGTCACGGGCGGGCACTTGGCGGCGTCGACGCGGTGGGCCACCTCGAGGGCCGCCTCCTGCAGCGCGGTGGCCTTCGCGTCCCCCTTGCGCACGGACTGGACGACGTCGTCGGCCTCGTCCGCGGCCTCGTGGTGGCGCTGCGCCACCTGCGCCAGGCGGTCGCGCGCGGCGGCGAACGAGTCCTCGTCGAAGGCGTTGCCGGCGAGCAGGGCATCCGTCTCCTGCGCCAGCCACTCGTGCGTGGGCCGGCCTTCCACGGGCGCGCCGTCGCCCGCCGCGCCCAGCTCCGCGATGCGGTCGATGAGGCCGCGGATGGGGTGCTGGGGGTCGGTGAAGAACCGCCGGTCGGCCATGACCGCCTTGAACACGGGCAGCTGGATGCGCCCGAGCTGCACCTTGGCGGCGTCCGACACCTCGGGGTCGTCGAAGAGCCGGCCGAACATGGCCGCGACCAGGTCGGCCACGACGCCGTCGGCGGGCGTGAGCGTGTCGGCCATGTCGTCTCGCGCGCGGCGCACGATATCGGGCGAGAGCGGCGAGAGCGGCGAGGGCGTGGCGACCTCGGCGGGCCCGGCCGCTGCCATCCGGGCTTCCAGGCTTCGCAGCGCTTCCACCAGCTCGGGCCGCACCTGCAGCGTCACGAGGCCGGCGCCGGCAGGGGCGGGCGCCGGCGCGGGGGCGGGTGCCGGCGCCGCCGCGGCCGCGAGCAACCGGTCGAAGAGGGCCTGCGGCGTGGCCGGCGCGGCCGGCTGCGCGCGGGGAGCGTCCACCGGGGCCCCGCCGGCCGTCTCCATCCCGTGCATGGAAGCCCGCGCGCCGGGCACCTGCTGCGGCGCGCCATAGCTGCGGCGCAATTCCGGGAGCACGCCGCGGCGGACCAGCAGCTCGTTGCCCGCCTTGAAAGCCTTGGGCAGCGCGTGCAGCATCGCCGGGTCGAAGGCCGCGAAGGCGGCGAGCCGCACGGCCCGGTCCTCGGTGGCTTCCCCGATCGCGTCCAGCATCGCGCGCGCGAACACCCGCGGGTGCACCGGGCTCTTGTCCTCCGGGAAGCGGTCCGCGCCCACGGCGGCGGCGAGCCGCGCGTTGAGCGTGAAGAAGGCGTCGGTGGTGGCCTCGCGCAGGCGGCGCGCCGCGTTGCCGATGACGATCTCCTCCTGCACCTCGTCCTCGGAGACGAGGGCGAGGGATTCCACCGAGAAGCGCGCCGTCTGCGAGAAGGCGTCCTTGCCGGGGGAGAGCTTGGCGTCGATGCGCTCGCGCACGTGGGAATCCAGCCGCCCGCGCAGGGTGTGCCCGAGATCGCGCACCGCGTCGATCGCCTGCCTGAGCGGGCGCCACTTGTCGCGGTCCTCCGTCGCCTGGAGCTGGTGCTCGAGGAGCTCGGTCACGGCGGCGAGCTCGCTGGTGACGGACACGGAAAACGCCTCCGCGAGCGCGTCTCGCACCTCGCGGGTCGTTTCACCGTGGACGGGTCTTGCGGGCATGGTCGGCGGAAGGGCTCCCTGCCCGCGAGTTTAGGCGAGTGTCCGTGCCGGGGCTACCCGTCGCGCGCGCCGCCCGTGCGATCATGCGGGGGCATGGAACAACTGCTC
>Ga0209476_10000114_pt1 | contig 53213 bp, 47 predicted proteins | sample KloWWTrecipitate_FD_187179 | JGI IMG/M metagenome (GOLD analysis project Ga0209476, IMG submission 187179) | Active sludge microbial communities from Klosterneuburg, Austria, studying microevolution and ecology of nitrifiers - Klosterneuburg... | ecosystem: Engineered > WWTP > Aerobic digester... | reverse complement strand
CCTGCGAAGGAACCAGCAAAAAAGAAGGCCTGAGCCGTCTAGCCTCGCACGCATGACCGCACCAGGCATGCTCACTCGCGACGATCTAGAAGCTCTCATCCGCAACGGGCACGTTGACACGGTGTTGATGGTGTTCCCAGACCTGCAGGGCAGGTTGGTGGGCAAGCGCACCACGGGTCGGTTCTTCCTGCAGAGCGTTGCCGATGCCGGCACCGAGAACTGCGACTACCTGATCGCATGCGATATGGACAACAACCCTGTCCCCGGCTACCGCTTCACCAGCTACGAGCAGGGTTATGGCGACATGTTGGCCAAGGCCGACTGGAACACCGTTCGCCTCATTCCGTGGGTGGAGAAGACGGCGATGATCATGTGCGATCTCCTCGACGTCGATTCGGGCAAGCTGGTGGAAGTTGCGCCGCGCAGCATCCTGCAGGCACAGGTGGACGCGGCCGCCGAGATGGGCTTCTTGCCGATGGTGGCCAGCGAGATCGAGTTCTTCTTGTTCAAGGACACCTACGACGAAGCCCACGCGAAGGGCTACCGCGGCCTCGAGCCGCATTCGCCCTGGGTGGAGGACTACCACATCCTGCAAACCACGAAGGACGAGTACATCCTTGGCGCGATCCGTCGTGGCCTGGAAGCCGCCGGTGTACCTGTCGAGTTCAGCAAGGGTGAGGCCGGTAAGGGCCAGCACGAGATCAATCTCGACTACACGACCGCAGTGGAAATGGCTGACCGCAACAGCGTGTACAAATTGGCCGCGAAGGAGATCGCGCACTTCAACGGCCGGTCGATCACGTTCATGGCGAAGCCCGACTTCAACGACACCGGCTCGTCGTGCCACATCCACTCCAGCCTGTGGACGATGGATGGCGAGACCGCGGTGTTCTACGACCACGACGGCCCCCACGGGATGAGCGAGACCTTCCAGCACTATGTGGCCGGCCAGATCGCCACGGCTCGCGAGTTCAGCCTGTTGTGGGCGCCCACCATCAACAGCTACAAGCGGTTCCAGCTTGGCTCATGGGCGCCCACGGGGGTTGGCTGGGGTATTGACAACCGCACGCTGGGTTTCCGCAAGGTCGGCCACGGCAAGGGCACACGAGTCGAATGCCGTATCCCCGGCAGCGACGCCAACAGCTACTTCGCCTTCGCCGGCACCCTGGCCGGCGGCCTCTACGGCATCAAGAACAAGCTGCCGCTCGGCGAGGCGTTCAGTGGCAACGGCTACAGCGCGCCGGACATCCCACGCATCCCGTGGAACATCGTCGACGCGATCGAGCTGTGGGAAAACAGCACCATCGCCAAGGAGTCGTTCGGCGAAGACGTGCATCACCACATCCTCACGATGGCCCAGGCCGAGTGGGAGGCGTTCAACCACAGCGTCACCGACTGGGAACTACGTCGTTACTGGGAGCGCATCTAGCCGTTGGGCCCGACCGTGAACTCGACGAGTACCGGTAGGTGATCGCTGAGGTTGGCCCACAACTCGCCACCCTCGGGCGTGTGTGAGCTGACCACCGTGGCGGCAGTCGGTAGTAGCACGTAGTCGATGCGCTGCATCGGTGCGATCGACGGGTTGCTGACGGTGCCCCCTGCGTCGTTCAGCCCGACAGCGCGAAACTCGCGCAGTACCTCGATCTCGCTGTCGTCGGTCGTGTTCAGGTCGCCGGTGAGAATCTTGCAGTGCGAGGCATCGCTGCGGATCCTGTCCGCCACGCGCCTGGCCTGCGCCAACCGTTCGTCGGCGTCGTGGCTGGCGAGGTGCGTGTTGAACACCCGGACGGCACCGTTGCGCCGGGTGACCGTGGCTGCCAGCAAGACCCTGTGCTTGTAGACCCACGTGCTGACACCGGGGGAGATAGTGGTGCGCATCCGTGCCGAGACCGCCCACGGCGAAAGGATGGCGATTCCCTCTGCGCGCCACCACAGCAGCGGCGAGTACGGGTAGTGCTTGCGGGCCCAGACGGCGTGCCAACCGAGATGCTTGGCAAGTCGGCGCAGTTGCGCCCGCTGCACCTCTTGCATCGACACCACGTCAGGCCGCTGCTCGCTGAGCACGGCAGCGATTTCGCTGATGTCGGGGTGTTGCGCGCCAAGGATGTTCCAGGTCATCACCCGCCACGTCGTTGCGCTCGTATCCGTCATTGCTGTTCAGTTTGCCCTTGTCCGCTACCGTGACACGCCATGAGTCGTCTGTCAGGCAAAGTTGCCATCATCACCGGTGCATCGTCAGGTTTGGGTCGCGTCGGCGCCGAGCGGTTCGCCGCTGAGGGCGCAATGGTGGTGATCGCCGACATCACTGATGGCGATGACGCCGTCGAGGCAATTTCTGCTGCGGGCGGCGATGCCAGCTTCGTGCGCTGCGATGTCACCGACGAGGCGTCGGTCGAGAACGCAGTCAACTTCGCCGTGGAGACGTATGGCGGGCTGCACGTGCTGTACAACAACGCCGGCGTGATGCTGGGCGATGACGACAACCCGGTGACCACCAGCGTGGAGACCTACCAGAAGACGATGGACATCAACGTGCTTGGCACCCTTCTCGGCTGCAAGTACGCCATTCCGGCGATGCAGGCCAGCGCCAAGGAATGTGGCGAGGCAGGCAGCATCGTCAATGTCGCCTCGTTCGTGGCGCACATGGGTGCCGCGACCCCACAGATCGCCTACACAGCCTCGAAGGGGGCCGTCCTGGCAATGACTCGCGAGATCGCCGTCGTCTACGCCCGCCAAGGTGTGCGCGCGAACGCGCTGTGCCCGGGGCCGATCATGACGCCGCTGCTGGCAAAGTTCCTCAGCGACGATGCGAAGCGCAACCGTCGGCTGGTGCACATTCCGATGGGTCGCTTCGGCGAGCCGGGTGAAATCGCCAACGGAGCATTGTTCCTCGCCAGCAACGAGTCCAGTTGGATGACGGGCCAGTCATTGATCATCGACGGTGGTATCACCGCTGCCTACGTCACGCCGGAGTGAGCCTTCACGGCGCGGAGAGCGCCACCGGTGACCTCGACGAGCGGGTGGTCCAGTGGATTCGCGATCGCCTCGCACACTCCGGTGTCGGCGCCATCGGTGACAGGGCTCAGCTCGGGGCTGCGCTCGACGGCTCGATCACCGAGGGCGGGCTCGGTCTCGATGGAGCATGGGACATGTTCCGCGATGTCGTGTCGCCGGCCAACATCGGGCTCGACAGCGAGCGCTTCCTTGCGTTCATTCCGACGTCGCCGTCGGTGGCAGCCGTCTGGATGGATGCCATCTGTGGAGCTGCCAACTTCTCTGCCGAGTCGTGGCTGGAGGCGGCCGGCGCCGTCGCCGCCGAGAACCAGGTGATCGACCTGCTGGTACGCACCGCCGGCCTGCCGGTTGGTGCATCCGGCTGCTTCATGAGCGGCGGCAGCATCGGCAACCTGTCGGCGTTGGCCGTTGCCCGCGATCAGGCGGGTGGTCGGCGCACCGTGGTGATGGCCGATACCGCTCATGCCTCGGTCAACAACGCGCTGCAGATCCTTGGTCTCGACGCGCTGGTGGTGCCGACCGGTCCGGACTGTCGGTTGATGGGGGCTGCCGTTCGTGCTGCGGTCGACAACCGCACCGATATCGCTGCAATTGTTGCGTCCGGTGGCTCCACGAATGCCGGTGTCATCGATGATCTGCCCGGCTGTGCCGACGTCGCTGAAGAGCTGGGCGCGTGGTTGCACGTGGACGGCGCCTACGGATTGGCCGCGATGCTGCTGCCCGAAATGCGACAGAAGTTCGTCGGTATCGAGCGGGTCGACTCCTTCATCGTCGACCCACACAAGTGGCTGTTCGCACCATCTGGCTCATGCGCGCTCGTGTACCGACAGCCACGATTGGCTCGCGAGACTCACACGCAGCACGGCCCGTACATCGATGTGCTGCGCACCGATGACGATGCGTACAACCCGTCCGATCTCGGCTACCAGCTCACCCGTCGCGCCAGTGGCCTGCCGTTGTGGTTCGCGCTTGCTTTCCACGGGCTGGAAGCACATCGGGTGGCCATTCGTCACGGCATCGAGCTGGCGGCTTCTATGGCTGCGGCACTGAATGCCAGTCCGCACACCGAGTTGATCATGCAGCCCGAGCTTGGCGTCGTGCTGTTTCGTCGTGACGGCTGGGACCGCGCCGATTGGGCGGCGTGGGCAGGCGGCTTGTTGCGCGACCAGATCGCGTTCGTTGCCCCCAGCACCTATCACGGTGAGCCCATGGGACGGCTCGTGTTCATGCACCCGCGCACGCCCTTGACGATCGTTGACGAACTGATGGCCAGCCTCGTCGGCTGAGTTCGGGGGTCAGAGCAGCAACACGCCGCGCGGCGTCGATACTTCCGCTCGGAGACGTGCTGGGCCGGCTTCCAGTTCGATGGTGGTCGACGGACCGGTGGTTCCGCGACTGATCTCCTCCAGCAGCGCGCCAACCATGTCGGCCTGCGGGTGGGTGATGTGCAACGAAATGAGTTGCGCGTCGTGGGGGAGCGATGAGCTGGGATGGGGTGAGTCCAGCCAGTCGATCAGGAATGGCAGGGTGCCATGGTGTGGCTCACCCAACAGCGGAACCGTGAGCTGCCAGTCCAGCTGCACGCCATCGGGTCGCATACGTGACATTTCGGCGGCTGGGCCGAGATCGATGCCCACCGCGGCCAGCCGAGAAAGGACGTCGCCAAGTGGCTGCGCCGGGCGTGCACACCAGGCAACGAAAGTCGGCTGAGTCAGATGATCCACCCCGAACGGCCGTGGGTCATCGTGCTCCGGTTGGGCGGCGTCGGGTCCGACGATCTCCAGGTAGGTGTTGTCGCCAAGACCGGTGAGCTCGTTGCGCGTGCCGCGCCCGGAGTGCGAACCGCCCGCCACCACGGTGACGCCCCACTCGCTTCGAATCTGGGCGGACGTCGCATCGACGTCGGGTGTGGCAAGGACGAGATGATCGATCACACGGTCATTCTCGCGGATTCGCGCCGCGTGTACAGCTCGTGCCTTCGTGACCGGCAAGACTGTGCACATGAGTTCTGTCGCCTTCATCGGCCTTGGCGTGATGGGCACGCCGATGGCCCGCCATCTCGCTTCCGCCGGTCACCAGGTCACCGTCTACAACCGCACGCCGGAGAAGGCGCTGGCATGGGTGGCGCTGTACGGCCACCGGGCCGCCCCAACCCCTCGCGAAGCAGCGGAGGGCGCGGAGTTCGTGTTCCTCTGCGTCGGAAACGACAATGATGTGCGCGACGTCGTGTACGGCCCCGACGGTGCGCTCGCCGGCGCAGAAGCTGGGGCAGTGCTGATCGATCACACGACAGCGTCTGCCCAGGTCGCAAAGGAACTCGCCGAGGCAGCTGCCGAGTTCGGCGTGGGGTTCGTCGATGCGCCCGTCTCGGGCGGGCAGGCTGGCGCCGAGATCGGGCAGCTCACCATCATGTGCGGAGCCGACGATGAAGCGTTCTACGAGCTGGCCAAGCCGGTGATGGGTGCGTATGCGAAGGCCAGCGCGTTGATGGGGGTCGCCGGATCAGGCCAGCAGACCAAGATGGTCAATCAGATTCTCATTGCCGGCATCGTGCAGGGCCTGGCGGAAGGTCTCAACTTTGCGGTCAAGGCCGGCCTGGACCCAGAGCAGGTCACCGAGGTCATCAAGTACGGCGCGGCGCAGAGCTGGCAGCTCGAGAACCGTGGGCGCACGATGGTCCGTGACGAGTTCGACTTCGGATTTGCCGTCGAATGGATGCGCAAGGATCTGGCGATCGTGCTCGATGAGGCGCACCGCAACGGTGCTCGCCTGCCGGTGACAGCGTTGATCGACCAGTTCTACGCGCAGATCATTGCGCGCGGCGGCAAGCGCTGGGACACCAGCAGCCTGATCCAGCTGCTCGCCAACGACTGATCTGCCAACGGCTGGCTCGTTCACCCGAGGTCGATGGCCGAGGGATCGTGCTGGCGAATGATGTCGCCCCACACGATCCACTGCGAACCGTTGGCGTGCGCGGCGATGGCCTGCATCGCCGCTTCACCCACGCGCGCAGGATCGATCACCGGCATGCCCATGTCCTTGATGAACGACTGCGCTTCAGTGGGCACCAGCGGTGTGTTGACGAAGCCGGGGCAGATGGCGCTGACGCACACTCCCGTCTGGCCGGACTGCTCGAGGGTTGCGCCCAACGACTTGACCAGCCCGACGACAGCGTGCTTGGTAGCGGTGTAGGCAATATCACCCGGCATCGCGCCAAGACCGGCCATCGAGGCTGTGACCAGCACGTGACCGTGACCGCGTTCGACCATGCCGGGAAGCACGGCGCGGGCGCCGAAGAACACGCCGTCGAGATTGGCGCCGACGATGGCCCGATATGCCTCGTCGGTGACATCAGCCAGCGGTGCACCGGGCGAACCGAGCGGTGAGCGGCCAGGCGTGACGATGCCGGCGTTGAGGTGCACCATGTCCAGCGGTGGCAATGAGCTGACCAACGCCGCCCACGCGGCTGAGTCGCCGACGTCGAGTTGCAGTTCGTCGCTGGACTGCGGGTTGAGGTCTGTCACATAGACAGTCGCACCCTCGCTGCGATACCGAGCAGCGCACGCCTTCCCGATCCCGCTCGATCCACCGGTCACCAACACGTGCTGTCCATCAAGTGCGCCCATGGCGCAGATGTAACCACAGCCGCCCCACTTTTCCGTGATTCTGGTCGCGTCACATCCACATCCAGTGTGGATGTGACGCGACCAGAACGAGATTTTGCCGATGCGCGCATCTCACCGTGCCCAGTACAGATGTGAAGGCAGAAGATCGGGCATTGCTACAACTGGCGATTGCGAAGCACTACGTGGTGGAGTACGAGGACGTGAAGGCGTCAGGGCTGACCAATCGTCAGTTCGCATACCGGGTGTCGGCGGGGGACTGGATTCGGGTGATGCCGTCTGTCTGGCGGCACGTTGCGACCCCGGAGTCGTGGGAACTTCGAGTGCGCGCAGGCGCTGTGTGGCTGGGCGCGAATGCCGCGCTGGCTGGACGATCCGCTGCGGCCTGGTGGGGATTGGACGGATTCGAGCAATCCAGCGTGGAGTTCGTTGTTCCCCACGCGCGGCGATGGGTCAGCGGGGTAACGGTGCGGCTCACCCGTGACTGGTCGAAGAAGGACCTCCTCCGTCGGGACGGGGTTCGTGTGACGAGCGCGACGCGCACGATCATCGACCTTGCTGGCCAGGGGGCAACGGCGCACGAGTTGGAGCGAGCGATCGACAGCGCCGTTCGCATGCGATTGACGTCGATCCCGACGTTGACATCGAGGATGGCCGAGCTCGCGAAATCCGGCAGGGTCGGTATTCCGATCCTGCGCGAGTTGCTCCTCGATTCCGGTGGTGAGTCAGTACTCGAGCGCCGATTCCTTCGCGTCATCCGCGACGCCGGTCTCCCGCGTCCGCAGACGCAGATCACGTTCAAGGGTCGCACGACGCGGGCCATCCGAGTCGACTTCCTCTACGAGAGTCAGCGCGTGGTGGTCGAGGTGTCGGGCCGAGTAGGGCATGCCTCCGACGCCGATCGCCGCAAGGATGCTCGCCGGCGTAACGAACTGCAGCACCGCGGATATGTCGTCATCGAGTTCACCACTGCCGACGTCATGACAGATCCGCGCTACGTCGTCGAGTCGCTTGGCCGCAGCCACCCCACTCTGGTCGCGTCACAACGACACTGAGTGTGGATGTGACGCGACCAGAACGGGTCAGCGGGCGGCGGCGGCCACCGCGTCGACGATCCTGTCGACCTGGCCATCGGTAGTGACGAGCGGGGGGCAGAACAGCAGCGAGTCGGCGTTGAGCGCACGGCAGATGACACCTTCCTCGAACATCACATCGCGCATGGCCATTGCGTTCTGATCGGGCCGCAGCGCGGCGGCCCACATGCCGCCGAGGCCACGCACGTGGTCGATGGTGCCGTCGTCGGCCAGGGAGCGCAGGCCGGCTGCAAGGCGATCGCCCATGACCAGGGCCCTGGCCAACAGCCCCTCGCGATCCATGATCTCCAGATTCTTGAGGGCTGCGGCACACGCCGTGGTGTGGCCCGAGTAGGTGAAGCCGTGGCGCAGGATGAAGTTGGGGTCTGCCTCCAGCGCGGCCGAGGGACGTGGCCCGACGAAGACACCGCCCAACGGTTGATAGCCGGACGTGACCCCCTTGGCGAACGTGACGAAATCGGGTGTCACGCCATAGTGGTGTGCCCCGAACCAAGTGCCGAGCCGACCGAAGCCGGTGATGACCTCGTCGAACACGAGGTATGCGCCGTGCTGGTCACATAGCTTGCGCAGACCTTCCAGGTAACCGTCCTCGGCGGGGAAGATGCCGCCCGCGCCCTGCACGGGCTCGGCGATGATGGCTGCGACCTCGTTGCCGCGCTGCGCCATCAGAGTGGCGACTGCCTCGATGTCGTCGGCCGGAACCTGCACGACCTCGTCGACGAACGGCCCGAAGTTCTCGCGGTTGGGCGCGATGCCCTGCGCGCTCGTTCCGCCGTAGGCCGTGCCGTGGTAGCCGCGAACGCGGGAGATGATCAGCTTGCGTTGCCCTTCGCCGGCCTGGACGTGGGCGATGCGGGCGAGTTTCATCACCGAGTCGATCGACTCGCTGCCGGAGCCAGTGAAGAACACGCGAGCGCCGGGGATGGGGCCGATCTCGCTGAGCTTCTCGGCCAACTGCTCGGTGGGATCGGTGGTGAACGGATCGAAGCATGAGTACGCCTCGAGGGTGGAGACCTGCTGGGAAATGGCATCGGCCATCTCTTGGCGGCCGTGGCCGATGGCGCAGTACCACAGGCTGGCCATGCCATCGACGAGCTCCTTGCCATCAGCGGTGTAGAGCAGCGCACCCTCGCCGCGCACGATGCGAATGAACTCTTCACGGGTTGGCTTGGCAAATGGGTGCAGGAAGGCCTTGGGCATGAGCCGAACCGTACTCAGCCTGTCGTCGTCCGGGCGAACGACATGCGCGCCAACTGCGTAGCCCACGAATGTCGACCCGCCTAGGATGCCAACCCGAGGAGGCACGGTGGTCGGAACGCAACGCAGCGGTGGGCGGTCGGTGGTGGGCTCGTTCGGTCGCGGCCTCGGTCGCGTGTGGCGCGGTCTCGCCAAGGGCGGCAGTACGCCGGCGCGGCTGCGGGCTTGGATGATTGCCACTGTCGTGGTCGCCGTGCTCTTCGGCGTGCTCAGTGCAACTGGCGTCGATCGACGCGCATCGTCACTACGCGCGGCCGACGAAGCATCGCAACAGCTCATCGCAGTGCAGGACGTGCAGGTGCGCCTGGTGCACGCCGACGCAATCGCTCGTGAGAACTACCTGCGTGGCGGCATCGAGGACGGTGCCAAGCGGGCGACGTATGCCGCTGAACTGGCTGCGGTCAGCGATGGGCTGGTGTCGGTCGCGAACAGTGTTCTGCCCAACGAAGCGGCGACTCTGGCCGGGGTTTCTGCCCAGCTCAGCCGCTACTCGGGTCTGGTGGAGCAGGCTCGCGCCAACAACCGCCAGGGCTTCCCTGTCGGGGCGGCCTACCTACGTACGGCCAACACGTTGTCTGCCGACATGGCGACCGACCTGCAGGCGGTACAGGCGTCGTTGCGCCAGCAGGTCAATGACAATCTGGATCGGGCCGACAAGGCGGGGGTGTGGATGCATGTCACCGGTTGGCCGTTGGCGGCCATGCTGGTCGCCGGTGGTGCATGGGTGGCCGCTCGTTTCCGACGATTGCTGAACGTGCCGTTGGTGACTGCCGGCCTGGTGACGCTGCTCATGCTGGTCGTCGGCGGCACCATCCAGGCGACGGCGATGTCGGACGCGGAGAGCGCCACCGCCGGCCAACTGCAGGCAGCTGACCTGGCCGCCCAGGGGCGCTCGGCCTCGTTCACTGCGCACGCGCAAGAGTTCAGCACCCTCATCGCGCGCGGCAGTGGGGGAGACGACAGTGCGTGGCAGACGTCGGTCTCGACCACTCAGGTCGCACTCGACCGCCTGTGCTCCATCGCGGGCGAGTGCGAGTTGACGCCGTACATCAAGAGCTACAGCCAGGTGCACGCGTCTGTGCGTGAACGCGACGATGCCGGTGATTGGGACGCAGCTCGCGAGTCCAGCCTCGACGGCGACGCGTCGTTGGCCTTCGCCGACTTCGACGTCGCCAGCGGCGACACCGCAGCAGCGCTGGGTGAGCAGGCTGCCAGCGCGATGTCGTCAGCCGCCGATGGGCTCGCTGTGCTGCGGGTTCTGGCGTTTCTCGCTGGTCTGGTGGTCGCAGCGCTCGTGCTCGTCGGCTATGGCCAGCGCCTGAGGGAGTACCGATGACCGCCAGATCCGGACTCAAGAACCTGCTGCTCGGCGCGCTACCGGTGCTGATGATCGCCGGCTGTGCCAGCGGCGGTCGTTTGCCGTCGGCGGTGGAGGGTTCGGCCCCAACGACGACTGCACCCCCCGCGGCGCAGGAGTTCACGTGCCCGGCCGGCCAGGTGGAGCCGTCGGGCGTGACGCCGAAGTCGTACGCGCCGGACGGCCCGCTTCCATCGCCCGACGACCTTCCTGACGGGTCCACGATGGCAGCGATTCGCGACCGCGGTGCGCTACGCATCGGTGTCTCGGCCGACACGCTGCTGTTCGGCGCTCGCAACCCACTGACCGGCAAGATCGAGGGCTTCGACATCGACATGTTGAAGGAGGTGGCGAAGGCCATCTTCGGAGTGGACGATGCGGTGGCCTACAACTATCTCGACTTCGTGGTCATCCCCTACAGCCAGCGACTTCCCAAGTTGCGCAATGGCGACGTGGACATCGTGGCCCACACGATGACGATCAACTGTGTTCGCTGGCAGCAGATTGCGTTCAGCTCGGAGTACTACAGGTCGGGCCAGCGGGTGCTCGTCGACGTCACGTCGCAGTTCGGCAGTATCGACGAGCTCGACGCCGCCGGTGCAACCGTGTGCGTGCCCGACGGCAGCACGAACCTGGAGAACTTGGCTGCGTACCCGGGCCTGACGGTGGTGGCACTACCCGACGTCAGCGACTGCCTGGTCGCCCTGCAAGCTGGTGAGGTGCAGGCGATCACGGGTGACGACACGGTCATGGCTGGGCTCAACAAGCAGGACCCAGCGACCGCTGTCGTTGGCGACAAGTTCAGCTTCGAGCCGTACGGATTGGGGATGCCCACGGAGCACGTCGACTTCGTCAAGTTCGTGAATGCGCTGCTGGAGGAGATGCGCACCGACGGTCGCTGGCAGTCCATCTACGACCGTTGGCTGCTTGCCACTCTCGGCGCGCAGACTCCGCCCGATGCACGGTACGGGCGACAGGAGCCGTGATGGGCAACGGCGTTCGCATCCCCACCGCCACCGAGATCACGCAACTGCTGGCCGACTGGAGTGAATGGGTTGCCGCGCGCACCGATTCCCTGCTGTCGCTCGAAAGTCGTGTACGAACGGCTGGCACTGCCGACGACGAGGCCGATGTCGCCGCAGCATTCGTGTGTCGCAAGGCCATCACCGACCGATTGCAGACCGTCACCGAACTGTCCCAGCACGACCGCGCAGCGGCGACGGCGCTGAGCGCACAGCCGCTGCGCGACGACCTCGGTCAACTGGTCGGCAACTCGCTGGTAGAAGCGGCGACGTTGCTCGACGCCGTGCTGCAGCGGGTGGAGGGATCGGTGGAAGACCGAGAACGCGAACAGGTGCTCACGGTCACGGCCACCGCGGCGGCGCAAGCTGACCTCACGATCGCGGCCCGGCTCGCACAGGAACTCGGCATGCAGGCCAATCAGGTGGCCGAGTTGCGCGAGAGATTGGGCGGTGGAGGCGATCTGACCGAAGTTGCCGGCGAGGCTGCCACAGTGCGCATCAGCCTGGAGGCTGCGGCGAAGGAGCGGGACCGTCTGCTCGAGCAGTGGAACGACGTTCCGGCGCGGCTCGCAGCGTTGACGGCCACCGAAGGCGCTGTCCGAGAACTGGCGGAGCGCTGCCGTGCGAAAGTGCTGCAAGCACCGCCGCTTGCAGTTCCCTCGGTCGCCACCGTCGGTGCCGACCTGCCCGACGTGGCGGGGCTGACCTGGATCGCGACACGAGGGCGAATCACGCCGGTTCTTCACCAGGTCGATCGGGTGGCTGCTGCGCTCGCCGAGGCGCAGCGTCGCTTTCAAGCAGCCCTCGACCGCCGCGAGGAGCTGCGTGGCCTGGTGCAGGCGTTCGCTGACAAGGCATCTGTTGGTGGCGTACTCGAACTTCCCGAACTCGACACCCTCTATCAGGAGGCGAAGGCGGTGCTCTGGTCCGCACCGTGCGACATCGACCGCGGTGGCGAACTCGTCGACCGTTACGTCGCACTCGTCAACACCAAGGTCAAGGAGGTCGCGCGATGAAGTGTGCGCAACCCGGATGCACCGGCACCATTTCCGATGGCTACTGCGATGTGTGTGGCCTCGCTGCCGCCTCGACGCCGGCCGCAGCCGCGCCGGTTGTCAGCGCCACGGTTTCGTCGGTTGCAGGAGGCTCCAGCACCCGCTCGGCCACCGACCGGTTGGGGACCGTGCCGATGGGTTCATCGCGCGCCACGGCCGTTGGCCCGAGTGGTTCGCGCCCCACGCGCCGACTGGGTGGCGGTGCCAACCCGTCCCGCCTGGGTGCCGGCCTGACGCACGTGCCGCCGATCCCCGAGGTCGACCCGCGTGAGAGCCTGATGAACCCGGCGGTGGTGGCTGAGGAGAAGCGCTACTGCAGTGTGTGTCAGTCGGCCGTGGGTCGCTCACGCGAGGGTTCGCCGGGTCGTACGAAAGGCTTTTGTCCGAAGTGTCGCACGCCGTTCGATTTCGAGCCGACGCTCACCGCCGGCAATCTGCTGGGTGGCCAGTACGAAGTGATGGGCTGTCTCGCGCACGGCGGCATGGGTTGGATCTACCTCGCGCGCGACCGCAACGTCAACGATCGCTGGGTGGTGCTGAAGGGTCTTCTCAACTCGGGCGACCCTGATGCGTCGCGCGCGGCGGTGGCGGAGAAGCAGTACCTCGCGGAGGTGGAGCATCCGCTGATCGTGGAGATCTACAACTTCGTCACGTCGTCCGACGGCAACTCGTACATCGTCATGGAGTACGTGGGTGGGCGTTCGCTGAACAACCTGCTCAAGGATCGTATGAAGGCCAACAACGGGCTGTTCTCGGCGATCCCGGTCGACCAGGCGATCGCGTACATCGTCGAGATCCTGCCCGCCTTCGGGTACCTCCACGCGCTCGGGTTGCTGTACTGCGACTTCAAACCGGCCAACCTGATCCAGGTGGGTGACGGGATGAAGCTGATCGACCTCGGCGGCGTCCGACGTGTCGACGACGATCAGTCACCGATCTACGGCACGGTCGGCTTTCAGGCACCTGAAGTCGCCCACGATGGCACCACTGTTGCCAGCGATCTCTACACGGTGGCGCGCACCCTGGCCACGCTGGTGTTCGAGTTCAAGGGTTACCAGGCGCAGTACGAGACCACGCTGCCACCGGCTGACGATGTTGCGCTGTTCGGGCAGTTCGACTCCCTGTACCGCTGGCTACAGAAGGGCACGGCGCAGCGCCCGGAAGACCGCTTTCAGACGGCTGACGAAATGCGTGAGCAGCTCTTCGGTGTGCTGCGCGAGGTCACTGCCGCGGCTCGCACCGGCGCGGTCACCCGCAGCACTCCGTCACAGATGTTCGGGCAGCCCGCGGCTGTTGCCGACCTGCTGACGTGGCGAGACCTCCCGCGACTTGCCGTCGACCCCACAGACGCGATGGCTTCCTGGCTGGCGTCCGTCACGGCGGACGAGCCGGCTGCGCGACTGCTCGCGCTCGACAGCGCACCCGACACCACGTCGGCGGTGCTGATCGAGACGGCCGATGCGGCGCTGCGGACGGACAACGCGACGCTCGCCGAGCAGATGGCGCAATTGGTGCTCGACGCCGACCCATGGGAGTGGCGAGGCGTGTGGCTGCAGGGTCTGGCGGCGTTGAGCCGGGGCAATTCTGCGGCAGCTGTGGCTGCATTCAACTCGGTGTACGGGCAACTACCAGGTGAGCTGGCACCCAAGCTCGCATTGGCCGTTGCGTGCGAAGCAGCCGGTGAACCGGAGGTGGCTGAGCGGATGTACACCACATGCGCGCGCACGGACTCCGCGTACGTGGCGGCGGGTCAGTTCGGGTTGGCCCGCGTTGCGTTGCAGGCCGGGCAGCGCGACCCTGCGCTGCAGGCCCTCGACCGGATCCCGGCAACCAGCCGTGCGTACGCCGCTGCTCGCCGAGCACGGGCGCTCATCTTCGCATCGGCACTCGACCCGTCGCACGCGCTCGACGATCTGGGTCGCGCCGTACAGGAGATGGAACAGGCGTCGATGCAGCCGGTCGAGGCCGTCGACCTGCGCATCCGGCTCCTGGAAAGCTCTCTGCAGCACGTCGCCGCGCAGGGCCCTCAGGTCGACGTACTGATCGGCAACGTGCCTGCCGCCGAGCTGCCGCTGCGTCGAGCGCTCGAAGCTGCGTACCGAGATGCTGCGAGGTTGACCAAGGAAAGCGACGCCCGGGTCCGTCTCATCGACAAAGCCAATGCTGTCCGGCCGCGATCACTCGTATGACCGCCGACGCGACCACCTGCCCCGCATGCGCGCAACCCATCGCACCCGACGATGCCTTCTGTGAGAACTGTGGGGCGCAGCTGACAGCTTCGGCGGCTGGCGCGCCCACGACCTTCGCAGTGGAGCCCACCGTTGCGGGTGGCAGCGGCACGTGTGTGGATTGCGGAGGTGCCGTGGCTGACGACGGGTTCTGTTCGGTCTGCGGAAAAAAGGCTCCGTCCCCACGCGATCACTGGCAGGAGACGCCGGCGGAATGGGTTGGGGGTGTGTGCGACAAGGGCATCGTTCACGCGCGCAACGAGGACGCGATGGCGCTGGCAGCGTCGGCCGACCGGTCGCTGGCCGTGCTGGTGGTGTGCGATGGTGTCACGTCCGCACCCGACAGCGACAGAGCTGCCCTTGCCGCTGCGCGTGTCGCGTGCTCGGCGCTCTCGGGCTCGCCGCCGCCCGCGAGCACTGGTGTTGCGGGAACCGTGTCGCACTGGAGCGCTGAAATCACCCGTGCCTGTCGCGACGCGAACGCGGCGACCGTCGGGGTCTCGCGGTCGCTCGGTAGCCCCGCCGAACCCCCGTCGTGCACATTCGTGGCGGCGGTGCTCAGTGGTGATGTGGTGACACTCGGCTGGTGCGGCGACTCGCGGGCCTACTGGTTGCCCGACGACGGTGAAGCGGTGCAGTTGATGCTGGACCATTCGCTCGGTACAGAACTGATCCAGGGTGGGATGAGCGTGGCCGACGCGGAGAAGAGCTCGAGTTTTCACACCATCACGCGCTGGTTGGGCGCAGACTCGGTCGACTCCACGCCGGAGCTTGCCAGCCTGCAGTTGCACGCGGCCGGTTGGCTGCTGCTCTGCAGCGACGGACTGTGGAACTACGCGTCGAGCGCCGACGATCTGCAACGGTTGATTCGTGAGCAGGTGGCCGGTGGGCACTCGTCGCCGGTGGAGATCGCCGACGCCCTCGTGGGATTTGCCAATGGCTGCGGCGGCCACGACAACATCACCGCCGCGCTGGCGCGCTACGAGCCGTCACTACGCTGACGAGACAACCTGACGGCACGAGACAGATACCCGACAAACGGAGGTAACGAAGTGGCTGAATTCAAGGCTGAGGTCTTCCAGAACGAGTATCTGGCCGAAGGGGCCACCGACGCGCACGCGGTGGTTTCGGTGACCTGCACCGACGCGGGCATGGCTGGCGAATCGGGCGACGCGGCCGAGATCATCATCGTCGACACTTCCGGCTCGATGGACATGCCGCCCACCAAGATCGCAGCTGCCCGTCGAGCTGCGCGCGTGGCCATCGGTGAGATCGTCGACGGCACATGGTTCGCCATCGTCAGCGGCCACAGCATCGCGCAGATGGTGTACCCGTCGAACGCCGGAATGGCCAAGATGACCGCGACCACTCGGAGCGAGGCGCTGGCAGCCGTCGATCGCGTGCGCAGCGGAGGCGCCACCGCCATCGGCGCCTGGATCCAGGCAGCGACCGGGCTGTTCGGGCAGGTGTCAGCCGCGCAACGACATGCGATTCTGCTCACTGACGGCAAGATCGAAGGTGAGCCGGTCGGCATGCTCGCGAAGGCGTTGGCCGATGCTCGCGGCAAGTTCCAGTGCGATTGCCGTGGTATCGGCGAGGACTGGGTGGTGGAGGAGCTGCGCGAGATTTCGACAGCGCTGATGGGCACGGTCGACATCGTGGCGAAGCCTGAGGATCTGGAGGCCGACTTCGAAGCGATGATGCGAACCGCCATGAGCAGAGGCGTCGCTGATGCACGTCTCCGCATCTGGGCCCCGCAGGGCAGCCAAGTGCTCTTCGTGCGCCAAGTCGCACCGACCGTCGAAGACCTCACCAGTACAGGAGTGCAAACCGGGCCGCTCGTGCGCGAGTTCCCCACGGGTGCGTGGAGCGACGAAAGCCGCGACTACCACGTGGCCGTTCGCGTCCCTGTTGCCGGCATCGGCAACGAACGCCTAGCGGCTCGTGTTGAACTGGTGGTGAACGACGAGGTGCAGGCGAAGTCGTTGGTCAAGGCCGTGTGGACCGCAGACACCGATCTGACCACCCGCATCGACCCTGCGGTGGCGCACTACACGGGTCAGGTGAAGCTGGCCGACACCATCCAGAAGGGTCTTGCAGCGAAGGCCGCCGGCGACGACCGCACTGCCACGGTGCTGCTCGGTGAGGCAGCCAAATTGGCGCACGACTCGGGCAACGAGAACACCACCCGTTTGTTGGCGAAGGTGGTCGACGTCGTCGACGTCGAGGCGGGCACGGTGCGCCTGAAGCGTGAAGTCGAAAAGGCTGACGAAATGGCGCTGGACACCCGCAGCACCAAGACGACGCGAATTCGACGTGAGCCATGAGTACGACAACATGCCCCAATGGTCACGCCAGCTCCGACCCTGAGTGGTGCGACACGTGCGGCGCCAAGATGGGCGGCACGCCTTCCGGGTCGCCCTCGTCAGCGGTGCCGCCCCCCACGACATCGTCGCCAGCGCCGTCTGCATCGGGTGATGGCCCCGTCACCTGTCCGCATTGCGCCGAGTTGAATCCGTCTGATGCACTGTTCTGCGAGGTCTGTGGCTACGACTTCACCACCGGTCAGTCGCCTGCTGTGAGCGAGTCGGCAGCCCCGGTCGCGGTTGAACCGGTCGACTCTGCCGTCGGCTGGATCGCAGTCATCGAGGTCGACCAGCAGTGGTACGGACTCAAGGGGGCGCTGGCCGATCAGGCGTGCCCGAAAACGTCGTCGTCGACCGTTCCGCTGTCGAACCACACCGCCCTCATCGGGCGCTCGTCCGCGTCGCGCGGGCTCCGCCCTGAGATCGCACTCGACGCCGATACCGGTGTCTCGCGGCGTCACGCTCAATTCGTGCGTGACGGCGACAGCCTGACCGTTGTCGACCTGTCATCGACCAATGGCACGTATGTCGTCGCCGCCGACACCGACCCGGACACGGCAACCATGGCGCTCGTGCCCGGCGTGCCGACCGAACTTCGCGACGGTGACCGTGTGTACGTGGGGGCGTGGACCCGCCTGACGGTTCGCTCGCAGTCAGCCTGAATCACGCCAGGCGAAGCGGCTGGGTCGAAAGACTCTGGTGACGTTTGGGCGACCTCCGTAGGTTGGAGACGTGCCCAGTCAACCAACCACAGCACTGCAGCTCCGAGAGGTGGTTGACGCCAACGAAGCAGTAGCTCGCGTCGCTCACCTTCTCTCGGAAGTCATTGCCATCTATCCCATCACTCCGGCGTCCGCGATGGGCGAGTACTCCGACGAGTGGAGCGCCAAAGGCCAGACCAACCTGTGGGGCGTGGTGCCCGAGGTGATCGAGATGCAGAGCGAGGCCGGCGCGGCTGCAACGCTGCACGGCGCTGTGCTGCGTGGGGCACTGGCCACCACGTTCACGGCCAGCCAGGGCCTGCTGCTGATGCTGCCCGAGATGTTCAAGATCGCCGGCGAGCTGACACCCACGGTCATCCACGTGGCGGCGCGTTCGATTGCGACGCACGCGCTGAGCATCTTCGGCGACCACAGCGACGTGATGGCTGCGCGTACCACCGGTTTCGCAATGTTGTGCGCCCCGAGTGTGCACGACGCCGCCGACATGGCTGTCATCGCACACATGGCCACGCTGTCCACTCGAGTGCCGTTCCTGCACTTCTTCGATGGGTTCCGCACGAGCCACGAACTCAACACGGTCGAACTTCCCACACGCGACCAGATCAGGTCGCTGATCGACGATGAACTCGTCCACGCCCACCGGGGCCGCGGCCTCGACCCGGATCGCCCCATGCTGCGCGGCAGCGCGCAGAACCCGGACGTGTTCTTCCAGGCGCGCGAGGCGTGCAGCCCGTTCCACGCCGCCGTGCCCGAAGCCGTGCAAGCGGCCATGGATCGCTTCGCAAAGGAGACCGGTCGCCAGTATTCACTTGTCGAGTACCACGGTGCCCCCGATGCCGATCGAGTGATCGTTCTGATGGGGTCCGGCCTCGGTGCCGTACGCGAAGCGGTCGATGCCATCAATGCCAGTGGCTCGGGGGAGCGGGTCGGGGTGGTGGGGCTGCGTCTCTACCGCCCCTTCCCCGCAGCACAGCTACTGGCAGCGCTGCCGCCATCCACGCGCACCGTCGTGGTGCTCGACCGCACCAAGGAGCCGGGCGCGCCGTTCGAGCCGTTGCACCTCGACGTGCTGGCTGCGCTGTGGCACAGCAACGACAGCCAGTGGGCCAGTGGCGACAAGCCGCGGGTGATCGGTGGGCGGTACGGGTTGAGTAGCAAGGAGTTCACGCCGGCAATGGTCAAGGCGGTGTTCGACGAGGCCGCCTCGCCGTTGCCGCGCAACCCGTTCACGGTGGGTATTCATGACGATGTCAGCCACACCAGCCTGACCTGGGACCCGTCTTGGCGCACTGACCACGCCAAGGTGCGGGCGGTGTTCTACGGCCTCGGCTCTGACGGCACCGTGGGCGCCAACAAGAACACGGCAAAGATCATCGGTGCCAACACCGACCTGCACGTGCAGGCCTATTTCGTGTACGACTCGAAGAAGTCGGGGAGCACCACCATCAGCCACGTGCGCGTCGACGAGGACCCGATCGACAGCACCTACCTCATCGATGAGGCCACCTTCGTGGGCATCCACCAGTGGAACTTCCTCGACCGTCTCGATGTGTTGAGCCTCGCCGCGCCCGGGGCGACGGTGCTCCTCAACGCGCCGTATCCGACCGAGCAAGTGTGGGGTCGCCTGCCCATCGAGGTGCAGCAACAGGTACTCGCCAACGACCTGCAGCTGTGGGCCGTGAACGCCGCGGCCGTGGCCCGCGATGCGGGCCTTGGTGGGCGCATCAACACCGTCATGCAGGCCTGCTTCTTCGGCCTTTCCGGCGTACTGCCCACCGAGGACGCGCTACGCGAGCTGAAGGGTGCCATCGAGCACAGCTACGGCGCCCGCGGGGAAGCCGTCGTGGAACGCAATGTCGCGGCCGTCGACACGTCGCTGGCCAACCTGCACAGGGTTCCCATCAGCTCCGAGGTGACGGCCACGACGTACCGGCGACCCACCGTCGCCGTCGATGCCCCCGACTTCGTGCAACGCATCACCGCCCGCATGCTGGCGGGCGAGGGCGACCTGCTTCCCGTCAGCGCGCTGCCGCCGGACGGGGCGTTCGTCACCGGCACCGCGCAGTACGAGAAGCGCACCATTGCCACCGAGATCCCCATCTGGGAGGCCGACCTGTGCATCGACTGTGGCAAGTGCGCCATCGTCTGCCCGCACTCGGCCATTCGCATGAAGGTGTACGAGCCGGCGGCCATCGAGGGCATCGGCGACACGATGAAGACGAAGCGCTTCCGAAGCCGCGATGTGCCCGGCATGCAACTCACGATCCAGGTGGCACCGGACGACTGCACCGGCTGTGGTGTGTGTGTCCAGGCCTGCCCGGCCCACGACAAGAGCGAGGTCAAGCGCAAGAGCATCAACATGCGTCCCATCGCCGAGCACCTCGAGAGCGAACGCCTGGCGTGGGATGTGTTCCTCGACGTGCAGGAGGCCGACCCTGCCCAATGGGACCCCGCATCGGTGAAGACGAGCCAGTTGCGTCAGCCGTTGTTCGAGTTCTCCGGTGCCTGCGCCGGTTGTGGCGAGACGCCCTACATCAAGTTGCTCACCCAGCTGTTCGGTGACCACCTGATGGTGGCCAATGCCACGGGCTGCAGCAGCATCTACGGCGGCAACCTGCCCACCACCCCCTACACGGTGAACAGCGAGGGTCGGGGGCCGGCCTGGGCCAACAGCCTCTTCGAGGACAACGCCGAATTCGGCCTCGGCATCCGCCTGGGCTTCGAGGCGCAGCGTCGCACGGCGCTGGTGCTGGTGGACCGCATGCGGCCACAACTGGACGCAGCGCTCGGCGCAGAGGCCGTGAATGCGGTGATTGCCGGCGTCGACGATGACGGTGAGCTGGGCATCCGTGCCCAGCGCGAACGCGTCGCGGCGCTGAAGGGTGTGTTGACGGGCAGCGACGCCGACACCGTCGCGTTGATCGAACTCATCGACACATTGGTGCGCAAGAGCACCTGGATCGTCGGCGGTGATGGCTGGGCGTACGACATCGGCGCCGGAGGCCTCGACCACGTGCTGGGCAGCGGCCGCAACGTCAACATCTTGGTGCTCGACACCGAGGTGTACTCCAACACCGGCGGGCAGGCTTCCAAGGCCACGCCCCGCGGTGCCGTGGCCAAGTTCGCGGCGGGCGGCAAGGGTGGTATGAAGAAGGATCTGGGGCTGGAAGCCATGAGCTACGGGGACGTGTACGTCGCCCGCATCGCCATGGGCTCCAGCGACATCCAGACAGTGAAGGCGCTCCTCGAGGCCGACGCGTGGCCAGGCGTCTCGCTGGTCATCGCGTACAGCACGTGCATCGCCCACGGTTTCGACATGAGCCAATCGATGACCCAGCAGAAACTGGCCGTCCAGAGCGGCCACTGGCCGCTGTATCGCTTCCGCCCCACCGACGACAGCGATGCGCAGCCATTCCAGCTGGACAGTGCCGATCCGTCGGTGCCGTACAGCGAATTCGCTCGCAGCGAGGCGCGCTTCTCGATGCTCGAGCGGTCGAACCCCGAGCGTTCTCGCCAGCTGGTGGCACTGGCCCAACAGGACGTGGACAACCGCTGGAGCTACTACCGGCAACTGGCCGATGTGCATCGAGCTGCACCAGGCCAAGCCCCCGACGTCCAGATCGCGGATGAGGAGGACGAGGGATGAGTGACCTGTCGACCACCTACCTCGGGCTCGCGTTGCGCAGCCCGCTCGTTGCGTCGGCAGGGCCGCACACGGGCAACCCCGACATGTGGCAGCGTCTGGAAGAGGCCGGTGCCGGTGCGATCGTGCTGCCCTCGCTGTTCGAGGAAGAGATCGAACACGACGCGTTCACACGCGAGCGGGCCTACGACGACGTGGCGGACAGGTTCGGAGAGGCATCCAGTTTTCTCCCGCCGCTCGACCTGCCCGATGTTGGCCCCAGCCGACAGCTCGCGCTCGTCGAGCAGGCCTGCGAGCGATTGACGATCCCCGTCATCGCCAGCCTCAACGGCACCAGCCCGGGCGGCTGGGTGCGCTATGCGAAGCACCTTGCCGACGCGGGCGCACATGCCATCGAGCTCAACTTGTACGACAGCGTCGTCGACCCCGGTATCACCGCTGCCGACGCCGAGCGTCGGTACGCGGAACTGGTGGAGGAGGTCAAGGCCGAGATCACCGTGCCGTTGGCCGTGAAGTTGAGCCCGTGGTTCACCGCGCTGGGCAACTTCGCCGAACGACTGCAGACGGCGGGGGCCGACGGTCTTGTGCTGTTCAACCGGCTGTACCAGCCCGACATCGATCTCGACACGCTGGAAGTCGTGCCGCGCCTGTCGCTGAGCACCTCCGCCGAGGTTCGCCTACCGCTGCACTGGATCGCCAACCTGTTCGGCACGGTGAGATGCTCGCTGGCAGCGTCGTCGGGTGTGCACGACGGGGCGGACGCGTTGAAGCTCTTGTTGGCCGGCGCCGATGTGGTGATGAGCACCAGTGCGCTGCTACAACACGGTCCGGAGCACCTGCGGGTGATGGAGCGCTTCATCCGTGAATGGATGATGGAACGCGACTACGACAGCGTCAACCAACTTCGCGGCAGCGTCAGTCGCGGCAACGTGCCCGACCCGCAGGTCTACGAGCGGGCCAACTACTACCAGGTGATCCACAGCTGGCGCCCGACCAGCCATCGGTAGGCTCGCTGCCATGCGACACAGCGAAGGCCACTACTCGCACCGAGTGGGCTGGCTGCGTGCGATGGTCCTGGGTGCCAACGACGGCATCATCTCCACAGCGGCGTTGCTGCTGGGCGTCGCCGCGGCCGATTCCACACGGTCCGCCATTCTCACTGCCGGCGTGGCAGGTCTTGTTGCCGGTGCGGTTTCGATGGGGCTGGGCGAGTACGTCTCGGTGTCGTCGCAGCGCGACTCGGAACGTAGCGACATCGAGAAGGAGATCTGGGAGCTGACGCACCAGGCCGATCACGAATTGGCGGAGCTGACAGCGATCTACCAGGCGAAGGGCCTCCCGCTCGAACTGGCACAGGAGGTGGCGGTGCAGCTCACCGAGCACGACGCGCTGGCAACGCATCTCCTCGACGAACTCGGCATCGTGCAGGACGAATTGGCGCGACCCATGCAGGCGGCATGGAGCTCTGCGCTGTCGTTCTCCATTGGTGCGATCATCCCGCTGCTTGCAGCAGTCTTTGTCGGCGCGTCGGCCCGCATCGCAGCCATCATCGGTGTCGCACTGGCAGCGCTGGTCGTGCTTGGCTACGTGGGCGCTCGCGCCGGTGGTGCTCCGCGAGGCCGCTCGATCGCACGCGTGGTCATCGGCGGCGCGGCCGCGATGGGCATCACCATGGCGGTCGGTTGGGCGTTCGGCGCGGCCATCGGCTGACCCACGACCCCAACGAGGGCTGCCCGATGAGCGGGCGGTAGCGTCGCTGCCCATGGATGTCACCGCCGCAGTGCAGACCCGCTCGTCGATCCGGTCGTTCTTGCCCGATGCCGTCAGTGACGAGACGCTGCGGTCGCTTCTGGAAGTGGCATCACGCGCCGCCAGCGGTGGCAACGTGCAGCCCTGGCGCGTCTACGTGGTCAACGGTGACTCCATGGCTCGCCTGCGTGAACACCTCGCCGATCAACCTCCGTTCGAGGAACCTGAGTACGACATCTATCCAGCGAAACTCACCGAGCCGTACCGAACGAATCGGTTCGCCATCGGCGAGCAGATGTACGCAACGCTGGGCATCGAGCGTGCGGACAAGGCCGGGCGTCTTCGCCAGTTCGCGCACAACGGCGACTTCTTCGGTGCCCCCGCCGCACTGTTCTGCTGTGTCGATCGCCAGATGGGGCCACCCCAATGGTCTGATCTGGGAATGTTCTTGCAGACCTTCATGCTGCTCGCTGTCGAGGCGGGCCTTGCCACCTGTGCGCAGGAGTACTGGTCGGTTCGTCACGAAGCCGTCACCTCGTTCGTCGGTGCCCCCGACGAGGAGATGTTGTTCTGCGGAATGGCAATTGGCTACGCCGATATGGCAGCCCCCATCAACGCGTTGCGATCCGAGCGGATGCCGGTGGACGACTGGGCGCGCTTCGTCTGATCGCTGCCCGTTCGCCGGTACGGCCGTACCGCGAATGTGTGCCCTGCGCTATCTTGGCCGTCATGAGTGATCAGGCAGATGCGATCGTGATCGGCGCGGGGGTCATCGGCTCCTCAGTAGCACTGGAGTTGGCTCGTGGCGGCCGCTCGGTCATCGTGGTCGACAAGGGGCCGGCGGCGGGTGCGGGCTCCACCAGTTCCTCGTCATCCATCATTCGCTTCAGCTACTCCACACCCGATGCGGTGCTCACCGCGTGGGAGGCCGCTGCGATGTGGTTGGACTGGGAGGGCCACCTGGGCTGCGTGGACCCTGACGGCATGGCTCGATTCATCAAGACCGGTATGTGCATCTTCCACACACCGGGCGACAGCACGGTGCGCATCCAGCGGCTCTGGGACGAACTCGACATCGCGTACGACCTCCTCGACACCGAACAACTGCAAAAGTTGCTGCCGGGCTTGGATCTCGGCGTCTACTTCCCGCCCAAGCGCATCGACGACCCGGCGTTCGCCGACGATGCCACCGGCACACTGACGGCAATTCTGGAAGCGGAGAGCGGCTTCATGGACGACCCGATGCTGTGCGCCAAGAATCTCGCCTTTGCCGCTCGTCGCCACGGTGCCGATTTCAAGTTCAACCAGCAGGTCGTCAGCGTCGATCAGGCGGGCGGGCGCGTCAGCGGGGTCACCCTGGCCAGTGGGCAGCAGCTCTTTGCACCCGTGGTCGTCAACGTCGGCGGTCCGCACTCGGGCATCATCAACCAGATGGCCGGCGTGGTCGAGGGCATGCGCATCGGGCACCGTCCACTGCGGCAGGAAGTGTTCACTGTCGAGCCGCCGTCCGGTCTTCGCCTGGAGGACGGGATGCCGGCAATCGCTGACCTCGATGTAGGTCACTATCTGCGGCCACAGATCGGTGGCACCTGGCTGGTCGGCGGTACGGAACCGGAATGCGACGAACTGCACTGGATCGACGACCCCGATCAGTACGACGAGTACCCCACGGTCGAGCAGTTCGAAGTGTCGATGATGCGTATCGCGCGCCGGGTACCCGAGTTCGGCGTGCCGCACCGGCCCGTGGGCCTGGCTGCGTTGTACGACGCGTCGGACGACTGGGTGCCGCTGTACGACAAGAGCGACCTGCCGGGCTTCTTCATGGCGTGTGGTACCAGCGGCAACCAGTTCAAGAACGCGCCGTTGGCCGGCCAGTTCATGAAGGCCATCATCGACGCAGAGGCAGCGGGTGTCGACCACGACGAGACCCCGGTGCAGTTCGTCGGCGGCCGTACCGGCCGCACCATCAACCTCGGTGCCTTCTCGCGTCGTCGTGAGAAGTCGGAGACCTCCGGCACTGTGATGGGCTGAGCCGAGTCGTGATGAGGGTCGTCCGGGCCGCTGACCAGCCGCGGATTCGGTGGCGTAACGACGGCGGGTGGACACGCGACGTGGCTCGCGATTCGCCGCGTGAACACGACTTCTCGTGGCGCATTTCCATCGCCGATGTCGAGGTGGACGGTCCGTTCTCACGCTTCGACGGGTTCGATCGACTGCTCGTGCTGCTCGAGGGGGCCGGCATGGATCTGGTGTGCATCGCCGACGGCACGACGATGGAGTTGCGGCCGAAGGCCCGAAGCGCTCGCTTTGCTGGCGAAACCGCCATCACCGCCGAACTCCTCGATGGTGCGACGACCGACTTCAACGTCATCTGGGACCGATCCCGCTTCTCGCTGCTGGAGCACGACGACTGGCGCAACCGAACAATCGGCGGGGGCGACGGTTCGATCGTGGTGGTGCACGTGCTGTCAGGGGCGATGGAGAATGACCGCGGAGTTCGTGGTGTGGCCGGGGACACGATGATCGACGACAGCGGCCGGGCGACGCGTTTGGGTGGCGACGCAGAGGCGATCGTCGTGGTGCTGCAACCTCTTGCGAACGCGAACCACGTCGACTGAACTACGATTCAGGAAATGGCAACGATCGCATCGCTCCGTCACGACGACGCCTCGCTGGAGGTCACCTGGGCCGACGGTGTCGTCACCCGCTACCCGTGGTTGTGGCTGCGCGATCACGCGCACGACGACGACACGATGCACCCGATCACGCAGCAACGCCAGTTGTTCACCGCCCGGGTTCCTGCCGCACTGCGTGGGCTCAACAGCGAGGTGGTCGACGGTGAACTGCGCATCACCTGGGACATGCTGGAGCCGGCATCGGTGCTGCCGGTCGGTTTCCTCGCCGCCTACCGCCACCCGCGCACTGCTCGGGTGGCCGTCGACGTACCCGTCACGCTGTGGAGCGCTTCGTCGCTGACCACCCCTACGGTGGCCTACGACCTGGTGATGAACACCGACGCCGGGTTGGCGCAATGGCTCACCAACACGCTGCAGTACGGGTTCTGCCTGGTGATGGGCACGCCCGCGACTGCGGCCGCCAGCGAGGCGCTGCTCCGTCGCGCCGGCTACATCCGCGAGACCATCTTCGGTGGCTTCTGGGAGTTCCAGGCCGACATGTCGAAAGCCGACACGGCCTACACCACGCTCGAACTGCGCGGCCACACCGATGGCACGTACAGCAACGATGCCCCCGGTAGCCAGCTGTTGCACTGCCTGGAGTTCGTCGGTAGCGGTGGCGACAGCACCATCGTCGATTCTTTCGCGATCGCACGGCGGATGGAAGCCGAGCACTCCGAGCTGTTCGAAGTGTTGTCGTCGGTGGTCGTACCGGGTCAGTACATCGGTGACGGTGCCCACCTGATGGCAGCGCGGCCCGTGTTCCGTCATGACCACACCGGACGTCTCGTGCAGGTGTCGTTCAACAACTACGACCGTGCGCCGTTCCTTCTGGAGGAGGCCGACATGATCGCCTTCTACGACGCGTTGCGTGTGTTCGAAGAGTTGGCCAACGACCCCTCGATGCAGTGGCGCCACGTGTTGCAGCCAGGCGAGGCACTCTTGTTCGACAACTGGCGCGTGCTGCACGGCCGCGCCGCGTACACCGGACTGCGTCGGATGTGCGGCGGCTACGTCAATCGTGAAGACATCGAAAGCCGACTGCGTCAGCTGATCTAGCAGCCGATGGCGGCCCGGCCGTACGCTGAGGCCATGAGCCTCGACGACCTGATCGCCCGCTTCGATGTCAACGATCCGACGTTCATCGCCGATCCGTACCCGGTGCTGAACGAGATCCGAGAAGCCACCCCCATCTACTGGAGTGAGACCTCTCGTCACTGGGTCGTCACCCGCTTCAGCGACGTGCAGGAAACCTTGCGTGATCGTCGCCTCGGCCGCAACTACACGCACCGGTACTCTCACGCGGCGCTGGCCCAACCCGAGCCGGACTCGCGTTGGGCTGCGTTCCAGCAGCACGAGCAATGGTCGTTGCTCTGCCTCGAGCCGCCGGACCACACCCGCATACGCCGTTTGGTCGCCAAGGTGTTCACCCCCAAGTCGGTGACCGCGATTCGCCCCACCGTGCAAGGCTTCGCCGACGAACTGCTCGATGTGTGCCGTGAGCGCGGCCAGTTCGAGGTGTTGCGCGACTACGCGCAGCCGTACTCCGTCGCCGTCATCTGCTCGATGTTGGGGGTGCCGCGATCCGACACGCAGATGTTGCTCGACTGGAGCCACGCCATCGTCAAGATGTACGAGCTGAGCACCTCCGACGAGCTGCGTGTCGCCGCCAACACCGCGGCCGGGGAGTACATCTCCTACACCCGTGCCCTGATCGCCGAGAAGCGCCTCAGCCCTGACGGGTTGCTGGTTTCCGAACTGGTGCGCGTCGAGGACGAAGGCGACACGCTGACAGAGGACGAGATCATCTCCACCACGATGGTGCTGCTGGAAGCCGGCCACGAGGCAACGGTGAACACGCTCGGCAACGGCCTGCGAGCGATCCTGCACCACCCGGGGGAGTGGGACCGCGTGGTGTCCGGTGAGGTCCCGGCCCGCACCGCTGTCGAGGAGATGCTGCGCTGGGACCCACCCACGCAGCTGTTCGATCGCTGGGTGCTCGACGACGGTGTCGAGATTGCCGGTCAGAGGATTCCTGTGGGCCAAGAGGTCGCGATGCTGTTCGGCTCCGCGCAACGCGACCCTCGCCGATTCGAGAACCCGGATCGCTTCGACATCGGTCGCGGCGACATGGCGCACATCGGATTCGGCGGTGGCATTCACTTCTGCGTCGGCGCACCGCTCGCGCGTCAGGAGGTCGAGATTTCCGTGGCCGGGCTCGTCGCCCGGTTCCCGTCCCTGCGGCTGGTGGAGGAGCCGACCTACGAGCCCAGCTTCGTCATTCGTGGGCTGACGGCACTGCACCTCTCGGCCTGATCACACCCTCGACTCGACGGAGGACCTCGAGTACGTCGTCGTGGGTGGTTTGGAAGCTGGTGACGAATCGGATCACGCCTCCACCCATTTCGTAGAACAGCAGGCCCACCTCGGCGAGGGCCGCCGCAGTCGGATCGCCCACTCGTGCGAACAACATGTTGGCGGGCGGCAGTGACAGCAGTTCAACCCCCATCTCGTCGAGGCCCAGGCTGAGGGCGGCCATTGCCTCGTTGGCCCGCGCTGCGAGGCGCAGCCACAGATCATCGGTGAGATACGCCACCAGCTGTGCCGACTGGTAACGCATCTTGCTGGCGACGTGCCCCGACCGCTTCAGGCGAAAAATGAGCTGCTCCGACGCTGCCGAGTCGAAGCACACGATGGCGTCGGTACTGAGCGCTCCGTTCTTGGTGGCGCCCAGCGAGAAGGCGTCCACCCCGGCGTCGGTGATGAGCTCCACGGGTGTGCCGTCGACTGCCACCAACGCATTGGCCAGCCGGGCACCGTCGAGGTGCATCCGAAGGCCGCGACTGTGAGCGAGCGCGGCCAGGGCGCTCACTTCCGCCGGCGCGTACACCGTGCCGAAGTCGGTGGGACAGGTGATGGAAACGACGGATGGCTGTGAGTGGTGGCCGTCACCCCACAGGGTGGTGTCGAAGGCGTGCTGCACGCTCGCAGGATGCAGCTTGTAGTCGGATCCGGCGAGGCCGCGCATCACAGCCCCACCGCTGAACAGGGACGTGGCGCCACCCTCGTTGGTGAAGATATGAGCTGTTTCGTGGCACAGCACACTTCCCCACGGCGGCAACATCGCCGACAACGCCAGCGAGTTTGCAGCTGTTCCACTGACCACCGGAAACACTTCGGCTTGTGGCTGCCCGAAGATGTCACGGACGAGATCGCGGAGCTGCGCGGTGAGTGCGTCACCCCCGTACGCGAGCGCGGAGCCTTCGTTGGCAGCGGCGATCGCGGCAAGGATCTCCGGTGCGACACCTGCAGCGTTGTCGCTGCGCAGCTCGATGGGTTCGTTCGACGACGTGGACATGGTGGCGACTCTACGAGTGCTGAGCCGCGGGACAGGTGTCGCCGGACATCGGTCGGTGTTGACAGCGATGGTGGCGCGCGGGGCAGACTGCTGTCGATGCCCAGCCGCCGCCGTCCAAAGTCACCGTCGAACTCGCCAGCCGCGACGCGCCCTGCAGCGTCGAGTGCTGCTGCCGGCAGCGCACTCAGCGACGTCGAGCGTTTCGCGTCGGCCCTGAAGGATTCGGAGAAGGCCGATCGCGCGGCCAAGGCCCGCCGAGAGCAGGAGCGAGCCGATGCCGCATTGCGTGCTGAGCAGGCTGCCGCCAAGGCGACAGCGTTGACGGTCGCTCGCCGTGATCTGGAGCGAGCTGTGGACGCGGTGCGGCACGCCAAACAGGTCGGTCGTGGCCGCGCCGATGCGGATCAGGCATGGAAGGTCGCCAAGGCGCTGGTCATCGAACTGGAGACGGGCACGCCCCCGGCATGGGCGCCCAAGCCCGTCGAACCTGCTGAGTCAGTCGAATCCCCCGAAGACGGCGAGGAGCTGTCCGTCGAGGTGTCGGCCGACACCGAGTGACGCTGCCACCTGCGCGCTGACAACCTCGCGCTCGGCCACGCTGAGACGGACCGCGGCGAGGACTGCATCGGTGAAGGCGGTGAGGGCTCGCAGAGTTGCCGGGTCGTCGATCGCGCCGGACGCGTCACTCTTGGTTCGTGGTGCTGCGACACCGAGATGGGCAACCGTATGAGAACCCTGCCAGGCGAGAGTGCGAACCAGCGTCTGGCGTGCCAGCGGGCCGCCGCTGGTCCCCGCACTCAGGACGCCCACGGGCTTTTCGTAGAGTTCGCCGGAGCCAACGATCCAATCGAGTGCGTTCTTGATGGTGCCGGCGAGCGAACCGGCGTACTCCGGTGCCGCAATGATGACGGCGTCGGCGTCAGCGATCTGACGTCGAAACGACGCCACCTCGTCCTCGGGCTCGTCGACGAGGTGCGGTTGCAGCGGTGGAATCGAAGCCAGCAGTTCATCGTCGGTGAAACGAACACCACGTTCGACGAGACGTCGATGTACGACGTCGAGAAGTGAGCGGTTTGCTGAGGCCCCACCCAAGCTTCCACACACCGTCAATATCCGCGGGGGGTTCTGCGACCTCATGGCACGAACCTACTGGGGGCCACACGCCGTAGACTTCGTACTAAATAGACCCTGGAGGCACAGATGGCCCGCTACGTCACGACAGTTCGCACCGACAAGACGCCCGCCGAGGCGTTCGCCTACATGTCAGATCTTCGAAACTTCGCGGAATGGGACCCCGGTGTGAAGAAGGTGGTGCAGGTGAAGGGGGCGGGCGCTGGAGATGGCGCCGAGTTCGACGTCACGGTGTCGGGTACGACGCTGCGCTACGTCACCAAGGAATACGAACCCAACCGCAACCTGTTGGCGGTGGCAAAAAGCCGCACCCTGACATCGACCGACAGGGTCACCGTTGTTGCCGAGGGCGGTACCACTCTGGTCACCTACGACGCGCTGCTGGAGCTGAACGGGCTGCTGCGCCTCGCTGACCCGCTGCTGCGCCTGGCGTTCTGTCGTATCGGTGACCGTGCAGCGGCAGGCCTGCGGCGGGTACTGGATGGACAGGACGTGCCGGCATGACCGGCTCGGAGAGCACGGTGGAGCGCGTCGTCGATGCCGTGCTCGAAGCGCCGGTGTTCACGAGCTTCACCAGGCTCGGCTACGACACCAGGTCGCGGCTGGCGAATTGGAAACCACTCGGCGACTACGACGCAACCGGTCGCGTGATTCTGGTCACGGGTGCCACCTCTGGGCTGGGCCTGGTGACCGCAGAGCAGTTGGCCGCAGCGGGTGCCACCGTCGTGCTGCTCGGTCGTGATGCAGCGAAGACCAACCGTGTTCGAGACGAGATTGCGACGCGTACCGGCAGCGAACTGATCTCGACAGTCGTTGCGGACATGGGCGATCTGGTCGCCGTTCGGCGCGTTGCTGAGGAGTTGAACGGCACTCTCGATCGCCTCGACGTGCTGATCCACAATGCCGGAGCACTGAGCGCAACACGCCAGGTGTCGCCTCAGGGCACCGAACTCACCGTCGCCAGTCAGGTGGTGGGCCCGTTCCTGCTCACCTTCCTGTTGTTGCCGCTGCTCGTTCGTTCGGCACCGGCCCGAGTGCTGACGATGTCGTCGGGTGGCATGTACGCCAGCCCACTGCGGGTCGAGGAATTGCAAATGGGTGACGACTACAAGGGCAGCGAACAGTACGCACGGGCCAAGCGAGCCCAGGTGACGCTCAACGAGATGTGGGCCCACCAGCACCCGGCTCGCGACGTGGTGTTCCACGCGATGCATCCCGGCTGGGCCGACACCCCAGGTGTGCGCGACTCGTTGCCGACGTTCCGCAAGATCGTCGGGCCGCTGCTGCGTTCGCCGCTGCAGGGTGCCGACACGATGGTGTGGCTGGCGCTCGACGACGGCGCCCCCTTGGCCACCACCGGCATGTTCTGGCTCGACCGTCATGAGCGGTCCATCCACAAGCTGCCCACCACCCGTTCCAGCGATACACCACAACGGCGAGAGCAGCTGTGGGAGTGGGTTTCAACAGCGGCTGGATGAGGTCTTTTTCGATCCTCGACGGTGCGTGTGTGAACACAAAGCGCGCGGTATGCTGTCAGCTTCAAGGGTTCCCGCTTTGGCGGATCCACGTCGAAGGTGAGGGCCCAAATGGCCACAGGTACAGTTAAGTTTTTCAACGCAGAAAAGGGTTACGGCTTCATTTCCCGCGAGCAGGGCGAAGACGTGTTCGTGCACTTCTCCCAGATCCAGGGCGAGGGCTACAAGTCCCTCGTCGAGGGTCAGAGCGTCGAGTTCGACGTTGCCCCCGGCCGCAAGGGTGAAGAAGCACAGAACGTCCGCCCGCTCTGAGTAGCAACGGTCGTGCCAAACGCGACCGCGAGCGCGCCAAGCAGGAAAAGGCGGCGATCAAGAAGGATCGCAAGCAGGCCGAAGCGTCTGCTGGGCCATCACCTGAGGAAGCCGAGGCGGCTTTGGCCCCGAAGCGTCCACAGGACGATGTGCTTTCCGATCTCGCTGCGTTGCACCAGAGTTTCGACGACGAATCGATCTCCTTCGAGGATTTCGAAGCGGCGAAGGACCTGTTGCTCGCACAACTCGCTGTCGAGTAACTGACAACGCAATCTGTCGCCAGCCGGCGCACCGAGCAATCGGGGCGCCGGCTGGTGTCGTTTTCGGATCCGCTCCAAACAGGCCGCTACGGGTGTGTGACCAGCGTGCCGCCGCGAGCAGGCTGGTAGTGCAGCCGGCCGAGGCCGTACTTCACCATCGGGCCCATCGTGAGCGCGAACACCAGCGTTCCTGGGCCGATAGCGCCGCCGATCAGTGCACCGATGACCAGCGGTAGCCCATCACTGATCCAGCGGGCGGGGACGACGCCCAGTCCACGACGGACGAGGCCGAGCATGAACACCTCTGAGGGGCCCGCGCCAAGCTCGGTGCTGATGACGAGGCAGATGGTGACCGCGATGATCACCAGACCGGCGACGAACATGCCCAGTCGCGGGACCATTGCGTGCTGCACCGGCAGCACGCCGAGCCAGACGTTGACCATCGGGCCGATGACGACCGTGCCGGCGATGCACGCCCAGCCCAGCTTGGCACCCAACAGCCACCCGGCCAGATAGAAGACGCAGGCATCGAGCACGAACATGACGCCCAGCGACCAACCGGTGACGTGGGCGGCGCCGGTGTTCAACACGTCGAACGGCGCGACGCCGAGCTCCGCGCGGATGAGCAGCGGCACACCGAGGCCGACACCCATCCATGACCCGACGAGGCGGAGGGCTCGGGTACGAGGTGGCATAGCGCCGAGCAACCTATCTGAGGTCCTACACCAACAGCGCTGCGAGCCTCGGCGACACGATGCAACCTGGTCAGCAGCCCGGTGGCATTGATGATCGCCCGGTCCCAGGTTAGGTTCGGACATCATGTGGACTCTGATCGGGGCACTGGCGTTGCTCGGGCTCAGTGCCAACGAGCCGAGTGCCTTGCTGGTGGTGCTCGTGGTACTTCGGTCTGGGCGCAGCCGTGGTGTGGCATTCGTCGCCGGGTGGGTCACCGCGTTGACTGTCGTGGTCGCCGGCGCGGGTTTCGTGGTTCGTCTCGGCTTCGGTCACCGCGAGGGTGGGCCGCGAAGAGGCACGCTCGTGATCGAACTTGCGGCCGGCGTGGCGCTGGTCGTGTGGTCGGCGTGGTATTGGGTGCGTAGCCGGGGACGAGCGAAATCTGTCGAGGTCCCGAAGTACCTTGCTCGGTTGACATCGATCAGAATGATTCCTGCCTTCTTCGCAGGCGTGATCGCGTGTACGTACCCGCCGGCGATCATCGCCGGCACCACGCTGCTCCGCTCGCACGTCTCGATTGCGGGTCGCGCGGCGGGACTGTTGGCCTTCGTCAGTATTGGCTCACTGATGGTCGCCTTCCCCGTTGTCGCTGCCTACGCCTCGCCGGCGTGGGCCGGCCGCCATTCGGACCGGCTGTTCGACTGGACGTTGCGGCATCGACGAATACTTCTGGTCACGATCGTGGGGCTGCTCGGCCTCTTCATCGTTGGTCGTTCCGTCCTTCACCTTGCGCGTCGCTAGGGCTCGGCGAGCCACGCGATCGCGCCGTTGGCCGCGGCGACTGCTGTGCTGAACGACGCCTGCAACAGGTATCCGCCGGTGGGCGCTTCCCAGTCGAGCATCTCGCCGGCGATGAACGTGCCGGGCAGGCGGCGGATCATGAACCTGCCGTCGAGGTCATCGAATGAAACGCCACCTGCTGTCGAGATTGCTCGCTCGATCGGGGCCACGGACTGAACGGCCAGTGTTACGGCCTTGACCAGTGGGGCGAGCGTGATGGGCGCGCTGGGCAGTTCGTTGTCGGTGGCCTCGCGGAGCAGCGCAATGGCAGCGGGGGAGAGCCCCAGCGACCTCCTCAGGAAGGTGGTCATCGAATCCTTCGGTCGTCTGCTGGAGAGGCGAGCGATTACAGCGTCACGAGTCAGGTCGGGATGAAGGTCGATCGTCACGGTGCAGGTTCCGTCACGGTCCACGATGTCGCGAACCTCTGCAGAGATCATGTAAATGGGGCCCGACTCCAGCCCTCGGTCGGTGACCATGACGTCGCCGCGAGCCGTGGATGACCCCGCCGAAACTCGGACGTTCTTCAGTGGTACTCCCGCAAATTGCTCGACGAATACGCGCGACCACTCGATGTGCAGGCCGCAGTTGGCGGGCCGCAGCGCGGCGACCTCGATTCCGGCCGCGCGGAAGTGTGGAACCCAACTGCCGTCAGACCCGACTCGCGGCCAGCTTGCCCCGCCGAGCGCGAAGACGGTGACGTCGCTGCGGTGTTCCGTGACCTCACCACCGACGGTGCGGAACCGGTGCATCGTCGGGTCGGGTGTTCCGTCGGTTTCGATGCCCCAACCGAGCCAACGGTGTCGTAGGTGCATGCGGACACCGTGTTCTGCGAGGCTGGCCAGCCAGGCCCGCAACAGCGGGGTTGCTCGAAACGACGTGGGAAACACGCGTCCGCTGGAACCGATGTAGGTCGGCTCGCCGAGGCCGGCCGCCCATTCGCGCAGTGCCGTCGGTGGAAAACTGCGGACCGCGTCGCACACCGGTGAGGCGGGCCCGAAGCGTGCAACCATCTCGTCGATCGGTTCGCTGTTGGTGAGGTTCAACCCGCTGCGGCCGGCGAGCAACAGCTTGCGGCCTACGGAGGGCATGTGTTCGTAGAGGTCCACCTGCAGCCCGCTCTCGGCCAGTACTTCAGCCGCCATCAGCCCGGATGGCCCACCACCGATGACGGTGGCGGTTCGCCGCGCGGATGATTCGGACGGCAGTGACACCGCCTCAGACTACGGGGCTACGCCAGCACAGCCGCGAGCTCGCGGTGCCCCAGACGCACAGCGTGCTGCTGCGCAGTGACCCCATCACGATCGGCTAGTTCGCGAACGGCTCCGGCCGCCAACAGAATGCGCACGATCTCCTGATACGCCGCCGATCCGTCGCCGAGAATGACAGCCTCCAGTAGGGCGGTCCAGCCGAGATCGTTGACGTGATTGACGTCGATGCCCGTAGCGACAACTCTGCGGACGTATTCCACGTGGCCGCGCTCGCTGGCGGGGATGACGGCGATGCCGCCGTATCGGTTCTTGATGGACATGTCCGGGTCTGCCGGCAGCAACACCTCGAGCATTGCGACGCTGCCCGTCCTTCCAGTGGCCAACCACGGCGTGTCGAGACGGTCATCGACCGCATTTGGGTCGGCTCCATGCTCGACCAACAACTGCGCTGTCTTGATGTCGTCGCCGAGAACTGCGAGGAGCAGTGCCGACCTACCGTGCGAGTCGCGGGACTCGACATGGGCTCCGGCTGCGAGTGCACTGGTCACATCGTTCGGTGTCCCCGACGCGGCGGCGGAGAGCAACGCCGCGTCGGGAGATCCGAGGGGGTGGGTTGGTGTCATGCACCATCCTCTCATCGTGTGGTGGCGCGACGAGAGGTCCACCGTTCAGGGGTCAACCGAAAATGCTGACGCCGCCGGGGCCGACCAAGAGGCCGACGATGATCAGCACGATGCCCTGGGTCATCTGCTTACGGGTGAGTGCGATGATGCCGGAGATGACGAGCACGACTGCGATGATCCACAAGATGAATGCCATGAGTTACACCTCCTCCGCGGGAGTCGAAGAATCTGACGATGTGGGCTGTACGACGACCGTGGGGTCGATGACGGCTGTGTTCGCGAACACCGTCAGCGAATCCTCAGGGGTGGGCTTGGCCGCTGGTTTTTGACCGAGGGCCCGAAGGACCTTGGTGCGGTTCGACCAGGCTGCGGCACCGAGGCCGGCAATCCATAGTGGGCGAATTGCTCGGCGGAGTGAACGTCCGATGTTGGGCATGGCCGGATGTACCCACGGCGTCGCGGACCTAAACCTGTGACGGGATCGGCGCCCAGCGACAAATTCCCTCCTCCTGCCTACCTACCGGTCAGTAGGGAGACTAGGCTTGTTGTCGTGACGAGCTCCGACGCCGCGGTTCTAACCGTACGCACCCATTCGCTGAACGACGTTCGCGACATTATTCCCGACGAGTGCTATCAGCGCTCGACGCGTCGCGCCGCTCTCGCTCTGGCACAGTCGTGGGTCCTGTATGCACTTCCAATGGTCGGCCTCGCCCTCACCAACACGTGGTGGGCGTTGCTCATCCTGTGGGTGCTTGCCGGTCTGGCCGTGTCCGGATTGTTCGTACTGGGGCACGACGCGTCGCACATGGCTCTGGTGGAGTCGCGAAAGGCCAACCGCGTGATCGCGCAACTGTGCATGGTTCCCAGCTTCCATGTGGAGGCCGCCTGGGACCTCGGCCACAACCGCATTCACCACGGCTACACCACACGTCAGGGTTTCGATTTCGTGTGGCACCCGGCCACCGTCGAGGAGTACGCGGCCATGGGTCGGTTCGCCCGCCTACGTCACCGGTTCGAATGGTCCCGTCTCGGGTCCGGGGCCTACTTCCTGCGCACCGTGTGGTGGCAGAAGATGTGGCGCTTCAACGCTCCGGGCAAGCGTCACGATGCCATCGTGCGCGACAAGATCGTGCTCGGCGCCGTCCTGGTGTTGGCATTCGGTGGCGCGGTGACCTACGGCGCGCTGACCGCTGGCATCGTCGGGGCGTTCTGGGTGCCGTTCAAGATGCTCGTCGTGCCGTTCTTGGTGTTCGTGCAGATCATCGGCTGGACGGTGTACGTGCACCACGTGGCGCCCGATATCCGCTGGTGGCCGCGGAAGGAATGGTCGCAGTTCAAGGGCCAGATGGAGAGCACCACCATCTTGCGGTTGCCGGTCGTGGTCAACAAGTTGTGGTTCCACAACATCTTCGTGCACGTGCCCCACCACGTCGATGCTCGAATCCCGTTCCACCAGCTTCCTGCTGCTGCCGCCGCCATTGCGTCCAACTACCCCGACACGGTTCGGTCGGGCAAGCTGTCCATGCGCGAGTACGTCCGCGACGCCAAGGCATGCAAGCTGTACGACTTCGAGGCCGGCCGCTGGCTGCCCTATTCGGCCGCTGCCAACAGCTGATCTGCCTCGTTCTGCTCACGCTCGGCGCTCAGTGCTCGAATCGGATGCGGCTCCACCTGTCGGGTTGGTGCGTGTCGTAGACACCGTGACTGGTCAGTGCCGTCGCGGGATGGGGAAGTACCTCGTTCCCACTCAACTCGAGACGCTGGAACCTGCCCAGGAACATTCTCCACTCGTCGCCGTGTTGCGGCGGCACTGACCGACCGTCGGCCAGGAACGCGAGACTGCTCCAGGGGATGGCCACCTCCAAGGACCAGCCGCTATCGATGTCGGAGTCATCGTTGAGGGTGCCGTCGACCTGCACCGCGGTTCGCAGACCGGGCATGTCGAAGTTGGTGAACGCCCAGCGTGTGCCGCGGGGATGACTACCGGTCCAAAAGGTTGCCGGGGTGCGGTCGTAGTCACCGCCGAAGGTGAAGGCAGCGGGGCTGTGCACATCGAACTGCGGTTGATCGAAACGGCTACCCCGGGTGTACGCGTCGCGCCAGATGAAGAACACTTCGTACACGGTGTTGGCGGCGTTGACCTCCAACTCGTAGTAGCTGTCGCCGCCGTCGATGAAGAGCTCGAGGTCGTTCTCCTGGAAGATGATGCTGTCGCGTTCGGTCAGCTCGGCGCTCACGAACGGCTCCTCGGCCGCGACGGCGAAATAGAGGTTGGTGGTGTCCCACAAGATGGCGGCGCGGGTGTCGTACATGCCCGGTCGTCCGGATGCCATGTCGACGAATCGATGGCTCCATGTGGCGTGGGCCCACGGTGGCTTGGTGACGTCTCCGTCGATGCCGATCGGGAGGTTGATCCGATGAGCGACGTAATCGGGCTGGTTCGAGTGTGCGCGGTGATCGTCCACGGCGACAGACAGTAGCCAGCGGCCGCCGCGGTCGGGTGTTGGCACCCGGTAGGTTCACCCCATGGTTGGATCGATACTTGGCACTCGGGTTCTGCGCACTGAAGATCCTGAGCTGCTGCTCGGTGCCGCTCGTTTCGTCGACGACCTCGGGCTCGACCACCCGCTGCATGTCGTGTTCGTGCGTTCGGAGATGGCGCATGCGCGGCTGCTGAGCGTGGACACCAGCATCGCCGCGACCATGCCCGGCGTCATCGCGGTGTTCACGGCGGCCGAATTGGACGTTCGTCCGCAACACGGCATGGCCAAGGTGCATGACGACTTCGCCCGCCCGCCTTTGGCTGTCGACAAGGTGCGTTTTGTCGGTGAGGCGATCGTCGCAATTGTGGCTGAATCAGTTGTGCAGGGTCGTGACGCAGCCGACGCGGTGGTCGTCGAGTACGAGCCGTTGGTCGCACTGGTCGATCCCGAAGCAGCGTTCGACGACGATGCACCGCTGCTGTTCGAGGCGCATGGCGACAACATCGCCGTCGCGGCAACCGACGTCGAGCACCCAGACATCTTCGGCGATGCGGAGGTCATCGTTCGCGGCCGCTACGTCAACCAGCGGATGGCCGTTGCACCGATGGAACCCCACGGTGCCGCCGCAGTGATGGGTGACGACGGCCGGCTGACGTTCTACGCCAGCACACAGATGCCGCACCTGCTGCACCAGATACTGAGCCGTGCGGTGGGTATGGACACGTCGCAGGTCAGGGTCGTCACGCCCCATGTCGGTGGTGGCTTCGGCGGCAAGGCCGGTATGTACTCCGAGCAGGCCGTGGTCGCCGTGGCCGCCACCCGTCTCGGTCGACCCGTCACCTGGATGTCGACGCGTAGCGAGGACATGGTCTCCTTGGCCCACAGTCGCGGGCAGGTGCAGTACGTCGAACTCGGCTGCCGCCGCGACGGCACGTTCACCGGTTTGCGAGTGCGCTTGGTCGGTGACGGTGGCGCATACCCGGGCCTCGGTGCATTCCTGCCCGCAGGTACACGCCGTATGTCGAACGGCACCTACGCGTTCACCGGCATCCAGTTCGATGTGGTGGTCGCCGCCACCAACACGACGCCGATGGGTGCCTATCGCGGCGCCGGCCGTCCGGAGGCGACAGCGCTGCTGGAGCGAGCTGTCGACCATGCCGCGCTCACGCTGGGCATCGACCCCATCGAGATCCGGCGGCGCAACCTTTTGGCCGACGACGTGTTCCCGTTCCAGACGCTCACCGGTGTCACCTACGACAGCGGTGCGTATGGCACCCCGCTCGACGCGGTTGCCCGACTGGCCGGCTACGAGGAACTGAGGCGCGAGCAGGCGAAGCGTCGCGCTGCCGGCGATCGCATGTTGCTGGGCATCGGTGTCGCGGCCTATGTCGAGGTCACCGCCGGGGGAGGGTCCAGCGAGTACGGCTCGGTGGTCGTGCACCCCGACGGCAGTGCGACGCTGATGGCCGGCACCTCCGCTCACGGGCAGGGCCACCAGACCGCGTTCGCGATGATCGTGAGCGCACAGACGGGTATTCCGGTGGAACGCATCACACTGCTGCAGGTCGACACCGACCTCGTGCGCAGCGGCGGTGGCACGGGTGGCTCGCGTTCGTTGCAGTTGGGCGGGTCGGCCGTCCACAAGGCAACCGAAGCCATGGTCGACAAGGCCCGCAACCTTGCTGCTCGCCTGCTGGAGGCCGACGCCGCCGACATCGTGGTCGACACGGTTGCCGGCACTGTCGGGGTTGCGGGCGTGCCGTCGTCGGCGCTCGACTGGGGCGCGCTTGCACTGGCCGCAGAACGCGATGTCGATGCTGTCGATCACGACGACGGCACACTCGGGCTGGCTGCACAGCTCGACTTCGATCAGGGCGGGGCGACGTTTCCGTTCGGTGCGCACATCGCCGTCGTCGAGATCGACCGGGACACCGGCAAGGTCACGCTGCTGCGCCACATCGCAGTCGACGATTGTGGAACGGTGTTGAACCCGCTGCTCGTCGAGGGCCAACAGCACGGGGGTGTGGCCGCCGGCATCAGCCAGGCGCTGTACGAGCAGGTGCACTACGACACCGACGGCAACCCGCTGACGGCCAACTTCATGGACTACGCGCTGCCCTCTGCAGCCGAGTTCCCCAGCTTCGAAGTGCACAGCACGGAGACGCCGACTCCGCTGAACCCGCTCGGGGCTAAGGGCATCGGCGAGGCCAGCACGATCGGGGCCACTCCTGCTGTCCAGAACGCAGTCATCGACGCGCTCAGCCATCTGGGCGTTCGGCACATCGATCTGCCGTGTACCAGTGAGCGTGTGTGGCAGGCGATCCAGTCCGCCGAGGCGGGCACCCTGCCCGACCCGTGGCGCGAGCCTCCCGCAGTGTTCGCCCGTCTCGCCGCCGGGCAGGAAGTCGACGAAGCCGGTCTCAACGCGGCCGAAGGCATCTAACGCGCCACCGCGGCCGCCTTGCGTAACGTGACAGCTAACACTGCGAAGGCGACGGTGGCGACGACCGCGAACGCGAAGCGAAGGTCCTGCCACTGCGCCAGCGCGCCGGTACAGAGAGCAGTGAGCATGGCGCCGGACCGTTGGCCGAGCAGCATCGAGCCCAATCCGGCGCCCGCTGATGTGCCGGGCAGCCGGGCCGCGGTGGCATAGAGCTGTGGGAACACGACCGACAGGCCCAACCCCCACACCACCAGGCCGACGATGGCGACAGCGCTGACCGGGGCGGTGACCGTGATGAGCGTGCCCGCAGCGACCACCCACAGCGCGCCGAAGAGCAGGCGCCGCTCGCCGACCCGTTCGAGCACGTGGTCACCCGCCAGGCGACCGACCAGCATCGCGCCAGCGCAGGCGACGGTGCCCGCGCCGCTGAACCGACCTGCGTCGAACACATCGCGCATCAGCACCGAGGCCCAATCATTGGGCAGGACCTCGAGGGAGACTGCCGCCAGCGCGGCGAACGCCATTGCGGTGGTGGCGCTGACCCTGGCCGGGCGAGCCCGGGCTGCATCGTGGCCGGGCGTCGGCAACGGGTTGCTCGGTACCGCGGGAGGGTCGACGGGAACCAGCCACCGTCGTACGAACACGACGGTGGCGAGCAGCACGAACCCGACGACAGCGAGGTGCACGCGGATGTCGATGCGGGCTGCCGAGGCGACCGACCCGATGACGGCGCCACCGGTGAAGCCCAGGCTCCACATCGCGTGCAACCGGTTCATGATCGGGCGGCCGAGCTGCTGCTGGATGGTGACGCCCTGCGCGTTCATGGCGACGTCATTCCACACGTCCAGCGTGCCCAGGATGGTCAGCAGCACGAGCAGTAGTGGCGCAACCGGCACGACGGCGATCAGCGGCATGAGGATGGACAACATGGTCGCTGCAGATGCCAACAGCCGCTTGCTGCTGAAACGGTCCATCATGCGGGCCACGAGCAGCGAGCCGATGATGCCGCCAAGACCGCCGCCCAGCAGTGTTGCTCCAAGCCCTGCGTTGCCGACGCCGAGGTGATCGCGGATCTCGGGGAGCCGAGGAAGCCAGTTGGAGAAGGTGGCGCCGTTGACCAGGAAGAGCGCCGCCACTGCCGCAGCGGAATGTCGCGTGCGCGGTGCCGCTGTGTGCTCGGCGCTCACGGTTCGGAGTCGATTGGTGACCAGTCGATTGCAGGAGACTGCTGATAGAGATCACTGAGTGCTGCGTACAGCGTGGGTTTCGCGTCGGCGAGTTGGGTTGGCACACAAAAAAATGCTTCGGTTGCGACCGCGAAGAACTCGGCCGGGCTCGCCCACGCGTACGGCCGCAGTACTGCATCGGAGTCGCGACCTTCGGCTCGGTGGAACTCGTCGTCGAGCACCTGCTGCCAGTTCGTGAGAGCGGCGCCGCTCAGCGGCGGGACACCGTCGGCGAAACCGTCGTTCATGTCGATCTTGTGGGCGAACTCGTGGATCACCACGTTGCTGCCGTGTGCGGGTCGTCGGCTGTCGGCCAGCGCTGCGGCCCAGGAGAGCGAGACCGGCCCGCCATTCGGGCTGGCTTCACCGATGATGCCCATCGGATGGTCGGTGTAGGTGCCGGCGACCGGCCCGGAGCGAAGCCCGGACGACACGGTCGCGGATGGGTGGACGATGATGGACTTGACCTGACGGTACGGCCAGCTGTCGAACGCGAGGATTGGGATTGCGGCGTTGGCGGCAATGGTGACCTGCACCTCGTCGGTGAGCTCGAAACCGGCGGCCGCTTCCCAGCGCTTCGTTTCGAGAAGCTCTTGTGTGTGGGATAGCAGTCGCTCACGTAGCTCGGGGCCGAAGCGTGCGGTGATGGCCACGTTGGCGTCGATGATCGCCAAGATGTCGTCGTCGTCGATGTTGGGACCACTCGGGGTCCGTCGCCACAGCATGATGGCCGAAACCGTATCGGCATTCACTTTGGACCGATTCGATCAGTTACATGGTGAACGACAGATTGCGGGCGGCATGTGTGCCCAGTTCGTGATCCCCGCTGATGGCGATGCGCCCATCGGACAGCGGCGCGGCAGGGTCGATGCGACCACAGGCCAACAGCATGAATGTCAGCGAATCCATCGTGAGCGTGACATCGGGAGAGTCCAGCTCATCCACGCGTGCGGCGCGACCATCAACCTTCGCCAGCAGACGACGGCTGACCGGACCCGTGAGGTCGAAGGCGATGCCCTTGCCGTCGGCCAGGCCGATCTTCTTGCCGACGATGTAGCCAAGCGATGCATGCACCTCGTCGAGCGACAGCTCGGCCGTCGGCCCGCTGTCGTCCCCGCTGATGCCGAGTGGCACACGAATGTCACGTTCGTGCACCCACACGTCGAAGCAGCGGATCGTCATGAATCGGCCATAGGTGCCAGGCCCGACGGGGGTCAACGACGGCTGGGCGAACTCGTCGTCGGTCATGCCGTCGAGCTCGGTGACTCGAGAGTCGGTGACGTCGTGGTACCGCTGCGCCAGTTCCACATTCGACAGCGCCTCGAGCTCGGGCTGAATGGTTGCCATTCGCACGAACGGGTTGTCATCGCCGGGTCGCCAACCCAGCAGGGCAACCTCGATTGCCGTGATGTGCACCACGACATCGCGCATCTTCCATGTGGGGCACAGCGACTGTGCTGCCCACTGCTCGTCGGTGAGTCCGTCGACGACAGCGCCGAACGACTGGAACACGCTGCGAAGGTTGTCGATCAGCTGCAGGCGGCTGGAAGCGGTCATCGCCAGACCGTACCAGCGTCACACGATCCGTCGAATCGTTCGGTGGTGGTTGGCGTACTCTCGGCCGAGTGCAGACTGAGCTCGCTCCCGGCCCCTGGTCGCCGCTGCGAGTGAGGGTGTATCGGTGGCTGTGGATTGCCGGGCTGGCCAGCAACATCGGGACATTCATGCACCTCGTTGCTGCGAACTGGACGATGGCGACGCTCTCCAGTTCACCGACGCTGGTCAGCTTGGTGCAGGCCTCGTGGGCAGTCCCGGGCTTTCTGCTCGCGCTTCATGCCGGGGCGTTCGCGGATCTTCTCGACCGCCGCAGGTTCATCATCGCCACCCAGGTGGCAGCGCTGCTGGTCGCGGCTGCACTGGCTGTTGCTCAGGGCACAGGAATGATGACGCCGCCGGTGTTGCTGGCCGGCACGTTCCTGGAGTCGATGGCCTTGACCTTCGCCGCGCCGGCCTTCATGGCGCTGACGCCCGAACTCGTGGATGCGCAGACCCTCCCGCAGGCAATCGGGCTGGACGGGATCTCGCGCAACGCAGCACAGACGATCGGGCCGGCACTCGCAGGTGGGGTCATCGCGCTCACCGGTCCGGGGGGAGTGTTCGTGTTGAATGCAGTCTCGTTCCTCGGTGTCATCGCAGTGGTCAACGGCTACCGCGGCGGTGCGGTCCGTCCCGAACGTCCAGAGGCGATCAACGCTGCGATCCGCGAGGGGGTGCGCCATGTGAAGAGTCGGGCGGCACTTCGAAATCCGATCATCCGCCTGGCCACGATCACTGCCGCCGGGGCCGGCCTGGTGGCGGTCATGCCGTTGGTGGCCAAGGAACGTCTGCGCGTGTCGGCAACCGGGTTCGGGTTGCTGTCCGCTGCATTGGGGTTGGGCTCTGTGGGCGCCGTCTGGGTACTGCCCCGACTGCACGCTCCTCGCTTTCCAGAGCGGGCGGTGTTGATCTCGGCGTTCGTGTGGTCAGCTGGCGCCGCGCTGTTCGCCGGCGCTGAGCGGTTGTGGGTCGGAGTCGTGGCGATGCTGTTCGCCGGGGCAGGCACGATGGCAATGCTCAACGTGTTGTTCTCCAACTACACGCTGAAGCTCGAAGGTTGGGTGCGCGGTCGAGCCAGCGCGCTGGCAATGTTGATGGTCTGGCTCGGCACATCGGTCGGCGCGGTCGCATGGGGCGGAATTGCGACGGGAATCGGTATTCGTGACTCGTTGTATGTTGCCGCCGCGTTCAACGTGTTGCTGGCAGTGGTGGCACCGCTGTTCGCGCCGGTCACGCCCTATTCGGGAGACAGCGATTCGCCGGCGGCCGCGTCGGGTGACTCGTAAGGGCCGAGCTGTTGCAGGACGAGCACGGGTGCGCCTTCGTCCAGGGCAGCGGCGATGTCGACCGTTGCCACGAACCGCCAGTCACCATCACCTTCTGGGTCGACCAGTTGTTGTGTGATGACCCACTGGTCCGGCTTCTCCTCCAACGAGAAGTGGGCAGCTGCGCGAGCGGCGCCGTCGATACCGATCGAGTCGAACGTCTGCCAGTACGGCGCCATAGCGGTTGCCAACCGCTCGTACGTCCAGCCCGTGCGCTCGGCCAGCACGGGATATGAACGCCGATCGAGCAGTTCGACCCAGCCGAACGCTGCCGTGCGAACAGCGGTGCGCCACGCCGGGGGAGGGCCGACGGGGCCGACGGCGGGTGCCACGGGTGCAAGGTGCTCGTGCACCGGCTTACCGGCCAGCACCGCCCACTCGTCGAGCAGCGTCGCGTCGGTGGCACGGATCAGCTGACCCAGCCACTCGACGATGTCTTCCAGCCCGTCGGTGTAGACATCGTCGGGAAGTGACCGATCGAGAGTTCGCCACGTGTCAGTGAGGTAGCGCAGGACCAGGCCCTCGCTGCGCTCCAGCCGGTAGCGACGCACGAACGTGGCGAACGTGTCGCCGCCCTCCAACATCTCGCGGGTGATCGATTTCGGTGACGGGTACTCGTGGATCCACGGGTGGTGCTGGTGGTACGCGTGGAAGCAGTTGTCCAACAGTTCGGCCAGGGGCTTGGGCCACGTGATGGTGTCGAGAATCTCCATCCGCTGCTCGTACTCCATGCCCTCGGATTTCATGCGGTTGACGGCAACGCCCTTCGCCGCGTTCTGCTGTGCGTAGAGGATCTGGCGTGGGTCGTCGAGCACTGCCTCGACGACGCTGACCACATCGAGCAGGTACGACGGGTCCTCGCGATCGAACGTCGAGATCACTTCGATGGCGAACGGGGTGAGCGGCGCCGAGAAGCGCAGTGCCGCGCGCTCGTCGCGACCCTCCACGAGTGAGCCGACGCGCACGCCGAGGCAGCGCCCGTTGGCGTCTCGCATGCGCTCGGCAACCCCGGCAGCTTCGAGGCTGCGATACACCGCGATGGCACGCTTCTTGTGCTGCCGACGCTTGGCGGGCGCATCGTGGTTGGTGGCCAGCAGGCGCTTCAGGGCGGCGGGACCGTCGGGTCGACCAAGCACGCCGGCGACCAGGTCGGCGGTCACGCGAAACCGTGACGTGAGCGGCTCGGGGCGTGCAGCGATGATTCGGTGCATCGCGGCCTCGTCGTAGTTGACGAAGCCCTCGGGCACCTTGGCCTTGCCGGCCTTGCGTCGAGCCTTGGGGTCGTCGCCGGCCTTGGCGAGCGCTCGGTTGTTCTCGATGACGTGGTCGGGCGCCTGCACCCACACGTGCCCATCGGGGTCGAAGCCGGGCCGGCCGGCGCGCCCCGCCAGTTGGTGGAACTCGCGCACACTGAACTGCCGCACGCGATTGCCGTCGAACTTGGTGAGCGCCGTCATCAGCACTGTGCGGATGGGGATGTTGACGCCCACGCCCAGAGTGTCGGTGCCACAGATGACGGGCAGCAGGCCCTCAGCGGCGAGGCGTTCCACGAGGCGCCGATAGCGGGGGAGCATGCCGGCGTGATGCACGCCGACGCCGTTGCGGATCAAGCGGTCGAGCGTCTCTCCGAAACCTCGCCCCATCTTGATGCCGCTCATCGCCGCGGCAATCGCTTCCCGCTGCGCACGGGTGGTGACGTTGGTGCTGACCAGGCCCTGCGCCCGTTCGATCGCTGCGGCCTGGTTGGCATGCACCACATACACCGGGCTGAGCCCGTCGCGTACGGCTTCCAGCACGCTGTCGGCCACCGACATCATCCGCCACTGGTGGTAGAGCGGTGTCGGCCTGTCCACCGACGTGACCTCGCTGACAGCGCGCCCCGAGCGCTCGAAGAGGTCCGTGGTGATCGCAGTCATGTCGCCGAGCGTGGCGGACGCGAGCAACATCTGGCAGTTGGTCAGTTCCAGCAGCGGTATTTGCCATGCCCATCCGCGGTCCGGGTCGGCGTAGTAGTGGAACTCGTCGAGGCAGGCAAAACCGAAGTCGCTGGCAGACCCCTGCGCAAGTGCGTTGTTGGCCAACACCTCAGCAGTGCACACCAGCACCGGTGCGTCGGAGTTGATGGATGCATCACCCGTGGCCAGGCCCACCTGTTGGGCACCCAACAGGTCGACGAGGTCGAAGAACTTCTCCGCCACTAACGCTTTGATGGGGGCCGTCCACACCGCGCGCCGACCGTCGTTCAGTGCCAGCAGAATGCCGGCGATCGCGACCAGGCTCTTGCCCGAACCGGTGGGCGTGGCGAGCACCACGTGCTCGCCCGCGGCAAGCGCCAATGCCGCTTCTTCCTGGTGTGCGTAGAGCGGGCGTCCGCCGGCGGTGGCCCACTCGGCGAACGCGTCGAGCACCAGAGAGGGGTCGCTGCCGATCGGTGGCAGTAGGTCGGTGAGTACTGACATCGTGAGTTACGCGCACTCGGCACAGGTGCCGACGATGTCCAGTCGATGACCGGACGGCTGGAAGCCGGAGTCGGCGATTGCCTGCTCGAGGACCGACTCGATGCGATGCTCGGCGGCGGCCGACACCACGAAGTCGTCGACACGGCCGCAGTCCACACAGATGAGGTGGTGGTGGTGGCCCATCAGGTCTTCGGCGAGCTCGAAGCGGGCGCGGTCGTCGGTGCTGACGACCTTCTGCACGACTCCCGCGGCCTCCAATATCGCCAGATTGCGATAGACGGAGCTCTGCGTCAGCTTGGGTCGCTCAGCGAGCAGATTGGGGATGGTCACTGGCCGACCCATCGAGGCAAGGAGATCGACCAGCTCGCGACGTCCTGTGGTGTAGAGCTGGTCCGTGCCACGCAGGCGAGTGGTGGCGGCCTCGTGAATCTGGTCGACGTCCAACGCGGCGGTGTCATGGGTGGACGTCACGCCGAGATGCTACCATGCTAGGAATGCTTCCTATTCCGAATCCCGCCAGGGGCAGGTGGCTCGTTGCGGCGGCGCTCGCTGCTGCCTCGATAGTGACCGGTTGTGGGGCAAGCCAGGGCACCGACTCCGGCGGTCGTAAGACGGTTGTCGTCACCTACTCGGTTCTGGGCTCGCTCGTTCGCGACGCGGTCGGCGAGGCCGCGAACGTGATCGTCCTGATCCCGAACGGCTCGGACCCGCACGAGTGGGAGCCATCGGCGAAGGACATCGAGCGGCTGAACAACGCTGATCTGATCGTGCGCAACGGCCTCGACCTGGAGGGTGGTGTGCTGGATGTGCTGAACAAGGCTCAAGACGACGGGGTCCCCACGTTCGTGGCGTCCGACCACATCACGGTTCGACTCGTCGGAGAGGGCGAGGGGCTTCCCGACGCCGACCCCGATCAGCAGGTCGGCGCGCAAGATCCTCACCTGTGGATGGATCCACTCACGCTGAGGGATGTGATGGTCGCACTCGGCCCGGTTCTGGCCGAGGAGGGCATCGACGTCAGCGCCGGCATCGTCTCGGTGGCTGCCGGCCTCGATGCACTGAACGCCGAGGTGGAGGGTGTGCTCGCTGCGGTCCCGGCGGCGAATCGCAAGCTGGTCACCGGCCATGAGTCGATGGGCTACTTCGCCGATCGGTACGGCTTTCAGTTGATCGGCGCGCTGATTCCCAGCCTCACCACGCAGGCAGGCGTGTCGGCCAAGGAGCTGTCGACGTTGTCCGGCGAGATCGAGGCGCAGCACGTGAAGGCCATTTTCACCGAGATCGGTACGCCCACTCAGGTGGCGGATGCGATCGGCGAGGCGGCGGATGTCGAAGTCGTCGCGCTCGCCTCTCACAACCTGCCCGCCGACGGGACCTACGCCACCTTCCTGCTCGACAACGCACGAAAGGTCGCCGCGGCCCTTGCGTAGGCTGCACACGCTCATATGTACAACTGGTTGATCGCACCTTTTTCCAACAACGAGTTCATGCGCAACGCGCTCGTCGCGGGCATTCTCGTCTCGGTGCTGTGCGCGGTGGCCGGCACGTTCGTGGTGCTGCGCGGCCTCGCTTTCATCGGTGATGCGCTGGCGCACGGCGTACTGCCGGGTGTTGCTGGCGCGCTACTGCTCGGTGTGCCGGGCATGCTCGGAGCGGCTGTTGGCTCGGCGGTGATGATCGTCGGCGTCAGTTTCGTGACCAACCGATCGGGGTTGTCCTCCGACACAGCGATCGGCCTGCTGTTCGTGGGGATGTTGGCCCTCGGCGTGATCATGGTGTCACGGACCGACTCGTTCAACGGCGACATCGTGCGCATTCTCTTCGGTGAGATCCTCGGCATCCGTTGGTCGAACATCGTGGTGCTGGCAATCGCGGCGATCGTCATTTCGGCGTGTGTCGCACTGCTCTATCGTCCGTTCCTCCTACTGTGCTTCGACCCTGAGCAGGCCGATGTCTCGGGCTTCTCGTCGCGCCGTTACCACGCGATCATGTTGGTGATGGTGGCCGCGACCGTTGTCGTCAGCTTCCAGGCCGTGGGCACGTTGCTCGTGTTCGGAATGCTGATCGCGCCGGCCAGTGCGGGAGCGCTGCTGGCGCGCCGGATCTGGGCGATGATCGCGTGGGCGATCGGTATCGGCGTCACGTCGGTGTACGTCGGGCTACTGATGAGCTACCACTACGACACCTCCGCCGGTGCCACGGTCGTCTTCGTGACGGTGTGCGCGTTCTTCGTCGTGCTGCTCGCGCAGGTGGCAGCTCGCAGTCTTGCGAACGTGCTGCGCAAGCCGGCCGCTGCCGCCCCGGTCGGTGCCGCATGAGTGCATCCCCCGTGGTCGCGACTGGGCTGACGGTTGGTTACGGCAACGACCCGGTGGTGGAGGGCATCTCGCTCACGCTGCAACCCGGTGAATCGCTGGCACTCGTGGGCACGAACGGCTCGGGCAAGTCGACGCTGCTCAAGACCATCCTGGGTCTGATTCCGCCGGTTGCCGGCTCGCTGGAAGTACTCGGCGGCAAGCCTGGCAAACGACCGCAGCAGATTGCGTATCTCGGCCAAGCACACACCGCACGGTTCGTCGTCCCGATCCGAGCAATCGAGGTGGTGCGCATGGGGCGGTTCGCCGCGCTCGGTCTGTTCGGCCGCACGACCGATCGTGACCGACAGCTGGTCGACGATGCGATGGCCCACATGGGTGTCACGAACCTCTCCGATGAGCCGTTGCGTTCGCTCTCCGGGGGGCAACAGCAGCGCGTGTACCTCGCGCAGGTGATGGCCCGCGAGGCCGACCTGCTCGTGCTCGACGAGCCGACCGGAGGCCTGGATGTAGCGGGGCGTGAGCATTATCGAGAACTCGTCGAGATGGCGCTGGCTCGCGGGGCTGCGGTCGTGACCGCTACTCACGACATCGGCGAGGCGGCGGGATGCGACCAGGTGCTGCTGCTCAACCGTCGCATCGTCGCGCAGGGCTCTCCGCGCGACGTGTTGAACACGCAGATGTTGTTGGAGACCTTTGGCATCACGCTGCAGGGAATCCAGCACGACGATCACCACGACTTCGTCATCGGCGAGATGCCCCACGGCCACGGCCACGATCACACCCACTGATCACGTCGGTTCCGGACCGTTCACGCGTACTCTGTCCGGCAATGTCGAACCCGGGCTTTCGATCCTTCAGCCCGGCGCTGCAACGGTTCTTCGTTGCCACCGTCATCAACATGGTGGGGTCAGCGGCGCTCTTCGGTTTTGTGCTCATCTACTTCCACGAGGTTCGTGGGATCTCGCTGAGCCAGGCCGGTTTCGCCGTCGGGGCGATGAGCTTCACGATGGTGCTCGGTACCCCGTTCGCCGGCTTTCTCTCCGATCGATTCGGCGCCCGTCGCATCTTGATGGCGGGCTGCCTCGTCTCCATCGCCGCCGGTTCCCTCTACGCGGCGGTGACCACGTTCGAGGCGGCGTTGGGCGTCTCGGTGCTGCTCGGGGTGGGGAATGCAATGTGGTTCCCGTCGCAGTCCGCGCTGCTGGCACTGATCGTGAAGCCACACGAGCTGCCGGCGGTGTCGGCGTTCCAGCGCGCGTCGCTGAACCTCGGAGCGGCACTCGGTGGCGCGCTCGGAGGGTTCCTGGTTGCCGGCAACTCAGTGACCTCATTTCATTGGTTGTTCGGCGTGAACGTGGCTACGTACGTCATCTTCCTGGCGGTGCTTCCGGGCATGCCATCGGGTCACGTGCCGATGCACGAGCGCAGCCCGACGCGGGTGGGTTTCGTCGATGTGTTGGCCGATCGCTTCTTCGTTCGCCTGCTGATGACCGACGTCGCCGTTGCCCTCGGTTTTGGGTTTCTCTTCGCGTTCATGCCGGCCTACGCATCATTGCTCGGTATCAGCAAGCCGACGATCGGCATTCTCTTCATGTTCGGCGCGGTGAGCGTGGTGTTCACTCAGATCCCCACGCTGCGCTGGGTTCGTGGCCGCAGCCGGGTGACCTCACTGGCCGTGATGAACCTGTGGTTCGTGGTCGCCTTTGCGCTGATGAACGTGACGCCGTACGCGCCGATCGTCGTTGCCATCGCCATGATCGGGCTCGCCCAGGTTCTCGGCGGCTTCGGCGAGGCCGTGCTGGGCGCCGTTCGCCAGCCGCTCACCGCCGACCTTGCGCCACCGAACCTGGTCGGTCGCTACTACGGGTTGGCAACCATGGTGTTCCAGGGGTCGATGGGCTTGGCCAACACGTTGGGCGGCATCGTGATGCAGCACTCGCTGAAGTTGGTGTGGCTGGTGCCCTTGGTCGCCTCGGTGGCGGGCGTCGTTGGTTCGCTGACCCTTCGCCGCCGCATCCCAGCGCACCTCGCGATCAGCGCCTAGCTGTACCCGCCCGGTCCCGCCCGCTCAGCCCGGGTCCCGCCCGGTCCCGCCCGCTCCGCCTGCCAGACCCTTCTGTGGCACACCACAGAACTACGTACTTCTGTGGTGTGCCACAGACGTGTTCAGCGCTGAACGCGTACTTCTGTGGCACGCCATAGAAGTACGTGTCTTTGTGGTGTGCCACGGACCACCGTCGAGCCACTGCAGAGAGACGGCACTCGACCACGACCCACGACTACGCTCTTGGCACTGGTGGCCGCTGTCGAGTGGTCGTCGAGCGCGCAGGATGGGTTCACGTCGATGACTACGCAGGAGATGGGCGAGCAGACCGCCAACGCGCCGGCGCGGACGCCTGCGGAGCTGTTGGCCGACGACATGCCCACCGGTTTCCGTCGCGACATCGAAGGCCTCCGCGCGATCGCGGTGCTCGCGGTCCTGCTGTACCACGCGAACCTCGGTCCGACGAGCGGCGGTTTCCTCGGTGTCGATGTGTTCTTCGTCGTCTCCGGCTACCTCATCACCTCGCTGCTGATGAAGGACCTGCTGCTGCGCGGTGGCCGCGCCCTGCCGCGGTTCTGGGGTCGTCGCGCCCGACGGCTGTTGCCGGCTTCGCTGCTGGTGGTCATCGTCACGCTGATCGCCGGGCGCTTCATGCTGGACCCGCTCTCGCAGGCGGATCTCGCCGACGATGCCCTGTGGGGCAGCGGCTTCCTGATCAACATCAAGTTCGCCATGGGCGACGGGTATGTGGTCAGCCAATCGATGCCGACGCCATTGCTGCACTTCTGGTCGCTCGCGGTCGAAGAGCAGTTCTACATGGTCTGGCCAGTGCTCATCTATGCGCTCACCCGCGTGCGGTGGCACACGCGCCGGTTCGCCCTCGCCATCATGGCCGGCTTCTTCCTCCAGTCGCTGTTGGCATTCGTGTGGTTCGCTGACTGGGCCCGCACACCGACCTTCTTCTTGCTGCCGACCCGTGCGTGGGAGCTCATCGCCGGGGCGATGCTGGCCCTCGCCGGCGGGGCCGTGTTGCGCCTGTCGCCGACGATCCGAGCGTCGGCCGCGTGGTTCGGCCTGTTCATCATCGGTTACTGCTTCGTCGCCTACGACGACACGATGAACCTCGGCTACGCCGCGCTGCTGCCGGTCCTGGGCACCGTTGCCATCGTGGCCGCGGCGGGTGGCGGCCAGCTCAACGAACCCGCTGCCTACCTCGGAATGCGGCCGATGGTCTGGGTCGGTCAGCGTTCCTACGGCATCTACCTGTGGCACTGGCCGATGCTGGTGCTGATCGACGCCAAGTTCGGCCCGCTGTCTGCTTCCGCACGTGTTGCGGTGCTGGCCGCATCGGTTGGTGCGGCCGCGCTGTCGTTCCACTACCTGGAGAATCCGGTCCGCCAGTCGCAGTGGCTGGCGGTGGCGCCGCGCCGCAGCCTGATGCTGGGTGCCTCGCTCGTGGCCGTCGGCGCGCTTGCCGCGGTCGTCATGATCAACCTGCCCAATGACATCGAAGGGGGAGGTGTCGCCGCCGCGCCGACACTGCCGCAAGCGGTCGCCGAGACGAGTGTCAGTACCACCGTGGCGACCACGGGCAACACAGCCGGTGGATCGACCACGGTTCCGGGGCC
>Ga0209476_10000113_pt1 | contig 53394 bp, 56 predicted proteins | sample KloWWTrecipitate_FD_187179 | JGI IMG/M metagenome (GOLD analysis project Ga0209476, IMG submission 187179) | Active sludge microbial communities from Klosterneuburg, Austria, studying microevolution and ecology of nitrifiers - Klosterneuburg... | ecosystem: Engineered > WWTP > Aerobic digester... | reverse complement strand
GGATCCGTTGCAGGGCTTGACCATCACCCCGTCGATGAAAGCCACCGCCAAATATTTCTGGGTGGTGATTGCGCTGTTCCTGTGCCAAATCCTGCTGGGTGCCACCACCGCACACTTCCAGGTGGAAGGCCAGGAAGCTTACGGTTTCAAGATTGCCGAGTTCCTGCCGTATGCACTGACCCGCAGTTGGCATACGCAACTGGCGGTGTTGTGGATTGCCACCGCGTGGCTGGCCACCGGCCTGTATATCGGCCCGGCGATCTCCGGCCATGAACCGAAATACCAACGCGCTGGCGTCAACTTCCTGTTCGTCTGCTTGCTGATCATTGTCGTCGGCTCGTTTACCGGCCAGTGGTTTGCGGTGATGCAGAAGTTGGGCCTGAAGTACAACTTCTGGTTTGGCCATCAAGGCTGGGAATACGTGGACATCGGCCGTTTCTGGCAGGCGTTCCTGTTCGTCGGCCTGCTGGTGTGGCTGACCCTGGTCGGCCGTGCGTTGTGGCCGGCGATGCAGCGCAAGGATGAAATGTCCTCGATCGTGGGCCTGCTGTTCCTGTCCACGGTGGCCATCGGCCTGTTCTACGGTGCCGGCCTGATGTGGGGCGAAAACAGCCACATCTCGGTGGTCGAATACTGGCGCTGGTGGGTGGTGCATCTGTGGGTGGAAGGCTTCTTCGAAGTGTTCGCCGTTGCCGTGATGAGCTTCCTGTTCGTCAAACTGGGGCTGCTGCGCGGCAAGTCCGCCACCATCAATGTGTTGTTCGCCACCATCGTGTATCTGAGCGGCGGCGTGCTGGGCATGTTCCACCATCTGTACTTTGCCGGCACCACCACCGCGGCTGTCGCACTAGGTGCCAGCTTCTCGGCACTGGAAGTGGTACCGCTAGCGCTGATCGGGCTGGAAGCCTATGAAACCTGGAGCCATAGCCGCGCCACCCCGTGGATGGAACGCTACAAGTGGCCGATCATGTTCTTCTTGGCCACCAGCTTCTGGAACCTGGTGGGCGCGGGCTTGTTCGGCTTCCTGGTCAACACCCCGCTGGCGCTGTTCTACATGCAGGGCATGAACCTGACCGCGCTGCACGGCCATACCGCGCTGTTTGGTGTGTACGGCATGCTGGGCATCGGCCTGATGCTGTTCTGCCTGCGCGGCTTGAAGCCACAAGTGCAATGGCCGGAAGGCCTGCTGCGCGGCGCGTTCTGGAGCCTGAACATCGGCCTGGGCCTGATGGGTTTGCTGACCCTGCTGCCGATGGGCGTGTTGCAGCTCAATGCCGCGCTGGAGAATGGCTATTGGTTCGCACGTTCGGCCGAGTTCATGAACCGCCCGATCATCGACATGCTGGTGTGGATGCGCATGCCGGGCGATCTGGTGTTCTCCGCCGGTGCCCTGCTGCTGGCCCTGTTCGTGGCACGCAAATGGCTGAAACCTAGCCCCAGCAAATAAATCTGGAACCCCCTTGGTACCATCTTCAGGGACGGCGCAAGCCGTCCCTTTTTTTGGCTTGATGCCGCCGCGATAAGCGGTTGCCGTTTTGCTCGACCTTGCTTACCCACCCAACCCAAACCCATCGGCATCACATAGCGCCGGGAACCTGGCGCGGTGTTCCAGCAGCGGTGCGGCTTGCAGCAGCATGGTGGAGACCACTTCGGCATCGGTGGCTTCGCTGAGTGGGTGGCCGAGAAAATCAATCACCGCGCTATCACCGGAGTAATGCAGGCCGTTGCCATCGGTACCCACGCGGTTGACACCCACCACATAACTCAGGTTTTCGATGGCGCGCGCGTGCAGCAGGGTCTTCCACGGGTAGCTGCGCACCGCTGGCCAATTGGCCACATACAGCGCCACATCGTAATCGGCCTGCCCGGCTTGACCTTCATCGAAACGGTTGCGCGAAAACACCGGGAAGCGCAGGTCATAGCAGACCTGCAACAAAATGCGCCAGCCTTTCCACGCCACCACCACCCGCGTACTGCCTGCGGCGTAGCGTTCGTGCTCCTTGGCGAAGGAAAACAAATGCCGCTTGTCGTAATGCATCAATTGGCCATCGGGTGTGGCAAACAACATGCGATTGAACACGCCTTCCGGGGTACGCAACTGCACGCTGCCGGTGATGGCGGCTTGCAGCTTGACTGCTTGCGCACGCAGCCACGCCACGGTGGGCCCGTGCATGTCTTCGGCGTTGCCGATGGCCTCGTTGGAAAACCCGCTGGTGAAGGTTTCCGGCAACACCACCAAATCCGTGGTGCCGTGCAGCGGCGCAATCAAATGGCCGTAGTAATCGCGGTTGCCGGCAGGGTCATGCCAGCGGGTATCACCCTGCACGATGGAGACGCGGAGATTTTGCATGCGGTGTCCTGAGGTTTGGTCTCTGAAATCAGGCCTTGGGCGGATCCGGGATGAATTTCAACACTTTGCCATTGATGCAATACCGCTTGCCGGTGGGCGGCGGGCCGTCATCGAACACATGCCCCAAATGAATCCCGGAACTGGTGCTGCGCACTTCGACGCGGTGCATGCCGTGGCTGTTGTCGTCGATGAATTCCAATGCGCCGGCCTTCGGTTCGAAGAAACTGGGCCAGCCGCAGCCGCTATCGAATTTGGCATCGCTGCGAAACAGCGCCACGCCGCTGATCGGATCCACATAGGTGCCCGCGCGGTGCTCGTCCAGATATGGGCCGGTGCCGGGCAGCTCGGTGCCACTATCGAAGGCAATTTGTTGTTGCTCTTTGGTCAGCAGATGAAAGCCCAACCACTGCCAGAATTTTTTGACATCGCCGGCATAGCCGGTGAAGCGCGAGACTTCGCGCCCGTGTTCGAACAACACAATCGTCGGCGTGGCCACCAGTGATTTTGCCAATGCCCAGCCGCTGGGCGCTTGCTGCGAGCGCGTCTTCACAAAGGCGACCGGCGCAGACCAATGCGCCAGCACATCGGCCTGGAAGCGTTCGCAATAGGCGCAGTCTTCGGCCTCGTACACCACCAACTGCCGCGCAGCATTCAGGGTGCTTGCATCCAATGCGGGCGTGGCTTGCGGGTTGACACCTTTGCCAAACGCAACCCCTGTGCCGCCTAGCCCGCAATAGCCTTGCGGGTTTTTCAGCAGATAGTCCTGATGATTTTCCTCGGCGCGGTTGTAGTTGCGTACCGGCAGGATTTCGGTGGTGATGGTGCCGAAACCGGCCTTGCCGAGATTGGCCTGATAGATGTCGCGGCTTTGTTCGGCCAACGCCTTTTGCGCCGCATTGGTGAAGTAGATCGCGCTGCGGTAATTGCTGCCCAGATCATTGCCCTGCCCGCCCACTTGGGTGGGGTCGTGATTTTCCCAGAACGTGGCCAGCAGTGTCATCAAATCCAGCTGCCTGGGGTCATAACGCACCCGCACCACTTCGGCATGGTTGCGGGCGTGACTGCGGCCGCCGCGAATCCGTTGTTCTTCGCGCAGTACATCTTCATAACCGACTTCAGGTGCATCGCCACCGGCATAACCCACCTCCACTTCGGCCACGCCAGGCACCGCACGCAGGCGTTTTTCCGCGCCCCAAAAACAACCCATCCCGAAATAAATATCCTGCAATTGACGGCTACTCACGGGCATGGCTCCGGTTGAGGGAACAGGCATTGGACGGGCACTGACCACCCGCCAACCCAGAAACACCGCAGCGGCGGTCAGCAGCAGTGCCAATAGCAGGGCGATGGGCTTGTCGGTGGACATGGCTGTCTCCGGTGGCGGGATTACAACTTGGACAAGCGTTCGACCGCAGCGTTCACTGTGGCCTCGTTTTTCGCAAAACACAGCCGCAACAGCCGCTGGCCGGCAGGTGGATTGGCATAGAACGGCGATAGCGGAATCCCCGTCACACCGTGCTCTTGCGTCAGCCAGCGCGCAAATTCCAAATCGGGCAGGTCGCTCACCGCCGAATAATCCACCAACTGGAAATACCCGCCCGGCACCGGCAGCAGCTTCAACTTTGTATTGGCCAACTGTGCACGGAAACGGTCGCGTTTGTCTTGGTAGAACGCGCCCAAGGTTTCGTAGTGCTCGGGCTCGGCCTCGATCATTTCGGCAAACGCATGCTGGGCCGGATTGAACGAACAAAACACGTTGTACTGATGCACTTTGCGGAACTCGGCCGACAGCGCAGGCGGCGCAATCGCATAGCCCAACTTCCAGCCGGTGCAGTGGTAGGTTTTGCCGAAGCTCGAGATCACGAAAGCGCGTTGCCGCAATTGCGGATACAGCAGCGCCGATTCATGCCGCGCGCCATCAAACACGATGTGCTCGTATACCTCGTCACTGAGCAAAACAATATCGGTGCCATCCAATAGCGTGATCAGGGCTTGCATGTCGGCCGCGCTGAACATCGCCCCGGATGGGTTGTGCGGGCTGTTGACCATCAACATGCGGGTGCGCGGAGTGATCGCCGCACGCACCGCGTCCCAATCGGGGGCAAAGGTCTGCGGGTTCAGCGCCACATGCACGGCGGTGGCCCCGGCCAACTCGATCGCCGGCTCGTAGCAGTCGTAGCACGGGTCCAGCACGATGACCTCTTCACCGGCGCGCACTACCGCATGGATGGCGTTGAAGATCGCCTCGGTGGCACCGCTGGTGACGGTGATTTCGGCCTCCACATCCGGCGTCCAGCCGTAGCAACGCGCGGTCTTGCTGGCAATCGCCTGCCGCAGTGCCGGGATGCCGGTCATCATCGAATACTGGTTATGCCCCGCCTGCATCGCACGGGTCAGTGCCTCCACCAGGCGCGTCGGTACCGAGAAGTCCGGAAAGCCCTGGCCCAGATTGACCGCACCATGCTGCGCCGCCAACTGCGACATCACGGTAAAAATGGTGGTGCCCACCTTGGGCAGTTTGGTCTCAACGCGCATCGCCAGCTCTGAACGGTGTGGGGATGGGAAGTGTACGCAATCGCGCAGGCCAGCTTGGTGACGGCGCTGCCTTTCAACGGCCGTAGCCGGTTAAAATCGCCCATTCATGCCGAATGCCCCCTCACCATCGTTGCCTCTGCTTGCCGTGCGCGCGCTTGCGTTCTCGCGTGATGACGTGTTGGTGTTCGGGCCACTGGCGTTTTCCGTCGATGCCAATGAAGCCTTGCTGGTGCAAGGCAGCAACGGCGCCGGCAAGACCACGCTGCTGCGCGTGTTGGCAGGTTTGCTGCGCGCCGATGCGGGGGTGATCGAGATCGAAGGTGCGACGGCCGATGCGGCCTCGCGTGCCCGGCACATCGCTTATTTGGGGCATCTGCCGGGGCTGAAGGCGGATCTGTCGGCACGGCAAAACCTGCATTATCTGTGTGGCCTGCATGGCCATCGCCGCACGCAAACCGCGGAAGCGGCATTGGGGATCGTCGGTTTGGCAGGCTTTGAAGATGCCGCAGTGCGCACGCTTTCGGCTGGGCAGAAAAAACGTCTGGGCCTTGCGCGGCTGTGGCTTTCGCCCGCGCCGTTGTGGTTGCTGGATGAGCCCTACGCCAATCTGGATCTGGACGGCATCCATTTGGTCAACCAAATGGTGCAGGCACATTTGCGCGCAGGCGGCGCGGCGCTGATCACCACCCACGGCGCGTATGCCGCGCCACCGGTCCGCACCCGCCTGCTGGAACTGGGCAAGCACGCCGCATGATGCTGCAAGCCGCCCGCGCCCTGATGACCCGCGACCTGCACTTGCTGTGGGCGCGGCGTGGTGATGCCCTGCAACCGGCGCTGTTTGCGCTGTTGACGGTGGTGTTGTTTGCCCTGGGCTTGGGCGGTGATGCCAAGTCGCTGGCGCCGGTGGCCTCGGCGGTGTTGTGGCTGGCGGTACTGCTGGCAGGGCTTTTGACGCTGGATAATTTATTTCGCAGTGATGCCGAAGACGGCTCGCTGGAGCAATGGATGCTGGCCCCGGTGCCGCTGTGGTGGTTGGTATTGGTGCGCACCGTGATGCACTGGCTGACCACCGCATTGCCGGTGATTGTGGCGGTGCCCTTGCTGGGCGAATTACTGCATCTGCCGCACGCGCAACTGCCGGTACTGCTGGCGTCCTTGCTGCTGGGCACACCCATTCTCAGCCTGCTGGGGGCGGTGGTGGCCGCCCTCACCGTGGGCATGCGGCGTGCCGGCATCCTGGTGGCGTTGCTGGCACTGCCACTGTACGTTCCGGTCCTGGTATTCGGTGCCGGCGCGGTGGCCGCGCATGCGCAAGGCATGGATGCCAGTGGCGCGCTGCTATTGCTGGGTGCCGGACTGGTGCTGTCGCTGGTGTTGGCCCCCGTCACCGCCGCAGCGGCGCTGCGGATTGCGCATCAATAGCACGACGTCATCAAAAGCTGCTTGGCGGTGAAGCGGCGCAGGCCGCCCCATTCACACTTGAGACAAGTCAAGGTCAGCTTCACATTCGCAGGCGGACAATACGTCCACTGGCCGCACGGCCAGTCCCCCCAACTATGGAGTTCTACCCATGAAGTCCCGTCATCTTTTGCTGGCCGGTGCCGTTGCGTTGGCCTTGGCCGCCTGCGGCAAGTCCGAAGCCCCGGCCGACACGGCTGCTCCCGCGGCTGCCCCAGCCGCTGCCGAAGCCCCCGCCGCGGCCCCGGCCGAAGCAGCACCTGCGCCTGCAGCAGCACCGGCGGCAGCCAGCAGCAAGCCGGCCGTGGTGGCCGATTGCGCGACCACCGTCGAAGGCAATGACATGATGCAATACAACGCCGATTCGATCACCGTGCCGGCCAGCTGCACCCAGTTCACCATCAACCTCAAGCACACCGGCAAGCTGGCCGCCAATGTGATGGGGCATAACGTGGTGATTGCGAAGGAAGCCGACATGGCCGGCATTGCCGCCGATGGCGCGTCCGACCCGGCCACCCATGTCAAGGCCGGCGATACCCGTGCAATCGCGCATTCCAAGGTCATTGGCGGTGGCGAATCCACCTCGGTCAGCTTCGATGTGGCCAAGATCAAGGACGGCGGCCCGTTCAAGTTCTTCTGCAGCTTCCCAGGCCATCTGGCGCTGATGCAGGGCAGCATCCAGGTGCAGTAAGCCGTTTCCGTGGTGAATTGGGATACCAGCCCCCAGGCGGGCTGGTATCCTTGGCAGGATTGCCCGCAGCCGCCGTTGCGCCGCCACTGTTCAGGCCACGATGTCCCCATTTGTTCGCTGGTTCCACCAACTCGGCTCGCCGCCGTACTTTGATCGCTTTGCCGCCCGCTGGACACCGTGGGCCTATCTGCTGGGCGTGCTGACAATGGCGGTGGGCCTGTATGGCGCTCTCTTCCAGGTGCCAGCCGACTACCAGCAAGGCGATAGCTTCCGCATTCTCTACATCCATGTGCCCGCCGCGTGGATGAGCATGGCGATCTTTGCGCTGATGGCGCTGTATTCGGCCATCGCGCTGATCTGGCGGATCAAGCTGTGTGAAATCCTGGCGATGGCCTGTGCGCCCACTGGCGCGGCGTTTACGGTCATCACCTTGGCCACCGGCTCGATCTGGGGTCGGCCGATGTGGGGCACATGGTGGGATTGGGATCCACGTCTGACCACCGAACTGATCCTGCTGTTTTTGTATCTGGGCGTGATGGGCCTGTATGCCGCCATCGACGACCGCCGCAACGCCGCGCGTGCGGCAGGCTTGCTGGCCATCGTTGGGGTTGCGCTGTTGCCGGTGATCCGCTGGTCAGTGGTGTGGTGGAACTCGCTGCATCAAGGCCAGACCATTAGCCTGTTCGGCAAATCACAGATGGACCCCAGCATGCTGTGGCCGCTGATCTGGATGATCATCGGCACCAAACTGTGGTTTGTGGGCTCGCTGCTGGCGCGCGCCCGCGCCGACAATCTGCGCCGCGAAACCGGCAAGGATTGGGTGGCAAAATTGACCACAGGAGCCGCGTGATGAGCTATCGCGAGTACGTCATCGGTGCTTACGCGGTCTTCGCCAGCGTGCTGCTGTGGGACATCCTCATCCCCAAATTGCAGATTCACGCCGCCTTGCGCGCCGCCAAACTGCGCAATGCACGCAAACCCTCCTCCCCTACTCGCAACCCGGACCTTCCGCTGTCGCGGGACTGACCCACACACCATGCATCCCACTCGCAAACGCCGTTTGATTTTGATTCTTGCCTTGGTTGCTGCCGCAGGGATTGCCACCGCGTTGATCGCCATGGCCCTGCAACGCAATGTGGCCTACCTCTATACGCCGCATGAAATCCTGAACGGCAGCGCCGGCGCCCATGTCAGCAATGGCGATGCGCGTTTCCGCTTGGGCGGGATGGTGGCCAAGGGCTCGTTCAAACGTGCCGCCGGTTCGATGGAAGCGCATTTTGAGGTGGACGACGGCGATGCACGCCTGCCGGTGGTCTATACCGGCATCCTGCCCGATCTGTTCCGCGAGAATCAGTCGGTCGTCGCCACCGGTCGCATGCGGGGCAAGGTGTTCGTGGCCGAAGAAGTGCTGGCCAAGCACGATGAAACCTACATGCCCAAGGAAGTGGCCGACAAGATGGCGCAGGCGCATAAAAAGCATCAGGTACAGGATGCGCAACCCGTCCCCACGGAAGGCACACCCTGATGCTGCCCGAGCTTGGCCAGATCGCACTGATCCTGGCGTTGTTGGTGGCCGCCTTGCAGTCGCTGCTGCCCTTGCTGGGCGCGCAGCGCGGTATTGCGCCCTTGATGGCCGTCGCGCGGCCTGCGGCCTACATGCAATTGCTGCTGGTGGGGCTGGCGTTTGCCATCCTCACCCATGCCTTCGTCGTCGGTGATTTTTCGGTGAAGTACGTGGCCGAAAACTCCAACTCCCTGCTGCCGGTGTTGTATCGCTACACCGCGGTGTGGGGCGCACACGAAGGTTCGCTGCTGCTGTGGGCGCTGGTGCTGGCGCTGTGGACCGCTGCCGTGGCGCGTTTTTCTGGCGCATTGCCGCAGCCGGTAGTGGCGCGTGTACTGGCCGTGATGGGCATTGTGGCGGTGGGCTTTCTGGCGTTCCTGATTTTCACCAGCAACCCGTTTGCACGCTTGCTGCCAGCGGCAGGCGAAGGCCGCGATCTCAACCCGTTGTTGCAAGACCCCGGCCTGATCCTGCATCCACCGATGCTGTATGCCGGCTACGTCGGCTTTGCGGTGCCGTTTGCGTTTGCCATTGCCGCGCTGCTGGAACGCCGTATCGACGCACAATGGCTGCGTTGGACGCGGCCGTGGACAAACGCAGCGTGGGCCTTCCTCACGCTGGGCATCGCCATTGGTTCGTGGTGGGCGTATTACGAATTGGGCTGGGGCGGTTGGTGGTTCTGGGATCCGGTCGAAAACGCCAGCTTCATGCCGTGGCTGGCCGGTGCCGCGCTGCTGCATTCGCAAGCCGTCACCGAAAAACGCGGCAGCTTTGGCGGCTGGACATTACTGCTGGCAATCACCGCGTTTTCGCTGTCGCTGCTGGGCACCTTCCTGGTGCGCTCGGGCGTGCTGACCTCGGTACACGCCTTCGCTGCCGACCCCGGACGCGGCCTGTTCGTGCTGATCTTCCTTGGCATCGTGATTGGCGGCTCGCTGCTGCTGTATGCATTGCGCGCACCCGATACCGAATCCAATGCCAAACCGTTTACCGCCGGCTCGCGTGAAACCCTGCTGCTGCTCAACAATTTGTTGCTGACCTGCGCCTGCACAATGGTGCTGCTGGGCACGCTGTATCCGCTACTGGCCGACGCGCTGGAGCTGGGCAAGATTTCGGTCGGCCCGCCCTACTTCGCCATCATGTTCACCGTGCTGATGGCCCCGCTGGTGGCGCTGGTTCCGCTGGGCCCATTGACCCGCTGGCAACGTGAACAGATGAGCACGCCGCTGCGCCTGCTGGCACCGTGGGCGGCATTGGCCGCGCTGCTCGGCGTGGTGGCGTTCTTTCTGGCCCCGCAAGGGCAATGGAAAGTGGCCGCTGGTGTGCTGGGCGCGGTGTGGGTGGCGCTGGGCACGCTGCGGTTTGTGTGGTCGCGCCTGCGCGCACCGGGCGGGCGCATGACCCGCGAGATGCTGGGCATGAGCGTGGCCCATCTGGGTATCGCGGTGTTCCTGATCGGCGCGTTATTGGTGGAAGGCTTGAACCTGCAACGCGAGCTGGCAGTGAAAGCCGGTGACACCGTCACACTCGGCGCATACAGCTTCCGCTTCGATGGTATTCGCAGCGTGCAAGGCCCCAATTACGTGTCCGATTACGGCACCGTGCAAGTGCTGCACAACGGCCATTTCGATGTGGAGCTGCATCCCGAAAAACGCCGCTACCGCGCCGGCGGCCAAGTGATGACCGAATCGGGGATTGCACGTGGCGTGTTTGCTGATGCCTATGTCGCCATCGGCGAGTCCTTGGGCAATGGCGCCTGGGCGCTGCGGGTGCATGTCAAACCGTTCGTGCGCTGGATCTGGGCCGGCGCGCTGCTGATGGCGCTCGGCGCTGGCATCACCGCCACCGACAAGCGCTTCCGCACGATTCGCAAGGAGCGCGCATGAAACCCGCCCGTTGGCTGCCGTTGGCGGCGTTCGCCGTGCTTGCCGTGCTGTTGGCGGCAGGCGTGTGGATGAGCCGCAAACCCGACCGCGATGCCCTGCCCTCGCCGCTGATCGGCAAACCCGCGCCGGAGTTCGCGCTGCCGGTGCTGCACGATCTCAACTACACGGTGAAATTGTCCGACCTGCGCGGCCAGCCATTCCTGCTGAATGTGTGGGGCAGTTGGTGCGTGGAATGCCGCGTCGAGCACCCGGTATTGACCCGCTTTGCCGAAACCAAACGTCTGCGCGTGGTGGGCTACAACTGGAAAGACGAACCTGCCGATGCGCTGCGCTGGCTGGAACAATTCGGCAATCCGTACATGGTGGTGCTGTCCGATGTGGAAGGCCGCACCGCGCTGAATTGGGGCGTGTATGGCGCGCCGGAAACCTTTCTGGTGGATGGCCACGGCATCGTGCGTTGGAAGCATGTGGGGCCATTGACCGATGCCATCCTCCAGACCCAATTGCTGCCGCTGCTGGGCAAGATCGAGGCCGCGCAATGATGCGGATTCTGCTCACGGCATTGCTCTGGCTGGCCACGCTGCCGGTCGCGTTGCCGGTGTTCGCCCAAGCCGGCCAACACACCGACGCCGCGCCCTTGGTATTTCGCGATAGTGGCGAAGAAACGCGCTTTCATCACCTGACCCTGCAACTGCGCTGCGTGATGTGCCAAAACCAATCGCTGGCCGACTCCAACGCGCTGATCGCCCTGCAACTGCGTCACGAAGTCTTGGACCTGATGCGGCAAGGCAAGAGTGATGCGCAGATCAAGGACTATCTGGTGCAACGCTACGGCGAATTCGTGTTGTACAACCCCAGATTCGAGGGCAGCACCTGGCTGTTGTGGGTGGGCCCGGCACTGGTGCTGCTGGTGGGCGCAGGCGCGATCACCGCCATCGTGCGCAGCCGCAAACCGGCTACCGGCAACGTGGCCAACGACGATGGGCAGGAATGGTGATGGCCGCACTCATCGTCATTTCAATCGTCCTGGGCCTGATCGTGCTGGCCACCGTGCTGCGCCCGCTGTGGGCCAGCGCACGCGGCGTGGCACTGGGCATTGCAGGCATCAGCCTGCTCTCGGCCGGTTTGCTGTATCAATTGCTCGGCACCCCGCAGGCACTGGATGCCGCCGCCCGGCAAGCCCCGCAAACCCTGGAAGCGGCCATCGAACAACTCAAGACCGCACTGGCGCGTGACCCCAAGCAAGCCGAAGGTTGGGTGTTGCTGGCGCAGGCGTATCAGCGCACCGGCGATACCGGCGGCGCACGCGATGCATTTGCCAAGGCCGCCGCCTTGTCCGCCGACGATGCCGACCTGCAAACCGATGCCGCGCAAGCCCGCGCCATGGCTGATACCGCACACAACTTCGATGCACAGGCGCTGGCACTTTTGCACCGCGCCTTGCAGCTCAACCCCAAGCATCAGCGTGCCCGCTGGTTCCTGGGCGTGGCGCAGCGCCAGGCCGGCCGGAATGCGCAAGCTGCGGCCACCTGGGAGCCATTGTTGGCGCAAGTGGATGCCAGCACCGCCGCCAGCTTGCGCAAGGAAATCAACGCCGCCCGCAGTTTGGCCGGGCAACCGCCACTGCCCGACGCACCACCGGCAGCGGCAGCACCCGCCCTGCTAACCGTGAAGGTGTCACTGGATCCCGCGCTGGCCGCGCGGGTGCGCTTGCAGCCGGATGCGGCCGTATTTGTCATCGCCCGCCAAGTGGGCGGCCCACCGATGCCGGTCGCCGCGCAAAAACACGCCGTCTCCGAACTCCCGTTCAGTGCATCACTGAGTGATGCCGACAGCCCCATGCCCACCTTGAAACTCTCGCAAATGACCGAAGTGGAACTGGTGGCGCGGCTGTCGGCCACTGGCGAGGCCATGCCGCAAGCCGGTGACCTGCAAAGCAAACCCGTGCGCGTACAGTTGCCGGCCAAGGGCGCAGTGGACTTGGTGATCGGCACCCCCTGACCATACGCATAACGGTATGCCGTTTCGGCATCACCGGCAGGACAAGCAAGGAGGAAGATGGGCCATCGCTCACTGTCCTTGTTATCGCCATGGCCGAATTCATCCCGCCCGGCACGCGCTGGTTTGATGTGCCCTCGCCATTTCCGATCAAGCGCGGCGGCGTGCTGCTGGGTGCGCGCATGGCGTACGAAACCTGGGGCACGCTCAATGCCGCGGGCGACAATGCCATTCTGATCCTGACCGGGATGTCGCCGGATGCGCACGCCGCAAGCAATGCCGGCAACCCCGCCGCAGGTTGGTGGGAGTGGATGATCGGTGCCGGCAAACCCATCGACACCCAGCGCTGGTTTGTCATTTGCGTCAACGCACTGGGCAGTTGCAAAGGCAGCACCGGGCCGGCCTCGATCAATCCGGCTACCGGCGCGCCGTATCGCCTTGACTTTCCGGAACTCTCCATCGAAGACGGTGCCGACGCCGCACTGGCGGTCGTGCGCGGGCTGGGCATCGAGCAACTGGCCTGCGTGGTGGGCAATTCGATGGGCGGCATGACCGCGCTGTCGCTATTGGCACGCAATCCCGGTATTGCGCGCAGCCATATCAATATCTGCGGCGCGGCGCGTGCACTGCCGTTTTCCATTGCCATTCGCTCGTTGCAGCGCGAAGCCATTCGCCTGGATCCGCACTGGAACGGCGGCGACTACAGTGAGGACCACTATCCCGAAAACGGCATGCGCATGGCGCGCAAGCTGGGCGTGGTGACGTATCGTTCGGCACTGGAATGGGATGGCCGCTTCGGCCGCGTGCGGCTGGATTCCGAGCAGCGCGATGACGAGGATCCGTTTGGTCTGGAGTTCGAAGTCGAAAGCTATCTGGAAGCCCACGCCCGCCGCTTTGTGCGCAAATACGACCCCAACTGCTATTTGTACCTGAGCCGTTCGATGGATTGGTTTGATCTGGGCGAAGCGCACGGCGGCGACACCTTGCAAGGCCTTGCCTCCATCCAAGGCGTGCAATCGGCCTTGGTCCTCGGCGTCAAGACCGATATCCTGTTCCCGATCCAGCAACAGGAAGAAATCGCCGCCGGCTTGCGCAATGCCGGCATCGACACCCGCTTCCTGCCGATGCCCTCACCACAGGGCCACGACGCCTTTCTGGTCGATGCAGCCCGCTTCGGCCCGGCGGTCACCAGCTTCCTGCGCACCCTGCCTTCGGCACAAATTTTCACCAACAGGGTGGCATAAACGCAACTCTCCGCTATACTTACTCGCTCCACGCCGAAGTGGCGGAATCGGTAGACGCAGCGGATTCAAAATCCGCCGCCCTTAAAAGCGTGTGGGTTCGAGTCCCACCTTCGGCACCACGTTTTTCAACACAGCCCGCCACGTGCGGGCTGTGTTGTTTCAGGCAATGGCATGTCCATTCACTGGAGCCTCGACATGGAACTGAATCTAACCGGTAAACACGCTTTGGTCTGTGGTGGCTCCGAGGGTATTGGCAACGCCACGGCGATCGAACTGGCGCTACTGGGGGCCAGCATCACCTTGCTTGCGCGCCGCGAGGATACGTTGCGCGCGGCCTGCACCGCACTGCCATGCCCGCAGGCGCAACAGCACGGCTATCTGGTTGCGGACATGGCCGATACCGCCGGTTTGCAGATGCAGGCAGACGCATTGGCTGCCCGCCAGCCGGTGCATATCCTCATCAACAACACCGGTGGCCCCCCCGGCGGGCCGGCGCATAGCGCGACGCCTGCCGCCTATTGGGATGCTTTTCAAAAACACCTGATCGCCGGCCAAACACTGCTGCAGGCGCTGCTACCAGGCATGCGCGCGGCGGGCTGGGGCCGCATCGTCAATGTCATTTCCACCTCGGTGTACGAACCCATCCCGAATTTGGGGGTGTCCAATACCATTCGCGGCGCGGTGGCCAGCTGGGCCAAAACCCTATCGCGCGAATTGGGTGGTGATGGCATCACGGTCAACAATGTGCTGCCCGGCTACACCCGCACCCGGCGGTTGGAGCAGATTCTGCAGGATCGCAGCACAAGCACCGGCAAATCGCAGGAAGAGGTCGCCGCCGGCATGCTGGCCACTGTGCCGGTGGCGCGCTTTGCACAAGCGCAGGAAATCGGCGGCGTCATCGCGTTTTTGTGTGCGCCGGTTGCCGGCTACATCAACGGCCAATCGCTCGCGGTGGATGGTGGACGGATGCAGTCGATTTGAGAGGGCATCGGTGTCACTCACCCGCCCGTGTCAAGACCCACGCTTTGCTTCAATCCGCCGCGATAGGTGCGACTGCAAGGCAGGCTGCCCCCATCGCTCAGATGAATGCGGGCATCGCCGGTATCCAGCGGTTCAATTGAAGCGATACGATCAAGATTGACCATATAGCTGCGATGGATGCGGGTAAAGCACGCCGGATCCAGCTTGGCCTCGATACTGGCCAGCGTACTGCGCAACGGATAATCGTGACCGCGCACGCGCAGATTGACGTAATTGCCGGAGGCTTGCAGCCATTCGATATCGTTGGCCGCGATCAGGAATTCGCGACCCAGCTTGCGCACCAAAAACCGTTCCGGCCGATCCACCGGTTCCAGCGGCGGGCCTTCGTCGGGCACATCCAGCACACTGGCCTCTCCTTGCAGTCGTCGCAGGATGAAGCGGTAGCCCTCGATGGTCAGCACCACGCCGGCATACGAGCGCACATCCTTCAGGTATTCGTAGCCAAGCTCCCGCCACCATGACCCGAAATCATAGTGGTCGCCGATACTGGCATAGGCCAGCTTGCGCAGCGCCACCATTCCCAGCACATGCAGGATCGACCACAGCAGGCTGCCCACAAGGTGAATGGGGAGTACCCGTCGCCAGGTATCCAGATGCAGCGGGAAGCGCCGGGTAAACCACACCACCGCCGGCACCAATACCAATCCCATCACGGCGGAGCTGGTTTCCCAGACGACCGGCTGCCAGGGCTTGAACCCCAATTGCGCACGTTCAACATCCATCGTCACGGTGATGCTGTTGGCCAATGCACTGACGAGGTACTGGACAACCCAATAGCCGGCTTCAGCGCCGCGTCGCCACGGTTGATAGCGCTGGTAGAACGGTGGCGGCGAAGTCTGCATCCGCGCATTGTAGGGGGTGCGCCAGGAATCCCATCCCCGACTCGTCACCACGTTCCGCGGCTCGTCCCAAACCCGCGTCGTACGGTCACTTCGGGATGGCCGGAGCGCGCGAGGCTGCCGACGCTGGCAACCTTCTGGGAACCGGAATCCATCGCATGCAACGCCGTCACGATATCGACGCCCTGCGCGTCATCGCCTTCAGCTTGCTGATCCTCTACCACGCGGCGATGGTCTATGTGGCCGGCTGGGACTTCCACATCAAAAGCAGCTACCAGGCCGAATGGTTGCAGTACCCGATGATCGCGCTCAATCGCTGGCGAATGCCTCTTTTGTTCATGATTTCCGGGATTGCGATTGGGCTTGCCGGCATTGAAGGCCGCCGATGGCGCTTCGCCGGAACGCGCAGCTTGCGCCTGCTGGTGCCGCTGGTGTTCGGCATGTTGCTGGTGGTGCCGCCACAGACCTACGTCCAGGCCATCGCGCAATACGGCTATCCCGGCAGTCTCGCGCATTTCTACCCGCTTTACCTGACCCACGGGCTTTGCCGCGCCGGCCAATGCATGCTGACGCCCACCTGGAATCATCTCTGGTATCTGGCCTATTTGCTGCCCTACACCTTGCTGTTGCTGCTCGCCGCGCCACTGCTGCAACAGGCCAGCCGTTGGCTGCTGCCGTCGCCACGTACCCTCGCCGTGCTCGTGATCCTGCCTATCGTGTGGCTGTTGAGCGTTCGGCTGTGGCTGGCTCCACAGTTCCCGGAAACCCATGCGCTGTTCGACGATTGGACGGTGCATGCGGAATCCCTGCCCTTGTTCCTGCTGGGCTACCTGTTTGCAACGCATGTGTGGTTTTGGGACACAGTGCAGCGCCTGCGCTGGATCACATTGGCGCTGGCACTGTTTGCCATCGGGGTGGAACTTGGCCTGCGCTGGATCAGCCACAACCCGCCCGCCGGCCCAATTCCCGATTGGGCCATGCAGCTGCCGTGGTATTTGATCGAACGTATCGCCCGCGTGACCTACACCTGGATCGCGCTGCTCACCCTGTTCGGCTGGGGACGCGCCCTTCTCAACCGCCCCTTCCACTGGCTGCCCTATTGCACGGAAGCCGTGTTTTCCTGGTACATCCTGCACCAGACCTTGATCGTGGTGCTGGCCTATTGGTTGATTCCGATGCGGCTGGGTGCCGGCATCGAAGCATCGCTGGTGGTGTTCGGCACGATGGCCGGCTGCCTTGTGCTGCACGAGTGCCTGATCCGTCGCGTGCAATGGCTGCGCCCGTTGTTTGGGCTCAAGCGGGAGCCGATGCGGCTACCGCTTCCCGATGCACCACCTGCAATTGGATAGCCTCACCGCCACGCCAGTCATCGGGCACGATGCGATACGCGATGTGCGCGTTTCGCGCCGGCTCCACGCCGTCCCAGCCGTTGAACTGGATGGCGTTGAAGCGTTGCCCATGCAGGCCAAGCTCCAGCTTGAGGTGACGTTCCTTCAAAACACGCCAACCCAATACCGTGAACGCATCATCAAACAGCGGCTCCGGATAACCCTGCCCCCAGTGGCCGCCATCACGCAGGGCATGTGCTGTGCCGATGTGAAATTCATCGGCGCGCAGACCACCGTCACTGCGCAACACATCCACCAACGAATCTTCACTCAGCAGCTCGGCGCTGACCGCAACAAACGCACTGCGGAAGGCTTCGAATTGCTCCCGCGCAAGGCTCATGCCGGCGGCCATCGCGTGGCCACCAAAGCGCGTGATCAGGCCGGGGTGGCGGGCATCCACCAGCGCCAGCGCATCGCGAACATGAAAGCCCGGGATCGAACGCGCTGAGCCGCGCAGCACCTCGCTGTCTGGTTCCGCAGGCGCAAATGCAATCGACGGACGATGCAGGCGTTCTTTGAGTTTCGATGCCACCAGTCCGACCACGCCGGGGTGCCAGTCTGGATCGAACAAACACGCGGCATAACGGGTGTCGATGCCGTCCAGACTGGCCTCCGCCATGTCTTGCATGTCGGTCTGCAAGGCGCGTCGCGCTTCGTTGATGCCCTGCAAGATGGCGGCAAGCTCGCGCGCTTGGCCGGCATCATCGCTCAGCAAACATTCGATGCCGATGCCCATGTCTTCCAAGCGGCCCGCGGCATTGATGCGTGGGCCGATGGCAAACCCGATATCGGTGGTGGACAGCGTGGCGGCCTTGCGCCCGGAGACCTCCAGCAAGGCCTGCAAACCGGCGCTGCCCTGCCCTGCACGCAGCCGGCGCAGTCCCGCGCCGACCAAGGCGCGATTGTTGGCATCCAGCGGCACCATATCGGCCACCGTGCCCACCGCCACCAGATCCAGCAACGTCGCAAGATCGGCCTGTACACCCAAACGCGCACGCAGCGCCAGCAACACATAAAACATCACGCCCACGCCTGCCAGCGCCTTGCTGGCGAAGCTGCAGCCGGGTTGATTGGGATTGACGATGGCATCGGCCGGCGGCAGCGCTGGCCCCGGCAAGTGGTGATCGGTGACGAGGATGTTCCAGCCATGCGCTTTCGCCGCGTGGATGCCGGCGTGACAGGCGATGCCGTGATCCACCGTCAGCAGCAGGTCCGGCTGCAACTTCGCAAGTTCTTCCACCAACGCCGGGGTTAGCCCGTAGCCATGCACGATGCGATTGGGCACCGCATGCGAAAGATGACGTACGCCCAGCATCCGCAAGCCGCGTACCGCCACTGCGGTGGCGGTGGCGCCGTCGCAATCAAAATCTCCCACCACCAGGATATGCGCGTCATGTTCAATGGCGGTCTGCAGCAAATCCACCGCCGCGTCGATGCCTTTCAACCCTTCGGGCGGCAACAAATCCGCCAGGCGTGGCAGCGCACTGCGTGCATCACTGCCGCGCGCGGCATGCACACGGCGCAACACGTCCGGCCAATGCGTGGGCCACTCGCCACTTGCGGCCTGCGGCGGGCGGCGCACAATGCGGCGCAGCGCATTCATGTCGTCAGCCTCGCCAATGGCCTGCGCCAGAACCGCCAGCGTTGCCCGCGTGTCAGCGTGAAGAGGGTTCCATCGGCAAAATCAAACTGTGCCTCCAACGCGCAGGCCGGCAGCAACCACGCGTGCAGCAAGCTGCGTACATCGCGCTGATGGCGCAGATCCACCAGTGCATTAGCGGTGGACGGTTGGAAATCGACAAGCGGCATGCACGCCAGTGTGCCCAGTTGCGCAGCACCCTGCACGACCGGATCATCGGAAAACACGGTCGCCGCAGTGCTTGCAAGACTGTCGGGCAACACCCCGCTCCCCCAGAACCACAGCGCATTGATCGCTACCCGGCCCTGCTCCAATCGTGTGGCGTTGTGCGGGTGGTTGTGCAGCACAATCTGCACCTCGCTTTCCAACACGCGCCAGCGGCGTGCATCCTGACCTTCTGCGCGATGTTGAAACACATCGTCACCCAACGCCGCATCGGGCGATGCAAATTCCGGCACCGCACTGCCTCGCGGCAAACGCAGATACCAGCGCTGCGGATGCGGTGCATCCAGCACAAATCCGGCATCACCAAACAAGGGCCGCAAGGCCGGCAGCAACGCATCCACGTCGGCCTGTTCGATACCCAGATTGCGACCGATGCCCAGCAATCGCGCACCGTTGATATCAGGACGAATATGCGCAGGATCTGCGCGCAACCACTGCGCAGCGCGGGTATCGTCCTCACCCGCATCCATGAGCCGCGTCAACGCCGCCTGCGGCCAACGTGCCGGCAATGGCCGCAGATGCCGCAGTAATTGCGCAGCTTCGCCCGCATCCGCTTGAGTGCGGTCGGCGCGCGCCAATGCCTTGCCCAATGCATCCGGCAAGGCTTGCCCCGCAAACCGCGAAAGTGCCGGCAACAGCAGCGTCAGGCGTGACACGACTCAGCCCGAATACTTGACCGACACAACCTCGTATTCGCGGGTGCCGCCGGGTGCTTCGATGGTGATGGCGTCGCCTTCGAGTTTGCCGATCAGCGCACGCGCCACCGGCGAGGAAATCGCGATCAAGCCTTGCTTGATGTCGGCTTCGAGGTCACCCACGATCTGGTAGGTTCTCTCTTCATCGGTATCGCAATCGACCAAGACCACGGTCGCGCCGAACACGATTTTATCGCCGGCCGCCAACTGCGCGATATCGATGACCTGCGCATGCGACAACTCGGATTCGAGGTGTTTGATGCGACCTTCGACAAAGCCTTGCTGCTCGCGTGCGGCGTGGTACTCGGCGTTTTCCTTGAGGTCGCCGTGCGCACGCGCCTCGGCAATCGCTTCAATGATGGCCGGGCGCTTGACCGACTTCAGTTCGTCCAGTTCGGCGCGCAAACGTTGCGCGCCTTTGGCGGTGATGGGGGCACGGCTCATGCCAGTTCCTTGTGCAGTTCTTGCAGCGAGAGCACATCGCCCTTGCCGCGGTGGTCCAATGAATGCAGCAGTGCGTTGGCACCGGCTACGGTGGTGGAGTACGTCACCCGTGCTTGCAGCGCTTCACGCCGGATCGAGAACGAGTCGGCAATCGCCGCACGGCCTTCGGTGGTGTTGACGATGTAGCAAATTTCGCCGTTCTTGATCAGATCGACGATATGCGGGCGGCCTTCGGCTACTTTGTTGATCTGCTCGCAGACAACGCCATGCGCTTTCAGGAAATCAGCCGTGCCGCTGGTCGCCACGATGCTGAAACCGCGCTCCAGCATGTACCTGGCCACCGGCAACACCCGCACCTTGTCCGGGTCGCGCACCGAAATGAATGCTTTGCCAGGCTGCGGGGCTTTGATATTGGCCGCTTCCTCGGCACGCGCAAACGCGGCTTCAAAGCTGCGGCCCACGCCCATTACTTCGCCGGTGGAACGCATTTCCGGGCCCAGGATCGGATCCACGTTCTGGAACTTGGCAAACGGGAACACCGCTTCCTTCACCGAATAATAATTCGGGATGATTTCGCGGGTAGCGCCTTGTTCGGCCAAGGTCTGGCCGGCCATGCAACGCGCCGAAATCTTGGCCAGTGGTTGGCCAATCGCCTTGGACACGAACGGCACTGTGCGGCTGGCACGCGGGTTCACTTCCAGCAGGTAGATGGTATCGGCTTCGCTGCCTTCGGCCACGCCCACTTGCACCGCAAACTGGGTATTCATCAGGCCCACCACATGCAGTGCCTTGGCCAGCGCGACGACTTGCTCGCGCAGACGTTCTTGCGTGCGTGCAGACAGCGAATACGGCGGTAGCGAACATGAGGAGTCGCCGGAATGCACGCCGGCTTCTTCGATGTGCTCCATCACGCCACCGACCAGCACATTGCCGTCGCGGTCGGCAATCACGTCGATATCCACTTCCACCGCGTTATCCAGGAAGCGGTCCAGCAGCACCGGCGAATCGTGGCTGACCTTCACCGCCTCGCGCATGTAGCGCGACAAATCCGCGTCGGCATGCACCACTTCCATCGCACGGCCGCCCAGCACATAACTTGGGCGCACCACCAACGGATAACCAATCTCGCGCGCCTGCACCAAGGCTTCTTCGGCGCTGCGTACGGTGCGATTGGGCGGCTGCTTCAGACCCAGTGCTTCCACCAATTTCTGGAAGCGCTCGCGGTCTTCCGCCAGATCGATGGAATCGGGCGAGGTGCCAATGATCGGCACGCCATTGGCTTCCAACGCCTTGGCCAACTTCAGCGGGGTTTGCCCGCCGTACTGCACGATCACGCCATAGGGCTTTTCCAGCTCGACGATTTCCAGCACGTCTTCCAGCGTCAGTGGCTCGAAGTACAGACGGTCGGAGGTGTCGTAATCGGTGGATACGGTTTCCGGGTTGCAGTTGACCATGATGGTCTCGAACCCGTCTTCACGCAGCGCCAGCGCGGCGTGCACGCAGCAGTAGTCGAACTCGATGCCCTGGCCGATGCGGTTGGGGCCGCCGCCGAGCACCATGATCTTTTTGCGATCGGTCGGGTTGGCTTCGCATTCGTCCTCGTAGGTCGAATACAGATAGGCGGTGCTGGTGGCAAATTCGCCGGCGCAGCTGTCCACGCGCTTGTACACCGGACGCACCGCGAATGCCTTGCGCAGCGCGCGCACTGCGGTTTCGTTGGTGCCGGCCAGCTGGGCAATGCGTGCATCGGAAAAGCCCATGCGCTTGAGGCCGCGCAGGCGCTTGGCATCCAGTCCGTCCAGGCCGCGATGCACCACATCGATTTCGGCATCGATCAATTCTTCGATCTGATCGAGGAACCACGGATCAACGAATGACAGCGCGTGCACATCTTCCACGCTCATGCCAGCGCGGAAGCCATCGGCGATGTGGAAGATGCGTTCCGGGCCAGGCTCTTTCAGCTCGCGGCGCAGCGTGCGCAAATCATCTTCGTTGACCAGATCCAGCCCGGTGGGATCCAGCCCGATCTTGCCGATTTCCAAACCACGCAGCGCTTTTTGCAGCGACTCCTGGAAGCTGCGGCCGATCGCCATCACTTCGCCCACCGACTTCATCTGGGTAGTCAGACGCGCATCGGCGGCGGGGAATTTCTCGAAGGCAAACCGCGGAATCTTGGTGACCACATAATCAATCGATGGCTCGAACGAAGCCGGGGTCAGGCCGCCGGTGATTTCATTCTTCAGCTCATCCAAGGTATAGCCCACGGCGAGCTTGGCGGCCACCTTGGCAATCGGGAAGCCGGTGGCTTTCGAGGCCAACGCGGATGAGCGCGACACCCGCGGATTCATCTCGATGACCACCACGCGGCCATCGTTGGCATTGATACCGAACTGCACATTGCTGCCGCCGGTATCCACACCGATTTTCCGCAGTACCGCAATCGAGGCATCGCGCAGGCGCTGGTATTCCTTGTCGGTCAGGGTTTGCGCCGGTGCAACCGTGATCGAGTCGCCGGTGTGCACGCCCATCGCGTCGAAATTTTCAATGCTGCACACGATGATGCAGTTATCGGCGGTATCGCGCACCACCTCCATTTCAAACTCTTTCCAGCCCAGCACCGATTCCTCGATCAGCACTTCACCCGTCGGCGAAAGCTCCAGACCGCGCTTGGTGATTTCTTCGAATTCTTCCTTGTTGTAGGCAATGCCGCCGCCGGTGCCGCCCAGGGTGAAGCTGGGACGGATGATGGTGGGGAAGCCGACCTCGGTCTGGATCCGCAACGCCTGCTCGAAGCTGCGCGCCACTTCCGACTTCGGGCTGGACAGGCCAATTTCCGACATCGCCTGCTTGAACAGCTCGCGGTCTTCGGCCATGCGGATCGCTTCGCGCTTGGCGCCAATCAGCTCGACGTTGTACTTCTCCAGCACGCCGTTGTCGGCCAAGTCGAGTGCACAGTTGAGCGCGGTCTGCCCGCCCATGGTGGGCAGGATGGCGTCGGGCTTTTCCTTGGCGATGATTTTTTCGACCGTCTGCCAATTGATCGGCTCGATGTACACCGCGTCGGCCATGTCCGGGTCGGTCATGATGGTGGCGGGGTTGGAATTGACCAACACCACGCGGTAGCCCTCGTCGCGCAACGCCTTGCAGGCCTGTGCGCCGGAGTAGTCGAACTCGCAGGCCTGGCCGATGACAATCGGGCCTGCGCCAATGATGAGGATGGTTTTCAGATCGCTGCGTTTAGGCATTGGTGTTTTTCTCCATGAGCGCCACGAACTTGTCGAACAGCGGGGCCACGTCCTGCGGACCGGGGCTGGCTTCCGGGTGGCCCTGGAAACTGAAGGCCGGGGCATCGGTCAGTGCGATGCCTTGGTTGGTGCCATCGAACAGCGAGCGATGTGTCACACGCGCGCGCGCCGGCAACGTGGCTTCGTCGATGCAGAAGCCGTGGTTTTGCGAGGTGATCATCACCCGCCCGCTGTCGAGGTCTTGCACCGGGTGGTTGGCACCGTGATGGCCATGCGACATCTTCACCGTCCGTGCGCCAATCGCCAGACCCAGCAGCTGGTGGCCCAGGCAGATGCCGTACAGCGGAATCTTCACGTTCAGGAATTCACGGATGGCGGCAATCGCGTAATCACACGGCGCGGGGTCGCCGGGGCCGTTGGACAAAAACACGCCATCGGGTTGCATCGCCAGCACCTCAGCGGCGCTGGTCTGCGCCGGCACCACATGCACATCGCAGCCGCGCTCGGCCAACATGCGCAGGATGTTGCGCTTGGCGCCAAAATCATAGGCGACCACTTTGAACTTGGGTTCGGCGCGCACGAACGTATTGCTGTCGAGATCCAGCTGGCCTTCGCTCCAGCGATAGCCTGCGGTGGTGCTGACCACCTTGGCCAAGTCCATATTGTTCAGGCCGGGGAATTTGCGCGCCGCTTCGAGAGCGTGCTCGACATCCAGCACCGCGTCATGCGTTGCAGCCGCCAGCAGCGCCGCGTTTTGCGAACCGCGTTCGCGCAGGATGCGGGTCAATTTGCGGGTGTCGATGCCGGCAATCGCCACAATGCCGCGCGCTTGCAGCCACTCGGGCAGCGAGGTTTGGCTGCGCCAGTTGCTGGGCCGACGTGGCACGTCGCGCACGATCAGGCCCGAGGCCCAGACCTTGCCGGCCTCGTCGTCCTGGTCGGTGCAACCGGTGTTGCCGATATGCGGATAGGTCAGCGTCACCAACTGCTGGGCGTACGACGGGTCAGTCAGGATTTCCTGATAGCCGGTCATGGCCGTGTTGAACACGGCTTCACCCACGGACAAACCGGGTGCGCCCACGGAATAGCCCTCGAAGACGGTGCCGTCTTCAAGCGCGAGAATGGCGGGATTATTCAAGTGCGTCGCCTTGCGTCAGGTTGCAAGAATGCGCCGAAGCGGGGTTGCCGGTTCGGAGCGGAGGGGGGTTAGGCGAGGGCGAATTGTACCGGCAAGCGGGCTTTTCCGCCAGCGCAATACTGAACACGGCGCTCGGCTCATCGTCTTGCAATCGCGCTAAAATATGCGGCCCCGCAACACGGATCCACGGACACCACCATGCCTTTCGTTGTCACCGAAAACTGCATCAAGTGCAAGCACACTGACTGTGTGGAAGTGTGCCCGGTGGATTGTTTCCACGAAGGCCCCAACTTTCTGGTGATCGACCCGGACGAATGCATCGATTGCACCCTGTGCGAGCCGGAATGCCCGGTGGGTGCGATCTATCCCGAAGAAGATGTGCCCGCAGGCCAGGAATTGTTCGTTGCGCTGAATGCCGAGCTGGCGAAGGAATGGCCGGTACTGACGGTGCGCAAGGACCCGCCGCCAGATCATGCGGACTGGGATGGCAAGCCCGACAAGCTGCCATTGCTGGAACGCTGATCGTTTCGCACCACCCACAAAAAAGGCACCTCCCGGTGCCTTTTTTGTGGGCCAAGCCGCAAACGACTTACGGGGCAATGACCGCCTTCAGTGCGGCAATCAGCTTGCCGGCGGCATCGCCCGAAGGCGGCAGGCCACGCGGATCCACTGCCGCCACGTACAGCTTGTCGCCGGCCTTGGTCACCCGCACCAGGAACTTGCTGTCCAGGTAATCGACATCATAGGTGCCCAGAATCTCGGCTTTGCTGGCGATGCGCACACCGCTGGTGGCGGCCAGCACTTCGCCTACCTTGGCAAATACGGCATCGCGCTCACCGGCAACCGCAAAACCGGTGGGGTTGACCACGGGTTGCGCTGCGGCACTGGCGGTAGTGCCGGGTGTGGCGTTGGGCAGCGCCATGGCACGTTCCGCCGACGGCTTATCCAGATCCGGCGGCACTTCCAACGGGCGCAGTTCCGCACTCTGGGTATACAGGTCATTCTTTTTCTTGAACCAGTGGCAACCGGACAGGCTGGTCACCAGCAACACTGCAACCAACGGGGCGGCGGCCTTGGACATGCGGGAAGTACGGTGCATCTGGTTCTCCTGTCAAGCCGCGGCGTTGCGGCTGGATTCTTCAAGTTGGGCAATGGTCGCATGCAAACGACTCGCTTGCGCGGCATGTGCAGATGATAGCGGCTGCAGTGGCAAACGCAGGCCGTGACCGATGCCGTTCAGCGCCAGTAAGGCTTTGACCGGGATCGGGTTCGACTCCAACCCGAGGAAGTGATACAGCTCGACCATGTGCTCATCCAAGGCACGTGCACCGTCCGCATCGCCGGCTAGCGCCAGTTCACACAGCCGCGCAAAGCTGGCGGGCACCATGTTGGAAGCCACCGACACCACCCCATCAGCCCCCGCCAGCATGGCGCGTACCGCAGTCGGGTCATCGCCACTGAGCACGACAAAGCCGTCACGCCGCAGTGGCAACAGGGCCTCCATGCGCTCCGCATCCGCGCGCGCCTCCTTGATGCCGATGATATTGGGATGCAGCGACAGCTCGCCGGTGGTTTCTGCGGCCATGTCACAGCCAGTGCGGCCGGGCACGTTGTACAGCACCACCGGAAGCCCGCCTTCGTCCGCTACCGCCCGGAAATGCGCGCGTAATCCAGCCTGGCCGGGCCGCACATACGGCGGCACCACCACCAGGGCGGCATCGGCCCCCAATGCCGCCACACGCTGATTGAAGCGAATGGTTTTAGCGGTGCCGGACTGCCCGGTGCCGGCCAACACCGGCAGGCGGCCGGCGCAATAGGTCACTGCAGTGCGCAACAACGCATCGTATTCGTCATCGAACAAAGTCGCCGCTTCACCGGTCGAACCTGCCACCACAATGGCGTGGGTGCCGGCGTCCAGTTGCGCCTGCAATAATCGTTCCCATGCGGGAAAATCAATGTCACCGGCCACCGTGAACGGGGTCGCCAGCGCGGTAATGCTGCCGGTAAGTTGCAAAGGACTGGCTCGACTTGGGGCGCAACGGAGCTGCTGCGCGTGTGGGGGGAAGCGCGATTAACCGGATGATCTTACTTGCGGCTGTAAACCGCCGGCAAGTATGCTGGCCGCCATGCCGTCATGCGCTGACGGCATTTTCCTTGAATTTCCCGGAATATCGCTTTGAGCAAAACTGCCGCCCGGCCCGCCCCGCAAGAAAACCACCTGCTGATCACAGCGTACACCACGCATCCGCAGACACCGCTTTTGGCGGTGACGCGCCGTATCGCCGATTCCGGCTGCAATCTGGTGGATACCCGGCTGGCCACGGTGGGGCGCGATGTCTCGGTCACCGCGCTGGTGACCGGCTCGTGGGATGCCGTGGCAAAACTCGAAACCATGCTGACCAAGCTGGAGCGCGAGGAAGGCCTGAAGTTGATGTGGTATCGCACCGGCCCCAAGCCGATGCAGTCCAATTTGTTGCCGTATGTGGTGGAAGTGATCGCCGCCGACAAGCCCGGCATCCTGTTCCAACTGGCCGATTTCTTCGACCATCAGGGCATCACCATCGAAAGCCTGAACTGCGCCCGCTACCGCGCAATGCAGACCGGTGCCGACATGTTTTCGGCCCAGCTCACCATCGGCATTCCGGCGGAAACCCATATTGCTTCGCTGCGTGATGATTTTCTTGAGTTCTGCGATCACTTAAACCTTGACGCGATCATGGATCCCATGAAGTATTGAGGTCGATGATCACCATCGGCGACCGCATCCCCGACTTGCCGCTGACACTGTCCAGCGGCTCCCACGCCACGCTGGCCGATTACGCCGGCCACTGGCTGGTGTTGTACTTCTATCCGAAAGACGCCACCCCCGGCTGCACCACCGAAGGGCTGGACTTCAATGCCCTGCTGCCCAAGTTCAAGCGCGCAGGCGCCACGGTGTTGGGGGTGTCGAAGGATTCGCTTAAATCACACCGGAATTTCTGCGCCAAACAAGGCTTCGCGTTCGAACTGGTCAGCGATGGCGATGGTGCCCTGTGCGATGCCTTCGGCGTGGTGCAGTTGAAGAAACTGTATGGCCGTGAATACATGGGCATCGTGCGCAGCACCTTTCTGATCGACCCTGCCGGTGTCATCCGCCAGCAATGGCAGCCGGTGAAAATCGCCGGTCATGCGCAAGCCGTGCTCGACGCACTGAAGGCCGAACAAACCAAGTGATCATCCCTGTTTTCATTCCTCGTCACTGCCCCGTAAAACGGGACGCGGTGAGCCGCTGTTTATTGCCCGCAGGAGCCCACGCATGACCCATGGCAAGCGCATCTACGTGCTCGACACCAATGTGCTGATGCATGACCCCACCGCGCTGTTCAAGTTCGAAGAGCACGATGTCTATCTGCCGATGCAGGTGATGGAGGAGTTGGACAACGGCAAGAAAGGCACCAGCGAAGCCAGCCGCAATGCGCGCCAAGTCAGCCGCTTCCTCAACGAATTGATCGAAGCCCACGGCAGCACCGATGTCAGCCAAGGCATCGCGCTGGCACGCCCGCAAGGCCTGCAATTGCGCGGCGCGGCCAGCGCCGGCCGGCTGCTGTTCCAGACCAGTGACTTCAATGCCGGCAAGCGTTTTGGCACGGTGATCCCGGACAACAATATCCTCGGCGCGATCCTGGTGTTGAAGGAGTCCGACCCCGGCGCACCGGTGGTGTTCGTGTCCAAGGACATCAACCTGCGCATCAAGGCCTCGATTGCCGGCATCGTCAGCGAAGATTACGAAAACGACCGTGCGCTGGACGATTTCAGCCTGCTCTACACCGGCGCCACCGTGCTGCCCGAAGACTTCTGGCAGCGCCACGGCAAAGAGCTGAAATCGTGGACCGACAAGGGCCGCACCTATTACGAAATCGCCCGCAGCGAAGAAGATGGCTGGCATCCCAACCAGTTCGTGTACCTGCCCGGCGACGAACAATCGGAGATGAAAGTCGCCAAGGTGGATGGCGACAAGGTGGTCTTGCAGATCGTCGATGATTTCCGCCACAGCCAGCATTCGGTGTGGGGCATCGTGGCGCGCAACCGCGAACAGAATTTTGCGCTGAACGCATTGATGGACCCGGAGATCGATTTCGTCAGCCTGCTGGGCACCGCCGGCACCGGCAAGACGCTGTTGGCGCTGGCTGCAGGTCTTGCGCAAACCATGGACCAGCAACGCTACCGCGAAATCATCATGACCCGTGCCACCGTCAGCGTGGGCGAGGACATCGGCTTTTTGCCCGGCACCGAAGAAGAAAAAATGACCCCGTGGATGGGCGCGCTCACCGACAACCTGGAAGTGCTCACCCACAATCAGGAAGGCGGCAGTTGGGGTCGCGCCGCCACCAATGATCTGCTGGCATCGCGGATCAAGATCCGCTCGATGAACTTCATGCGTGGACGCACTTTTCTTTCGCGTTATCTGATCCTGGACGAGGCGCAAAACCTCACCCCCAAACAGATGAAGACGCTGGTGACCCGCGCCGGGCCCGGCACCAAGATCGTGTGTTTGGGCAACGTCGAACAGATCGACACGCCCTACCTCACCGAAACCACCTCGGGCCTGACCTACGCGGTGGACCGCTTCAAACACTGGGCGCACAGCGCACACGTGACCCTGCGGCGCGGTGAACGCTCGCGGTTGGCGGATTACGCCTCCGAGGTGCTGTAACCGTCCTCCCGCGCTGCGTGCACGTGGCGCAGCGCGGTGGCGAGGTCACCGAAGTAGGTGGCCGGCCCGTCACGGCGGACGATCTCCGCACGCACCAGCTTGCGCAACACGCGCAGGTTGGCGCCACTCAGCAGCACCTGCACGCCGCGGCGACGCAGGTTCTCGATGGTCGATTCCAGCCGCTTGAGGCCGGTGGCATCCACCAGCGGCACCCGATCCAGCCGCAGCAGCACCCAGCGCGGCGGCTCCCGCGACCACGACAGCGCCCGCTCCAGCGAATCGACCGAGCCGAAGAAGAACGGCCCCTCGATGGCATACACCAGCACGTCCTTCGGCAGCGCCTCCAGCCCGGCCTCGGCCAGTTCGTGGCGCAGGCTGGCCTGACCGTGTTCCACCACCGACACCGAGGCGCTCATCCGGCGCATGAACTGGAACATCGCCAGGATCACGCCGATGTTCACCGCCACCACCAGATCGGTGACGATGGTGAGGGTGAAGGTGATCAGCAGGATCGCCACATCCGCGCGCGGCGCTTGCCGGACCATGCGCAGGAAACGGCGCGCCTCGCTCATGTTCCACGCCACCAGGAACAGGATCGCGGCCAGCGCCGCCAGCGGCACCTTGCCGGCATAGGGTGCCAGCACCAGCAGGATCAGCAGCAGGGTGATGCCGTGCACCACACCAGCCAGCGGCGAGGTGCCGCCATTGCGGATGTTGGTGGCGGTGCGGGCGATCGCGCCGGTGGCGGCGATGCCGCCGAACAGTGGTGACAGGATGTTGGCCACACCCTGCCCGATCAGCTCCTGGTTGGAATCATGGCGGGTGCCGGCCATGCCGTCGGCGACCACCGCCGACAGCAGCGATTCGATCGCCCCGAGCATGGCGATGGTAAAGGCCGACGGCAGCAGTTCCACCAGCCGGTCGAAACCCGCCGCGGGCAGCTGCAGCGCCGGCAGCGTGCGCGGGATCGCGCCGAAGGTGGACTCGATGGTGGCCACGTCCTGCAGGTTGAAGACCATCACCACGGCGGTGGCCACGACCATCGCCAGCAGCGGCCCGGGCACGCGCGTCAACCCGGGGATACGCGCACCCCAGACCGCCAGCGCAAGGCTGAGCAGGGCCAGCAGGGAAGTCGCCGGATGCAGGTGGTCGAACGACTGCAGCAGATGCCAGGTCTTCAGGTAGAACGGCCCGTTGCCGGGTGCCGGCAGGCCGAAGAAATACTGCCACTGGCCGACCCAGATGATCACCGCGATGCCGGCGGTGAAGCCGACGATCACCGGGTCGGGGATGAACCGGATCACCGCGCCCAGCCGCGCCAGCCCCATCGCGACCAGGATCACCCCGGCCATCAGCGTGGCCAGCAGCAGCCCGCTGACGCCGAACTTCGCCACCACCCCGGCCAGAATCACGATGAACGCGCCGGTTGGCCCGGCGATCTGGATGCGTGACCCGCCAAACAGCGACACCGCGATGCCGGCGATGATCGCCGTGTACAGCCCCTGCTCCGGCTTGACCCCGGACGCAATGGCGAACGCCATCGCCAGCGGCAGCGCCACCACCCCGACGATCACCCCGGCGGTGATGTTGGGCAGCCAGTGGGCGCGGCGGAACAATCCGGCGCGTGCGGCTTCGGCCAACGCGATCATGCCGCATCCTCCGCCTTGAAGCGCACACCCCGGCCACCACCGCTGCTGGTGGCACGCTCGCCGATCAGCTCGATCCCCGCAGCGTCCAGCGCGGCCACCACCTTGACCAGCGAATCAACCACCCCGCGCACCTGCCCCTGGCTGAGCTCCATGCGCTGGATGGTGGGCAGGGACAGCCCGGCCATCTGTGCCAGCGCCTTCTGGTCGATGCCAAGCAGCGCACGCGCGGCGCGCATCTGGGCTGAGGTGATCACGGCTCTGCTCCGTCCTGATGATGTGCAATAAAAAACAATACAAATGATGTTTAAAACATCTACATATTTGTATTTTATCCCTACTCGCCCCGCGAATCCGCAATCGCCGTCACGAAAAAAAACCCCGCCGCAGCCACCGGTACAGGGGCATGGGGCGGGGTCATCATGGAGCGGCCACCGCCACGGTGGCGGCCGTTGCCAGTCCCTGGCCAGCGGACGTCAGGCGCGCGCGAACACCAGTGCCGCATTGGTGCCGCCAAAGCCGAAGCTGTTGGACATCACCACGTCGAGCTTGGCATCGCGGCTCTCGCGCACGATCGGGAAGCCCTCGGCGCCTGGATCGAGCTGGTCGATATTGGCGGAGCCGGCAATGAAGCCGTCGCGCAGCATCAACAGGCTGTAGATCGCTTCGTGCACGCTGGCCGCGCCCAGCGAGTGGCCGGAGAGTGCCTTGGTCGACGAAATCGGCGGTACCGCATCGCCGAAGACTTCGCGCACGGCTTTCAGCTCGACGATGTCGCCCAGCGGCGTGGAGGTGCCGTGGGTGTTGAGGTAATCCACCGGGCGGTTCACACCTTCCAGCGCCATCTGCATGCAGCGCACCGCGCCTTCACCACTGGGGGCCACCATGTCGGCACCGTCGGAGGTGACGCCGTAGCCGATCAATTCGGCCAGGATGGTGGCACCGCGTGCCACCGCGTGATCCCACTCTTCCAATACCAGCATGCCGCCGCCGCTGCCGATGACGAAACCGTCGCGGCCCGCGTCATACGGACGCGAGGCCTTTTGCGGTTCGTCATTGCGCCCGGCGGACAATGCGCCCATCGCATCGAACATCACCGTCATCGTCCAGTGCAAATCTTCACCACCACCGGCAAACATGATGTCTTGCGCACCGTGCCGGATCAGATCCGCCGCAGCGCCGATGCAATGTGCGGAGGTTGCGCAGGCGGCGCTGATCGAATAGCTCAGGCCTTTGATTTTGAACGCGGTGGCAAGGTTGGCCGACACCGTGGAGCACATCGTGCGCGGCACCATGTACGGGCCGACCTTGCGCACGCCGCGCTCGCGCAGGATGTCGGCGGTTTCCACCTGCCACTGACTGGAGCCGCCACCGGAGCCGGCAATCAGGCCGGTGCGCGGGTGACTGACCAGGTCTTCACTCAACCCGGCCTGGGCAATGGCATCTCGCAGCGCCACATAGCTGTAGGCCGCGGCATCGCTCATGAAGCGCTTGAGTTTGCGGTCGATGACGGCATCCAGATCCAACTCGACCGCACCACCGACTTGGCTGCGCAGGCCGCGTTCCACCGAATCCTGCAGTGTGCGGATGCCGGAACGGCCTTCACGCAGCGAGCGCGACACGGTATCCAGATCATTGCCAAGGCAAGAAGTAATCCCCATGCCGGTAATCGCAATGCGGCGCATCTCAGTTGCCCTCCGTCGCGTTGAACAGCCCTACGCGCAAATCCTTGGCCACGTAAATTTCCTGACCATCGACCAAGGTACGTGCATCGGCCTGCGCCATCACCAATTTGCGGTTGATGACCCGCGTCACATCAATTTCGTAGGTGACCACCTTGGCCGTGGGCAGCACTTGCCCACTGAACTTGACTTCACCGCAGCCCAAGGCACGGCCACGCCCGGGCGCGCCGAGCCAGGTGAGATAGAAGCCCACCAATTGCCACATGGCATCCAGCCCCAAGCAACCGGGCATCACCGGGTCGCCGAGGAAATGGCATTGGAAAAACCAGAGATCCGGGTGGATGTCGAGTTCGGCGCGCACAAAGCCCTTGCCGTGACTGCCGCCGTTGTCATTGATCTCGACAATACGGTCGAACATCAGCATCGGGTCGGACGGCAAACGCGCGGTGCTGTTGGGGAACAACTCACCGCGAGCACTGGCGAGCAACTGCTCGCGGGTAAATGATGAAGCACGGGTCATGGACTGGCCCAAGGGGAAATTGGAGAGTGTAAACGCAGCCCCCAGACCATACCTAGCGGTATTGCTCGGCTGCCATCCAAATAACGAAGTGTTTACGTTTTGCCCGGGTAAAACAAAAACTGATGGCAAATGGGAGCCATTGAATACGTGTGCACTGCAACATTCGGCCTGAAACCGTATTAAGCTCGAAACACTTCACTTTTTCCGGAACGCTTCCGTGACGCAAGCCACGCCCGCCTCACTGTTGACCATTTTTGGTGCTACCGGCGATCTCTCCCGCCGCATGTTGCTGCCCTCGTTGTACAGCTTGCAAGCGGAACGTCTGTTACCCGACGGCATGCGCATCTTGGGCACGGCGCGCAGTGATCTGGATCGGGAAGGTTTCATTCAATTGGTGGCCGACAGCATCCGGGATCGCATCCCCGCGACTGAACACGATGAGACTGCTTTGCGCGGTCTGTTGGAGCGTCTGGATTACTGCGCGGCCAGTGCCGATGACGATGCCTCGATGGCGGCGTTGGCAACCCGAGTGAACACCCTGCGCAATGGCGATGTGCTCTATCACATGAGCACCGCGCCGAAGTTCTATGGTCCGGCCTGCCAGGCACTGGCCGCGCACGGGGCCGCGGGCGCAGGTACCCGGGTGATGCTGGAAAAACCGATCGGCAAGGATCTGGCCAGCGCCATCGCCATCAACGATGCCGTGGCCAAGGCGTTTGATGAGGAACGCATCTTTCGCACCGACCATTACCTTGGCAAGGAAGGCGTGCAGAACCTCATTGCGCTGCGCTTCGGCAATTCATTGTTCGAACCGCTGTGGAGCGCGCGGCATATCGAACAAGTGCAGATCACGGTGGGTGAAACCGTGGGCGTGGAAGGCCGCGGCGACTACTATGACGAATCGGGCGCCGTGCGCGACATGCTGCAAAACCATCTGCTGCAACTGCTCTGCCTGGTGGCGATGGAGCCCCCTGCACGCTTTGACCCAACGGCGGTGCGCAACGAAAAGATCAAGGTGCTGCGCTCATTGCGCACGATTGATGGCCGCAACGTGGCCACCGAATCGGTGATCGGCCAGTACACCGGCGGCGCCAGCGAAGGCAAGGTGGTACCCGGTTATGCCGAAGAATTGGGCCGCGCCAGCCGCACCGAAACCTTCGTTGCCCTGCGCGCGCACGTGGACAATTGGCGCTGGTCGGGCGTGCCGTTTTATCTGCGCACCGGCAAGCGCCTGCCCTCGCGCAGCACCGAAATCTATATCCAGTTTCGCAAGGTGCCGTATTCGATTTTTGGCGGCCCGGCTGGTGCCGATATGCAGCCCAATGGCTTGCTGATCAAGCTGCAACCGGAAGAGCGCATCGAACTGGATTTGATGAGCAAGACCCCGGGACTGGATCGCAATGGCTTGCGCCTGTCGCAAGTCGCGCTGGATCTGGATATGCACGAAGAATTCGCCAACGCCCGCAAGCGCATCGCTTACGAACGCCTGTATCTGGATGCCATCGAAGGCAACGGCACCTTGTTTGTGCGCCGCGACGAAACCGAAGCCGCGTGGCAATGGGTGGATGCCATTGCCAGCGGTTGGCGCGAAGCCGGCATGGTGCCCAAGCCCTACCCGGCCGGCACCTGGGGGCCAAGCGCCACGGTGTCGCTGGTGGACCGGCTTGGCCACGACTGGCGCGAATAAGGGCAGCTCGATGGCGTGGATTGAACATGAGTACCCTGATGCGCAGGCCCTGGTTGCCGGCGTGTCAGCCGTGTTCGAAGCCACCTGCCGCAGCGCAATCGCTGTGCGCGGGCATGCGCTGCTGTGCCTGGCCGGCGGTCGCACACCGCTGCCGATCTATGCGCATCTGGCGCATGCCGGGCTGCGCGGCACACTCATCGCCATTCCCGGCGATGAACGCTGCGTGCCACACACGCACGCAGCCTGCAATCTGCGCAATCTGCGCGAGGCGTTCGCCACCGATGCGTCGCTCCAGGTGCAACCACTCACCACTGCCGATGGCGATGTGGAGGCCTCACTCGCACTGGCACGCACGTGGCTGGCTGCGCATCCGCAAGACTTCGATGCGGTCTTGCTGGGAATGGGCGGTGATGGCCACTTCGCCTCGCTGTTCCCGGGCGCAGCGAATGTGGCCGCTGGCTTGGTACTGGACAGCGGCATGGACGCCATCGCCACCACCCCGAATCCACTGCCCCCCGAAGCACCGTTTGTGCGCATCAGCCTGACCTTGCCGCGCCTGCTGCGCGCTGCCGCCATCCATTTAGTCGTGACGGGTGCAGACAAGCACCGCGTGTTGCGTGAAGCGCAACAGCACTCGCACAGCCCCTATCCCATCGCGGCGCTGTTGCACGGCAATGCCGCCACCCCCATCCACATCCACTGGAGCCCTTGAATGCCCACCGTTGCGCTGCATCCTGTCGTTGAACGTGTCACCGCCCGCATCACCGAACGCAGCCGGGTATTGCGCAACGACTATCTGGCACGCATGGATGCGGCACGTCAGGCCGGCCCGTATCGCTACAAACTGTCCTGCGGCAATCAGGCGCATGGATTTGCCGCCAGCGGCGATGACAAGCCGGCGCTGCGCTACGGCCCGGGCGGCAATCTGGGCATCGTGACGGCCTACAACGACATGCTGAGCGCGCATCAGCCGATGGAGCACTACCCCGCCTTGATCCGCATGGCGGCGCGCAACATGGGCGGCAGCGCGCAGGTGGCCGGCGGCGTGCCGGCGATGTGCGATGGCGTCACCCAGGGCCGCGCCGGGATGGAGTTGTCGCTGTTCTCGCGGGATGTGATTGCAATGGCCACTGCGGTCTCGCTGTCGCATGACACATTTGATGCCGCCTTGATGCTGGGCGTGTGCGACAAGATCGTGCCTGGGCTGTTGATCGGCGCGCTCAGTTTCGGCCATCTGCCGGTGATCTTCGTGCCCGCCGGGCCGATGCCATCGGGCATCCCCAACAAGCAAAAAGCCGAGGTGCGCCAACGCTATGCGCTGGGGCAGGCATCGCAAGATGAATTGATGGAAGCCGAAGCGGCGTCGTACCACGCACCCGGTACCTGCACCTTTTATGGCACCGCCAATTCCAATCAGATGTTGATGGAAGTGATGGGCCTGCATCTGCCCGGCACCGCTTTCGTCCCGCCCAATACGCCGCTGCGCAGCGCCCTGACCGTGGCTGCGGCCGAACAAGCCCTGCGCACCACCGCACTGGGGGATGCGTATCGTCCGTTGGCGCACGTCGTGAATGAAAAAGCCATCGTCAACGCAATGGTTGGCTTGGCGGCCACCGGCGGCTCCACCAACCACGCGCTGCACTTGGTCGCCGTGGCGCGTGCGGCCGGCATCGTGATCGACTGGACGGATCTGGATCAACTTTCGAAAGCCACGCCGCTGCTGGCACGCGTGTATCCCAATGGGTCGGCCGATGTGAACCACTTCGAAGCCGCTGGCGGCATCGGCTTCGTGATCCGCGAACTGCTGGATGCCGGCCTGCTGCACGAAGATGTGCCCTGCGTGCACGGCGGCAACCTGCGCCAGCAAACGCAGCAACCTTATTTGGATGATCTGCAACTGTGCTGGCGCGATGCACCCGCGCAATCGCAAGACAGCGAGATCGTGCGCGCAATGGCCAACCCGTTTGACAGTGAAGGCGGCTTGCGTTGCCTGCAAGGCAATTTGGGGCGCGCCGTGGTGAAGGTTTCCGCAGTGGCGCCGCAATACCGCAAGCACGAAGCGCCGGTGCGCATCTTTGATTCACAGGATGCGCTGATTGCCGCATTCAAGGCCGGGCAATTGGACAAGAGCGAGCACTTCCACGGCGACTTCATTGCTGTCGTGCGCGGCCAAGGCCCACGCGCCAACGGCATGCCCGAACTACACAAACTCACACCCACGCTGGCCGCCTTGCAAGACCGTGGCCAGCGCGTGGCCCTGCTCACCGATGGCCGCATGTCCGGCGCATCGGGCAAGGTATTGGCAGCCATCCATGTGACACCGGAAGCGGTGGCCGGCGGTGCATTGGCCAAGTTGCGCGAAGGCGATCTTGTGCGCATTGATGCCGAAGCCGGCACGATGGATGCGTTGGTGGATGCCGCCGAATGGGCCGCACGCAGCGCCGCGCCCATGGATTCAAGCGGCAACCAACACGGCATGGGCCGTGAATTATTCGGCCTGATGCGCGGCCATGCCGGTTCGGCGGAACATGGCGCCAGCGCGCTGTTTGGTGCACTCGAATGAGTACCTCCGCACTGGCACTGGTGGGCGATATCGGCGGCACCAATGCACGCTTTGCCTTGGTGGACTTATCCGCGCCCAGCATTGAACTGCGCGAATCCAAATCATTGGCCAATGCCGATTTCGCCAGCCTGCAGCACGCCATCGAACATTATCTGGCGGGCGTATCCGCGCAACCGCGCCGCACCGCGCTGGCAGTGGCCTGCCCGGTGGGCAGCGATGAGATCCGCCTGACTAATCGTGCATGGTCGTTCTCACGGCGCGAGCTGCAGGCCACGCTGGGGTTTTCCGAACTGCGCATGCTCAACGACTTCGGCGCGGTGGCGTGGGCCATCCCCGCCCTGCAAGCCGATGACCTGGTGACCCTGCACGGCACCTTCGAAACCCCATTGCAAGGGCCGATCAGCGTGCTGGGTCCCGGCACCGGGCTGGGCGTGGCGCTGCTGGTGGGCTCACCGCAATGCGGCTGGCAGGTGGTGGAGACCGAAGGCGGGCATGTCGGGTTTGCCCCGATTGGCGATGAAGAGCGTGCCATTTCGGCATGGCTCACCGCACAGCACGGGCGCACCTCCACCGAGCGTCTGTTATGCGGCAAAGGCTTGTCTGAAATTGATGCCGTGCTGCGCAGTGCGGGCGCTGAAACCAGCCTGGAAATGCCACCACTGCGTGACCCCGCCGACGTGGTGCAAGCCGCACTGGGAGGCCACGACATCCCCGCACGGCAAGCACTGGCGCGCTTCTGTGCGGTATTGGGCAGTGTGGCCGGTGACTGCGCCTTGATCCACGGCGCACGCAGCGTGGTGATTGCCGGTGGCATCATGCCGCGCTTCATCCCCTTCCTGCGCAGTAGCGCCTTCCGCGAACGCTTCCTGGCCAAGGGCCGCATGGCCGCCCTGTTGGAATCGGTGCCCATCCACGTCATCACCCATCCCCACCCCGGCCTGTTGGGTGCCGCTTGTGCGCTGCGCGCCACGGAGTCCTGAAGCATGTTCGATACCACCCGCCACAACCAATTGGTCGATGCCGTGTTTGCCCGCGCACCGGTGGTACCGGTGATTACGATTGAACACTTGGACGATGCCCTGCCGCTGTGTCGGGCGTTGGCCGATAACGGCCTGCCGGTACTGGAAGTGACCCTGCGCACCGCCTGCGCACTGGACGCGATTGCCCTGCTGGTGCGCGAATTGCCACAGGCCTGCGTCGGCGCTGGCACCGTATTGAATGCGCGTGATCTGGATGCCGTCAGCAAGGCCGGGGCTGCGTTTGCCATCTCCCCCGGGGTCACCGATACGCTTTACAACGCCGCCAAAGACAGCGCCACGCCGCTGATTCCCGGGATTGCCACCGCCGGTGAATTGATGCGCGGGCTGGAACACGGCTGGCAGCGTTTCAAATTCTTCCCCGCCGAAGCCAGCGGCGGCGTGGCCGCACTCAAGGGGTTTGCCGGCCCACTGCCGATGGCGCGCTTTTGCCCCACCGGCGGGATTGATATGCACAAAGCACCGTCGTATTTGGCGCTGCCCAATGTGGCCTGCGTGGGCGGCTCGTGGATGCTGCCAAACGATGCCATCCAGGCGCGTGATTGGGCGCGGATTGGACAGTTGGCGCAGGCGGCATCGCAATTGGTGCGATGACGCAGGCGGTGTGCACCGCCGTCGGGGCCATGCTGCCTCAGGCGGTGCGTGTACCCGCATGCTCACGCGCATTCGCCAGGCGGGTGATTGCCGCGTTGTGCGCGATCAAGTCGGCGCATTCGGCAACAAAAATACCCATCTGGCCAACCTTGAACTCCACCCACGCCAGCGGCAACTCCGGCAACAGTTTGACCAGCGCACGCTCGGATTCACCCACTTCGCAGATCAGCAGGCCGTCTTCCGATAAATGCAGCGGCGCATCGCGCAGAATGCGCAGGCACAGATCCAGGCCGTCATCGCCGGCGCGCAGGCCCAGCTCGGGCTCGTGCGCGTATTCACGCGGCAGCGCGTCGGTTTCGTCATTGGTGACATACGGCGGATTGGTGACGATCAAGTCGTAGCGTTGCCCGCCCAACCCGGCAAACAGATCGGACTTCACGAAGCGCACATTTTCAACCTGCAGGCGCTGCTCGTTTTCGCGTGACAGCGCCAGTGCATCGTCGCTGATATCCACGCCGTCCACATGCCAGTCCGGGTTGTAGTGCGCCATCGCAATGGCAATACAGCCAGAGCCGGTGCACAGATCCAGTGCGCGCCGCACTTCGCGGTCGCCCAGCCACGGCTGAAAACCGGATTCGATCAGTTCGGCAATCGGCGAACGCGGCACCAATGCGCGCGCATCGGATTTGAAGCTCAGGCCCGCAAACCACGCTTCACCGGTCAGATAGCAGGCGGGAATGCGCTCTTCGATGCGGCGCAGGAACAGCCCCAGCACGTCCTCTTTCTCGGCCTCTGTCACCCGCGCATTGCCATACGCCGGCGGCAGATCGTGCGGCAGGTGCAACGCGTGCAAGGTGAGCTGAGTGGCTTCATCCAGTGCGTTGTCGTAGCTGTGGCCGAAGGTCAGCCCGGCCGCGTTGAAGCGGCTGGCGCCATAGCGGATCAGGTCGATGATGGTTTGCAATTCAAGGGACATGGCGGCCACGCGCGGACAAGACCGTCAATTATAGCGGGGGCGCGCAGGTATCATGGGGGCCCGACCGTTGCCGAAATCCCCATGACCAAGCGCCCCGCCCTGCTGTTGACTCTGGCCGCACTCGCGGCCGCCGTTGGCTTGTGGGCCTCGCAACGGTATTTCCCGGCCACGCCAGCACAATCCATGCCTGTATTGCCCGCAACGCAGGCCATTACGCTGTTCCCAAGCCCCCGCGCAGTGCCGGCGTTTGCGCTGCAACAGGCCGCCGGCAAGCCGCTCGCATCCACCCAACTGCAAGGCCACTGGACGCTGGTATTCCTCGGCTTCACCCATTGCCCGGACGTGTGCCCCACCACGCTGGCGCAATTGGCCGGCGCGCAGAAGCAATGGGCCACGCTGCCCGCTGCCACGCGTCCGCGCCTGCTGTTTGTCTCTGCCGACCCCGAACGCGACACTCCGCAGCTGGTGGCGCAATACGCGCATGCCTTCCACCCGGATACCCTCGCCGCCACCGCGCCGCTGCCGCAGTTGCAAGCGTTTGCACGCTCACTGTCACTGGTATTCATGAAGGTGCCCGGCGCCAGTGGCGCCGCCGACGATTACAGCATCGACCATAGCGCCGCCTTGGTACTGCTGGATCCGCAGGTGCGGGTGGCTGGCGTGGTGCAGCCGCCGCTGGATGTGAAGGGCATTGCTGCCGACCTTGCCACGCTGACCAAGACCGTAAAATGACCCCCCTGACCGCCCTGACCTACGTCCTGCCACATCGCCTGCTGTCGTCACTGGCACGCAAGCTGGCGTATTCCACCAATCGTTCGCTCAAGCAATGGCTCATCGACACCGTCACCCGCAAATTCGGGGTGAACTTGAGCGAAGCTGCAGAGCCCGACGCCACTGCATACCCCAGCTTCAACGCCTTTTTCACCCGTGCCTTGAAGCCCGGTGCGCGCACGCCCGATGCCAACCCGCAAGCGCTGCTGATGCCCGCTGATGGCCATATCAGCCAGTGCGGCCCGATTGTGGAAGGCCGCATCTTCCAAGCCAAAGGGCAAAGTTTTACCGCTGCCGAATTGCTGGGCAGCGAAGCCGATGCCGCACCCTTCCGCGATGGCCTGTTTGCCACTGTCTATCTGTCCCCACGCGACTACCACCGCGTGCATATGCCGTGGCGCGGCACCCTGCGTGAAACCGTGCATGTGCCGGGACGGCTGTTCTCGGTAGGCACCGCCGCGGTGGCCGGCGTGCCGCGCCTGTTTGCGCGCAACGAACGTCTGGTCTGCCATTTCGATACCGACTTCGGCCCGATGGTGCAGGTCATGGTGGGCGCGCTGCTGGTGTCCGGCGTGGAAACCGTTTGGAGCGGCGTGGAAATCCCCGCCTACGGCCACACCATCACCCGCAAGGACTATCGCGGCAAGGGCATCACCTTGGAGCGTTTTGCCGAAATGGCGCGCTTCAACTACGGCAGCACCGTGATCGTGCTGCTGCCAAAAGGCGTGGCCGCACTAGAGCCCACACTGGGCGCAGAAAGCCCGGTGCAATTGGGGCAGCGGTTGGGGCTGCGTGACTGAGGCTGCCGGATACGGCACCGCTTAGAGACGTACCACCCACGGCAGCACTGCCAGCGCAGTGCCCAGCACAAACAGCACCACCGCATTGCCCAGAAAATAAGGGATGACCATCAGCGCCACGCCGCACACCAGCGGCAGTGGTGCCCGCTGTTTGCGTCCGTACAGGGCGTAGCCAACCCCAACCGCACCAAACAGCACACCCAACAACAGGACTGACGTGTTCATGTTGTCTCCATGTCCGCGGTCACGCCAAGGTATGCGCGTGCGCCATCATCGCATTGATGATGACACCGGCCTGACCTGCCGCCGCCATCACTTGCGCTTGCGCGGCTTGGCGGGCTTTGGCTCCGGCATCAGCGCCGCGGTGTGCAGCAGCAATTGACGCAAGCGGTCACCATCGTCCAGCAGTTCGTCGGCCACTGGGTAGTCTTTGGCGCCGGGGTATGGCGGCGCTTTGGGCAGGTTGGGAGCCAGGTGCGTGACGGCATCGGAAGGTTTGATGAACAGACTGTTGTCGCAGGCAAAGGCCACCACTTTGGCATCCACGTACAGCGCGTATTCGCCAAACATGCGGCGATGGGTCAGGCGCGCGCCCAAACCTGCTTGCTCGTGCACATAGGCGATGAAGTCGGTGTCGGTGGCCATGGCGTCATTGCATCCAGGTTTCAAGTTTCCTCAATGAACCCCATCACCGGACACAACAGGCTCAGCCCTTGCAGCCTTCCAGCTTCAAACTCTGCCCCGGCTTCAGTGCGTACCTGGGTTTTCTCAATTTGTTGGCCTGCGCCAAATCACCCATGTCGCAATCAAACTTGCGCACAATTTCACTCATGGTGTCACCGCGCTTGACCTTGTAGTGCCTGGCTTTGGCGGGCTTGGCGGGTTTGCGTTCTGGCGCAGCCACTGCTGCGGGGGGTGCAGGCGTGGCCAATGCCACTTGCGGGCTACCCACAGGCGTGGGCTCGCCCACCCGCACCAATGCAGACTGCACATTGCTGGCCATCAGCTGCTTGGCCAAGGCCATGCGCTGGCCGTGTGCGCAGTTGAAACGGTACAGCCAGCTGATGCGGAACGTCGCGTTTAAGCTTGTTCCAGCCGGCAGCATGTCGTCTGCGGCCCAGCGTGGGTTGAGGTTGCGCAGTGCGCGCAGGTAGCCATCGCGCGAGCCCCAATTGCCCAGGCAAATCGTCAACTCATACAGCGATGCCGGCTGCGCCAAGGTAATCGTGGACGGGCGGCTACTGACGCTGGGCCAGCGGATGCCGTATTCCTTCGGATGCAAGAACAACCATGCTGCGGCAATCACCATCGGCACGTAGTCCTTGGTTTCAGCCGGGAACTGGTTGTACACATCGGGATCCCAGAAGCTGCGCCCGCCGGTATCACGAAACACCCGCAGGGCGCGGCCTTCGCCACCGTTGTAGCCAGCCAGCGAAAGCTCGATGCTGTTATTGAGCTGGGCCATGCGTTCGCTGAGATATTGCGCCGCCGCATCGGCGGAAGCTTTGGGGTCGTAGCGGGTATCGAACCCACTGCCATCATTGCCCAGCCCAAAACGCCGCCCGGTGGCCGGCATGAACTGCAGCGGCCCCACCGCGCCCGCGCGCGAGCCCACATGCACCTTGCCATTGGATTCCTTGGCCATGATCCCGAACAGCAGCGCCTCCGGCAGGCCATGCTGTTTGAACGCCGGGGCCATCTGCGCCTGCATGTAGCGATAGTTTTCGTAGCTGTCCATCAGCGATGGCCGCATGTCGGTCAACCAGCGTCGAATGCCGGCCTGTACCGCGGGATTGAACTGCACCATCTTGACGAAGCGCTGGCCGTCCTCGCTGAGCAAGGACGCCGCATTGGCGGTATCGGGCACGTTAGCAGCAGTGAAATCGCGCTCATCCAACGGGTCTTCATCGGCAGCGAGCATGCCATCGTCAAACTGCGGGGTCGCCTTGAGCAGGCGCTCGTAGGTGGTCAGCATGGTGTCCACGGCGCAGCCGCGCTGCCTGGTGCAGGCATCCACCACCGCTTTCATTTCCGCCAGCGCACTGGTGGTTGCCGTGGCCGCGGCGTCCTCGTCTTCGGCCAACATGGCATCGCGATAATGCTTTTCTGCCGCGTCCATGCGCTGCTGCAATTGCGCCACAGCCGCCGCATCCGATTTTTTGCTGTCGGCAGAGGTCGCCGGGCTGGACATCGCCACCAATAACGATAACGACAGGGCAATAAACACGTGCTTCACACGAAGAGTCATCAGGCCAACAACATGCAACAGGGGGCAGCAGGTTAGCCGCCGCAGGTAGGTGCCGCAACCTTCGCAGTCATCGTTCACTCAGCATCCCTATAGAATCCAGGTTTGCCCCCACCCTGCGGATCACCATGGACCCTATCTTCGTTGGCAAGGCTGTCACCACCCCAAACAGCGGCAACGTCGTGCTGCTGCCGCAGTACGGCAACCGCCATGGCCTTGTGGCCGGTGCCACCGGTACCGGCAAGACTGTCACCTTGATGACACTGGCGGAAGGCTTTTCGCGGTTGGGCGTGCCGGTGTTTCTGGCCGATGTGAAGGGTGACGTTGCAGGCTTGGCAATGCCCGGCAGCAGCAGCGAAAAATTGCAATCGCGCATTGCACAACTCGGCATCACCGACTACAAAAATGAAGCCGCACCGGTAGTGTTCTGGGACTTGTGGGGCAAGGCCGGGCATCCGGTGCGCACCACCGTGAGCGAAATGGGCCCCACGTTGCTGGGCCGCATCCTGGAACTCAATGACACCCAAAGCGGGGTGCTGGATATCTTGTTCAAACTGGCCGATGACCGCGGTTTGCTGCTGCTGGATCTGGCCGATTTCCGCGCCCTGCTGAATTTGATTGCCGAAGAACGCCAGGACATCAGTACCTCGTACGGTCTGGTCAGTACGCAATCCATCGGCGCCATTCAACGTGCGCTGCTGCGCCTGGAACAAGAAGGCGCGCAAATGTTCTTTGGCGAGCCTGCGCTGGAACTGGCCGACATCATGCGGGTCAATTACGACGGCCGCGGCGTGGTCAATATTCTGGCTGCCGATCAATTGATCCTGAAGCCCAAACTGTATTCCAGCTTCCTGCTGTGGCTGCTGTCGGAACTGTTTGAAACCCTGCCTGAAGTGGGTGATCTGGACAAACCCAAACTGGTGTTTGTGTTCGATGAGGCGCATTTGCTGTTCAACGATGCCCCACCCGCGCTGCAGCAGCGCATCGAACAAGTGGTCCGCTTGATTCGCTCCAAAGGCGTGGGCGTGTATTTCTGCTCGCAATTTCCGGACGACATTCCCACCAATGTCCTGGGCCAACTGGGCAACCGCGTTCAACACGCCTTGCGTGCGTTCACTCCGCGTGATCAGAAAGCCGTGAAAACCGCCGCTGAAACCTTTGTCAGCAACCCCAATCTGGATGTTGCCAACACCATTGGCCAACTGGGTGTGGGCGAGGCCCTCACTTCGATGTTGATGGACAAGGGCGTGCCGATGCCGGTCGAGAAAACCTTGATCGCACCCCCGCGCTGCCGGATGGGTGCGATTACCGATGCCGAGCGTGCGCAAGTGCGCGCAGGCAGCCCGGTGGGTGGCAAGTACGACACCCTGATCGACCGCGAATCCGCCTCGGAATTGCTGGCCAGGAAAGCCGATGCCAAAGCCGAACAAGCGCAAGCCCCGCAGGCGCAGACCCGCGAACAGGACCAGGCCAGTGCCAGCCACGGCTTTGGCGATGCAGTGAAGGATGCGCTGTTTGGTACCCGCCGCCGGCAAGGCATGATCGAATCCATGGCCAAGCAAACCGCCCGCACCGTAGGCAGCCAGGTAGGCCGGCAGATCATGCGTGGGCTGCTCGGCGGCATTTTTGGCGGCAAGCGTTGACCCCGCTGCCGCGCGCTCCCCATTCACTCCCTCATCGACAGAACTTCTCAATGAAATCCTTCGTTATCGTGAGTGCAATGCTCACAGCCATCACCCTGACCGCCTGCAAGCCACAGACACCCGCAGCGCCCGCCAGCACCGCCACTGCGTCCGCTGTGCAGGCACCGGCAACGCTCACCGGCACATTTTCCGGCACTCTGCCCTGCGCCGATTGCGCTGGTATCGACAGTACCTTGGTGCTGACGGCCGATGGCAAATACCACTTGACCGATGCCTATCAGGACAAGGATCACAGCAGCTTTGTTTCCGAAGGTGAGTACTCACTGGAAAGCAGCGGCAACACCTTGCATCTGCGGCCAAGCAACAAGGACGAGTACGACGGATATTACGCCGTCGTGTCGCCCACGCAGCTCACCATGCTCGATCGCGAAGGCAAAGCGATCGAGAGCCAGCTGAACTACACCCTGACCCGCAAGTAAGCGCATGGGCCGCTGGCGTCCGCCTGCCGAAAAAAGTACGGCTTTGATTACCCGTGCAGGCCATGACCGGCTGAAAGCGGAGCTGGATGAACTCTGGCGCATCAAACGCCCCGAGGTGGTGAAAGCCTTGGCGGCGGCGGCGGCAGAAGGCGACCGCTCCGAAAATGCCGAATACACCTATCGCAAAAAGCAACTAGGCGAAATCGACCGCCGTGTGCGCTACCTCAGCAAACGGCTGCCTGACTTGAAGGTCGTGGACACGGCGCCTTCCGACCGCGAGGCAGTGTTTTTTGGTGCGCAGGTGGAACTGGAAAACATCGCCTCGGGTGACACGGTGCACTATCGCATCGTGGGCCCGGATGAAACCGATGCCAAGCGCGGCTGGATCAGTATCGACGCCCCCTTGGCGCGGGTGATGCTGAAAAAGCACATCGACGACGAATTTGAAGTGCAACTGCCCAGCGGCACGGTGCGCTTTGCCATCATCGGTGTCCGCTATCCAGACGGGTAAGCGACATCAGGCGCGCAGTCTTCAAACACGCAGGCCAGCAAACTCCGGATGCCGGCGCATCCATGCATCGACATAGGAGCACTGCGGTTCCACCTGCAAACCGTGGTCACGGGCGTATTCCAACGCCGCCTTCACCAAGGCCGCCGCAATCCCGCGCCCGCCAATCTCGCCAGGCACGATGGTGTGGGTGATGACGATACGGCCATCGCCCATTGCGTATTCCACATAAGCAAGATGGCCATCGGCTTGCGTGACAAAACGATGCGCCGCGATATCGTGCGTGATGGCCGTCATGACAGACTCCTGAAAATTTGCATCATCCCAACAAGCTGCGGCTGAAATGCCCCAGGATGGCCGGCTGCAGCAGCACCGTGAACAACACGCCGTAGGCCGCGCCCCACAAATGCGCGCTGTGATTGACGTTGCCGCCGCCACGGCGATCCATCCAGATGCTGTAGCCCACATACAACACGGCAAACAAAAACGCCGGAATCGGCACCGGGATCGGGAAAATAATGAGCTTGGTCCACGGGTCGAACAAAATCGCCGCAAACAGCACCGCCGACACCCCACCCGATGCGCCCAGACTTCGGTAATTGGGGTCGCGCTGGTGTTTGATGAAGGTGGGCAGGATCGACACCACGATGGCCGACAGATAAAACAACACAAACCCCAGCGGCGTGATCCATGCCGAAAACACCCGCTCCACCGCACTGCCAAACGACCAGAACGTGATCATGTTGAACAGCAGGTGCATCCAATCCGCATGCACGAAACCGTAAGTCAACAGACGATCGTATTGACGGTTGCGCTGTACCGCCGGCGGCCACAAGATCAAGCGCGCCAGCAAGCGTTGGTCACTGAAACTGCGCCAACTGACCAGTACGGTGATGGCGATGATGACAAGCGTGAACGACATCGCTTAGTCCCGCCGCATGTTGTGTTGCATCAAGCCCATTCGGTCAGCCCCTCGGCGGCATACAACTTGGCAAACGACGGCCGCGCTTTCATGCGCGCCGCCAGTGCCGCCAACTGCGGGAAGTCGGTGGCCGGGGTTGGCGTATTGCGTGCCCACCGCATCAGCATGACCAGATAGAAATCCGGCACGCTGGGCGCATCCCCCAACAGGTACGGCCCGTGCGCCGCCAGATGGGCATCCAGACGCTGCCAATGTGCCGCCACGCGCTGCACGACATGCGCATGCACGGCATCGCGGTTGTCCTCACCCGCCACTTCACCCGGATACCACCACTGCCGCAGTAGCGGCTGCACTTCGTTGGCCAGATCGAACATCCATTGCAGGAAATCCATCCGCAATGGGTCATCCACACGCGGCGCAAGCCCGTGTTGCGGATGGCGTTCGGCCAGCCAAAGCGCCAATGCTGCGGCTTCATGCTGCGGCTTGCCGTCCACGACAAGTGTGGGTACCACGCCGTTCGGATTGAGCGCCAGATACTCGGGAGATTTCTGCGCACGGCTTGCAAAATCGACCAACCGCAACTCGCAGGGCATGTCGAATTCGATCATCAGCCAATGCACCAGAAAACTGGCTGAACCGGGGGCGTAGTACAGCAAGCTCGTCATGACAGCATCCACATCAATCCGGGAGATGCCCCATTCTCACACATGCCCATGTCAGCGCAGCGTGACTTTGGGCAGTCCTGCGCAACGGTCGCCGTGGACTACCATCCGTTCACCGTTCAGGAGACTCCCCCATGCGTCACGGCATTCTTGCATTGGCCCTGCTAACCGCCGCCCCCACCATTGCGATGGCCGCCAAACCCAATCTTGGTACCGTGGCCGAACGCAGCGGCTACCAGCAGACCGGTCGCTATGACGAGGTCATTGCCCTGTGTGCTGCCTTCCAGCAAGCATTCCCGCAGGCGGTGCGCTGTTTCGACTTTGGCACCAGCCCGCAAGGCCGGCCAATGAAGGCGTTGGCGGTATCCACCAGTGGCGCACTGACGGCTGACGATGCCCGCGCCAAGGGGGTGCCGGTGGTGTTGGCGCAGGGCGGCATCCATGCCGGTGAAATCGACGGCAAGGACGCCGGCTTCGGGCTGCTGCGCGACCTGTTGCAGGGCAAGGTTGGCAAGGGTCTGCTGGACAAGCAGGTGTTGCTGTTCGTGCCGGTGTTCAATGTCGATGGCCACGAAAACTTCAAAGCGTGGAACCGCCCCAACCAGCGCGGGCCGGCGGAAATGGGGTTCCGCGTGACCGCCCAGCGCTACAACCTCAACCGTGATTACGTGAAAGCCGACGCCCCGGAAATGCAGGCGATGCTGGCGCTGGTCAATGCCTGGGATCCACTGGCCACATTGGATTTGCATGTGACGGATGGCGCCAAATTCCGCCACGACATTTCCGTCACCGGCGACCCGGTCAACGTGGGCGATACCGCCCTGCGCGAAGCCGGCAAGACGCTCAAGGCCGGCATCATTGCCAAGCTCAAAACCCAGGGCTCGCTGCCGGTGGATTTCTACCCCAGCTTTGCCGGCTATGACGACCCCGCCAGCGGCTTTGTGGAAACCGCTTACACCCCGCGCTTTTCCAGCGGCTATTTCCCGCTGCGCAACCGGCTGGTGATGCTGATCGAAACCCACTCGTGGAAGACCTACCCCGAGCGCGTGCGCAGCACGTATAACGCCGTGCTGGATACGCTGGAACTGGTGGCGCAGCACGGCCGCCAGTGGCGGCAGTTGGAGCTCGATGCCGACACCCGTGCCGCGCAATTGGCCGGAAAACCCGTCGCGCTGGATTACAAGACCACCGAGGAAAAACGCATCATCGACTTCCTTGGCTATGCCTACAAGCGCGTGCCATCCACGATTTCCGGCACCGACATGGTGGTGTACGACGAGCGTACCCCGCAGCTTTGGATGTTGCCGCTGCGTGACACCATCGTTCCCGGCATTACCGTCATTGCGCCCAAGGCCGGTTATCTGGTGCCTGCCGAATACGCCGCACAAGTCGGCGCGGTGCTGCGTTTGCACGGCATCGAATTTCGCACGCTTGCAACATCACAGGCCAACGCCGAGGTGGAGTCCTTTACCGCCGACAGCGTGAAGTTTGCAGCCGCGCCTAGCGAAGGCCACCAGCGCACCACGCTCACCGGCAACTGGAAGCCTGCATCGGCCAACCTGGTGGCAGGCGCACTATTTGTGCCCATCGCGCAAGCCAAGGCACGCCTGGTCATGGCCATCCTTGAGCCACAAGCCCCCGACTCCATCGCCGCATGGGGCGGCTTCAACAACAGTTTTGAGCGCAAGGAATACATGGAAAGCTACGTGGCCGAAGAACAGGCGCGGCTGATGCTGGCCAAAGACTCCGCGCTGCAGGCCGAATTCGACAAGCAGTTGAAAGATGATCCCGAATTCACCAAGAACCCGATGGCGCGTCTGGATTTTTTTGCACGCCGGCACCCGGCGTGGGACCTTGGCTATAACCACTATCCGGTGCTGCGTACGGGCACGACTTATTGAGGATTCAACAGTTCTCGTACTTCCAGTTGCGACGCTTGCCTTCGGCCATCCATTCCACCGCCTGCGCCACTCGCTTGCTGCGAGTTTCCTCGCGCTTGGCTTCAGCGATCCATTCGATGTATTCGCGTTTGCAGCTTGGTGGAAATGCCTCGAATGTCGCCTGCGCGGCCTGATTCTTCTTCAATGCAGCCGACAATGATTCCGGCATCTCTGCCTGCGGCTTGGATGAAGACCTGCGCATCGGCGACTTCACGCCATCTTCGTTGAGCTGCATCGCCTTGCGAATTTGCATCAGCAAGGTTCGCTTTGTTGGCAGGTCATCCACTGAGGTCAGCTTGCCAAAACTGCCCATGCCGTCGTGTGGCTCGCCTTCGCCGACTACCAGCGCGTGCTTCCAGAAGCCGAACGAAGCGTGCTGCTTGAACGCCGCCATCCCGCACAGGATGCTGCCCGCATGCATGAAGGTCGGCATGCCCCACTTGATCGTTTCCCCGACATCCGGGCAGGCATCGTGCACCAGCCCGCGTACATGCGCGAGAATGGGTTGAGCGAACGGCGCGGCGCGTTCGATGTAAGCGTCGACACGGGGGTCATGAGGCATGGCAGTTGCACACAAATGAACTTGCGCGCATTCTGCGCCGGTGGCAACCACAGCAACAGGGGGGCGACATGGCCACTGCCGAACGTCGCAGCACGATCACCCAGCTCAGTCGCACGCTGCGGCGTGAGCTCAACGAAGCGCAAATCGACACCTTGGCCGGCTTGGAACGCTTTGGCTGGGAATTGAAATTCATCCGCAAGCCGTTGTTCGAAGAGTCCATCCCGGTGATCTTCGATGGCGACCGCAAAGTGTTTGCCATCCTGGAGCCGGATGGTCGCCTGAATGAGCATCCACCCTTTCATATCCGCCCATTCTGAGTCTGGATTCCTGCATGCGTAAGCCACTGACGTGGGGTCTGCTGTTATTGGTGCTAGCTGGTGTTTGGTGGATGCAGGATCGCTCCGCGCAGGCGGGCAGTGCACACGCGCCAACGGCGTCGACTGCAAACGCCGCCCCTACGGTGGCCGCACAGGCCAGCGCAGCATCGCGGGCCAGACCTGCTGCAAGTTCCACCACCCGCTCTGCTGCACCTGCACTGCCGGATTTTCTGCCTGCCGAAGCCTTGCGCAGCATCACGCTGATTCAGCGCGGCGGGCCGTTCCCTCACCATCAGGATGGCGGTGTATTCGGCAATTTCGAAGGCCACTTGCCGCGCCAACCACGTGGCTGGTATCACGAATACACGGTGGAAACCCCGGGTGCGCGCAATCGCGGCACGCGCCGCATCATCACCGGCGGCACCCCGCCGCGTGAGTGGTATTACACCGATGATCACTACGCCAGCTTCCGTCGTTTCGACGTTCCTTGAGGCCCACCATGCACGACGACGAAGCCTTCAGTCTGAACCTGCATGACGCCAATCAGGCTGGTGTCTATTTCGTCACCGAGGACGACTTGGGCACGCTCGCCGACTCCACCCACGACGCACAGTTGTTGTTGCGCACCATCGATTTACGCGACTGCACCGACAAGGATGCGCTGCTGTTGCACTTGGCCAATGCGCTTGAGTTCCCCGCCGATCAGGGTCGCAATTGGGATGCCCTGTCCGACCAGTTGCGTGATTTGTCCTGGCTGCCGGCGGCCGGCGGCTACAGTGTGCTGCTGTCGCATAGCGAAGACCTGCGTGATGCCGACGAAGCCAGCTTCGACACTTTGCTGGAAATCCTGGATACCGCCGCACTGGATTGGCAACAACGGCAGATTCCGTTCTGGGCATTTTTTGCGCTTCCCGAAACCGAGTTTCCACCACAAGAATGACCCACGCGCTAGCATACGTGGATGAATGCCACGAACTCTGCAGTTTTGCGCTACGCCACCTCGCACGACATCCCCGCACTGGTTGCGCTGGTGACGTCCGCCTATCGCGGCGATGCCAGCCGCGCCGGCTGGACTACCGAAGCCGATCTGCTGGATGGCGAACGCATCGACCCTGTCGTCTTGCTGCACGACCTTGAGCGAGCACGCAGCAAGGTCGTGGTGTTGGAACAGGCAGGCCACCTGCTTGCCTGCGCACATGTGGCCGCGGATGACGGCGCAGGCTACTTTGGCATGTTTGCGGTCGCACCCACCTTGCAAGGCGGCGGCATCGGCAAACGCCTGTTGGCCGAATGCGAGCGCATCGTCCGCCAGGACTGGCAACTCCCCGTCATGCGCATGACGGTGATTGACGTGCGCGATGCACTGATCGCGTTTTACCAGCGCCGTGGCTACCACCGTACTGGCGTATTCAAGCCTTTTCCGTATGGCGATGCGCGCTTCGGTCATCCCAAGCGGGACGACCTGCGCTTTGAAGTCCTCGAAAAATCCTTGCTCGAAACCTCCTTGTCCATGGAAGCCACTGCATGAGCGAGATGTGGACCTTCGTCTGCACCACCGCCGAGCTGCTGCCCGGCGAAATGAAAGTGGCATTCGATGACAGCACCGGGACACCCATCGCCGTGTTCAATCTGGATGGCATGCTGTACGCGCTGGAAGACCAGTGCACGCATGAGGATTTCGAGCTGTCGGCCGGCCATTTCGATGCCGGCAGCGGTGAAGTGGAATGCGTGCTGCACGGCGCAAGGTTTGATGTGCGCGATGGCAAGGCGCTGTGCGCGCCCGCCTATGAACCGGTGGCGAAGTTCCCGGTCAAGGTCGAAAACGGGCAAGTGCTGGTACGTGATAATCGCTGATTTGTTTCGCTTCACTTTCTACTTGTTGCATTTGCGAATCATTCTCATTAGCATGCACGACTTCGGCGCGTCTTGCGCTGCAACATGCCCATGAGACCCCATGTCCCCTTGCTGTTCTGCTGCCTTTCGTCCGCTTCGCGCCCCACTGACCTTGGCCATCGGCCTGATCCTGAGTGCCCACGCCTTTGCCGGCGACGCCACCGAAGATGACGCCAAACGTGACCCCGCGAAGAATGTGGATGCGGTGATCGTGGTCGGTCAGCGCTACCTGCCGGACTATCAGGTGCGGCAAACGCGCAGCGCCACCAAGACCGACACCCCGCTGATCAATGTGCCGCAGGCCGTCACCGTGATTACCGACAAGCTGGTGGCCGACCAGGCCATCACCACCCTGTCCGATACCTTCCGCTACATCCCCGGCGTGGGCACCTCACAGGGCGAGGGCAACCGCGACCAAGCGGTGATGCGTGGCAACAGCAGCAATGCCGATTTCTATGTGGATGGCATCCGGGATGACATCGCCTACTACCGCGATACCTACAACCTGGAGCGCGCCGAAGCACTGAAAGGCGCCAATGCAATGATCTTTGGCCGCGGCGGCAGCGGCGGCGTGATCAACCGCATCACCAAATTGGCCGACGGGATGAACCATGGCAGCGGCACCTTGCAATTCGGCTCCGGCCTGCGCCGGCGTGGCACGCTGGATTACGGCATTGGCTTTGGCAAGTCGGCAGGCTTCCGTGTAACAGCCGTGCATGAAAATTCGGAAAGCTTCCGTGACGATGTGTATTTGAAGCGCTACGGCATCAACCCCAGTTTCAGCATTGACTTCGGTGCAGCCACGCGCCTGCAACTGTCCATCGAAAAGTTCCACGATGACCGCACCGCCGACCGTGGCGTGCCCTCGTTCAAT